>Ga0302320_10000012_pt1 | contig 345897 bp, 261 predicted proteins | sample Bog_T0_3_FD_202130 | JGI IMG/M metagenome (GOLD analysis project Ga0302320, IMG submission 202130) | Peat permafrost microbial communities from Stordalen Mire near Abisko, Sweden - Bog_T0_3 | ecosystem: Environmental > Terrestrial > Soil > Wetlands > Peat | place: Sweden: Abisko, Stordalen... | reverse complement strand
TGTCGGAGGTTCAAACTGGCTGTTTTATGAGTGGCGCCTGGGCCTGCAGGCACCCATCCTCTACAGTTTGGTTCTCAGCGTCATGATTGTGTGGTTGCTCTTGAAGGGCAATCAGCCAGCGAAGCCAAGCGAACTCCCAACTGATGGCCTTGCGGAATGTCGGCTTTGGCAGTGCTGAAATCGAGGAATACCCAGCTGCAGAGTTGAAAAAGGCGCCTTCAGGCATTCAGCGAATGCCAACAGCTCAAACACTCATTGACTACCGATTATGCGCGAGCGTCGGGATTGCTCCTGAAAAACGCCGATTGCGCCAGAATGGATTCTGGATTTACGCGAAATCGCCAAAGCGCTGATCGAGACTGATTGTTCCCCGGAAGCCGCCAACGGTTCACCCACCTCCTCGGAAATGCGTGCATGATCCCCTGGAGCGCCGTGCGCCCATGGACGCATCGCTGGGCTTCGCTCCGAAGTCAGGCAAAAGACCCTGGGTTCCTAAAATCCCAGCCTCCCACGCGTGAGGCTGATTCCCATCCCGCAAACGAGCCGCCACCGCTGCTGCCACGCAAACCTGCCCGCGCCCAACTCAATCCCCAGCCCTGAAAAACGACGCAGCACCCAATCTCCCGAGCCAAGCGAGCCGCCATTGGGCGCAGCTCTATCCAGCTAACAGGGGTCAGTTTTCAGGGGTCAGGGATCGAGCTGCGCTCGATGGTGGTTTTAGGGCGCTGAGAACGGGGGATTGGTGATTCCCACCCTAGCCGGAAAAACAACTACCCGGCGAGGGTGGGGCACCCGAACAGTGGTTGAAATCGGGAGGAAAGGCAAAAAACTTGAGGCTGGCATTTGTCTCTCCCACCCTAGCCGGAAAAACAACTACCCGGCGAGGGTGGGGCACCCGAACAGTGGTTGAAATCGGGAGGAAAGGCAAAAAACTTGAGGCTGGCATTTGTCTCTCCCACCCTAGCCGGAAAAACAAGTACCCGGCGAGGGTGGGGCACCCGAACAGTGGTTGAAGTTGGGAGGAAAGGCAAAAAGCTGAGGTTGGGGCACCCGACCTTTCTGCTTTCATCTTGCCCGCAAACCTACCAGACGCGGCAGGGCTTTGGGGCGACCATTGCCTGGGGCTTGCGGCAGCCGAAGCTTTGGGCGAACTCCGGGAGGTCGCGCAGGATGGCGTTGGTGCGGTGCTCGTCGGGGGCATGGGGGTCGGTGAGGGCGCCGGCGCGCAGATCTTCCGGGCGGGTCTGGGTACACCACTGCTGCGCATAGGCAATCCAGAAGCGCTGCTCGGGCGTGTATCCGTCGGTTTTGGCTGCCATGTCGAGGTGGGCCTCGTGGGCCTTGTCGAGCCAGGCGACCCAGGCCAGCCAGAGGCCGCCGAGGTCGGCGAGGTTCTCGCCCAGGGTGAGCTTGCCGTTGAGGTGCACGCCCGGAACCGACTCAATGGCGTTGTACTGGTCGACCATGCAGTTGGCGCGCTCGTTGAACCTGGACTCATCGTCGGCCGTCCACCAGTTTTTGAGGTTGCCGGCGGCGTCAAACTGGCGACCCTCGTCGTCAAAGCCGTGGGTGAGCTCATGGCCGATGGTGGAGCCCATGTCTCCGTAGTTGGCCGCATCGTCTTCCTTGCCGCTGAAGAAGGGCGGCTGGAGGTAGCCCGCGGGGAAGTTGACGTTGTTCTGCTGCGGATCGTAGTAGGCATTGACGGTCGGCGGAGTCATATCCCACTCGCCGCGATCGACGGGCTTGCCGATTTTGGCCAGGTCGCGCGCATGTTCAAAGGCCTGGGCACGCATCTGGTTGGCGGCGAGATCGCCGCGCACAATGGTGAGGGTGGAGTAGTCGCGCCACTTGTCGGGATAGCCGATCTTGTTCATGACTCCGTGCAGCTTTTCCTTAGCCCGCAGCTTGGTCTCGGGGCTCATCCAGTCGAGGCCGTTGATGTCCTTTTCCATGGCCTGCTCGATGGCGAGGGTCATGTCGAGGGTGCGCTGCTTTTCTTCCGGCGGGAAGTAGCGGGCCACGTAGACCTGTCCCAGCGCCTCGCCGAGCTCGCGATCGACGCGGCTGGTGCAGGTCTTCCAGCGCTCCTGCTGCTTTTCCGTTCCGCGCAGTGTGTGCGAGTAGAAGTTCCAGTTTTCGTGATCGAAGCTCATGGGCAAGCTGCTGCCGGCAAAGGCATGCAGCAGGTGCCAACGGAGATAGACCTTGATTTGATCGAGCGGAGTGTGGTCGAGGAGCTGGTCGAGCGCGGCGAAGAAGCTTGGCTCCATGACGTTGATGCGGCCGGCGGCGGGCGCCTTGTCGGCCTGGATCCAGGCGGCCATGTCGAAGTGCGGGAGTTGATGCTCAAAGGTGGCGACGTCGGTGGGGTGGTTGAGGTTCTGCGGGTCGCGCATCTCGGTGATGGGCAGGGAGGCGAGAGCGAGTTTGGTTTCGAAGGCCAGGACCGTCTCGGCATCGGTTGCGGCCTGCGGGTCCGTCTCGCCGGCGAGGACGAGGATTTTGGCAACATGGGCGACGTACTGGGTGCGCTGCTCCACGGACTTGGCATCGGTGCGGGTGTAGTAATCGCGCTCCGGAAGGCCGAGGCCGGCAGCGCCGTAAAAAGAGATGACGGAGGTTGAATCGGCATAATCCTGGTTGGAGCCCATATCGAAGAGAACGTTGACGCCAATGGTCTGGAGGTGCGCCACGAGGGCGGGGAGCTCGGCCTTGGAGCGGAGAGTGGCAATGCGCTCGAGTTCCGGGGCGAGGGGAGCGGTTCCCAGCTTGTCGAGAGCTGGGGTGTCCATGCAAGTGGCGTATTCGTCGCCGATCTTCTGCTCGTTGGGGGTGCGTGTGGCAGCGGGAGTGGCGGAAGCCTCGAGGATTTCGCGCAGATGGCGGCGATTGAGCTCGTAGAGCTCCGTGAAGCGGCCGTAGGAGGTTTGGTCGGCGGGGAGGGGATTGCGCTGGAACCAGCCGTTGCAGGCGAACTTGTAGAAGTTTTCGCAGGCGTCGACGGTGGGATCGATGATGGAAGGGTCAAAGACTCGCAGCGGGTGAAGTGCGGGCGCTGGAGGGGTTGCCTGGGCGCGAGAGAGCGGGGTACAGCATGCTAAGGCGAGGGCAGTGGCGGCCAGAAGTGTGGGAGAAAGGCGATTCCAAACCATGGTGAGAACTTTAGCAGATGGCGAGTGAGGGGGACACGTGGCGCCGAGCTGCGGTGGCCCAATTACAATAGAGATGTCGCGGATTCTTCCGTTTGAAGGAGTCTTCCCCTTGTCCCAACGCACTTTCAGCATCCTCAAGCCCGACGCGGTTCGCAACGGCTACACTGGCGCAATTCTGGCCGAGATTGCCAAGGCCGGTTTCAAGATTGTGTCCGTGAAGAAGCAGTCGATTTCGAAGAAGCAGGCGGAAGGCTTCTACGCAGTGCACAGCGCACGCCCGTTCTTTGATTCGCTGACGAGTTTCATGTCGTCTGGACCGATTGTGCTGCTGGTTCTGGAGAAGGAAAACGCGATTGTTGAGCTGCGGACGCTGATGGGCGCCACGAACCCGGCGAACGCGGCCGAGGGCACGATTCGCAAGCAGTTTGCGGGCTCGATTGAAGAGAATGCCATTCACGGCTCGGACGCGCCGGAGACGGCAGCTTTCGAGATTGGCTACTGGTTCGCGGGCAGCGAGCTGGTTTAGCGAAAGGCGTACGGATGGACGAGCGGAGTACCAGGCACCCGGTAGGTCGGGGCCTGGGCTGCGCTTTTTGCTGCGTGGCATTTCCCGGGGAGTCGCCCGAGTGCGGTATTCTGTCGGCCTATGGAATTCACAGAGATCAATGGCAAGACAGTCTCCCGCATTGGGCTGGGGACGTGGGCGATTGGCGGGTCGGAGTGGGGAGCGGTTCCGGAAGACGAGGCTGTTGCGACCTGCCTGGCTGCGGTTGAGCGCGGCATTCACCTGATCGATACTGCGCCGATCTATGGGCACGGGCGCGCCGAGACGATTGTGGGCAAAGCGATGCGGGCGCATGGGAAGCGCGACGCGTTCTTTGTTGCGACCAAGGCCGGGTTGAATTGGGAGCTGAAGCCGGGAGACGATGGGTGCTACGCGGACTCGGGCGCGGCGCGGCTGGGGCAGGAGCTGGTGGACAGTTTGCGGCGGCTGGGTACGGATCACATTGACCTGTATCAGGTGCACTGGCCGGATACGCTGGTGCCGGTGGAAGAGACTGCCGCAGTGCTGGCGGAGTTTGTGCGCGAGGGCAAGGTGCTGGCGCTGGGCGTGAGCAACTACAACGTGGCGCAGATGGAGGCGTTCCGGAGCGTGACGCCGTTGGCGTCAAGCCAGCCGCCTTACAACCTGTTTGAGCGGGAGATCGACGGGGCTGTGCTGCCGTGGTGCCTGGAGAACGGGGTGGCGGTGCTGACGTACAGTTCGCTTTGCCGGAGCTTGCTGGGCGGGCGTCTGCGAGGGGAGACCGCGTTTGACGCTGGGGATGTGCGCCGGGTGGATCCGAAGTTTCAGCAGCCGCGATTTGGGCAGTATCTGTCTGCGGTGAAGGAGCTGGGAGAGTTTGCGCAAGCGCGGTATGGCAAGACTGTGTTGGAGTTGGCGGCGCGGTGGGTGTTGGACCGGCCAGGGGTGAGTGTGGCGCTGTGGGGGGCCAAGCGGCCGGACCAGCTGGATGCCGTGGCAGGGGTGATGGGCTGGCGGCTGGATGAGAGCGCGATGGCCGAGATTGACGGCATTGTGGCGAGGTGCGTGACGGACCCGATTGGGCCGGAGTATTTGACGCCGGATGTGCGGAGGTAGTTCCGCAAAGGCTTTGCCGCGATAGCGAGTTCACGAATCATCTGGATTTGCTCTATTGATCGGCCCACAAGGACAACCCCCAGCGGAAGGCTGGGGGTTTGGGTGGAGATTGAGAACAATTTCTAGCGTTTGGGCTTGAACTTGTAGAGGACGCCTACGGAGATGCCGAAGTTCCACTGGGTGTGCGGATACTGGCTGGTGCCATCGTAGCCAGTCATGAGGGCGTCGGGAGTAACGCGGAAAGCCCAGTGGGCGGAGCGATTGAGGTCGAGGTGGCCGCCGAATGCACCGCCGAGAGCGGTCTGGGTATTGTAGAAGGCGGCCGGGCCGGCAGGTCCGGTTGTGTATCCCGAGAGGTCGCGGTTGAAGTCGCCATAGGCGCCGCCAGCCAGAGCGTGGAGGGTGATGGCGGCGTGCTTGTTGTGCAGCCAAAGATACTCCGGGCCGGCGAGGAACATGTACTGGGCGACGAAGAGGCCATGGAGATTATCGGGGTTTGGTGCGGTGCCGCTGGTGCCCATGAATCCGCGGGCGTTGCCCTCAATGCCCCAGTGTTTGGTGAGCCAGTAGGAAGCGGAAACGTCGAGACCGCCGAGATCGGCGCCTTCGCGGAGGTTAGGACCGGCGTGGATGTGGCCGGACGCGAGGCCGACAGAGACATCCCAGCGGTTGTCGTAACGTACGCCGGCGAGGGGGTCGATCTGGATATAGGTGCCGTTGGTGCTTTGTATCGGGCCAGACGGAGCAGGCTGAGCGGGTTGAGCAGTCTGAGCGTGCAGCGAAAGCGAGAAGGCCGCAAAGAGCGCGGCAATGGTGGCAAGGCGAGCAGTGGGTTTAACGAGGCGCATCACAGACTTATGGTAAATGGCTGGGGCGGGGTGGAACAAATGGGGATTGGAGAATTGAGGCAGAAACGGAGATGAGCGGAGGGGCATGGGTAGTTAGACCGCACGGAGTGGGGTTTGGGTATGTGGGGGAGGCGAGAAAGTGGTGAGCAGGATCAGGAAGGACAGGCTTCGGTCCAGCGGGCCCAGAGGAGGTAGCGGGCGGTCTTGAGGATCTCAACGGCTTCGCCCGCGCTGGCGTAAAGGCCGCCTGAGCTGTTGTCTGGAGATGCGTGGGTGCGCCACTCGAGGGGTTGGCCTGAGAAGATCATGGCGGCCCGAGGGAGATGGCTCTTGCTGCTGACGACTTCGGCCGAGTGGAGGCCTTGGCCGACGAGCATGCGGGTGGAGTAGCAGGCGTTCTGGATGGTGTCCTGAGCTTGGGGCTCGATGAGAATTACGGATGCCGGGACGCCCTGCGCTTCCGCGACACGGGCCATGACTTGCGCCTCGACGAAGTGGTTGTGGGCGGCACCACCGGTCATCAAGAGGCGCGGGGCGACTCCGCGCTGATACTCCCGCACGGCTTCTGTGACGCGGTCGAGTTGGGAGGGGGTGGGATTGCCGTCGCTGTCGGCCGGGGTTCCGAGGACGATGATGGCGTCAAAGGTTTGGCGCGGGGTGTTGGCGAGTGGGGCAAAGTGACGAGCGAGAGCTGCCCAAGCGAAGACGGCGCAAGTGAGAGCGAGGCCGGTCAGGAAGACGCGCCGGCCTATGTGCGTGGGGCGGTGCCTCGGCTGGCTGGATCGGAGAACAGGTTTCGTCATTTTCGCTTGCCCCTGTTACGACTGTATCGTGCGATGCAGGGTTGGCGAAATAACGAATCAGGCACCAAAGTCGAAGGGCACGTTGAGCGCGGAGAATGCGATTGCCTCGAGGGGCTTTCGGGTGCGCTGGGTGACTTCTCGCTGGTGGAGTTGTTCGTTGGTGAGGATGGCGGGCTCTGCCTGGTGGCCGAGCGCGATGATGGACCCGAGGGCGATATCTTCTGGAAGTGAGAAGGCCGCGCGAGCAGCATCGCGGTCAAAGCCGCCCATTTGATGGGTAGCGAGTCCGAGCGCGGATGCCTGAACGGCTAGCTGTGCGGCGGCCTGGCCGAGGTCGTACAGGGCATAGTGGTTGGTGCGGGCGCTGTGTTCGGTGAGGGTGCGGGCGAGGCCGAGAATGAGGACGGCCGCATGGGCAGCCCACTCCTGATTGAAGGGAACGAGGGTGGCGAAGAGCCTGGCGTGGGTCTCCGAACCTTGGACTCCGACGAGGAAGCGCCACGGCTGTTCATTGGAGGAGGACGCTGCCCAGCGGGCTGCTTCGAGGACGGTTTTCAAGTCGGCAGGGGAGACGGGCTCGGAGCGAAAGGAGCGTGGGCTCCAGCGATGTGCGATGGCGGGCAGCAGGCCGGGGATCTCTTGCAGCTTGTTCACTTTTTCCAGACTCAGTTCCATAGATTTTGGCGCTCCGTGGGCAAAGGCTTGCCTCTATTGGATGAGGAGGAAGATGGGTTCGATTCGTAAGGATTCAGCCGACGACGACGCGGGCGATTGCGGTTTCGAGGATCTGGGGCGTGATGAGCAGAGCGGTTGCCTTGCGTGTGCGGCGGCGGAAGAGGGCTGCGGTTTCGCAGAGGACAACGATGTCTTCAATTTCCGCAGGGTTCATGGCCTCAGTGTAGACGCGTTCGCAGAAGGCGTCGTCAGTGATGCCCTCAAGCTGGAAGCCGCGGCTGCGGGCTTCCGCGAGATAGAAGCGGGCGACCTTGGCCATCATGGAGTGGATGTCTGCCTGGACCTCGGGGGGAAGTTCGTGGCGGTGGATGCCGATGACGTTGGCACCGGGGAGGACCAGCTTGATGCCGAAGAGGTTGTCGAGGTCGCTGTCGGGCTCGAAAGTGGTGGCGGTGGCGACGACGAGGACGTTCTGGCGCTCGGAGGTGCTTTCGATGAGGGCGTCGAGCTCGGTGAGAACCTCCGGATCGCTCTCTCTGTAGGCGAGGTCGATGCGGGGGAGCAGAAGCATGACTTTTTTGCGTTTGTAGCTGTGGACGAGGCTCTTGGCCTTGGCGAGGGCGTCGGAATCGCGGGGGTTGTAGACGGTGACGAGGCGCTCCATGCCGGTCATGCGGGCGAGGGTTTGGGCGAGGGATTTTTTGCCGCTTTGGGAGGGGCCAATGACGAGAATTTCGTTGCCGATTTTGAGTTCCTGGTAGGCGGCGGGAAAGCGTGCGCGATCGACGAGGTCTTCAATGGAGATCAGGAGTTCGTCCATGCCAGCGAGGCGGGGGGAAAGTTGGGAGACCTCTTCGTCTTCGAGGGAGAGATCTATGCGGGATTTGCGCTTGCGGGCCTCCGTGATGAACTCGATGAAGGCTGGGAGTGCGGCGACGGAGCCGATGATGGTGGCGAGGACGAGGACCTGCTCCGTGAAGAGGAGTGCGCTGTCGCTGCCGGCTACAGGGTCGAGCATGCTGAAAGGATAGCAGGAGGGATTGTCGTTAGCGGCTGGTTGCCGGGTTCAATTTGGGGAGATTGGGATAGGCGGCGATGCAGGTGGGGCCGACCCCCTCCCTATCTCTTCGCGGGCGCAGGTATCGGGTGATTGAAGAAGTCGAGGTCATCCTGGGGCTCGGATTTCGGGTTGATCGGCGGATTTTGCCAGGGGGGAGTTGGGTTTCCTCTTGCTCGTGGCGATGAACTCATGAGGGGAGTTTGGTCCCCGGGAGTGCGCCCTGCTTCGGCGCACACGCAGAACAGGCTCCATTGCTGGAGCCTGTTCTGCGTATATCGCTGTTGAGTGGAACTACTGCATGTTGCCGTTGGCATCCATGGTGATGCCCTTCGGTCCGGCATCCTTCTTGGCTTCGTTCTCTTTACGGATACCCATGGCCTTGGCAGCCCAGTCATCCGCCTGCTTGACGTCGGCTGTAACGTCGGCTGCGGTGCCGCAGTCAACATCGGCCTTGCGGCGATAGACGAGGTTGAGGTAAGACATGGCATCGTCGTAGTTGGGACGGTTTGCGATGGCCATGTTGAGGTACTTGAGACCCTCCTCAACACGCGGGCCGTTCTCTGTCTTGATGGCTTCGCAGACCTTCTTGGACATCTTTACGTTACCCTTGCCGTCATCTGTAAGGCCTTCGGGAGAGAAGATGCGGAGCATCGCTTCGTGAGCCTGGGTCCAGTCGATGACGCCGACGGTGTAGGCGGCTTCAGGATCCTTGGGATCGACGGCGAGGACCTTCTTCTGCCAGTCTTCAGCTTCGTTGAACTTCTTGATGCTGAAGTAGAGGGCCGCGACGCCTTTAAGGCTGCGGATGTCGTTGGGGTTATCCACCAGGACCTGCTTGTAGATGTCGATAGCATCGGTCGCGGTCTTCATGTTGTCCGGAGTGGTGAGGCCCTGGACGACGTTCTGGGAGAGCGCGGCGGCGAGGTAATTCTTGGCGACAGCGAGCTGAGGGTCGTCCTTGCTGGCTTCCTGGAAGTGGTTGATGGCGGCTTCGAGCTTACCCGCCTTGAAGGCCTCCACTCCCTTGTTGAGATGATCGCGGGCAGCGAGCTTGTTGCAACCGGTCATCGAGACCATCATGGCGACCAGGGCAGCCGCGACTACCGGCAGACGTGCGAGTCGATTCATATGCGTATCCTTCTCCTTCGAGTCGTCGCCAGGTTTATCGCGCCTGGTGTCCCCCGCGCGGCCGTCACTTTTGGTGGTTCTAAGCGTACGGCCTGATGATTTCTTACCAGTCATCCTCGGCTGGCGTTTCGCCAGAGAGGAGGTGTATTGGCCACCCCGCGAGAGAGCGGGGTGAAGCCTTTACTGACCTGCCTGGATCTTGGGTGTCATGATGCCCACGTGGTCAACGCCGGCTGCGTGACCGATGTCAATGACATCGGCAACCAGGGCGAAGTTGACATCGTCGTCACCCTTCACAAACATGATGCGTTCGGCGCGATTCTGGAAGATGGTGGCCAGGCGAGCCTGGAGATCCACTTTGTTCACGTCGTCCTGATTGATTTTGTAGGTCGCGCGATTGCTGTTTCCAGTAGCGAGGACCTGTACGACAATGGTGCGGTCGCTGTTGTCCTGGTTCTGGTTTGGATTTTTCGGCGGCTGGGGCACGAGAGCATCCAGGCCCCTGGGCACAACCGGCACGATGACCATGAAGATGATCAACAGCACCAGGAGTACGTCGATGAGCGGAGTCACGTTAATGTCGGAGTTAATGCCTCCGGGACCACCCGATGTCATTGCCATAGTATTTGCTCCTGAATTTGTCCCGACTTAAGGGGGTTATTCTCCGGGTACTTGTCGCCGTTCGGTGAGCAGTCCAACGGTATCCACGCCAGCAGTGCGGACATCGTCAATTGCATTTTCCACGTCGAGGAACCGCGCACGCGCGTCGGCACGGACGTAGATTTCTTTTCCGGGTTTGTCGGCGAGCTTGTCGCGAACGGCAGCGCCGAGGTTGGACGGGGCGATCTTGTCCTGGCCCAGGTAGAAGGTACCGTCGCGGGTCACGGCCACTACGATGGCATCTTCCTTGTCGGCATCGGGCATGGCGGTGGGGTTGTCGGTTTTTGCCAGATCGATGTTGACTTTATTCTGGAGCATCGGAGTGATGACCATGAAGATAATCAACAGCACCAGCATCACGTCGACCATTGGGGTGACGTTGATGTTCGAGTTGATCTTGGCGCCTTCGTTACGTACTGAAATTCCCATGTCTATGCTCCACGGCTCTGGAATTGTCTTGATCGTTCATCTGGCCCTGGCGATGCGGAGTTGGTTTTCGAAATGCCGGCAGGGGTGGAGAATCACCACTGCCGGCGAAGAGGAAAGCTCGCTCAGCTTATGCTTTGGGCCACACAGTTAGCGCTTGTGGCTCTGCTTGATGAAGTAGTCGACCAATTCGCTGGAGGAGTTGTCCATTTCCACGTCAAAGGCCTCAACGCGACCTGAGAAGTAGTTGAAGGTCATCACAGCGGGGATGGCGACGATCAGGCCGAATGCGGTGGTGACGAGGGCTTCCGAGATACCACCGGCGACTGCGCCGATACCGGAGCTTTTTTGCACGGCGATCTGCTGGAAGGCGTTGAGGATGCCCATGACGGTGCCGAGCAGTCCGACGAAGGGAGCGGTTGCGCCGACGGTGGCGAGGACCGAGAGTCCGCGCTTGAGTTTGGCGTGCACGATGGCTTCAGCCCGCTCGAGGGCGCGTTCTGCGGAGGCGATGGTCTCTTCGTTGACTGTGCCGCCGACGCTCTTGAATTCCTGGAGGCCGGCCTGAACTACTTCCGCGAGGTGGGACTTCTTGGAGCGGTCGGCGATCTTGATGGCCTCGTCGAGCTTGCTTTCCTTGAGGGCGCCGGCAACCTTGGGGGCGAACTCGCGGGACTGCTTGCGTGCAGCCGAGAAGTAGAGGTAGCGGTCGATCATGACAGCGAGGGACCAGATGGACATGATGAAGAGGACGACCACGATGCCTTTGGCAAAGAGGCCCATGTGGCCCCAGAGGCCCAAGATGCTGAAGTCAACAGGCTGGTCATCAAACATGGCCAAGCTGGCCGGGTGCGAGGCGAGATGTGCAAACTGAGCGAGAATCACTGAATCGTTCCTCCTAGGGAGTCTTGTTTTGAACTGCTTGCTGCCGTGCAACGACCTGGGAATGCGTCAGAGAGAAGCACGCATTCAGGCCATGGAAAAGGTGATCCTCGCCATTGGCAGGGATCACCCAGAGGAATCTCAGCCGCCGAGGCTGAAGATGACATTGACTTGCGTATCCACCTCAACCGGGTCGCCGTTAAGCAGGTAGGGTTTGTAACGCCAGTTGCGGACGGCATCGAGTGCGGCCTGCTGAAGCATGGCCGGACCGCTGACGACGCGGAGATTTTCAATGGTGCCGCTCTTGGAGATGGTGGCCTGGAGGATCACCGTTCCGGAGACGCGGGCAGCCTTTGCGATGGCTGGATAGACGGGCTGGACCTTCTGGAGGAGCAGGCCGGTAGCCACGCCGGAGGAGATGTTGATCTTCTTGGGTACGGCGGCCTTGACGACAGGCTTGGCGTCGCCGGCGAAGACGGCACCCATGGCATTGCCGCCGCCGCCGAGGCCTTCCATGCCGGCCACGCCGAAGCTTGCGACAGGGGCTTCCTTCTCATTGACCTGAAGGATGTTTTTGGGGATCTTTGTGGGGGCCGTCAGCTGATTGTTGATCATCTGGGGCTTGATCTGGACCACATGCACCTCTGGTGGCGGGGGCGGCGGAGGCGGAGGGGGAGGTGGAGGCGCCACCAACAATGTCGCCATGGCGGTCTGGGGCAAGGCTTCGTAATTAATCAGCGGAATCAGGATCATGACAAACAGAACTGCTGCGCAAAGCCAGAAGGTGAAAACCATCCAGCGCCCAGTCTTGGTCTTAATCCTGTTGCTTGATTCGAATGTGGAATCTTCAAACATGGCCGACCTCAAATCTTGTGTTGGTTTCTCTCACTTTAGACACCGCGGGACCAATTTTTGTTCCCGGGTATTTTCGAGTTCAATTTTGGGCCAACATCAAGTGTGCTCCACCTATATCAGATGAACCGCACTGCTGCAAAACATGCTTCAAAACCAGTGCAAAATCAGGGAAATTCGGAGAGTAAAAAGTTTACGGGCCGCCTTGTGGGCAGCCCGTAGGAATCTCTACCGTTTGGTACGTTTGGCGGCGGGCAGGACGACTGCGGCGCCTTTGGTGGCACGCCAATCCTGGTAAGCGACGAGCATGGGAGCAGCGACGGCGATGGAGGAGTAGGTACCGATGAGGATGCCGACGACGAGCGCGAAGGAAAAGGCGTGCAGGACTTCCCCACCGAAGAGGAAGAGGGAGAGGACAGTGAGGAATGTGAGGCCAGAGGTGAGCACAGTTCTGCTCAGTGTCTGGTTGATGGAACGATTGACGACATCTGTGAGGACCTCGCGGCGCGTGATGCGGAGGTTTTCGCGGATGCGGTCAAAGACGACGATGGTGTCGTTCATGGAGTAGCCGACCAGGGTGAGGATGGCGGCGATGACGGTGAGGCTGACTTCCTTTCCGGTGAGGGCGAAGAAGCCAACGGTGATGAGGGTGTCGTGGAAGACGGCTACAACGGCCGCGACCCCATAGATGAGCTCGAATCGGAACCAGAGGTAGATGAGCATGCCGACGAGCGAGTAGAGGGTGGCCTGAGTGGCCTTGGTTTCGAGTTGCTTGCCGACGGTAGGGCCGACGGCCTGTACGCTGGAGTCCTTGATGGGATTGTGGTAGGAAGCAGCGAGTGCGTCAAGGATTTGCTTGCGGCCTGTGTCGACGGTGGCGTCGGTCTGCTCGGGGAGGCTGACGAGGAGTTCGTTCTTCTCGGGAGCGTCGTAGCGGACGATTTTGACGTCTTTGACGCCAGCGGCATCGATGGCTTGACGGACCTGGTTGACGTCCGGCGTGTTGGCGAAGGTGATTTGCACCTCAGTGCCGCCACGGAAGTCGACGCTGAGCGGGACAGGGCTGCCCGTGTGCGCGTAGTTCATGCTCATCGCGATGATGCCTGCGACGCTGAAGAGGAGTGAGAAGCCGAGGAAGTACCATTTTTTCCCCAGCCAGTCGATATTTACTTTGCCAAAAAGTTCCACGATTCCTTCGCCTTCCCAATGCCTTGCGCGGGGTGGAGGGCGCTTGAAGCGCCGTCCCATGCCGTGCGGCAACTTGATCAGATGTTCTCCAGCGGTGGTGCTAGATGGAGAACTTTGTGCCTACCGTCTTGCTCTCAAGGTGCGAATCGAAGATTACGCGGGAGACGAAGACGGCTGTAAACAGGTTAGCCAGCAGACCGAAGACCAGTGTGGTCGCGAAGCCCTTGACCGGGCCGGTGCCGAAGATGAAGAGGATGGCTGCTGAAACGATGGTGGTGACGTGCGTGTCGACGATGGTGACCCAGGCGTGAGCAAAACCTTGCTCGACGGCCTGCGCGGAGCCTTTGCCTGCCCTGAGCTCTTCCCGTATGCGCTCGAAGATGAGCACGTTTGAGTCGACGCCCATACCGATAGTGAGGATGATGCCGGCGATGCCTGGCAGGGTGAGCGTGGCGTGGGAGAAGCCCATGAAGCCGAGGAGGATGACGAGGTTGAGGATCAAAGCGAGATCCGCATTGATGCCCGATCCGCGATAGTAGAAGAGCATGAAGGCCAGGACGGCGACCATTCCCACGATAGCGGCGATGACACCCTGGCGGATGGAGTCCGCGCCGAGCGAGGCACCGACGGTGCGCTGCTCAATGGGGATAATGGTGGCGGGCAGAGCGCCGGTGCGGAGGGTGAAGCTGAGGGCATCGATCTGGTCTTTGGAGAACTGGCCCTCGATCTGTCCCTGGTCGCGGATGGCGGACTTGATGACCGCAACATTCTTGACGCGGTCTCCGAGGGTGATGGCCATGTAGGAGCCGACGTGGGCGGAGGTGTAGTCGTAGAAGCGCTCGCCGCCTGCGTTGGTAAGGACGAAGTTGACGCCCTGGCGGCCGGTTTCGTTGGCGCCGATGGCGGAAGCATCGCGGAAGTCCTTGCCGCCGACGATGGAGACGCGCTTGACGATGTAGACATGGTCGGCACTGTCAGAGACAGCACCCTGTCCGTCGCCGTGGAGCATTTCCTCGTCAGGAGGGAGTTGGCCACCGACGCTTGCGAGTGCTTCCGCTTCGCTGGCGAAGCCGGAACCGCTGCTGCCGGCAACCTCATGCACTTCAAGGCGGGAAGTGGACTGGATAATGTCCTTGACCTGGTCGAGGTTGTCGATGCCGGGGAGTTCGACGAGGATCTGGTTTTCGCCGAGGCCGTACTTCTGGATGACGGGCTCGCTGACACCAAGCTTGTCGACGCGGTCGCGGATGGTCTCAATGGACTGATCGACGGTTTTGGTTTCGAGCTCGGTGAGGGCGGTTGGCTTTATGGTGAGGGTCCAGCTGTTGTCGCCGCCCGAGTGAATGTCGTACTCGGTGCCATAGCGGGTGGTGAGTTCGTCACGCACCTCCGTGGCATGGGCGGGGTCCGTGCCGGTGATTTGGATGGTCTGGGGGGCATCGGGGTTTGGCTTCAGGACGTTGCCGAGGGTGAGCTTGGCGGTCTGGAAGTCCTGATTGATGCGGGCGACGGTGTTGTCGGTTTCCGCATTGACGGCATCCTTAACCTGAACCTGGAGGATGAGGTGTGCGCCCCCGCGCAGATCGAGTCCGAGGTGAATGTGCTCGGTGAGCTGCTTGGTCAGGGACTCTCCGGCGCCAAATTTCGGCGCATCGAAGCCGAAAAAGGTTCCATAGAGGAAGACCAGGAGGATGCCAATGATGAGAGCGATTTTGTTTCTGAGGTTTTTCTTCATGGTGATCTAGTCAAAGCCGGTCGGGAAATCCCGCTGGGGCTACTTGCCTTCTTCCTGGGTGGTGACGGCTGCAATTGCGCTCTTCACTACCTCAATCTTGATGCCATCGGGAGCGACGCGCAAGATGAGCGAATCGTCCTTGATGCTGAGAATGGTGCCGCGAATACCGCCCACCGTGGTGATTTTGTCGCCGGTTTTCATCTGGGCCAGCATTTCGTTCCAGACTTTCTGCTTTCTCTGCTGGGGTCGGATCATCATAAAGTAGACGACACCGATCATCAACAGTGGCAGAAGCAGCGAGATGCCGCCGCCGCTCTGTCCGCCAAAGAAACCACCTGCAAAAACTGCAACCGTAGTCAGCACTTCGATCCTTTTCCTGCCTGCCTGGCTTGAGTGCCCAGGGTAGCGCACACACACGAACTCCAAGGGAGCAGGTGGAATGCCAGTAGTTTTGGTCTCCGGGAATGGTCCGCCTGCCCAGGGGCGGTAGCCATGCGCGAGGTGGTTGAGGCAAACGCTTGGGTTGCATTGATATCCGGGAGCGGGTGGAGGCCGTTTGACCCCACGTAGCGCCTGGAAAGCACCGCTGTCTGCCTGACTGTCCTCTGCTTCCTGTTCGACACTGCTGCCTTGCCTGACGCCGGCCGGGCGGGCCGCCCACGGAAACAAGTGGGGCTCTGCCTGCGCAGAGCGTCGCAATCAGTCTAGCAAACTGGCGGGACAGTTGACTTGGGGAGGGAGCTTGGGAGGGCAAGAAAAATGGGCAAAGGAGCACTTCGGGGGATTTCGGGCGGGCTGGAGCGGCTGCTGTGCGAGCCAGAGCGTCTGGGTGGAGGGCGGTAGGGGCTGCGGAGGGAGCGGATCTTTACATAATCCTGATGAAAGCCATGCGCTGCGCTGATGCCGAGCGGTCTCTGCTGGGGGATGAGGCGTTGGGCTGATGCAGCCCGGGGCCGGGAGGGGCTTATGGAGATTGGTGGGTTGCTTCTGTTGTTGGCGTCTGGGGCGGCGGTGGCTTTTCTGGTTTGGGTGCTTTGGCACTGGCACGTGGAGCAACGGCGGGGACGCAACGCGTGAGGAATGGATGGACAGGGATTGCCGAGTATCCGTAGGATTCGAAGGAATCTGAGTGGAAAGGTCTCCAAATGCCCTCTTTCTGTGCGCGTTTCTTTTGGGTTGGAATCGGGTCGATCGCTGTGTGCGGTGTGTGTGGATGCGCCCAAGCCGCAGTCGAAGAGGGCGTTGCTGGGTCCGCCGCAGTGGTGACGATGGCGGAGTACTCGGCTGAAATTGAACCGGGAGGGTCGCCACGGATCACGGTAAAGGTGGAGCATGCTCCGGTGTTTGTGGTTCCGGTGGTGTCTGGGCTTTCTTCAGCGACCGAGCAGGAGCGGCTGACGGAGATCCACTACGGCCTGAGCAAGGCGGGGGATGGGTGGGAGTTGAGGGCGACGGCGACGAGCAGCCTGTGGAGCGGGCGGCGGTTCTTGTGGCGGTTTTTGCCGGGACGGATTGAATTTCAGCAATTTGCGAGGGGCAAGGGGAAGCTGGGGAGGGCCTATTTCCTGGCGAATGGGGTGTCGAACCGGTGGGACAACGGAACGACGGAGGGGCACCTGTGGGATGCGACGGTGTATGCGGACCGGTATTTTTCGCCGAGCCCGAACCACGCCAACCAGTATGAGTTCAACATTGCGATGCCGCAGATACTGGGTTTCAGCGTGGGGCGGGAAGCGCAGTCGGAGGAGGATTTCCGGCCGGAGCGGATTACGGGGATATTTGCGCCGCCGCCGCTGTTTCTGGCGTTTCATGCGGACGGGAACTGGGTTGGAGTGGGGGTGGGGACGAATCCCGGGGAGTACCAGTTCCCTGCCCTGGAATACACGGGTTCGCGGTATGCGGGGGCATCCTTTTTTGTAGATTACATGGGTTACAAGGCGATTGACGGGGAGTTTGCGTCGCCGGTGATGGAGATGACATTTTCGCGAGATCCGCTGGACGCGCTGACGGAGTACACGGAGTGGCTGGACGAGCGGGGGTTTGCGACGAAGGCGGCGCAGACGGACGCGGCATGGCACCATCTGCCGATTTTTTGCGGGTGGGCGGAGCAGACGGTGGAGACGGCTCCATTTGGGAAGGCGCCGAACACGATGGCGACTCAGGCGAACTACGAGAAGTGGATCGCGACGCTGGAGGAGCGGGGCTTGCCGGTGGGTACGGTGGTGATTGACGACAAGTGGCAGAAAAACTACGGCACGTTTGAGGTAGACAAGCAGAAGTGGCCGGATATGGCTGGATTTGTGGCGGCGCAACATGCAAAAGGGCGGCATGTGCTGCTTTGGGTTCCGGTGGCGGAGACGGACGGGCTGCCGCGGGAGCTGTGTGTGATGGCCGGAGGCAAGTGCGTGACGGCGGACGTGGGGAGCGCGGCGTATGAGGCGTATCTGCGGCCGCGGATACGGCACCTGGTGGCGGACGTGGGCGTGGATGGATTCAAGGAAGACTGGGTAGGTGCTCCGGCGGTGGCGGGGCTGCCGCTGCCCGGGCCGGCGGTGGGAATTGAGTGGGTGAGGCGGTTCCAGTGGATATTGTGGAGCGAGGCGCACGCGGCGAAGCCGGAAGCGATGGTGGAGACGCAGACGGTGAACGCGCTGTTTCGGGAGTCGAGCGACCTGATCCGGTTGAACGACATCTGGTATGGCAGCCGGCATGTGCCGGAGATGATGCGGGTGCGGGCGCGGGTCGCGAATATTACGGGATGGCCGCTTGTGGATACGGACAATGCGTCTTCGACGACGCTGCGGGACTGGTGGGCGTATATGCAGGCACAGCCGTCGATCGGGGTTCCAGCGCTGTATTTTGTGAGCCGGACTGAGTCAACGCAGGAAGCGCCGACGGCGGAGCAGTGGAAGGCGCTGGCCGGGGAGTGGCGGGACTATGTGGAGGGGCTGAAGGCTCAGGCTTCGCCGACGAGACGCCAGTAGCGGAGGGTGGGGTCGGCGCAGGTGAGGCAGAGGAGAGTTGGCTGGCCGCCGGGGCCTGGGCGCGTGACGTAGCGGCTGAAGTTGATGCCCTCTCCGCACTGGGCGCAGGTGACGCGGGGGCCTTTGAAGCCGGGGATTTCGGTAGCCGGGAGATCGACGGTAACCCATTGAGAGTGGAAGAGTTCTTCGTCTGTCAGTTCGCGGTAGGCGAGCTGCTGCTGGAGGGACTTGTTTTCGACTGCGGGGAAGCGCAGGCGGGCGAGGTCGCGGGAGGTTTCGAGGGCGACGATGCGAACGGCCAGGCCGGTGGTGAGGTTGAGGAAGGTGGCGGCCATTTTGCCCCAGTCGCGGAATTTGAGGGCGCGACGGCCTAGTTTGCAGCCGGTTACAAGGCCGATGGCGTCGGTGGCGCAGCGGTCGATTTCGACCCAGGTGACGAGGGTTTTGCGGTCTGCGCCGCGGGGATCGTCGACGTGGAGGAGGCGGCAGGCGAGGATGGCCATGCGGACGCCGAGGATTTGCCCGGCGCAGAGGTGACCGTGGGCTGCCTCAGCCTGGAGGAGGAGATCGTCGAATGATTCCACTGGAGCACCTCACGGGAGGAACAACTCCCTGGGGTGCATTTTACTGTTTTGGCGGGTCGGGGTCGTCTTCGTTGTCTTCGACCAGGATGGCGGAGTTGCCGACGACGTCGTAGCTGACGGGGTCTTTGCCGGCGGGATGGAAGGTGACGCGCATGGGGTCGCGCTGCCAGTCGGGGAGGGCGCAGACGGGGTTGGGATGGTTTTCGGGATCCCAGGCGAAGAGTTTCTTGGCGATAAGCGGCTTGTGCTGGGCGATTTGGGCGACGACGGCGTAGAGGGATTTGCCGGTGGGGGTGACTCCGCAGTAGGCGGCGTAATCGCGAAACCAGGAGACCTGGCTGGCGGCGGGGTCGTAGTCGGGGAGTTTGAGGGCGGTGACGTGGCCGGTGACGCGGTCAACCATGAGCCATGGGCCGCGCTGCCAGACCCAGTGGGAGGCGGTCGATTTGTCGCCGGGGAGGGCGTCGTTGATTTTGAGGGCGCGGCGGACGACGAAGCTGCGATCGGTGACGTCGTGCATGTCGCCGGTGGTCCATTCGACGATGCGGCCGTCAACGATGAGGGGCCGTGTGCGGAGGGATTTCTCGTCGGGGGCCGCTCCGGCAGGGTCGCCGGCCTGGGAGTAGGCGACCTGGCGGATGGGGCCGAGGGCGACGGTGTGCGGCTTGCGGGGCGCGGCGGCTGCGCAGGCGGTGGCCAGCAGGAGAAGGGCAACGATGGGGGATTTCATTTGCAGCCGATGGTACGCCGAGTGAGGGGAAAAGCCAAGAAGCGGCGGCTTATTGCGCCGCTTCGACGGCGCGGGCTACGCGGAAGGCGGTGGATTCGCCGAAGTGGGGTCCGAGGACCTGCATGCCGACGGGGAGGCCGGCGGCGGTGGCGCCGCAGGGGACGGTGACGCCGCAGATGCCGGCGAGGGAGGCGGTAACTGTATAGATATCCGCAAGATACATGGCGAGGGGATCGTCGGACTTTTCGCCGAGCTTGAAGGCCGGGATGGGAGAGGTGGGGGTGACGATGGCGTCGACGCCGTGGAAGGCGGTGAGGAACTCTTCGGCGAGGATGCGGCGGACCTGCTGGGCCTTTTTGTAGTAGGCGTCGTAGTATCCGGCGCTGAGGGCGTAGGTGCCGAGGAGGATGCGGCGCTTGACCTCGGGGCCGAAGCCCTCTTCGCGGCTGAGGCGGTACATGGAGGAGAGATTGGTGGAGCGGGGCGAGCGGTAGCCGAAACGGACGCCGTCAAAGCGGGCGAGGTTGGCGCTGGCCTCGGCGGTTGCCACGATGTAGTAGGTGGGGATGGCGTAGGCGGTGTGGCGGAGGGAGATCTTCTTGATTTCGCAGCCGGCGGCGCGTAGGGAGTCGATGCCGGATTCGATGGCGGCGCGGACTTCCGGTTCGAGGCCCTCGGCGAAGTACTCCTCGGGGATGCCGATGCGGAGGCCTTTGACGTCCTGATCGCTGTCGGCGGCGTAGTTGGGGACGGGGAGGCGAGAGCTGGTAGCGTCGGAAGGGTCGTGTCCGGCGAGGACGCCGAGGATTTCCGCGGCGTCGCGGACGTTGGCGGCGAAGGGGCCGACGCGGTCAAGGGAGCTGGCGAAGGCGATGAGTCCGTAGCGGGAGACGCGGCCGTAGGTGGGGAGAACGCCGACGACGCCGCAGAAGCTGGCGGGCTGGCGGATGGAGCCGCCGGTATCCGTACCGAGGGTGGCTACGGCGAGGTTGGCGGCGACGGCGGCGGCGGATCCACCGGAGGAGCCGCCGGGGACGCGGTCGGTGTCGACGGGGTTGCGGACGGGGCCGTAGGCGGAGTTTTCGTTGGAGGAGCCCATGGCGAACTCGTCGCAGTTGATTTTGCCGAGGAGGACGGCGCCGGCGGCTTCAAGCTTGCGGACGCTGGTGGCGTCGTAGGGGGGCAGGTAGCCCTGAAGGATTTTGGAGCCGGCGGTGGCGGGGGCACCCTGCATGGTGAGGACGTCTTTGATGCCGATGGGGATGCCGGCGAGGGGGCCGAGGGACACGCCTTTCGCGGCGGCCTCGTCGACCGACGCGGCCTGGGCGAGGGCGCGATTGCGGGTGAGGGAGAGATAGACGTTGAGCAGGGGATTGTGGGTCGCGATGCGGCTGTAGTACTGCTCGGCGAGATCAACGGCCTTGGTATCGCCGGCGAGGATGCTGGCGCGCAGCTGGGCGATGGGGAGGGGCTTTTCTACGAGGTTTTCCGTACTGACTCGAATGTTCGTCATAACTCTGGCAATCCTTGCGTTTTGGCCTTTGGGCGGCCTGGTTAGTACCGTGACCCTATGGATTTGGGATCTCCCCGGTCCCCACAGGCGAGGGAACTCCACTCCACGGATGAAGACCTGTCCGTGGGGACCCCGGACCGGGGGCACCCAATCGTCATCCGGTTGACTCCCGAATCGAGCGGTCTCATTTTAGCGCTCGATGACCTTGGGAGTTTTGAAGAAAGCGCCGTCGGTATCCGGGGCGGAGCGCATGACTTTGGCGCGATCCACGGAGGGTTTGAGAACGTCTGGGCGGAGGGTGTCTCCGTGGCCGGAGTCAACGACGGAGTCGAGGAGGTCGCTGACCTGGGCCATGGGCTCGATGCCGCGAGTGTCAAGCTGGCCTAGCTGGGCGACGTACTCCAGGATGGCGTTCAGATCCCGCTGCATGCGGGGTGCTTCGTCGGCTGCCAGATCCAGATTGGCGAGTTCGGCGACGCGGGCAACCTCATCGATTGTGACATTTGTGCTCATCGGTCCCTCAGTGTCCACGGGTGATTGTCAAAGCCCAAGTATATCGTGATGGGGGGTTGGGGCGGAGGGTGGGTGGGGCGAGTGTTGATTTGGGGCGGTGGGGCGGGGTTTGCCTTTTGTGGGACACCGGGGGTGGGGAGTGGCGAAAAATCTGAAAAAAGGTTGAAACGCTGAGGTGGGTTTTGCCACTACCCAGCACTCTTTGAGCGGAAGAGGGGACAGGGTCGGCCGAGTTAGCTTTTCGGGCGGGCTCGGGTATCTCTCCCTGGTAAAGGTCTGTGCGCTGATCAGAGACTTTACTGTACGAAGAGTGGCATACGTCCAACGCCTGTCCTATGGTTTGATGTATGGGCCCATATCCAGGCAGGTTATTGAACGACGATCCGCTGGGACGCGCCCATGGCACGGGCGCTGACTAACCTGCGGTGACACAGATGCCCCCCGCAACGAAGCGAAGGCGGAGTTTCCGGGGTGGTTTTGGTACAGGACAGAGGTCACCATGGTAGTTGCTCGTGAGACACGCAGTCCCAGGCAGAGGCGCAAGAGCGGCCTGACATACACAACTCCGCTGAACATCGTATTGGACTCCCGCGAGAAGCTGTTTGTTGCAGCGTTGCATCTGTTTGCCGCGTATGGGGTGGACCGGGTGACGGTGCGCGACATTGCCAATCACGCGGGGGTGAATTCGGCGCTGGTTGGGTACTACTTTCGCAGCAAGGAAGGGCTGTTGCAGGAGGTGTATCGCCGGCACGCAGGTCCGATGCACGCGGAGCGACTGCGTCTGCTGGAAATGTACCAGACGGGGGGACGCGTAGCGGCGCTGGAGGAAGTGCTGGAATCGTTTGTTCGGCCGGCACTGGCGACTACGACGAATGCCAACGGGCTGAGGGAGTTTACACGCTTGCGAGCGCTGCTTGCCGCGGAGAGTTCCGCGATGTTGGAGGCGGTGGTGGCGGAGGAGTTTGGCCGGTCGTGCGAGGTGTTTGTGGACGCGCTGCAGAGGTGCCTGCCGGGGCTTAGCTGCGAGGACGTGCTGTGGCGTTTCCACTTTATGATGGGGACGATTAACTACACGGCGCTAGGGCCGGAACGGATCACAGGGTTCTCGGAAGGGCGGTGCAATCCGCTGGAAGTGGAGAATCTGGTGCGCGAGTTGATTCCATTTCTGGCGGCGGGGTTTCGCGCTCCTAGCTACGGGCTGCGATTGAACTTGGCGTGAGGCAGGGAGTTGCGGGTCAGGATTCCCTGCGCTCCGGCTCCCACTGGTCAAGCTGATCCCTGTCAAGGCGGTCTTCGCGGTTTTCGCGTTCTTCCTGTTCGCGGCGCTTTTCGCGTTCTTCGCGTTCTTCGCGACCATCACTCATGGCACTGCTCCAAATCCTTTACAAGTTTATCGCGGGCGGGGGCTCTGCGTCTGTTCCTGGGGGCAGGAACTAGAATTGTGGGGATGGCAGCGCGGCGGCGATACGCCGGATGGCCATGACGATGGACGCCGCAGGACAGCTGCGGACAGGGGAGTAGCGCGATGGCTGGAGAGACACGGACACACGAAGAGAACCTGGATTTGCTGGCAGTGGTTGCGGTGCGGGTTGGGCTGGGTTTGCGCGGCGGGCAGGAGCTGGTGATGACCGCGTCACTGGATGCGGTTCCCTTGGCGCGGCGGATTACGGAGCAGGCGTATCGGGCGGGAGCTTCGCTGGTTACGGTGCTGTACAGCGACGATGCGGCGGCGCTGATGCGCTACCGGTATGCCACCGATGGCAGCTTTGACCAAGCTGCGAAGTGGCTGTATGAGGGGATGGGCGCGGCGTTCAAGAGCGGGGCGGCGCGGCTGGCGATTACGGGGGGAAATCCGTCGTTGCTGGCGAAGGAAGACGCGGGGAAGGTGAGCCGCGCGAATCGTGCGGTTTCCGTGGCGTACAGGCCAGCGCTTGAGCTGATTACGCGGCACGAGATCAACTGGACGATTGTGGCGAGCGCGACACCGGCGTGGGCTACGGCGGTGTTTCCGAACGATGCGCCGGCGGGTGCGCTGGCGAAGCTGTGGGATGCGATTTTCAGGACGACGCGGGTGGATTTGGACGATCCTGTTGGGGCGTGGAAGGCGCACGATGCGAGCTTGCAGGAGCGAGCGAAGCTTCTGAACGAGAAGCGGTACTCGGCGTTGCAGTACCGCGGGCCGGGGACGGATTTCCGGTTGGGGCTGGCGGACGACCACGAGTGGATGGGTGGCGGAACGACGGCGGGCAATGGCGTGTACTGCATTCCGAATATGCCGACGGAGGAAGTATTTACGACGCCGCACAAGGATCGCGCCGATGGAACTGTGACGGCGACCAAGCCGCTGTCGCACCAAGGGACGATGATTGAGGGAATCCAGGTGCGGTTTGAGAAGGGGCGGATTGTGGAGGCGCGCGCGAGCAAGGGGCAGGAAGTGCTGCAGAAGCTGATTGCCACCGATGAGGGCGCGCGGCGGCTGGGAGAAGTGGCACTGGTGCCGCACTCGTCGCCGATTGCGCACAGCGGATTGCTGTTTCTCAACACGCTGTTTGACGAAAATGCCGCGTCGCATATTGCGCTGGGACAGGCGTACACGTCGTGCATTCGCGATGGGGAGAAACTGACGCCGGAAGAGTTGGCCGCGAAGGGCGCGAACGACAGCCTGATCCATGTGGACTGGATGATTGGGTCGGGCGAGCTGGACATTGACGGAATCACGGCGACGGGCGCTGCGGAGCCGCTGATGCGCGCGGGGGAGTGGGTTTAAGAAGCGTGCGGTGAGAGAGAAATGGGCTGTCCCGGTTGGGGCAGCCCATTTTGTTTTTGCGCAATTTTGCGTACGCGTGGATGTGCGCTAGATGGAGAGGTTGAGGACGCGGTTGAGGCGCTGGACGAAGGCTGCCGGGTCTTTGAGCTGGACGCCTTCCATGAGCAGAGCCTGATCGAGGAGCAGCCAGGCTGCGTCTTCGGCGATGGCGTCGGGCGCGTGGTGCAGCAGCTTCTTCACTATCTCGTGATCGGGATTGATTTCGAGAGTGGGCTTGGGCGAGGGGATGTTTTTCTCGCCCATGGCGCGGAGCATCTGCTGCATCTGCAGGGATGGCTCTTCTTCATCGGTGACGATGCAGGAGGGGCTGTCGGCGAGGCGGACGGATGCGCGCACATCCTTGACGCGATCGCCGAGGGTGGCCTTGAGCTTTTCGAGGAGGGGCTTGAGTTCTTCGCTCTTGTCGGGCTCCGCTTCGTCCTTGAGGTCATCGCCGGCGGAGGCCTTGTTGATTGCCTTGAGGTCTATGTCACCATATTTCTCGATGCCGGAGAAGACGATTTCGTCGATGTCGTCGTCGAGGATGAGGACTTCGAGATCTTTCTTGCGATAGATCTCAAGCAGGGGCGAGGTGCGGAGCAGCGACTCCTGCGCGCCGGTGATGTAGTAGATGCTTTTCTGGCCTTCCTTCATGCGGGATTGCACGTCGGCGAGGCTGGTGAGGCCTTCCGCTTTGGTGGACTTGAAGCGGACGAGATCGAGCAGGGTTTCGCGGTTGGAGAAGTCGCCGTAGAGGCCTTCCTTGAGGGGGCGGTTGTACTCGGTGATGAAGCGCAGGTAGAGTTCCGGCTGATTGGTTGCGATGGTCTTCAGCTCGGCGAGGAACTTTTTGACGCTGGCGGTGCGGATGCTGGAGAGGACGCGATTCTGCTGGAGGATTTCGCGGCTGACGTTGAGGGGAAGATCTTCACTGTCGATGACGCCGCGGAGGAAGCGAAGGTACTGGGGAAGGAGCTCGCGGGCATCGTCCATGATGAAGACGCGCTTGACGTAGAGCTTGACGCCGACTTTGTAGTCGGCCTGATAGAGGTCGAGCGGGGCCTTGGAGGGAACGAAGAAGAGGGTGGTGTATTCGAGGGAGCCCTCGGCGCGGGTGTGCAGCCAGAAGAGCGGGTCCTGGGAGTCGCCGGTGATGGACTGGTAGAAGTCCTTGTAGTCCTGATCGGAGATGTCGGCCTTGGGACGACGCCAGAGAGCACTGGCGACGTTGACCTGCTCGGTGGTGCGGGTCTTGATGGACTTCTTTTGGTCGGGGTTCCACTCGCTTTTGTCATAGGTGAGGAAGATGGGGAAGGCGATGTGGTTGGAGTATTTCTTGACGAGTTCCTGGAGACGCCAGCTGTTGGCGTATTGCTTGCCGTCCTCGTTGAGGTGGAGCAGGACGGTGGTGCCGGCAGCGGAACGCTCGGCGGGCTCGATATCGAAGCCGGTTTTGCCGTCGCTGGACCAGCGGAAGGCCTGGTCTTCGCCGGCCTTGCGGGAGGTGACTTCAATGCGGTCGGCGACCATGAAGGCGCTGTAGAAGCCGACGCCGAACTGGCCGATGAGGTTGGAGTCGCGCTTGGCGTCGCCGGAGAGCTGGGAGAGGAAGTTTTTGGTCCCGGAGCGGGCGATGGTGCCGAGGTTGGATACGAGGTCATCCTCGCTCATACCGATGCCGGTGTCGGCGATGGTGAGGGTGTTGTTTTCTTCGTCGAGTTCAAGGTCGATACGGGGGGTGAAGGCGAGGGACTTGTAGGCATCGTCGGCGACGGTGAGATGGCGCAGCTTGTCGAGCGCATCGGAGGCGTTTGAGATGAGTTCCCGGAGGAAGATTTCGGGATGAGAGTAGAGGGAGTGAACGATGAGTTGAAGGAGCTGACTGACTTCGGTTTGGAATTCGCGTTTGGACATGGTTCCTGGTCACCTGTATACGGACAAGTATAAATGTGGCCGGCGTTGCCGTGTGGTCTATGCGGTACGGATGTGGAGGACATGTGGATTGGGATAGGCTGGAACGGTGAAAAAGTGCCGGTTTTGAGATGGGCGGGGCGGTGAGCGTGCGTGCAGGGAATGGGGATGCAGGCTTTGGATTTGGATGAGGAGGGAAAGAGATGACTGAGATGGCTGGGATGAGCAGAAGACGGTTTGTTCGCCAGGCGATGCTGGCGGGGTGTGCCTTGATTTCTGGGGGTACGTTATTCGGGCAGGGTGGCGTCGTGGAGCTTGAGGTGGAGCTGCTGACTCCGCTGGGACGGCTGGCGGGTGTTCGGTCGGGTGCGGTGCGGGTGTTTCGCGGGGTGCCGTTTGCCGAGGCTCCGGTTGGGAGCGGGCGATTTCGAGCGCCTGTGACGAAGCAGGCGTGGACGGGGGTGCGGGATGCTACGCAGTTTGCGGCGGCGGCGGTGCAGCCAGGCGAACGAGGGTTTGCGCAGAGTGAGGATTGCCTGTATTTGAATGTTTGGACACCAGATGGAGCGCCGAAGGGGTTGCCTGTTTTTGTGTGGATACACGGGGGCGGTTTTACGGGCGGGGCATCGTTTGAGCCGCTGTATGATGGCGCGGAATTTGCGCGGCGTGGGATGGTGGTGGTGACGGTGGCGTACCGGCTGGGGGTGCTGGGATTTATGGATCTGGAGCCGCTGCTGGGAGCTGAGTACGCGGGATCGGCGAACAACGCGATGCGGGACCTGATGATGGCGCTGGATTGGGTGCAGAGGAATATCGAGTCGTTTGGAGGAGATTCGGCGCGGGTGACGATTGGAGGCGAGTCGGCGGGGGCGAAGCTGACGGATTTGCTGATGGGGGTGCCGAGCGCTGAGAAGCTGTTTTCGGGGATGATTTCAGAGAGCGGAGGAGCGGAGCGCATTTGGCCGAAGAGCAATGCGCAGAGCGTTGGGGAGGGGTTTGGAAAGCAGTGGAGAGATGGCGGTGCGGGAAGGACGCTTGCGGATTTGAGGACGGCGCCGGCGCGGCTGTTGATGGAGACGCAGGTGGCGTTCTACGAGACGTGGCCGCAGCATTTTCCGCTGCGGTGCGAGCTGGATGGAGCACTGTTTCCGGCGTTGCCTATCAAGACGATTGCGGCGGGATCTGCAAAGGGCAAGCGGCTGCTGATTGGGACCAACCGGGACGAGAGCGCGGCGTTTTTGGGCGCCCATCCGAGCCATGACCCGGGAGCGTCGGACCTGGGAAACATGAGTGCGGAGTCTTTCAGCAAGGTATATGCGCGCTACGGGTTGATTTATCCGGAGATGGCGGTGGAGCAGCGAAGAGTGCGGGCGGCGACGGCGGAGGAGTACTGGGTGCCGTCGATCCGTGTGGCGGATGCGGCAGCAAACTCGGGCGTGCAGGTTTGGATGTACGAGCTGGAGTTTGCGCGGAGCGGAGGGATGTCCAAGGGAGAGGCCTTCCACGGGGAGGAGTTGGCGCTGGTGTGGGACAAGCCAAACACGGAGTATGGGAGTGCGGCGGAAGAGGCTGCACTGGCTGGGCAGGTACATGGGGCGTGGGCAGCGTTTCTGCAGGGCGAGGCACCGTGTGCGGTGGGCCTTCCGGCGTGGCCGGAGTATCACGCGGAGACGCGGTCGACGATGATGCTGGATGTGGCGAGCCGGGTGATGAATGCGCCGCAGGAGGCGGAGCTGGAGCTGTGGCGAGAACTGTAACGACCGACCGGGCTGGAGGGAAGGCGTATTCGAAGCAGTTCCGGAAGGGGATACAACCTTTTGGGGCCGGAGCTCGTCAAAGCTAAGGACAGCAGCTCTAGCTGCGGGTCAGACGGATCATGATGCCAACCTCCCTGAGACGATTCGCGGCGACGGCCGCCAAGCTTATGCTTGTGCTGCTGGCGGTGAGCGTTGTGGCGTGGGGAGCGGGATACAAGATGTCGTTGTATCGGGCAACAGAGCCTGCACGGGCCCAGGTTCCCTCAGCCAAGCTGCTGACGGGGCGCGAGTTGAAGTTATTTGCGCTGGACGCGGCGCCTGCTGCGGGTGAGTTGCCGGCACGAGTGATGCTGAAGTGGGACGTGGTGCCGGCGGAGCCGACCGCAGAGGCGCGAAAGCTTTGGCGGGTTGAATCGGTGGCTGAGCGCGGGCCATGGCGTGAGCCTGTTGCGAATCGAAAGCTGTTTTCACGACCCCCTCCTTTTCTTTCCTAGTTGAGACACGACGGAATGCGCACGACTGTGGAGACGCAGCGGCGCAACGGTTTCCTGGGAAGGGCAGAAGACTGCCCATAGAGCACATCAGAGTCAGGTGGGGCGAGAGGGGTTCGCGTGGTGTTCCCAACGCGGGCAGGCCACATTTGACCGGTGCTCAGGGATCACGAAATTCCATAAAGCGCACGAGCCGATAGGTGGGTCAATGTCAGGGAAGCGATGGATTTGGATTGCTGCGGTCGCTGTGATAGCGGTCGCGGTTGTGTTGTTTTTTATGCCGAGGAACAAGGACGCGGCGAAGAGTGAGTTGCAGGGCGCTGCAGTGACGACGGTGACTCGCGGTGCGCTGACGAATGCACTGACGGTGGCCGGGCAGTTCCAGGCGTACCAGGAAGTGGACCTTCACGCGAAGGTGTCGGGGTACATCCGGGAGATACGGGTGGATATCGGGGACCGTGTATCGGCTGGCGAGGTGCTGGCGACGCTGGAGGTTCCGGAGCTTCGCGAGCAATTGGAGGGGACGCGCGCGGGAGTGCGGCACAGCCAGGCGGAAGTGGAGCAGGCGTCGAGCGAGATTGAGCGGAGCAAATCCGCGTATGCGGCGCTGCATGATGCGTGGCAGAGGCTGGAGGCTGCTTCGAAAGCGCAGCCGGGCCTGATTGCCGAGCAGGAGTTGGAAGATGCACGTGCGCGGAGCGATGAAGCGGAAGCTCAACTGGCCGCAGCGAAGTCAGGGTGGCAAGCGACGCAGCAGCAATTGAGTGTGTCGAATGCGGAGACGCATCGGGTGCAGGACCTGAGCGATTACACGCGCATTGTGGCGCCGTTCAAGGGGGTGGTGACGATGCGGTATGCGGATACGGGTTCGCTTATCCAGGCGGGAACGACCTCGGATACGCAGTCGATGCCAGTGGTGCGGTTGGCGCAGAGCGATGTGCTGCGATTGCGGATGCCTGTGCCGGAGGCGGATGTGCCCTACATTGCAGTGGGCGGCAGTGTGCAGGTACACGTGCAGGCGACGGGTCGTGAGTTCACGGGAAAGATTGTGCGCTTTGCGCGTTCGCTGGATACGAGCACACGCACGATGCTGACGGAAGTGGATGTGCCGAATCCGGATTTGACGCTGAGCCCGGGGATGTATGCGGAGACGCGGATTGCGCTGGAAGAGAAGCCGGATGCGCTGAGTGTTCCGACGGGTGCGGTGGTGCGTGAGGGAGACGGGGCTAGCGTGCTGGTGGTGGATGGCGGAAATCGCATCGAGAAGCGGGCGGTGACGCTGGGGATGGAGACGGCAGATCGCGTGGAGATTGCAAGCGGACTGAAAGAAGGCGAGCGGGTGATTACGGCCGGGCAGAGCGGATTCCGCGAGGGAGAAGTTGTTGCGCCGCATGAGGCGTTTGTACCGAAGGCCGTGCAGGAGGACAACAAGTAATGTCTTCCTTTGCGATCAAGTATCCGTTTTTCATTTTGATGTTTTGCCTGATGGTGGTGGTCCTCGGAATTTCGACGGTGGCGCGGATGCCGGTGGATCTGTTTCCTGAGATTGATATTCCGGTGGTGGTGGTGGCTACGTTTTACAACGGAATGCCGCCGCAGCAGATTGAAGCCGATATCACGAACAGCTACGAGCGATTTTTTACTCTGGGCAGCGGGATCAATCACATTGAGTCGCGATCATTGCCGGGCGTGAGCCTGATCAAGATTTATTTTCAGCCTGGCACAGATGCCAATGCGGCGGTGAGCAATATTTCAAATCTTGCGATGGCGAACCTGCGGCGTTTGCCGCCTGGGACGCTGCCGCCAGTGGTGCTGAAGTTTGATGCATCGAACCTTCCGGTATGCCTGATTACGCTGAAGGGCGAAGGGCTGAACGAGACGCAGTTGAAGGATTTGGCGCAGTTTACTGTTCGCAACCAGGTGGCGAATGTGCCGGGTGCGAGTGTGCCACAGCCGTATGGGGGCAAGTACCGGCAGATACAGGTTTACGTTGACCCGGTCAAGCTGGAGGCGCACCAGCTTTCGGTGATGGATGTTGTGAACTCAGTGAATGCGTCGAACCTGATTCTTCCGGCTGGGGATGTGCGGATTGGGACGCGAGATTACAACCTGTATGCGAATAGCCAGATACCTGCAGTGGAGCAGATCAACGCGATGCCAATCAAGACGGCAAGCGGGGCGAGCGTGCTGGTGGGCGATGTGGGCAAGGCGCAGGATGCGGGGCAGTTGCAGACCAACATTGTGCGCGTGGATGGGCAGCACTCTGTGTATATTCCGGTGCTGAAGCAAGGCGGCGGCTCGAACACGATCAGCATTGTGAACGGCGTTCGAGAGGCCACTGCGCATCTGCTGGATGTTCCGGATGCGTTGAAGACAGCCGTGGTGTTTGACCAGTCGGCTTTTGTGAAGATTGCGGTGAAGAACGTGATCAACGAAGGCACGATCGGGTTGTGTCTTACGGCGCTGATGATTCTTCTGTTTCTTGGCAACGTGCGTGCGACGATCTCCGTGTTGCTGTCGATTCCAATTTCATGTCTGGCGGCATTCATTGCACTCGCCATGGGAGCGAGCACGATCAACACGATGGTGCTGGGCGGCATTGCGCTGGCGTTGTCGCGGCTTATCGACAACTCGGTGGTGGTGCTGGAGAACATTTTCCGGCATCTGGAGATGGGCGAGAGCCCAGTGGAGGCCGCGGAAAAGGGGGGCAAGGAGGTTGAGCTTGCCGTTCTGGCAGGCACGTGCGCGACGTGCATTGTCTTCTTCCCTGTGATCCTGTTGTCGGGAGTGAGCAAGTATTTGTTTACGGCGCTTGCGCTGGCGGTTGTGCTGTCGATGTTTGCCTCCTACGTGGTGGCGATGACGGTGGTGCCATTGTTTTGCGCGCGATTTATCCGGTTGTCGGGGCATCACGAACACAACGTGACAGCGCTGGAAGAAGGGATTGCAGAAGCGGAGCACGAAGCATCGCTTGCGGAGCGCAAGAGCAATCTTTTCCGTCGCATCGTGGTGGGCTTCAATGCTCAGTATGAGCGGCTGCAGCATGGGTACGAGCGAAGCATCGGAAGATGTCTGGAGCGTCCCGTGGCGGTGGTGGCTGGATTTGCAGTGTTCACTGTTCTGAGCTTTCTGCTGTACCCGCTGCTGGGCAAAGCGTTTTTTCCGCGCACGGATCCAGGGCAGTTCGTGGTGCAGGTGAAGGCTCCGCCGGGGACTCGGCTGGAGGTGACGGACCAGTACGTGGCGCGGATGGAAGCTGATATTCGCCAAGTAGTAAACGCGAAGGACCTGAACATGTTGGTGTCGAATATCGGCATCACGCCGGATCTGTCAGCGATTTATACGACGAATTCGGGGATGCACACGGGGTTTATCCAGGTGAGTTTGAAGGAGGGCCACCGGACGAGCAGTTTTGTGTATATGGAGCGGCTGCGGAAGCGATTTGGCAGCGAGTTTCCCGAGGTTGGGACGTATTTTTCGACTGGCGGACTTGTGGATGCGGTGGTGAACCAGGGACAGCCTGCTCCGATTGATGTGCGTGTGAGTGCTGCGAACATGGACGACGGTTTTGCATATGCCAACCAGATTGCTGCGGCGGTGAGGAAGCTGCCGACGGTGGACGATGTGCTGATTCCGCAAGATATGGATTATCCGGGTCTGGAGTTGAACATCGACCGTGAGCACGCTGCGCTGCTGGGGATTACGCCGAAGGTTGCGATCGACAATGTGATTACGGCGTTGACCTCGGACTCGCAAATTGCGCCGAGCTTCTGGGTGGATCCGAAGACGGGCAACAATTACATGGTGACGGTGCAGTATCCGGAGGATCAGATCAAGACACTGACGGACCTGATGCAGATACCACTGCGCGCGCCTGGGGCTGCGGAGACGACGCCGCTGGAGTCGCTGGCAAGCCTGCGGGAGATACGCACGCCGACCGAAGTGGACCACTACCAGTTGCGACGGAGCTTTGATGTCTATGTGATGCCGAAGGCGGAAGATCTTTCGCGAGTGAGCGCGGCTGTGACGAAGGTGATTGACGAGACTCCGCATGGCAAAGCTGTGAAGGTGACAATGGGCGGTGCGGTGAAAGATATGGAGAGCACCTTCCAGAGCTTTGCGGTCGGAATTGTGCTGGCAATTGTGCTTGTTTATCTGATTCTGATGGCGCAGTTTGCTTCGTTCTCGGATCCGTTTTTGATTCTGCTGGCGATTCCTCCGGGGCTTTCCGGGGCGCTTCTTTTTCTGCTGGTGACAAATACAACGCTGAATGTGATGTCGCTGATGGGCGTGATCATGATGATCGGGATTGTGGTTTCCGGAAGCATTCTGATCGTGGAGTTTACGGGAACGCTGCGCAAGCAGGGATATGAGTTGAAGGAGGCGCTTATCGAGGCGTGCAAGGCGCGTTTGCGGCCGATTCTGATGACCTCTCTGGCGACGGTGCTGGGTCTGATTCCGATGGCGCTGGCGCTGGAGCCTGGCAGTGAACAGTATGCTCCGCTGGCCCGCGCGATTTTGGGCGGGCTGACGGTCTCTGGAGTGGTTACGGTGTTCCTGGTACCGACGGCTTACCTGTTGATGCATCGCAAGGATGAAGCAGCACACAAGGAGGAAGCACATGGGTAAGCGTTGGAAGGCAATTGCGTTGCTGATGGGCGCGGGGATGGCGGCAGGGCGTGGAGCGGCGCAGGAGCTGCCGGCCGCGCCCGCGCCGCGGATCATGCTGGTGGCCCAGGTGCAGGGGACTGCAGGAGCAGATGCAGCGAGCGGAAATCGAATGACGCGGCAGGAGGCGGAGGACATTGCAGTGAAGAACAATCCGCGGATCGGAGTGTCAACGTTGCTGGCGCTGGCTGAGAAGCAGCGAACGCGGGAGGCGCGCGCGGATCTGTTGCCAACGCTGAACGGGAATGTGACGGGAGTGGCTGCGGAGGAGGGATCGCGGATTTCGTCGGGGACGATTGATGCCTCGCGCATGCTGAACCACGTGGGCGCAGGGCTGGAGCTTCGGCAACTGATTACGGATTTTGGCAAGACGACCAACCTGACCGCGGCGGCGGCGCTTCGGGCACGCGCATCCGATGCCGAGGCGCAGGCGACCCGAGAAGAGATTGTGCTGGCGGCCGACCTGGCGTATTACGGAGCGCTGGAGGCGCAGGCGAGCGAGCGTGTGGCAGAGAGCACAGTGGCTGAGCGGCAGACGGTGCGAGACCAGGTAGCTGCGCTGGCTGCCAGCAAGCTGAAGTCGACGTTGGATTTGAGCTTTGCCGATGTGGGATTGTCCGAGGCCAAGCTGCTGCGGTTGGACGCGCGCAACCAGGCGGATTCCGCGATGGCAGAGTTGGAAGAAGTGCTGGGGACAGCTGCGCCGAGCTGGGGCTGGCAACTGGTGAGCGAGGATGGCGGCGAGGAGGCGGAATTGCCGGAGACAGCGGAGGCACTGGTGGCGCAGGCGATGCAGGAGCGTCCGGATTTGCAGGGGTTGGGATTGAGCCACGCAGCGGATGTGCGGACGAGCCGGGCAGAGCGTGCGCAACTGCTGCCGACCGTTTCAGGAGTGGGAGTGGTGGGGACAATTCCGGTGGGTTCGAGCACATATTTTCAGCCGTCCTGGTACGGGGCTGCGGGGGTCAATATAGAGGTTCCGCTGTTCAGCGGATTTCGCCTGCAGGCGGAGGCGTCAGAGGCTGCTCTGCGCGCCCGCGCATCTGACGAGGCGACGCGGGAGTTGCGCGACCGGATTACGCGGGATGTGCGGACGGCGTGGCTTGGTGCAGAGACCGCGCGGGAGCGCATGACCGTGACGGGGCAACTGCTGGCGGAAGCAAGCAAGGCTCTGGAGTTGGCGCAGACGCGTTATCGGCTGGGGTTGAGCTCGATTGTGGAACTGAGCCAGGCGGAGCTGCAGCAGACCGAGGCGGCGATGTCTGAAGCGAAGGCGCGACTGGAGTGGGAAGCGGCGTTGGCTACAGTGCGATTTGCGACGGGAGGATAAAGACCATGTGGTCAGTGTGGAGAGGCGGGTTGGCTACAGATGGGCGAGGCCGCGCTGCAGAGCGGCGACGGCTGCCTGGGTCCGATCTGTGACGTTGAGGCGCAGGAAGATGACACCGACATGGCACTTGACGGTGGACTCGGCGATGCCGAGTTCGCCGGCTATTTCGCGGTTGCTCATGCCTTTGACGATGAGCTTGAGGACTTCGCGTTCGCGGGAGCTGAGATCGGAGTTGGGAGTGCGCGAGGAGAGGACGCGGGAGACGGGCGATGGAAGGAACTTGCCGCCGGCATGGACTCGTCGCAGCGCACTGACGAGTGCGTTGTATTGCATCCCCTTGATGATGTAGCTGCGGGCTCCGGCTTCAAGGGCCTGATGAATATCCTCGTCGCCTTCGTAGGTGGTCAACACGACGCACCTGGCGTTGCGATGGCGGGCGATGATGGTGCGAATGGCATCGACACCACTCATGCCGGGGAGCCGGAGATCCATGAGCGTGATGTCGGGAAGATGCTGCTCGAAGAGTTCTATAGCCTCTTCGCCGCTACCGGCCTGAGCGATTGTTGTCATGTCCGGCGTGGCGTCGATGATGGTGGCAATGCCAAAGCGCATGATGGGATGGTCGTCCACCACGAGGACCTTAATCTTGGGGACTTCCTTAGCGGGCATCTGCTTTTCCATGACAATCCTTTGACTTGATCCCAGTAGTTGACGGGGTACTTTGCGCGGCCAGAGAAGCTATGGCGCAGCCGTGGGATCGAAGGCCGAGAGGACGGGGAGGGCGTTGCCGTCGTTGTCAAAAAAGCTGCGCTCTCTCAGATCGCCTTCCGCCGCCGGCTCCCACCAGAAGACGCCCGCTCCGAGTCCATTTGGAATGGCGTGGACAGCTGCGTTGACGGCCTGGAGGAATGCTTTCTGGCCTTCCGGGCTCTCGGGGAAATCGAGCTTCTTTCCCGATGAGCCTTCCGGAGTCCAATTATATGCAGTTTCCGCGACGATGATTGGATGCTTGTAGTGCAGCGCGAGGTCATGGAGGTTGGCGCGGAACCTGTCGAGGTTTCCGTGCCAGAAGGGGTAGTAAGAGAGTCCCATGACGTCGAAGGGGACATGATGGGCGATGAGGTTATCGAAGAACCAGACGGCAGCGTCGTAGTCGCCGCTGCGTTCGATGTGGATCATGATGCGCGGCATGGGCGCAGACCCGCGTCCCGCCTGGATGCCCGCAATGCCCGCATCGAGGAGATCGGCAAGGTTGTCCCAATTGTCGGGGAGTTTTCCGTCGGGCCAAAGCATTCCCTGAGTGATTTCGTTGCCGACCTGAACCATGTCTGGCATGACACCCGCCTGGACGAAGGCGGCGATTACATTCTGTGTGTAGCTTGAGATCTGCTGCACGAGTTGCTTGTGTTTGAGGGGAGCCCACGCTGCCGGGATGATCTGGTGGCCGGGATCGGCCCAGGTGTCGGAGTAATGGAGATCGAGCAGGAGATGAAAGCCCATTGCGTGAGCTCGCTTGGCAAGCGCGAGCGTGTAGTCAAGGTTGTTGGGAAGTTTGTCGGCGCTTGCGGAGGGGTCTTGAAAGACGCGCAGGCGCACCCAGTTGTAGTGGTGCTGACGGAGCATCTGCAAGACGTCCCGTGGCTGGCCAGCCTCCTTGAAGACCTGCCCATCCTGCTCACATTTAGCGAGGAATGAGACGTCGGCACCGATGGCGTAACTCTGCGCCTGCATTGACTGCACGCAGGGCGCAGCAAAGCAGCATGCAAGGAGGAGCCAGTAGACAATGCGCATTGGGATTTCCTATCGAGAAGAAGCTTGAGGCGAGTCGAAGAGGCTCCAGGGGTTGCGATGCTGCTTGCAGAGGTGGGGATCAGGAGTTGGATGCGGGATCCAACTCCTGATGTGGACTAGAAGTAGAACTTTGCAGCCATGGAGATTTCTCTGTGGCCAGTTTTGTTGTCGATGGTTCCGGCGGGGTTGGTGCTGGTCATGTTGCCGTTGGAGTCGAAGCCCATATACATATTTGGATCGTAGGCCTTGAACCAGTTCCACGGATGATTGAAGAGGTCGAAGACTTCGGCGCGCACTTCCAGCTTGCGCTTGTCGGTGATGGCGAAGGTCTTGAAGAGGCCGGTTGAGTCGTTGATGTAGGCCGGGCCGTGGATGTAGGGGAGACGATAGGTTCCGTTGTTCAGCAGGGTGGGGCCGGCGAAGCATGCTGGATTGAAGTACTGATTTTTTGTGAGTCCCTTGCGGGGGTCGCAGGTGAGTCGGGGTACGGCAACTTCATCGGGCGTGCCGTCCGCGAAGGAACTGTAGTTGCCGGGGCCCCAGATGCCGATGGTGTTTTGGTTGACGGAATATTCTGAGCCGAAGTTGTTGCCGATGGGGCCTCCGGTCATGGCCTGGAAGATACCGGAGAAATGCCATCCGTCGAGCGCAGCATTTCCGATTTTGCTGTTGCCCAGGTGCTTCTTGCTGAATTCGGGGAGGCTGAGGTAGTAGGAGAAGCTGAGTATCTGGCTGCGATCGAAGGGAGCGGGGCCGTACCAGCGCTTCATATCGAAAGCGTCTTCCGCGTTATAAGCGAGAGTTTTGCCGAATGTGTAGCTGCCCCAGTAACTGAGCCATCCCTTTTGCCGGGTGACGGTAAGTTGGGCGGCGTTGTAGCTGGAGTTGAGGTTGTGTTTGTGGATGGAGATGTCTCCGTAGTTGGCGTAGGGGCGGTACTGCTGGTCGTACCATGTGCCGTAGTATGGGCCCGTTTCGCTGCCTTCAGGGACGGCGTTGAGAATGCCGTAGCCAACGAGGTTGTGGCTTGAGTTGCCAACGTAGTTGGCTTCCACTTTGTTTGCGCCCCAGAAGAGATGGGATGCGGCGAGGTTCCATGAGTAGGTGACGGGGGCGCGATGGTCGGTTGTGCTGGCGGTTCCCCAGACAGTGGGGAGCGTGGTGGAGATATCAAGCGAAGAGAGTCCGCTGAGGGTGTAGGGAGTGGAGCCAGCCCAGAGACTGACGACCTTGAAATTGGGCGGAGCCATGATGGCGGAGTATGCGTTGATGCCGGGGTCGTTGTAGTAGTTGGTTCCGAAACCGCCGCGCAGGACGGTCTTGCCGGAGCCGGTGACGTCATAGGCAAGGCCGAGCGAAGGGGCCCACTGGAAGCCAAGGGGCTTGGAGCCGGAGATGGGCACGGAGGAGTTGGTGAGATGCGATTGCAAGCCGGTGTAGTCGGTATAGGCGGAGGTGGAAACGTAGGCGGAGGGATTGAAGATGGCGATGCGTCCGCCGCGGTCGTACCACCAGCCGATGTGATCGACGCGGAGGCCGAAGTTGACGCTGAGGTGGGAGTTGAGCTTCAGGGCATCCTGTGCGTAGAAGTCGAAGCGATTGGCCTGCATTGCGGCTTTGATGTTGGAGCTGGACTGACTGAAGTTTGAGGTGTAGCCGAGGAGCAGATCGGCCCAGTCGTTGCCGGTAACGGAGGTGTAGTTTTCTGTGTCGACAGAGCCGTTGTCGTTGCCGGTGGTGCGGTTGTTGAAGCGGCCCATCTGCCAGAAGAAGCCGACCTTGATGAGGTTGACTCCCTTGAGTTTGGTGAGGCCTTCGCTGAAGGAGTAGCTGTTTTGCGCGCCGAGATAGGCGGGCGCTTCGCCACCCGCGAGATAGGTGACGCCGAGATTTTTTTCGAAGGAGACATTGGGCAGAATGTCGTTCTGCGTGGAGAAGAGATTTGCGTAAGGGTAATTGAGGGATGTGCGCGAGACAGAGGCGATGTCGCCGATGACGGTGCGGAGCGTGAATCGCGTATAGCCGAGAGATGCCTCGTTGGTGAGCGAAGGGCTGAGGACGTTGGTGAGGGTTGTGTTGAGGGAGTTGGAGGCATTCTTTTGTGTTTGCGATACGGGATACGGGGTCTGATTCCACTGGTTCCATGGACCGTAGGGCGAAGGGACGCTCTCGTTTTCGTGGTTGAAGCGGACGTAGGCGTGGACGTTGTCTGAAGCGGCGTAGTCGACCTTCATGGTCTCCTGGTTGCGCGGCTGAGAGACGGTGTAATCGGTGATGAGATTGAAGCCGCCGTGGGTTTCGGGATCGACGTTGGGAAGAGGCAGGGAGTTGAGGAGGATTTTTCCGCCTGGGTCAATGACACTGGGCGAGAGGATTCCGTGCCAGTCGGAACAGAGGGACTCATTCTTGTTGCATGGGTTGCTGCCGACCATCCAGTTGAGGTAGTTGTTGCTGGGGCCGGAGAGCGCGGAGAGGTATGCGGAGTCGCTGAAGTCGCCGGTGCGCATGTTGGCCGTTGGAACGGCGGAGGAGCGTGGCAGGAGATCCACGTGCTGCTGGGAGATTTCTGTTGCGGCAAAGTAGAAGAGTTTGCCGGCGAGGCTATGTGCGCCGGGAATTTTTACGGGGCCGCCGAGCTGGAAGGCGGGATAGAAAAGCGAGGTTTGCGGCGGGGGGAGACCATTGGCTTTCTCTTGCCAGTCAGAGGCGTTGAGGGCGTGGTGACGCACGGTGATTTCCGCAAGTCCGTGCAGGTCGCGGCCGCCTGACTTGGTCTCGGTGGAGACGACGATGGGGCCGTTGGGTTCGGAAGCGGAGTAGGCCGCGGACTGGACTTTCAACTCAGCAATCATGTCCACGTTGGGGGTTACGGCTGCGCCGCCGGCGGTGTTGAGATCGGTGACGGCTGCGCCGTCGCTGACGATGGAGACCTGGTCGAAGCGGTTGCCGTTGACGGTGAAGGCGCTGGCGTTCTGGGTAAAGCCGGCGGCTGCGCCTGAGTAGGTTCCGTTGAAGTTGCCGGTGTTGCCGGAGCCTGGGATGAGGCCGAGCAACTCGATGGCGCTGCGGCCCTCGAGGTTCATGTCGTGCATCTGGGTGTCGGTGATGGTGTAGCTAAGTTCGCCGGAGACGGTTGGGGTGAGTTCGGTTGGCTCGGCGGTAACGACGACAGAGGCGTTTTCTCCAGCTACTTTCAGGGTGATGCGCTTGAGCTCGATTTGATCGTTGATATGAACAGGGATGCCTTTGCGCTGGAGGGTGCTGAAGCCGGCGGCGGCGACCTCAACGTCATAGGTAGCAACGGGGATGCCGACGAGGGAGAAGACACCGCGGCCATCGCTGATGGTGGTGTGGATGACGCCGGAGGCCTCATCGGTGATGGTGATGGTTGCGCCCGGAATGACGGCTCCGGTGAGATCGACAACGGTGCCAGTGAGAGTGGCGGAGTTGCTTTGCGCCCTGGCTGCGGTGGTTCCGCATATCAGCAGCAGAGTGAGGGCGATGCCGATTGCGATCATGCGGGCAGACTTGTTCATGGATCAACCTTCCTATGGGACTTACAAATATCGAGCCGTTCGTGCGGTGAGTCTTCAGGTTCCTGTGATTTGGCTGAGTCGCGCCTGCATTTCAGCGTGCGTACAAATCAGCGTGAAGCTTCGAAACGGATACTAGTCCGGGGAGAATACAACTTGAATCCGACCAAAGTCGGATCGGTGGAAATAATTCCTATGGGCGGGGATGGGATGCTGTTTTGAATGGGACTGCAGGGTTGCGTGCACCTGCGCGAGCGCCGACCGGGGCTGGCGGGCGTGGCGATGTGACGGAAGCAAGTGGAGGGGTGAGCTACCTGGAGTTATCGGCAGTGGGATTGAGGATGAGCTGGTATTCCGGCACGAGTTGCACGCGGTCGAGGCGGTCGAGTTGGCCGGCAGGCGTGAAGGCGGGATGTTGGCCGAGTTCGAGATAGATGGGCGCATCCTTGCGCAGGGGCAGGATGGTGAGGTCGAAGGAGTTGACGCCCGGGTGGAGGAACCTGGCGAGGCCGATGGACCAGGGCTGGCCGTTGTAGAAGTTGTCGACGAGGAGCTTGCTGTTGGCGGAGAGGCGGGCGATGTCTCCCTGATAGTCCACCTGGAGGTAGAGTTCGCTGAGCCCGTTGAGTGGTTGGAGCGGGAGAGTGATTTTCCATTTTGCTGCGCGGTTGAAGGCTGTATCGGTGGGAGCTTGAGCGACTCCGGTGGGTCGCCAGGAAGGAGCGGGGCCGAGGGTGACGGGAGGCGCGGCGGAGGCAGGTCGGATGCTGGCGACCTGGAGAACTGGAAGGCGAGGCTGGGCCTGAGCGAGAAAAGTGGCTGACTGGGCCGTTACGGCGGTGCGCGTGAGGGGCAGTGTGCTGCTGAAGGAAAGGGCCGTCGGAGGGGTGATGGTGAAGTGGAACCGGGGCGTTGCGCGGGAGCGAAGCCAGATGCGGTCAGGGGTTGCGTCGGGGTCGGAGAAGAAGTCCTGCGGAGTTATGAGGAGATGGTCGTATTGGGCGTGGGGGCCGGCGGTTGGGTCGAGGCGGAGCTTCCAGGCGTTCTCGGCTTCCTGTTCGGTGAGGAGGACGAGGCGGGTTTTGCGGCCATCGGAAGCGGTAAGGTCGATGAAGGAGTCGACGCCGGGTTTGACGCCAGAGACGATGGTGAGGGCGGAGTCGCGGGTGGTTTTACCGCTTGATGTCTCGACGTGACGAAGTGTGTTTGAGTCCAGCGCGAACTCAGGCTGGATGCCTGGAATGGCGATGAAGTAGAGCGTGGTTTCCGCCCCGTTGTCGATTCGAGTAAACACCTGCGCTGTGCTGTAGCGGAGGGTGACGCCGGCGGAGCGGAGGTTGAAGGGCCAGATGAAATAGGCGCCGGAGGGGATGTCGACGGGGTGGCTGGGAACCTGGAGCGTGAGGCCGGGCAGGCGGATTTGAAACTGTGCCGCGGGTCTGGCGGGCATGGAGTAGTTACGGACATAGTTGTTGAGGAAGATGAAGCCGGAGTCTTCGTGGGAGCGGACCGAGGCGCGGGGAACGGAAAGATCCTGTGGGTTTGCGGGCTGGCGATCCGGTGAGTGAACGAGCATGGGGGCGAGGAGATCGCCGAAATCGTTGAGGAAGTACTGGAAGACCTTCATCTTGCGGAAGGCGGTGCGTTCGTCGCCGAACTCGCCGAGTGGCGCCTGAAAGTCGTAGGACTTGACGGGCAGATCGTTGGGATATCCGGTTGCCTGGGATTCCTGGAGAGTGGAGAGTTTTCCTTCTGGATTCTCTCCGCCCTGGAACATGTACGTGCCGTAGAGATTGGCACCGGAGCCGAGGATTACGGGATAGATGGCTGCGATATCGTCGGGTTGGATGACGGGGCGGCGATGGTAGGTGTCCTGGATGCCGGCGCCGACTTCGGCGGTGAGGTAGGGCAGGTCCGGCGAGGCGGATGGCGGCGGACTTGTGGGCGACGCTGCACCCATTGCGCCCATATTGGCGGTGACGCGGCTGTGGAAGCGAAAAGTGTAGACCTCGGCGGGAGGCAGCATGGTGAGGGATGCGTCCCACGGAGCGTCAGGATAGCCGCCGTAGACGGGAATGACGGCGCGCGGTGGTACGGCCGCGTTATCCCAGCCGGTGACGAGATAGAGGGGCACGTCGAGGCCGCTCTGGAGGGCGAGTTTCTTGAGGGCGAGGATGTGTTCTTCGCCTGCGCCAGGGCCGCGCAAGGAGTACTCGTTTTCGAGCTGAATGCCGATGACCGGGCCACCGTCTTTCCACAACAGTCCCTGGAGTTGCTGGGCAATTTGGCCGTACCATGCGCTGACGTGTGCGAGGTAGGCGGGGTTGTTGACGCGGGTTGGTCCCTGTTTGAGGAGCCAGTCCGGGAAGCCTCCGTTGCGCACCTCGGCGTGATCCCAGGGGCCGATGCGGGGTTCGAGGTACATTCCGTGGCGGGCGCAGAGCTGGGCAAAGGCGCGGAGATTGCGCTGGCCCTGCCAGTCGAATTGCCCTTCGATCTCTTCGTGGTGAATCCAGATGACGTAGGCGGCGACGATTTCGACGCCTGCGGCTTTCATCTTGAGGAGTTCTTCTTCCCATTGGCTTTGGGGGTAGCGAGAGAAGTGAAACTCGCCCATGACGGGCAGCCAGGGTTTGCCGTCGCGGGTGAGATAGCGGCTGTTTACGGCGATGGTGCTGCCGGAAGGCGAGGTGGGCGAGCCGCCGTCATAGGGCGCGGGATCTGGCTGGGCGTAGGGCTGACTGGCGTCAATGCGAATGGGCGTAACGGCTTGCGCATGCGATGAAAGGCAGGGAAGCATCAGGAGACAGAGAGCAGCGACGGCGGGCGCGCAGTTGAGGAAGATCGGCAGAAGTGCGTTGTGCTGGAGGAAGCGCCCTGGGCAGGCCATCGATATTGACTCCGGAGAGACCACAGTTTCTCTCCTCACGTGGGTTGCAGTCGAGCGAGGGAGTGAGACAAATCTACTCCGCGTGAAGGGTTTGCAAATCCGACTTAAGTCGGAGTGAAGGAAGATGGCCGCAGTGTTGGGGTGATGGAGTTGCGGGGATTAAGGGAGCGGTGCGCACCTTAACGATATACTGGGTGCCGCGATGGGAAAGCTTGGGACAATTGCCGTATGGCTGATGCTGTGTGCTGCCGGTTGTGGCACCGTGCTCGCCCAGGTGTTTGCCGGGTACACGCGGCACGTTTGGCAGGCTGCGGATGGATTGCCGGAGCAGACAGTGCAGGCGTTTGCGCAGACCACGGACGGCTATCTGTGGGTTGGGACTACGGGTGGATTGCTTCGTTTCGATGGAGCGCACTTCACGCTGTTTGACCGGGAGAATACTCCGCTGTTGCACGAGAACAGCATATTCTGCCTGATGGTTTCGCGCGATGGCGCGCTGTGGATTGGAACCGAAGGGGGCGGGGTTGCCCGTTATGCGCATGGGGAATTTCGATCGTGGACGGCGAAGGATGGACTGAGCAACGAGTTTGTGCGGGCGCTGTTCCAGGACTCTGCGGGAACGATCTGGGCAGGCACAGATAACGGGCTAATGCAGTTCCAGGGAGACCGGTTTGTCCGGGTGGATGGTACAGCGGCGATTGCGGCGGTATCCGTGCACTCGATCCAGCAGGACCGCAGCGGGCGGCTGTGGGTGGGTGGATTCAAGCTGGAGAGCATCGAGAACATGGTTGCCAAGGGGTATTCGCTGGGCTCGCAGTTGAGCGAGAACATGGTGAAATCCATTGTGCAGACGCAGGATGGAACGCTGTGGGTGGGCACGGTTTCCGGGCTGGACTGGATGCCACCGGGGCAGGACCATTTCGTGCCGTTCAAAGGGATTTCGAGCACAGTGCGGGTTCTGCGTCAGACGCCTGACGGAGTGCTGTGGATTGGAACGATTGGGCAAGGGGTCTTCCAGTACAGCGGGGGGAAGCTGACGCACATGACCGCACCGGCGCAGCTGCCCAGCAACACGGTACTGAATTTTTTTGCGGACGGAGAGAAGAACTTCTGGATAGGGACGCAGACGGGGATGCTGCGGTTGACGCGATCTCCGGTGAGCGTACTTCCGCTGCCCAAGGAGAACGACTCGGATTTTGGGACGATTTATCAGGATCGCGACGGGAGGTTCTGGATCGGGTCCACGCTTCTCTTTCACTTGATGGACGGTGTGTTCGTTCCTGAGACGTTGCCGGGGATGCAGGGGATTCACGTGCGGAACGTCTTCCGGGACCGTAGCGGAGCGTTGTGGGCGGGGACGGACGGGAATGGTCTTTTCCGGATTGCGGGCGGGCAGACGACGCATTTTTCGACTCTATCCAACAACTTTATCCGGGCCATTGCGCAGGCGAGGGATGGAAGCATGTGGGTGGCCACGGACGGCGGGCTGAACCACATTGTTCTGGATGGCGAGCGACAGAGCGTGCAGGCGTACCTGGTGGCGGACGGGCTTTCGTATCCGAGCACGCGAGCCTTGCTGATCGACAGGAGCGGAGACCTGTGGGTAGGCACGGATCGCGGCGTGAGCCACATGCGTGGTGGCACGTTTCTGAACGACGTGGCGACGAAGTCGCTGGCCCAGATGAAGGTGTGGGCGATCGACGAGGACGCGGATGGGACACTTTGGTTTGGCACGCGCGACAACGGGTTGTACCGGCTGCATGGGGGCAAGCTGGCGCACTTTACGGTGGATGACGGGCTGGCCAGCAATGCCATTTATCAGATTCTGGAGGATGGCGAGGGTCACTTCTGGATGAGCGGACCGAATGGAATCTCGCTGGTGAACCGCCATGATCTGGACGCGCAGGCGGAGTCGCCTGTTCGCCACTTGGCGCTGACTTTCCATTCTATTTTTGAGATGGAGGGGAACACGGAGATTTATGGGGGAACGCAGCCGGCGGGGTGCATCACGGCCGAAGGGGACGTGTGGTTTCCGTCGAGCCGAGGTCCGATTCACATACTCCCGGTAGAGCGCTCCCTGCTGGGGCCGCCTCCGCTGCAGCTGCAGGCGACGTTGGCGGATGGACGGCCTTGGCGCACGGCGGGCCCGATTGTACTGGGGCCGGGCAACAGCCGGCTGGAGTTTGGATTTGCCCCGATCCGGCTTCGCTCCCAGGACGGATTGCGGTTCCACTACAGACTGGACGGATTTGACAAGAGCTGGAGTCCGGCGACGACGGCACGGACGGCAGACTATACGAACCTGCCCGCTGGCACCTACCGCTTCCGGGTGCAGGTGTTTGAGGTTGGCAATCCCGATGCGGTGAGCGAAGCCGCGATGGAGGTGGTGCAGGAGCCGCATTTTTATCGCACCTGGTGGTTCATCGCCGCTGTCGCGATTCTAGTGGCGCTGATGGTGCTGGCGGCGTATCGGTACCGCATCCGGCAGGTTCGGTCGAAGTTTGAAGCTGTGCTGGAAGAGCGCAGCCGACTGGCCCGCGAGATGCACGACACCGTGATTCAGGGGTGCACGGGGGTTTCTGCAATCATCGAGGCGGCATCGATGGAGGGCCCGGAGAATCATGCCGGACTGCTTGATTTTGCCGGTACGCAGCTGCGCGCGACGATCAATGAAGCGCGGGAGGCTATCTGGAATCTTCGTCAGTCGAACACCGGCGCAGGAGACATCGACGAGAAGATTGAAAGCATGACAGCTCACGTGAGCAAGGAGTTCCAGACACCGGTGCATTCCAGCGTGACAGGGACCCCATTTGCGTTGAGTTATCCGATTGCGCACGACCTGCTGATGGTGGCCCGGGAAGCTGTGTTCAACGCACTGCTTCACGGGAAGCCGTCACGGGTTGACGTGCGGCTGGCCTATGAGCAGAAGTTTCTGACGCTCCGGGTGGTGGATGATGGGTGCGGGTTTGATGCCGATCCGAAGGAGCGGGAGCGGCATCACCATTTTGGATTGCGGGGCATGCGGGAACGAATTGAGCGATCGGGAGGGAAGTTCAGCCTGGAGAGCTCTCCGGGGAAGGGCGTCTCGATTGAAGCGCAGTTGCCGCGGAAGCACACGATGGCGTGAACTGGGGGGGAAGAGGCATTTCCGGCGGCTGTTGCAGGCGAGCGTGCAGGGGGTATAATCCGCTTGCTCAGGATTTCAGGTGACAGATGCGGGGTAAATTCCCTGCGCTGAAGGGAATGCCGGGGCGATTCCAGGAGGACGAATGAAACCGTTTTCAAGGCGCGATCTTCTCAAGACGAGTTTGCTTGCACCAGCCGCAGTGGCAGCTGCCCAGAATATGGTCCCATTCCATGCAGCGATTCAGGCGGTGAGTGAACCTGTAGCGCCTTTGGCCGCGTATCCGACGCCCGAGTCGGCTCAGTCGGGCGCTGACCGGCAGCGTCTTCTGCTGGACTTTGGTTGGCGCTTTCACCTGGGCAATGCCGACGACGCAACCAAGGATTTCGGGTTTGGCACAGCCGCGGCGGGCAACTTTCAGAAGACCGGGAACTTCATTCCGGCGGGGAGAAACGCGTTTGACGACGGGGACTGGACGGCTGTGGATCTGCCCCACGACTGGGCTGTCGAGCTTCCGTTCCAGAACGATCCTGGTCTCTCCAGCAAGGGATTCTATCCGCTGGGCCGCAATTATCCCGCAACCAGCGTGGGCTGGTACCGCCGCGTGTTTGAGTTGCCGGCAGCCAGCGCCGGCAAGCGCCTGACGATTGAGTTTGACGGATCGTATCGCGAATCCATGGTGGTGTTCAACGGGTTCTACATTGGCCGTCACAGCGGCGGGTATGATCCTTTCACGTTCGACGTAACGGACTTCGCCAATCCTGGTGGGCGGAATGTGCTGCTGGTGCGGGTGGATGCCACGGAGAGCGATGGCTGGTTCTACGAAGGCGCCGGAATCTACCGGCATGTATGGCTGGTGGAGACGGGCTCGGTGCATGTGAAGCAATGGGGTACGCTGGTCAAGGCTGAAGTCGGCACGGGAGAAGCCGGTCTCTCGATTCGCACCGAGATCAGCAATCACGGCAAGGGTGCGCGGAACGCTCGCATCGTTTCCACGATTCTGGACCCCTCCGGCAAGCAGGTTGGACGGGATGTTTCGCCGATCGCCCCTGTTTCCGTGGGCGAGGACCAGACGTTTGAGCAACAGGTGAAGGTGCGCCAGCCGCTGCTGTGGTCAACCGAGGAGAGAAATCTCTACAAATTGGTGACCGAAGTCCAGGCGGGTGGGGAGGTTGTGGACCGGTATGAGACCAGGTTCGGGATTCGCAGCGCGGTTTTCGACGCGGAAAGGGGATTTCTGCTGAATGGCAAGCAGATCAAGCTGAAGGGCACCTGCAATCATCAAGACCACGCGGGGCTGGGCGCGGCAGTGCCCGACGCCGTGCAGTACTACCGCATGGCCAAGCTGAAGGAGATGGGCTGCAACTCGATTCGGACGTCGCATAATCCGCCAACCCCGGAGCTGCTGGACGCGTGCGACCGGCTGGGGATTCTGGTGTTTGACGAGACGCGGATGATGTCGTCGAACCCGGAAGGGCTGAGCCAGTTTACGAACCTTGTGCGGCGCGACCGGAACCGGCCGAGTGTTTTTATGTGGTCGATGGGCAATGAAGAGGGCCAGGCCAACACGGAGTTGGGCAGGCGGATTCTGACGGCGATGAAAGCGGTTGCGAACGAGCAGGACGGGTCGCGGCCTGTGTCGATTGCGCCGACCGGAGCGATTGGAACCGGGGGCCTGGAAGTATGCGACGTGGTTGGCTACAACTACATGGACCCCGGCGCGGAAGCCTTCCACAAGGCACATCCCGACAGGCCTGTGATGGGGACGGAGACGGTGAGCGCGGTGTCAACCCGCGGCATCTATATTACGGATGCTTCCAAGGGATTTGTGAGTTCCTACGATCCTTACACTAGCTCTGGACGGGCTTCGGCGGAGGGGTGGTGGAGCTTCTGCAACTCGCGGGAGTGGCTGTCCGGCGGGTTTGTGTGGACCGGCTTTGACTATCGCGGGGAACCTTCGCCGAATGGCTGGCCCAACATCAGCTCGCAGTACGGCATTCTGGACACGTGCGGCTTTCCCAAGGACACGTTCTATTACTACCAGTCGTGGTGGACTTCGAATCCGGTGCTTCACCTGTTTCCGCACTGGAACTGGGCAGGCTACGAGGGCAAGGTGATCGCGGTGTGGGTCCACTCGAACATGGACAAGGTGGAGCTGTTCCTGAACGGCCAAAGCCTTGGCGCCAAGGAGATGAAGAAAGACTCGCACCTGGCCTGGAACGTGAGCTATGCAGCGGGGACGATTGAGGCGAAGGGCTACAAGGACGGCAAGCTGGCGATGAGCACGAAGCGCGAGACGACAGGCGCTGCGGCGAGGCTGGTGCTGCGAGCCAACCGGACCGAGATTGACGCGAACGGCGAGGATGTGGCGATGTTCGCGGTGGAAGTGCAGGATGCACAGGGCCGGCTGGTTCCGGTGACGGACAACGCGATTACTTTCAACGTTTCCGGCAAGGGCAAGCTGGTAGGGACAGGCAACGGCGACCCGACCAACCAGGAACCGGACAAGGGCAGTTCGCGCAAGGCCTTCGGGGGCCTGTGCATGGCCCTGGTGCAGTCGGGCAAGAGCGTTGGAAGCATCACCGTTGCGGCGACGTCGCCGGGCCTCACTTCGGCCAGCGCAACGATTGCAGCCAAGTCAGTGGAACTGCGTCCGCAAGTGGCGGTGTGGGAGCGCGAGGTACCCACGGGCTCGGGGATCACGGGACTTTGGCGTCCCGTTCCCGCGCCTCAGGGGAACTGGCTGCTGAACATGATCGCCGGCGGGGATTCCGTGTATACGCTCCATGAGTCGGCGGGGAGTGTGACCGGAAGCGTTGAGGGAACCGGCATCAGCTTCATTGGAGGTTCCGACGCACCTGCGCCGATCACTGAGGGAAAAATCAATGGCGACCAGGTTAGGTTCATGGTCGGGCCGAGCACCTATATTGGCACGGTCAAGGGTGATCGGATTGAGCTGCAGCGGTCCTTCAAACTGCCCTGGGACAGGCCCGCGCCGAAAGCAGCAGACACCTCCCCAGACCACCCGGTGATTGGCCCCGCGCCAGACGGCTCCGATCCCTCCATTGGGGGCATGATGGATCTTCCTAAGAGCATCCCAGTGGTTCTGCGCCGGGTAACGAGTTGAACCCAGCGGGATGATTTGCGTTTGAGGGGGAGCTTGCCTGCTATCTGAGACAGGTGGCGCTCCCTTCAACAGGAGCGAGGCGGCCAAGAAGGCGCGGATTACGCCACCGCTCCGTGCGGTCGCAAGCGTGCTAGTCGGCATCCAACCAAACATCATGTTCGGAACCCCGCAATCTGGGCGGTGGAGGATCATCTATTCCTGGCCCGTACGCCAACCCCGGTCCGCAACTCAACCGCTCTGAAAGACGTGAATGGGAGTTCGTGTCTCGTTGGCCCTTGCGTTCGCTCTGGGGCCTGCGGGGTGTCCCCGTCCGCGTGATCGCGACGCGCACCTGGAACTCCATGCTCCTCGACCGAATTTTCGGTCGCTCTGCCGAACTCGGGTTCTACTTCCTTTTGGCCCTCTTTCCCACACTCTTCAGCGCCAGTTCGATCCTGGGTCTAGCCGCGCAGTCAGCCCACCAGTTCTATTACCGGCTTCTGGACTACCTTGCGCTGGTGATTCCCACGGACGCCCTCGGCGCGGTGCTGACAACGTTCCATGAGACGACCGCTGCGGCCAGCTCCGGCAAGCTGACATTTGGACTCATTGCCGCCATCTGGTCCGCTTCGGTCGGCATCTCTGCCCTCCAGGACACGCTCAACGACGTGTACAAGGTCGAAGACCGCCGATCCTGGGATGTTGTGCCAGGGGCCAGGGTTTACCGCGAATTGCGGACGAGCACGCTGGAGCCTGAGTGGAAGCTGGTTGCGGCAGGGTTGATTACCGGGAAGTTCACAGAACCAGCCGCTGAAAGAGGCGAGTCCGCCACCTACACGATCATTGCAGTAGGAACGAATGGCGTTAGCGACAAATCGGACACCGTAAAGGTGGCGTCGCCAAAGCCGAAACAGATGGAGGATTGAGGAACAATGTTTAGCCTGATAGTTCGTTTTTGTCTTTTGGGAGTTTGCTGTGCGTGCGTGGCACATGGTGCTGCCTGTCAAACTCTTCTTTCGTCTCCACTTCCAGGCAAAGGTCTCGCGCAGCATGATTTCCTCTATGCGGGAGAGGCCCAGGCGCGCAAGATTTTTATCGTGCGCCAGGGAAAGGTCGTCTGGAGTTATGAAGACCCCGCAGGCAAGGGTGAAATTAGCGACGCGGTTATGCTTTCAAACGGAAACGTGCTGTTCACGCATCAATTCGGCGTGACAGAAATTACACCGGAAAAGACAGTAGTCTGGAATTACGATGCACCAGCCGGCCATGAGGTCCACACGGCAATACCGATAGGAAAAGAGCGGGTTTTGTACATCCAGAATGGCGATCCCGCTGTGGTGCGGGTAGTCAATATCGCGACAAACGCTATCGAAAAGGAATTCCCTCTCGCCGTGAAACGTCCGTCCAGTACGCATGGACAGTTTCGTCACGCTCGGCTCACGGATAGAGGCACACTTCTCGTCGCGCATATGGACCTGAACAAGGTGGTGGAGTATGACTCCGATGGGAACGAGTTATGGTCGTTTCCGGGCACCAGCCCATGGGGTGTCACTCCGCTTTCCAATGGAAATGTCTTGATTACAGATCGTATTGGCGTGCGGGAAATTACGCGCCGAGGCGATTGCGTGTGGAGCTTTGCACCGTCCGACCTTCCGGGTTATCGGATTGCCAGCCTGCAGCAGGCGTGGCGGCTGCCAAATGGCAACACGGTCATCAATAACTGGATCAATGAATGGACCAAAACGGAAGAGAACAGCCCAGGGGGCATACAGGCGATTGAAATTACTCCCGATAAGAACGTCGTATGGGCACTCCGGTCATGGACCCCGCCCGCCGATCTCGGCCCGGCGACAACGTTTCAGTTTCTTGACCAACCCTCAAGCGCCGAGGACGTTCATTTTGGCCCAGAGCGATAGAAGGAAGTGCTTCTCTTGCGCTGAATTCTAGAAGCAAGGCGCCAACTCGCATCCTCGTCAATGAACTCCAGGTGCCAACCCAGGATCGACTTTGCGACGGTAATCGAGCCGGCTTCGCAGCGGCTGTTTGATGCTCGCCAAGATGCGGGAGACCGTTTTGACAGGAGTGAGCTACTACTTCTTCGGTGGTCCTTCGACTCATTGGTGCATCACTTGGTCCTCGTTAAGACGAGCATCCCAGGCGACTGCGCAGCGACGGCACCAGCCTGGGGGAAGGCAATGGAGTGCCGTGCAGAAGCAGGAGTTGGGGCGAAGAGCCAAGAACAATTGGGAGTTTTCTCTCGCATTTCGAGCCGGGCAGAGTGGCGTCGTCTGTTCAGCGAATCCTGCGTCACTCCGAGCTTTCATATGCCACCGAAGCACGCTTATTTCGCGAATGTGCGGCGCGGACCCCCAAAAGGGTCGAAAATGAGGGGGCTCCTGAGAAGACTCCATCGGCTTAACTTATTGACTATAAATGCTTTCTTGAGCGATATGGGGATTCGACCTTCTGTGCGGACTGCCGCTGTGGGTCGACCGGATGCTGCCGGGATGGGCCGTTGACTGCGCTGTTTTCGTCGGGTAGTATTTGGCCAGACTTCGAGCGTATCGAGAATCGCCCATTTGGGCCCCTGAAACGCCAGAGATTACAAGTATGGATATCGAACGCTACCCGCATCCGACAATGACCACATGAAAGGCGATGTCGCTACGCAGCGCCAGACAAATCGTGATGCGACCGGCTTCTCGCCCGGCGATGGGATTGGAGCAACCCGCCCCAGCGCCGCGCAGGGTGCGACAGCATGCGAATTTCGCTCAATCTCAGTGTTGGAAGACGTTTCGGCACCGCGCTGGAAGCATGGTGAATGCCTCCAGGACGTTCTCGATGAGGCGTGTCGCAAGTACGCCGATCGTGTCGCCGTTTCCACCGAAGCGGGCGACTACACGTTTCACGAACTGAACGCGCGCGCCAATCAGATGGCGCGGTACTTTGCCACACAGGGCATCAAGGCCGATGATCGCGTCGCCATTCTGCTCGACCGTGGCTTTGAAGCTTACGCTGCCCTTTTCGGCCTGCTCAAAGTGCGCGCGACCTACGTTCCGCTGGACGCAAACAACCCGGCCGACCGCCTCGCCCATACACTCTCTGACGCCGCTGCAACGCGCATTGTCACGCAAGCCGGCTTCGCCGATAACTTTTCTCGAAGCGCCGTCCCGGCAATCGTGATCGACACCGCGTGCGACGACATCTGTGTGCTTGACGATTCGCCGCTGCTCGAAGACGGCACCCTCCTGGCCGACGACGCGCTTTGCTACATTCTCTACACTTCCGGGAGCACAGGCCGGCCGAAAGGTGTGGCCGTCGCGCATCGGAGCATCTGCAATTTCGTGCGCGTCTCGGCTGAGCAATACGGGTTCCGTCCGAGCGACCGTGTTTATCAGGGCATGTCGTTTGCATTCGACTTCTCAATGGAGGAGTTTTGGGTGCCGCTTGTCGCGGGGGCGACGGTGGTGCCCAACACCTGGCACAAGACGTTGTTTGGCGAAGAACTCGCCGATTTTCTTGAGCGACGCGGGGTCACATGCTTTTGCGGCGTGCCAACGCTGCTTGCCTCGATCGAGTGGGACCTGCCCCTGGTGCGCCTCTTGCTCATCGGTGGCGAGGCCTGCCCGCCGGCGCTGGTGGCGCGATGGGCGGCACCAGGGCGCAAGCTGCTCAACACCTACGGGCCGACGGAAGCCACCGTTACCGCAGCGCTCGGCGAGCTTTGCCCGGAGAAGGCGATCACCATCGGCAGGCCGATGCCGACTTACACCATCGTCATTCTGGATCCTTTGCGCGACGAAGCCTTGCCGCTCGGCGACGCGGGTGAAATCGGCATCGCGGGCATTGGCGTTGCCGAAGGTTATCTCAACCGCCAGGAACTGACGGAGGCGAAGTTCATCCCAGACTTCCTTTCCCTCCCCAACAATCTCTCGGGCCGCATCTACCGCAGCGGCGACCTCGGCCGCATCAACGACGAGGGTGAGATCGAGTACCTCGGCCGTCTGGATACCCAGGTGAAGCTGCGCGGCCATCGCGTCGAACTGGGAGAAATCGAGACGGTATTGCTCGAAGTTCCGGAGATCTCGCAGGCCGCCGCAGCGATTGTCGAGGTGGCGCCCGGAGCCAAGGAACTTGTCGCCTACTATGCGATCAGGGGGGGAGCCTCGCCGCCGGAGACAAGCGCAATCGTGACACTTCTTCGCTCACGATTGCCCCATTACATGATTCCAGCCTATCTCGAATGCCTGGCGCACCTCCCTACGCTGGTGAGCAACAAGGTTGATCGCGAGTGCCTTCCCGCACCGAAGTCCTCGCGCCTGGTATCGAGCGTGAGCATCAGCCCGCCGACGACGGCGACAGAGAGAGTGCTGTGCCATGCGCTGGGCGAGACTCTGGGGCTCGACGAGATTTCTGTCGACGGGGACTTTTTCTACGATTACGGTGGGCATTCCTTGCTGTTGGCGCGCTTCTGCACCCGCGTCCGCACGCTCGCGCCTATGTTGGCGATCGCGATGCGCGACGTCTATGCCGCCCCGAACGTGCGTGAGCTGGCCGCTGCGCTTGACACAGCCAAGCCCGTCGAATCCGCGCCCACCGATTACGGTCCTGATCATCGACCTTCATCACTTGCTTATTTCGGTTGCGGAGCGTTACAGCTTGCCTTCTACATGGCGGCCGGGGCCACCGCCGTGGCCTTCGCTCAAATCAGCATCGAATGGCAGGCCACCGCCCTTGCCTCCCCCCTCCAGCTTTGGGCGCGTGGCGTGGCGTGTGTCGCGGCTTATTTCATTGGCGCAAACGCCCTTGCCGTCGTGGCCAGGTGGCTGCTGCTCGGCCGCGGCTGCCCCGCCGCGATGCCGATATGGAGCATGACGTATTTTCGCTATTGGGTTGTCAAGCAGCTCACGCGCTCTGCGCCCGCAAATTTGTTCATCGGCACACCTCCTTTCAACGTCTTCCTGCGGGCGCTGGGCGCCCAAATTGGCCCCGGCGCCCTCATCGTTACCAGAGACGTGCCCGTTATTGGCGACCTTCTTCGCGTCGGGCCAGGTGCGGTCGTCGCGAGGCGCTCCATCCTTCTTGGCGTCAAGGCCGTCGGCAACCGATTGTACTTTGGCCGCATCGACATTGGTGCGGGCGGATATGCCGGGGATGCGAGCGTACTCGACACAGACACCTCGATCGGCGATTTCGGCCAGTTGGGACACACTTCGATGCTGGCGAGCGGCCAGGCGGTTCCGGCCGGCAAACGCTACCACGGCTCACCAGCAGAAGAGACCACCACTAACTTCCGCATGGCGGACGAGATCCCCTGTTCTCGCACGCGCCGGGTGATCTCCTCGCTGGGTTCGCTTACCGTGGCGGCTCTTCTTGTGGGCGGGTTTGAAGCCTCAAGTGTCGCGTTCGGCGCGAGCGTAGAGGATTCCAAAATCGTGGGCGCCTCTTCCAGTTTTCTGAGCGCAGCGGGCAACGTCCTTGTGCCCTCCCTGCTCGTCTCGCTCGGGTTGTATCTAGCCACCCTTGCGATCGGGCTCGTGTCCGTTGGCGTCGTTCCGCGACTGGCCAACCGCGCCCTCAAGCCGGGACGGCTCTATCGGCTTTACGGCTTTCATCATGCGATGCAGCGGCTGGTGGAGAACGCGAGCAATTCCCGGATGTTCAATCTGCTGTTCGGCGATAGCGTCTTCATTGATGGCTATCTCCGTTGGGTGGGGTGGCGCATCCGCGGCCGGAGTGAAACGGGATCGAGTTTCGGGACGGTTCAGCGGCACGACAACCCCTTCCTCTGCACGGTCGGGGCCGGAACGATCACCTCCGACAGTTTGAATTTCGTCAATATATCGCAGTCGAGCAGCGCTTTCCGCCTGGGCGAATGCCGTCTCGGCGCGGACAATTACATCGGTAACGACATCTGGTTCCTGGCAGGCTCGCGCGTCGGCGACAATTGCCTGATCGGCACCAAGGCGATGATGCCGATCGACGGACCGATGCGCGAGAATACCGGCTTGCTTGGCTCGCCCGCCTTCGAGATTCCGCGCTCCGCAGCGCGAGACGTCGCCCTCGTCGCCGCATTATCCAAAACCGAGCGGCGGGAGCGCCTCTCTGCAAAGACACGCCACAACCTCGTCACCATGGCGCTTCTGCTGGTGTCACATTGGGCAGTGGAATTCGTGACGATCTACTTGCTGGCCCTGACGGCGACGGTCTGGGGCAACGGAAACTTTCTCGCCATGGCAGCAGCATCTGGCGCAGCCCTGGTTGCTGATCTCGCTATCCTGACCTTCGTTGATCGTGCCTCATTCGGGTTTCGCCGCATGGCGCCGCTAATCGCCACCGTTTACGATCCGGCTTTTTGGGCCGTGGAGCGCTATTGGAAGCTCTCGCAAAACGAACTGGAGACGATGTTCGCCGGCACTCCCTTTTCCCCATTCTTCCTCCGCCTGACAGGTGTGAAGGTCGGGCGCCGAGTGTTCAATGACGGGTGCGGGATGTCAGAGCGCACGCTGGTTGAGATCGGCGATGGCGCCAACCTCAACGCGTGGGGCTACCTGCAATCGCATTCTATGGAAGAAGGCGTGTTCAAGTCGGACGTTATTCGAATCGGGGCCGGCGTGAGTGTTGGGGTGGGAAGCCTCATTCTGTATGGCGTCGAGATGGGCGATGGCGCGATCCTCGACGCCGATGCCTTTCTCATGAAAGGCGAGGTAGTCCCCGCGCACTCTCGCTGGGGCGGAAATCCCGCCAAGATGACGGCGCGGGGATAGCCGTTCTGCCCTGCTCTAACTGTCACTGTCTTGCTCGCTCGGTTGTTTTAGAGTTGCCCGTTCAGCCCGATCTTGCACAAGACGAAACATGCATTGATCTTGTACCGTCGCAATTGCAGCCGCGTAGTTCGGCAGAAGAAGAAGTTCCTGCGGCCAGAGCAACTGCGGCTCCAAACCAGGAGTCCGAATTGGGATAGACAACGTCATGCCTTCGAGGACGTCAGTGACGTCGATCTGGGACAGTTGGATCGACAGTCCGAGTCCCATGGCCTTGATGATCGCTTCCTTGATCGTCCAAATTCGATAGAAGCCGTTCTCTGTACGGGAAAGCCATTCCATTTCTCGAGGACAGAAGAACCGTTCAGCTAACTCCGGCTCCTCGATGATTGGCCGACACTGTTCAATATCCACGCCGCATTGGACTCCGGACGTGACGGCAATCAACACGCAATCGCATGAGTGCGACAGGTTGAATTCAAGTGCCGCAAGAGGTTGGAGCAGTCTGGGCTTGCCATGCTTCCCGATGTGAAACTCCATTGCGCGGGGTGAAGCTCCGCAGTAAGAGGAGAGAATCCGACGAAGTCCTCCCCGAGCCACAATGGAACGTATACGATCTTCTTCGAAACGAAAGCGGCTGGCGTGCTCCCGCTCATCTGCCGAGAGCAGACTCTCCAGGAGTTCGCGTTCAGGGATTTCGACTTTGGCGGAGATCAGCCAGAGATCACAGTACCTCGGCGGGCACGGTCGAAGCTGTCCTTCCGTGTAGTCCAGCACTTGCCTTGGAATCATGGGCTGCATCGAGGCAGAATACCTCAATCGGTGTATCCGGCGAATTCCGCGCAGCCCTGGTGGTTCCAGATGCAACCGAAAACAAGGTTTTCCGGCAAGTGTGCAACAAAGTGTGCACCTCAGCCCCCCAAAAGGGTCGAAAAATGATCAATTTGCGAGGGATTCATGTTGCCGTAAGTTGTTTATTATAAACGCTTTATGGCGGAGAGAGGGGGATTCGAACCCCCGATAGAGCTTTTGACCCTATAACGGTTTAGCAAACCGCCGCCTTCAGCCGCTCGGCCATCTCTCCGACTCCATTGGATTATACCCGAAGGCGAGGGTGGTGTGGGCGCGGAGGGCGCTTTGGGGGCGGCTTTTGATGCTGGAGACATGCGGGGCGTCAACGGCTGAGGGAGCCGGGGAAAGTGGGGTTCGGGCTCATTTTTCGCTTGGGGTGGGGGGGTGTAGTTGCTACATTCACATTGATGCTCTCAATTGCAAAACCCGGTCGCCGCAAGCTACGCATCATTCCGTTGATCGCAGCCACGTACTTCATGGTTTCGGGTGGGCCATATGGGATTGAGGACATTCTGGGTGGTGCTGGTTTTGCCAAAGCGATTCTGATACTGGCTATTCTGCCCTTTGTCTGGAGTTTGCCCACGACACTGATGATTGGTGAGTTGGCCAGTTCGATTCCGGCCGAAGGTGGGTTTTACGTTTGGGTGCGGCGGGCGCTTGGGCCTTTCTGGGGGTACCAGGAGGGGTGGCTTTCGCTTTCGGCCAGCGTTTTTGACATGGCACTCTATCCCGCGATTTTTGTGTTGTACCTGACGCGCTTCAGCCCGGATCTGACGGCGGGGCCGCGGGCCTATTTCTGGTCGCTGCTGGTGGTGGTGGTGTGTTGCGCATGGAACCTGCGGGGCGCGCCAGCAGTTGGTGAGGGGTCAGTGGGGATGTTTGTGCTGCTGCTGGCACCGTTTGCGGTGTTTGTCGCGATCGGCTTCTGGCATGGCTTTTCGGTACACCCGGCGATTCAGTGGCATACAGCTTCGTCGGAGGCATCGCTTTCGACCGCAGTGCTTGTGGCGATGTGGAACTACATGGGTTGGGACAACGCGTCGACCGTTGCACAGGAGGTGGAGAATCCGCAGCGGAATTATCCGCTGGCGATGGTTTCGGCTGCGATGCTGGTAGCGGTGACTTACATTTTGCCGTTGATTGCGGTTGCGTTGATGGGAATCTCGGTTGCGAATTTCTCGACCGGTTCGTGGGCGGATGCGGCACGGACGATGGGTGGGCCGCTGCTTTGGGGCGGTGTGGTGGTGGGCGGCGCGATCAATGGATTTGGCATGTTCAACGTGCTGATGATGAGCTATACCCGGCTGCCGCTGGCCATGGCCGAGGACCGGATGCTGCCGCAGATTGTGACGAAGAAGAACAGCCGGGGGGTGCCGTACGTTTCAGTGCTGCTGTGTGCGCTGGGGTGGGCGTTGGCGCTGAAGCTGCCGTTTGAGCGGCTGATTTCGATCGACCTGATTTTGTATGGGGTGAGTCTGATTCTGGAGTTTGTGGCGCTGGTGGTGCTGCGACTGCGGGAGCCGGGGTTGAAGAGACCGTTCAAGGCGGGCAACCTGGCGATAGCCTGTGCGCTGGGGGTGGGACCGACGGCTCTTATCGGCTATGCGCTGTATGCTTCGCGGGATGAGCGCGTTGGGCCGATTTCGGCGGCGTTGTTTGCGCTGCTGGTGGCGCTGGTGGGACCGGCGCTGTATTGGCTGACGACGTGGGGACACCGCCGGCGCAGGCTTGCGCCCGCACCGGCAGACTGAGTCCGCTTAAGCCTTTACTGCCTTTTTGGCCTTGTTGTCTTCAAACTGCTTGACGGCTCGGTTGACGTGGTCGCGAGCGTAGGAAGCATCGTGCCAGCCCTTGATCTCGACGCGCTTGCCTTCGAGATCCTTGTAGATCGCGAAGAAGTGGGTAATTTCTTTGAGCATGTGGGGATAGATGTCGGAGTAGTTCCAGACGTCGGAGTAGCGCGGATTGTTTTTTCCGACGGCGAGGACTTTCTCGTCGAGGACGCCCTGGTCCATCATTTCGAGGAGGCCGATGGGGCGAACTTCCTGCACGCAGCCGGGAAAGCTGGGTGAATCGACGAGGACGAGGACGTCGAGGGGGTCACCGTCGTCGCTGAGTGTGGAAGGGATGAAGCCGTAATCGCCGGGATAGTGCACCGGGGAGTAAAGGTTGCGGTCGAGCTTGAAGACGTGCAATTCCTTGTCGTACTCGTACTTGTTGATGCCTTCGTAGGGAATCTCGATGATGGCGCGAAAGACCTCTGGGGATTTATCGCCGATTGGCAGTTCCAGGTAGTTGACCATTTCTATTGACGTCTCCTGTCATCCGGTTCGGGGGAGTGAAAAACAGCTCGGCAGGACAAAAAGGATCCCAGCCGATGGTTAGAGAATACCGGGACTACTATAATCAACGTTTATGAAGGCTTATGTCTATGTCACTTTGAAGGCATCCGTTCTGGACCCGCAGGGTCAGACGATCCAGAACGCGCTGCGCAAGATGGGTTCCACGAGCACGGAGAGCGTGCGCCAGGGCAAGTATTTCATTGTCTCCCTAGCAGATGGGCTGAGTACCGAGGCTGCGAAGGCGGAGGTGGAACACATTGCCAAAGACGTGTTGACCAACACGGTAATCGAGGAGTTTACGTACCGCATCGAGGAGTAGCGTACTGCACTCTGCGACGTGGGGACGATGAGGCGGAGCGGGTCTCGCGTCGAGGCGGAAGTTCTGCAGGAATTCGGCCGGATAACGGCAGACGGGGAGGGGTTATCCGCTCCCCGTTTTTTTGTTGTGCCTGACACGGAGCGGCCAGGTGATTGGGTTGGCTTGTGGTGTTGTGACTTGAGCGGGATTCTATTGGTTCGCAGCGGCGGCGACTCCATCCACGGTCATTTTGTAGACGTCCCCCTTGCCGTCCCTGGCGACGCCTCGCTCTGCGCCGCAAATCTCAATGGTCAGGGGCGTCCCTTTGCTTCCGGTGACGAGTGCCTTGCCGCAGGACGGGGCGCCGAGGACGTGGGCGACATAAAATCCTGGGCCGTAGACCTGATCCCAGATTGGGCTCATATCGTCGGCGTCTGCTTTGTTGACCGGGCCTGGGACTTCAAGCTTCCAGCGTCCTTTGAAGAGTTCGCCGTCTGCCAGAGTTGCTGTGAAGGCACCGGAGCGGGTGGCAAAGTTGACGGAAAGCCGGGCGGGGTAGATTTGGGGCGGTGTCTGAGCTGCAACCGGACCCGAGACTGGGTAGAGGTGAACGCCTGCCGTGCATCCGGCGAGGACCAGTGGCGCGAGAGCCAGGGCGGCTTTAGAGAAGCCTCGGTACAAAGCATTCTGAGTCATACACTTTCTCCTTACGCTTGGATGGACGCACCCGGATAGGGAAAGGACCCTTGGGTGGGTACGAATCCAGCCTGGGCTGAAGGCGTCGGCCGGGTTGGGGAATCACCACTCCTGCAACTTCCCGGTGCAGGGCGGGTCTTACAATCTACTTATGTGCGGAATTGTGGGTTACATCGGCTCGAAGGAAGTGGTCCCGGTGATTGTTGAGGGGCTGAGGCGGTTGGAGTATCGCGGCTATGATTCTGCCGGCATTGCGGTGGGGGCGGCCGGGGAAGAAAAGCTGCAGATTCTGCGCGCACCGGGCAAGCTGCGCAATATTGAAGAGGTGCTGCGGCAGCATCCGCTACACGGGACGTATGGGATTGGGCATACGCGGTGGGCGACGCATGGGCGGCCGACGGAAGAGAACGCGCATCCGCACCGGGACTGCACCGGACGGATTGTGGTGGTACACAACGGGATTGTGGAGAACTACCTGGAGCTGAAGCGGGAGCTGACGGCGCTGGGGCACACGTTTGTGACCGAGACCGACACCGAGGTGATTGCCCACCTGATTGAAGAGGTGCAGAAAGTGGCGGAGGAGGCCGGGCGGCCAATTTCTCTGGAGGCCGCGGTACGGCAGGCGGTGAAGCGGCTGACGGGTGCCTTTGCGCTCGGGGTGCTGAGCTCGCGGGAGCCGGACAAGATCATAGCGGCGCGGTTTGGTCCGCCGGTGGTGATTGGCATCGGCAAGGACGAGAAGGGCAAGGGCGAGTACTTTGTGGCCTCAGACGTGCCGGGAATTCTGCACCATACGCGGGATATCTGCTTTTTGAACGACGGGGAGATGGCCGTTTTGACGCTTGCCGGCGTGGAATTGACGGACTTTGACGGCAATCCGCTGCCGCTGAAGGTGCAGCGGATCTTGTGGGATCCGATTCAGGCGGAAAAGGGCGGCTACAAGCACTTCATGCTGAAGGAGATCTGGGAGCAGCCTCGGGCGATTCGGGATACGACTCTGGGACGGGTCTCGCTGGAGACAGGGCGGGTGTTTCTGGCTGAGATGGGGTTGACCCTCGAAGAGCTGGCGGAGATAACCAGCGTGAACATTGCCGCCTGCGGAACCAGCTGGCACGCGGCCACTGCGGGCAAGTACATGATTGAGCGGCTGGCGCGGATTCCGGTAGAAGTGGACTATGCCAGCGAATACCGGTATCGCGACCCGATTGCCGACCCGCGCGCGCTAGGGCTGCTGATTACGCAGTCTGGCGAAACGGCGGACACGCTGGCGGCGCAGCGGGAGATGATTTCGTTGGGATCGAAGACGGTGGCGATCTGCAATGTGGTTGGCGCGATGATTACGCGGGATGCCTCGGGGACCATTTACACCCATGCCGGGCCGGAGATTGGGGTGGCGAGCACGAAGGCGTTTACGGCGCAGATTACGGCGCTGTTTCTGTTTGCGATGCACCTGGCGCAGGCGCGGGGAACGCTGACGCCGACGCAGAGCCTGCACCTGGTAGAAGAGCTGGGGCGGATTCCGGCGCGGATTGAGGAGATGCTGCCGGGGATTTCCGTGCAGTGCGAGGAGCTGGCCAAGAGCTTTTCGACGGCGCGGGACTTCCTGTACCTGGGGCGCGGGATTCACTTTCCGATTGCCCTGGAAGGCGCGCTGAAGCTGAAGGAGATCAGCTATATCCACGCGGAGGGTTACCCGGCCGGGGAGATGAAGCACGGGCCGAATGCTCTGATTGACGAGACGCTTCCGGTGGTGGTGCTTGCGACGCAGGACCATAACGATGCTGGATCGCGGCTGCGGTATGAGAAGACGCTGAGCAACGTACAGGAAGTGACGGCGCGGTCGGGCCGGGTGGTTGCCGTGGCGGTGGAGGGGCAGGAAGACATTGCCCAGCTTGTGGAGCATGTGATTCGGATTCCGCGCGCACCGGAGATGCTGCTGCCGCTGCTGGAGATTGTGCCGCTGCAGCTGCTGGCGTACTATATTGCCGTGCGGCGTGGATGCGATGTGGACCAGCCGAGGAATCTGGCGAAGTCGGTGACGGTGGAGTAAGGCGGGACAGCGATGAGAGGGTAGCTTTGGGCAATATGGTTGGACACTAGGGCCTGCTCAGAGGCTTTTTGGCTTTAGGCCGTCATCCGGCCACTCGCGCATGTCCCAATGCTGTCTAGAGCATTTTCCGAAATGCTGTGGACTTTCCGACAGCGGAGAAGTGTTGATTTTCCTGGGGGAAAATCAACGCGTAGTTCTCAACTTCGGTCTACACTTTTTCGGAAAATGGTGTAGCTCGCGACTGAGCCATTCCGCCGCAAGCCCAAGGCCAGCGAAGCGCGGCCCGTGTGAGACGATTTCCCCTGACTTCCCTTGGAAACGAGGTTTGAGTGATCCGTCGTGCTCATTTCGAAACCGGCTGTTTTTCCTTCAGACGCTCAAAATGGATCACGTAATGGAAGTGAGGTTCCACCATGTTGATATCCAGGGCCATTCCGTCGGCGGTCATCGTTCCCGAGTAGACGGTATCGCCAAAGGAAATCGAAATGTTCCTTGAAGCCTGGTCATAAGTGACCGTGTGCGCCAGAGCACCTTTGATTTGTTCTTTCGGGACATCGAGATAGGCTCTCAGACCGTCTTCGGTATTCGAAATATGAAAGATCTTCCGCACTTTGCTACTTCCCCAATCCTCGAAGCCAGCCCAATCGCCATCGACGGGAGTTGGCGGCGCCGGCTTGGGCGTCTTTATCTGCCATGTAAGGCGCTTGTAGTTGAGCGGCCAGGACTCCTTCGGGTCTTTCATGAAGCCGGTCATCTCCGTGCCTGAAGGACTGACGGTGGCGTCATAGGAGTACACAGAGGGATAAGCCGCGGTGCCCTCGCTGTTGAGCGTCCACGTCGCGAAGCGGAGCGTTAGATGGGTTCCGTCGAAGGAACCGCCAATGGCCGGCCAACCGTAGGAATTCTCATTTGGGAAGTCTTCCAGCGCAGTCATCTTTCCCTCTGCATTGGTGTTCAGGTGCAGAAGGATATGGTGAACAACTCCCTTGATTTGCACATCACCCTGCCAATCGCCAGCAAGCGGAAAAGCTGGCGGACTGGATTGCGACTGGCCCGAAAGCGGATGGAGCGTCCATCCGAACAACAGGACAACCAGAATGAGTGACTTCATGCAGCACCTCGATCAGGCATCAGGAGACCGATGAGAGAAGGGATTGCAACCGCTCAAATCAGCCACCGATCCAACTTACACCTTTTCCGGTTTGCGGGCTTACGCGTCGAAGATGTGTGAGTCGGAATCCTTGCAGAAGGCCGGGTCGCTCATCCTTGCACGTTCTTCCAGCGCAAGGGTGGGAAAGCAACCACGCCTCTGCGAGCCAATTGCGAGCGTCTGCTCCATGCAATGGTCTCTCGCCCTTGGGGACTGGGGAACACACAAAGTGTACAACTATGGGACGAAGAGGCTCGGAATCTGGCGAAGTCGGTGACGGAGGAGTAGGAGCGGAGCTGATGCTGGTTGAGGATATTCACAGCCGCAACTCGGTTGGAAGGTAGCCTGATCTGGCAGAATGAGCCAATGACTTCTTCGCTTGTTCCCTTGACTGTAGTGGCTGTGCGCGTACTGGGTGCGCTGGTTGAAAAAGAATCGACTACGCCAGAGTACTATCCGCTCTCGTTGAACGCGCTGCAAAACGCATGCAATCAGAAGAACAACCGCGAGCCGGTGATGACGGTGGACGAAGAGGCTGTGCGCAAGGCAGTGCACGAGCTGGAAGACCGCGAGCTGGCTGGATTGGCGCGGGATGGCGGACGGGTAGCCAAGTATCGGCACAACTTGCAGGAGGCCTTCAACTTTACGCGCGGGGAGATGGCGGTAATGTGCGTGCTGATGCTGCGCGGTGCACAAACGCCGGGCGAGCTGCGGGGGCGTGCGGAGCGGATTTATGCGTTTGACGAGATTGCCGATGTGCAGGCTGTGCTGCACAAGCTGATGGCGCGTGATCCGGGGCTGGTGAAGGCGCTGCCGCGCCAGCACGGAATGAAGGAAGTGCGCTACGTGCAACTGCTCGCGGGCGACGTGGAGGCTCCGGAGCTGTTTCCGCAGACTGTGCCGCCCTCGGCGCAAGAGGATCCGTGGTTTTCTCCGCCGAGCCGGGCGGCGGTGGATGATTCGGTGCCGGTGTTCCGGGGACGTGCGGCGGTGGTGCTGGAAGGGCCGGTAGCGCCGATACTGTCAGAGGAAGACCTGGACCTGCAGGAGCGGGTGACGCAACTGGAGGCCGAGGTAGCGGTGGTGAGCCGGGAGCTGGCCGAGCTGAAGACGCAGATCGCCAAGGTGCTGAAGCGAGCCGATTAGCCCTGCCAAACGTGTAGACGAAGCCTTATAATCATCGCGGGATGGAGCAATTCCCTACTTCTATTTAAGCGAGAACCTCTTTTGGCCCGTGAAACGCGAACTGCCCGCCTGCTGAAAAAGACCTGTTTGTCGGAACAGGCGCAGTGCTTCCATTTTGAATTTGCCATTGAGAGCCTGGAGTCGTTTGACTTCACGGCCGGGCAGTTCATCTCAACCGTAGCGGTGGACGAGAAGGGCAAGACGCAGACGCGTGCTTACTCAATTGCGTCGGCTGCGCGAGGAAACCGATTTGAGTTGTGCGTGAACCGGGTGGAGGGTGGCTTCTTCTCAAACCACCTGGCGGACCTGGTGGACCTGCCGATCGGTGGGACGGTCCAGGTGCACGGGCCTTATGGGCACTTTGTAATGGGTACACCCTTGACGGACTCGATCTTTGTGGCGACGGGGACGGGGATTGCGCCGATGCGCGGGTTTACGCAGTGGCTGTTCCCGCAGGAAGGGCCGGATGCGGGGCTGGACCGCAGCGAAGGCAAGCAGATCTGGCTGGTGTACGGCACGCGGCACGAGACCGAGGTCTACTACGGCAGGTACTTTGAGGAGCTGGCGGAGAAATACCCCAACTTTCACTACATTTGCACACTGAGCCGGGCACAGGAGAGCTGGAAGGGGAACCGGGGCTATGTGCAGCAGTACGTGGAGCAGATTGTGAATGAGCGGGGCGGAGGGGCGAATATTCCCGAGACGACGCCCAAGGAAGAACTGCCGGCGTTTGGGATCTACACGTATATCTGCGGGCTGAACAACATGGTTTCGGCGGTGCGGGCGCTGCTGGCGGAGCGGGGCTGGCACAAGAAGCAGGTTGTGTTTGAGCGGTACGACTGAAGGGACCAGGGACTTGATCGAGCGACGCTCGATGTGGGGTCGTGGGTAGCCGACCCCAAAGGTGTCTTTTTGGCTGTTTTGCAAGCGGATGCGAAAAGTTAGGTTGTTGATTTCACAATAGTTATATGGTTAAAAGCGAATAAAAAGAGAACGATGTGCGAATTGGGCGCTTTTCGGAGTTTCCAGAAGGTTTGGTGGCTTCTTGACGCCGCTGGATACGGTATGCCTAATTGTCGGCAGGATTGGGTCACTTTTTCTAGCGGATTAGCCAGTCGCCGGGATTTGGGGACAGGGGATTGTGGTCATCGGGCGAGGGTGAAGACGATGAGGCAGAAGATGCCGGCTACCGCGGCGATGACGAGGAGGGTCATGGCGAAGAGAATCCAGTTGACGCGGCGCTCTTCCTCGGGCGAGGGGGGCGTGATACTGAAGAAATCGATGAAGACGCGCGCTACCAGACGGGTGATGCCCATGACTTATGCTCTCACGATGAGGTAAAGAGTAGCACGCGGTGAGCCGTGGGAGATTGAAAAGGATTAGAGATTGAAAAGCTCGCGGAGGCGGCGGGTTTGGGTGCGGCTGACGGGGATTTCGGTTTGTTTGCGGTCGTCCATGCGGAGCAGGTAGCTGGATTTGAACCAGGGCACGACTTCGCGGATGTGGTTGATATTGACGACGAAGCCGCGGTGGGCGCGCCAGAAGAGGGCGGGGTCGAGGAGTTCGAGGAGGTCTTCGAGGGTGCGGCACTTGGACTGTCCGTCGAGGGTGGGTGTGACGACGCGGATGACGCCATCTTCAATGGATGCGAAGCAGATGTCGGACTGGTCGACGAGGAGGAGGCGCGTCTGGACCTGAACGACGAGCTTGCTGGGTGCGGGCGGCCGGGGAGCGGGCTGCCTGTTGAGGAGTTCGAGGAGGGTTTGCAAGTGGCGCTCGTCGGAGAGGGCAGATGCTCCATTGCCGGCGTTGTTTTCGAGGGCGTTTTCCGTGAGGCGGACGCGGACGCGGTCGAGGGCCTGGCGGATGCGGTTGGCATCGAAGGGCTTAAGGAGGTAGTCGGCGGCGTTGACGTCAAAGGCGCGGACGGCGTACTGGTCGTAGGCCGTGGCGAAGATGAACTGGGGGAGCCGGGCGAGCTGGTGATGGTCGATGAGCTGCTTGATGACGGCGAAGCCGTCCATGCCGGGCATTTGGACGTCGAGGAAGACGAGTTCGGGGCGGTGCTGTTCGATGAGGTTGACGGCCTCAATGCCGTTGGATCCCTCGGCAAGGACATCGACGCCGCCGGCTGAGTCCAGCAGATAGCGGAGCTCCTGTCGTGCGAGCTGCTCGTCGTCGATGATGAGGGTGGTGATGGGTGTCGCAGTTGCCACAGTAGTTTGAGCCACAGGGGGCGAAAAAGTTGCAGGGAATTGGGTCAGAAGATCTTAGGGAATGCTGTGGTCTGACGGTATCCATGAGGTGTGAACTTTCTTTGATAGAAAGTCCACGCGATCCATGGACGGTCGGTTTACACCTTTCCCTAAAATGCTTCAGTCCGCCATGGCGCGGAGGCGGTTGGGCATGTGGTCCTCGGCGAGGGAGTGTCCGCAGCGGGTGCAGAACTGGTCGGTGGAGCGTACGGAGCGGTAGCAGTTGCCGCAGCTGGCGATGAGCTGATAGGCGCACTGGGGGCAGAAATGGTAGTCGTTGCGTGCCTGTGTGCCGCAGGCGGGGCATGAGGAGAGCTCCGGCATGCGGAGGAGGAAGTAGAGGACGGCGCCGATGCCGCCGGGCAGGACGAGGCAGATGAGCATCCAGAAGCGAGTGCTCATGCCGCGGCGCGGGGCGTCACGGCTGACGTAGCCGACCATGAGGAAGTAGAGAGCGACAAGCAGTCCCCAGGAGAGATTGAAGTAGATGTCCAAGCCGAGAGGGCCGGGGCCGTGGTGGCGGTATTTGGGCAGGACGAACCAGAAGTAGTACTCGACGAGGAGGAAGGCCGCGCCGGCGACGATCATGGACCAGACGGGGATGAGCCTGGCATCTTCATTGAGCGGGATGTGTTGAGAGTCGCGCATGGGGTTTGAGTGGAAAGAGTATGGCAGACTCTTTCGCGTTTTCCAATCTGGTTGTTCAGTTTAGGGGACGCATGGGGAGGCGGGGAAGTTGCAGATTGGGGGAGAGAATTGAGGGGAAGAGGCTCTATTCGTGGTCGCGGCGGCGTAGCCAGCCGGCGACGAGGGCAGCGGCGAGGATGGCGGCACAGGCGATGACGGCCCAGATGGCGAGTTGCGCGCTGGGGTCGAGGAGGTGCTCGCCTTGGGTGAATCCTTCCGAGGCTTGCCAGGCGAGGGGAGCAAGAAGGAGCAGGAGAACGATGGCGCCGGCGATGGCGAAGGAGCGGGCACGGTTTCGGCCGCGGTTCTGTTCCTGCAGGACTCCCTGGGAGCTGAGGACGACACGGCGGGTGCGGTTGGCGACGGTGCGGGTGCGGTTGGCGTCAAGACCGCTGAGGGCGCTGAGTAGGTCGTCGGACGGAGGAGCGGCAGGGGGGGCCGCGGTGGGAACCGGCGGGTGTTCGGCTTGGTTTGGTTTGCTCATCGCTGTTCCGGTCAGACCAGGCACGCGCCCATGCTTGCAGAACCAGCTTATACCGCAGTACCCATGGCCGCAGCCATTTTCGGCTTCATGGCGGCGAGGCCGCGGTACAAACGGGACTTGACGGTGGAGAGCGGGGCGCGCGTGACGTTGGCGATCTCTTCGAGGGAGAGGTCCTCATGGAAGCGGAGGACGAGGACTTCGCGATGGGCGGAGTCCATGGTCATCATGGCTGAGGCAAGGCGCTGGCGGTCCTCGCCGCTGCTGCACTGGTCAAAGGGCGACGGGCCTTCGGCCATGATTTCGACGTTCATGGGGCGGTCGTCTTCGCCGGCGGTCTCAAACATTTCTTCCAGGCTGGACATGGTTCGCTTGCGCTTGAGGTCGATAACGAGGTTGCGAGCGACGGTGAAGAGCCAGGTGTCAAAGCGGGCCTTGCCGTTGAACTGGCCGCCGCGGAGGAGGACGCGCATCCAGACTTCCTGAAAGAGGTCTTCGGCCTGTTCGCGGTTGCCGGTGAGGTAGAGGAGGTAACGCATGAGGCGGTGCTGATAGCGGACGATGAGCTGGTCGAGGAGGCCGACATCCTGGCGCTTGAGTCCGTTGGCGATGGCGAGACTCTCCTGGCGGACCAACTCCTGCGCTTCGCGTGCGGCGAGTGCGGTGGCGGAGGTGGCGGATTGGAGCTGCCCGGCGAAAGGATTCATTGTCATCACAAACGATAAGACGCGGAAAACGGTTCCCGCGATGACCCTTTTTATGCATATTGCGAGAATTTGTGCATTTCCAGGCACGGGAGGGGTGGAATAGTGGTTGACGGATATATCTGGTAGATGTATCTAGTAGATATGTCAAATCGAAATCAGACCGAGAGCGTGATTCTGGGATTGCTCTCTGTGGAAGGCAACCAGTCAGGGTATGACCTGCGGAAGACGATCCAGGGGAGTGTTGGATTTTTCTGGGGGGAGAGCTTTGGTCAGATATATCCGACGTTGAAGCGGATGGCGGGCGAAGGGCTGATTGTGGCCACGGGAGGGACGGGTTCCGATGGTGAGGGGGGGCGGCAGCGGCAGTTGTATTCGCTGACGGAGGCGGGGCGGGCGCGGCTGACGGAGTGGTTGGCGATGCCGTGCCGGGATGATCCGCCGCGGGACGAGTTCCTGCTGAAGTTGTTTTTTGGGGGAGTGGTCCCGCCCAGCATCTCGATTGAGCATGTGCGGGCGTTTCGGGAGAAGAATCTGCGGCTGTTGGCGACCCTGGAGGAGCTGGGGAGGCTGGGCCGGGAGCGGAATGGGGATCATCCGCAGTTTGCGTTCTGGATGCTGACGCTGACGGCGGGCGTGGCGCAGATACGGGCCGGGTTGGAGTGGAGCGAGGCGGCGCTGGCGATGCTGGCGGAGCTGGAGAAAGGCGGGCAGCCGAGTGAATAAGGCGATGAGCGTACAGGAACTGCGAGTGCAGCAGGCGGTGGCGTGGGCTGTTGCCGGGCTGTTTGTGGCGGGATTTCTCAGCTCCACGGTGGGGATGTGGACGGGGCCGATCCTGGGGGTGTGGTTTGTGGGGACGCAGCGGCCGGTGCGGGGGCTGACGTGGATGGTGGCGCTGACCTGGGTGCCGTGGCTGGTGATGCACCTGGGCCAGTTGGTCTCGGACGGAGTAGTGGGCGGGGTTGAGGTGGCGTTTGGAATGCTGGTGGCTGCGGTTGTGGGTGCGCTGCCGTTTCTGTTTCACCGGCTGGTGAGCGGGCGGCTGCCGGGGCTGGCGTGGACGCTTCCGCTGCCGCTGGCAGTGTTGGGGATTTCCGTGCTGGCGCGGTGGCTGCCCCTGGGCGGCGAGGGAGTGGCGACCGGGTTGGGGAGCCTGGTGACCTGCTGGGCGGCGACTGTGGTGGTGTGGCTGTGGAACCGGGAGACACGGGCGCTGGTGTATGGCCTGGTGGCTGGCGTGGCACTGGTGGCGTACCTGGGGGTGGCCTTGTGGGGCGTTTATGTGACCGTGGAAGGCGGGCTGGGATGCCTGGGGGGATGCGCGGTGCTGGCGCTGTGGGCGGTTGCGCGGGGCAGCGGGGAGCGGCCGTGGGCGGGACGGGCTGAGTTGGCGCTCCTGCGTTGCCCGGTGTCGCGGTCGCCGATTCGGGTGCGGATTGAGGTAGCCGGGGTGGAGACGGGGCGAGAGGTACTGGTGAGCGATGCGGGAGAGCGATTCCCGATTCGCGCCGGGATTCCAAACTTTCTGCAGGCGGATGACCTGACGGGGCTGAACCGGAAGTACAACCAGCTGTACGAGACGATTGCGGGGTTTTACGACGATTCGCAGCGGGTGGGATGCGCGTTGTCGGCAATGGACCGGGATACGTATGTGCGGAGCTACCTGGGGCGGCTGGAAGTGAAGCCGGGCGACCGGGTGCTGGAGACGAGCGTGGGAACGGGGCTGAACTTCAAGTATCTGCCGGGCGGGATTGAGCGGTGGGGGCTGGATTTGTCGATGGAGATGCTGGCGCGGTGCCAGGAGAATCTGCGGCGGTGGGGGATGACGGGGAGCCTGTTTGTGGGCAATGCGGAGACGCTGCCGTTTGTGGATGAGAGCTTTGACGTGGTGTTCCACGTGGGGGGAATCAACTTTTTCTCGGATAGGGGGAAGGCGATTCGGGAGATGATGCGGGTGGCGAAGCCGGGGAGCCTGCTGCTGATTGCCGATGAGACAGAGAAGCATGTGAAGAATGCGTTTGAGAAGATTCCGTACACGAGCGGGTTTTTCAAGGGGCGGGAGGAGGCGGTAGCGGCGCCGGTGGACCTGCTGCCTGCCGAGGCGGAGGATGTGCGGCTGGAGACTGTGTTCAACGGGCGGTTCTATGCGCTGACGTTTCGCAAGCCGGCCTTGGTTGAGGAGCGAGTTGAGGCCTGAGGGACAGGCCTAGGCGGCGGGCAGGGCGAGGAGATTGTTCTTCCAGAGGGCGAAGACGACGTCGAGCTGGCAGTCCTGGGATTTGCCGCCGCCGGTGGCAGCCTGCCAGAGGGTGCCGATGGACCACTTCTGAGTGTTTTCGAGGAGCAGTTGAGCGGCGCGGACGGCGATGGCCTTGTTCTCTTTGCCGGCTTTGTAGTCGCCGCGGGGAACGTCTTTGACCAGGCCCTCTTCACAGAGGCCGAGGAAGGCGGAACGTGCGGAGCCGCGTTTGCGGGCGATGGGGCTGGTGGGATAGAGGTGTTCGAGAGCCTGCTCCCAAGCGGCGTTGGGGCCGAGGGTTGCGCCTTGTTTTGCCGCGAGAATTGCCGCTTCGCCGTATCGATTTGCCATGAGTTCCCTTCCCTGCCGGTTGATGCGCGATGGGCGCACCGTTTGATTCTACGCGGTGGGCGGGTGGTGGGCCAGCTTGGGGTGCTTGCCAGTGGGGGAGGGGGTGGTAGAGGATGGTGTGTTTGCGGGAGAGGATGATGGCGATGATGCGTGTTCTTGGAGTGGTGCTGGCTGGGCTGATGGGCGTTGGGGTTTGCGCGTTTGGACAGGCGACTGGGCAGCCGGTGCTGGGGCACAGAACCGTGCCGGTAATTACGGTGGATGGGTTGCAATTCAAGGACCTGAACCGGGATGGGAAGCTGGAGCCCTATGAGGACTGGCGGCTGGCCCCGGAGGCGCGGGCGGCTGACCTGCTGGCGCGGATGACGCTGGAAGAAAAGGCCGGGCTGATGATGCACGGGACCGGAGTCGAAAAGCGAGGCACGGGCAGCTACGACCTGGAGGCGATGGAGAAGCTGATTCTGGGCACTGGGGTGAACAGTTTTATTACGCGGCTGGGCGGGGACGCGGGCAAGCTGGCGGAGCAGGACAACCTGCTGCAGGAGCTGGCGGAACGGGGACGGCTGGGGATTCCGGCGACGATTTCGACGGATCCGCGGAACCACTTCCAATACACGCAGGGCGCGAGCGCGGAGCGGGGGAGATTTTCGCAGTGGCCGGAGTCTCTGGGGCTGGCAGCGCTGCACGATGCGGGGACGATCCGCCGGTTTGGGGACATTGCGCGGCAGGAATACCTGGCGGTGGGCATTACGGAGGCGCTGTCGCCGCAGGCGGACCTGGCGACCGAGCCACGGTGGGCGCGGATCAACGGGACGTTTGGCGAGGACGCGGAGCTGGCGAAGGAGTCCGTGGAGGCTTACATTGAGGGCTTCCAGAACGGGAAGACCGGCATCCACCAGGGCAGCGTGATTGCGGTGGTGAAGCACTGGGTGGGCTACGGGGCGCAGCTGAATGGCCTCGATAGCCACAATCCGTATGGGCGGTATGCGAGCTACCCAGGCAACAACTTTGCGTATCACGTGATTCCGTACGAGGGGGCGTTTGCGGCGAATGTGGGGGCGATTATGCCTACGTACTCCGTGCTGCTGGGGGTGACGGTCAACGGGACGGCCGTGGAGCCGGTGGGGGCGAACTATAGCAAGGTGCTGCTGACCGACCTGTTGCGCAACCAGTACCACTTTACCGGTGTGGTGCTGACGGACTGGGGTGTGACTCAGGATTGCGAGCAGAAGTGCCTGCAGGGAACGCCGCCGGGAGTTGCGCCGAGCTGGGAGGGTTTTGGCACGGACTGGGGCGTGGATTACCTGACCAAGGAAGACCGGTTTGCCAAGGCGATTGACGCGGGCGTTGACCAGTTTGGAGGCACGGAAGAGGCGCAGTACGTAGTGGCCGCGGTGAAGGCGGGCAAGGTGACGGAGGCCCGGCTGAATGTGTCGGTGGCGCGAATCCTGACGCAGAAGTTTGAGCTGGGGCTGTTTGAGAATCCGTATACGGACCCGGCGGCGGCGGCGAAGCTGGTGGGCAACACTGAGTTCCAGAAGGAAGCGGACGCGGCGCAGCGGCATTCGCTTGTGCTGCTGCAGAACAAGGGCAAGCTGCTGCCGGTGCGGGAGGCGGGGAAGAAGGTCTTCCTGGTGAATGTGGACGCTAAGTCTGCGACTGCGGCGGGGCTGATGGTAGTGGATGCGCCGGAGAAGGCGGATTTTGCGATTGTGCGGACGGCGACGCCGTACCAGACGCTGCATCCGGGGTATGCGATGGGACATATGCAGCACGAGGGGGATTTGGACTTCAAGGCGGACAACAAGGACTACCAGGCGCTGGAGGCGATCGAGAAGGCGAAGGTGCCGGCGGTGGTGACGATCTATCTGGACCGGCCGGCGATTCTGACGAACGTGGTGGACAAAGCGGCGGCGATTCTGGGGAATTTTGGGGTGAGCGACCAGGCGCTGCTGGAGGTGATTACGGGCAGGGACGCGCCGCAAGGGAAGCTGCCGTTTGAGCTGCCGAGTTCGATGAGCGAGGTGCTGGCGCAGAAGAGCGATGTGCCGCATGACACGGCGCATCCGCTGTTTGGGTACGGGTTTGGGCTGAGCTACTGATTTGCGCGGGCGATCAGTGGCTGAAGCTGGGAAGCGGCTACACTAAAAGCTATGCAAACGTTGTATGGACTGCACCCTGTTGAAGAAGCATTGAGAGCCGGCAAGCGGCGCTTTGACCACATATTGGTGGCGCGAGAGCGGCGCGACGACCGCCTGGAAGCGATTGTTGCGCTGGCCAAGGAACTGAAGATCCGCGTGCGTACGGAGCCGCGGGAGACGCTGACGGACATGGCCCACACCGCCGCCCACCAGGGCGTGGTGGCGCTGGTGCGGCCTCAGCAGTTCCTGACGATTGAGGACGTGCTGGAGCCAACGGGCAGTCCGCGGCTGGTGCTGGCGCTGGACGGCGTGGAAGATCCGCAGAACCTGGGCGCGCTGTTGCGCTCGGCAGATGGCGCGGGCGTGGACGCGGTGGTGATGACCGAGCGTCGCGCGGCTCCGTTGAGCGCCGTGGCCGCGAAAGCCGCGGCCGGGGCGACCGAGCACCTGCGAATAGCGCGGGTGGTGAACCTGGTGCGGGCGCTGGAAGACCTGAAGCGGCGGAATATCTGGGTGATTGGCCTGGACGAGCGCGGCACGACGGACTATGACCAGTTCGACTTTACAGGCGACTGCGCGCTGGTGATGGGCAGCGAAGGAGACGGGCTGCACGACCTGGTGCGGCGAACGTGCGACCACCTGCTGCGGATTCCGATGGCGGGCGGGGTGAGCTCGCTGAATGTGTCGGCGGCAGCCTCTGTGGTGCTGTTTGAGGCGGCGAGGCAGCGGCGGGCGAAGACGCGGGGACCGAAGGGGCCTGACGATTCGGTGAAGGGCGCGTCCAAACCGAAGAAGCTGAAAGGTCTGGGTTCATGAGATCGGTAATTTCGTCGGTTCTACTGCTGGGGATGGCGGCTACGGCCGCGGTCGCCCAGACCACAAGCGGCGCCCCGCCTGTTTCCCAGGAGAACAACCTGGTGACGGAGAAGAATCAGGCAAAAAAGGGGAAGGTGCTGTTTGAGCGGACGACCGACGAGAGTGGGCAGACGACGGATGGGGCAAAGGCCGGAGTGCAGGCCAAGCCAGCGGTGCCGGGCAAGCCGCAGATTTCGCTGACTGCGCCCAAGGGTTCGGCGGATGCGCTGAAGTCGGAAGACGCGGAACGGGCGGCGGAGACGACGACGGACTTTGACCTGGACGTGCGGATGAGGCCGGCGGAGGGTCACTTGGCGGTACGGGCGCTGGTTACGGTGCGCAATGACGGGAAGACTCCGCTGGCGCATTTGCGGCTGCAACTGGGTTCGGAGCTGGAGTTTGAGCATATTCGGCTGATAGCGCAGCAGACTGCGTTTACGGCGGTGACGCTGAACTCCGACGCGGACCACACGGGGCAGTTGCATGAGGTGGTGGTGACCTTGGCCAAGCCGCTGGAGCCGGGCGGGAGCGTGCAGGCGGACGTGACGTACTCCGGGACAATAACGCAGACGGCCAAGCGGTTGCTGGCGCTGGGCACGCCGGAGCAGACGGCGAACGACTCGGACTGGGACCGGGAGACGCTGGACTTTACGGGTTTGCGTGGATTTGGGAACGTGGTGTGGTATCCGGTGGCGTCGGTTCCGGTGATTCTGGGCGACGGAAACCGGCTGTTTGACGAGATTGGGGAGCACAAGCGGCGGCTGGCGGGCGGACACTTGGCACTGCGGCTGACGGTGGAGACTCCGCCGGGGCAGGCACCAACGGTGGCGCTGGTAAATGGCCATGCGGTGGAGCTGGCCACGTCGCAGAGCGCGGATGCATCGGTGGCGCAGGTTTCGACGGCGCAGGTGGCGGATTCGGTGCTGGGATTTGAGGCGCTGAGCCTGTTCCTGGCGCAGCGGCTGCCGCACACGATAGCCAATGCACAGGTTTGGACGCGGCCGGAGTCAGTGAACAACGTGGCGGCTTGGGGAGCGGCGGCGGATCGGGTGACGCCCTTCCTGCAGGGGTGGCTGGGGAAGAGTCCGCGCTCGGAGCTGACGGTGCTGGAGCTGCCGGAGGACACGGATACTCCGTTTGAGACGGGAGCGCTGTTTGCGGCGCCAGTGCGGGCAGCCTCGGCAGACGTGCTGGATGGAGTGATGGCGCACGCGCTGACCCATGCGTGGGTGCAGTCCAAGCGAGCCTGGCTGAATGAGGGCGTAGCGCACTTTATGGGCACGCTGTGGACGGAAAAGCAGCAGGGCCGGGAGCGGGCGCTGGCAACGCTGGAGGCGGGACGGCAGGCGCTGACGCTGGCCGAGCCGGAGAGCCCGGGAGCAGGCGACGGACAGCCGCTGGTGACGGCGATTGCGCCGGTGTACTACCGGACCAAGGCGGCGTATGTCTTCTGGATGCTGCGTGGCATTGTGGGGGACCAGACGTTGTCGGCGGCGCTGCGGGCCTACAATCCGGCTACGGATACTGAGAACGACAGCTTTGAGAAGCTGGTGGAGCAGGCCGGAGACAGGCGGGATTTGCGGTGGTTTTTCAACGACTGGGTGTACGCGGACAAGGGGCTGCCTGATCTGTCTATCGACAGCGTGTTCCCCAGCCGGGCATCGGTTCCGGGGTCGTGGCTGGTGGCTGTGAACGTGGCCAACATTGGGTATGCGGCAGCTGAGGTACCGGTGCAGGTGATCTCCGACAGCACGTCGGTGACGCAGCGGGTGGTACTGGCAGGACGGTCAAAAGCGGTGTTGCGGGTGCTGATTGAGGGCCAGCCGACGGAGGTGCGAGCCAACGACGGGACGATTCCGGAGGTTGGCGCGACGATCCACAGCAAGATGCTGGAGGCTGTGCCGGCGAAGTAGGCAGGCTAGTGGCCTTTGTAGACCTTGAAAAGCTCGGGGAACTCGGCCTTGAGGGCCTCGATTTTGGGTTTGTCGCAGACCAGAATGTAGGGATTTTCAGGGTTGTTGAGGGCGTAGTCCTGGTGGTAGGACTCCGCGTCGTAGAAGCCTTTGAGTGGTACGACCTGTGTGACGATGGGTTTGGGGAAGATCTGAGCCTTGTCGAGCTGGGCGACGTAAGCGAGGCTGATGCGACGCTGGCCGTCTGAAGTGTAGAAAATGGCGGAGCGGTAGGACGTGCCGACGTCGGGGCCCTGGCGATTGAGCTGCGTGGGGTCGTGGACGACGGAGAAGAAAATGCGCAGCAGCTGCCCGTAGGTGATTTGGGCGGGGTCGTAGACGACCTTGACGGACTCGGCGTGGCCGGTGGCTTCGCTGGAGACCTGATCGTATGTGGCGGTTGCTGCCGAGCCACCCGCGTATCCTGCGGTGGTGTCGAGGACTCCCTTGACGCGTTCAAAGACAGATTGTGTTCCCCAGAAGCAGCCTCCGGCGAAGATGGCTGTGGCTTTACCGTGGGCGGCGGCCAGGGTGTCGTCGACGGCAGGGACGGGAGCAGGAGATTTGGTTGCTGCGCGGCATCCGGAGACCGCGGGGAGGACGATGAACAGGGCGAGGAGGGCTTTGCGCAGGGAAGCGGGAATGGGCATTCGTGGTCTCCGGGACCGCGGGTCGGCGAGTCCGTAGCGGTTTGATGCGATTTTTGGGGGAAGGTTACAGGGATGGGGGAAGAACGTGAAAAAGCGGAGGCACTGGGCCTCCGCTCTTTGGTATGGGGGCGATGGTGGGAATTATTTGGCTAGGGCCTGGCGGATGCCGGCCTCTACGAGGGGCTGCATGATGGCGTAGCCGTCGCCGTTGGGGTGGACGCCGTCTTCGCTGATCTTCTTGGGCAGGCCGCCCTTGTCGTCGGCCATGGCGGACCAGTAGTCGACGTAGGTGTAGCCCTTGGCCGCGGCGTAGGCTTTCATCCATTTGTTGATGGCGATGATTTTGGGCGCAGGGTTGAGGCCGGGCTTCCAGGGGAAGTCCGCCGCAGGCAGGATGGAGCAAAGGACGACGCGAACACGGTTTGCGCTGGCCAGATCGGCCATGGACATGAGGTTGTCCTCGGTCTGCTCGGCGGTCATGGGGCCGGTGTTGCCGGCGACGTCATTGGTTCCGGCGAGGATTACGACGACGTTGGCCTTGAGGTCAAGTACGTCCTGGCGGAAGCGGAGGACCATCTGCGGGGAGGTTTGGCCGCTGATGCCGCGGTTAACCCAGTCGCGTCCGGGAGCGGTGGGATTGGCCGGCAGGCCGTGATTTTCCCAACCCTGGGTGATGGAGTCGCCCATGAAGACGACGCGCGGGAGACCGGGCGTGGGCGCGGGCAAAGCGGCGTTGGCGGCCTGGAAGTGCTGGAGCCAGGGGAAGTCCTGGCGAAGCTGGAGTTCATAGGCGGTCTTCCACGGGTCGGGAGCAGGAGCGGGAGTTGCCTGCTGTGCGATGGCCGATGCTGCCGTGATGAGGATGCCCAATGTCATGATTGCGGTTGCCTTGCCCATTTTGCCTTGCTCCTTACACGCCTTTCTTGCTGAGGGCGCGATGTCCGATATCCCGGCGGAAATAGATGCCTTCGAATTGTATCTTCTGGATGGCCTGATACGCCTCGTCCAGGGCCTGGCGGAGGGTGGGCGCGGCAGCGGTTACCCCGAGCACACGGCCGCCGCTGGTGAGCAGCTTTCCGTCGGCGATGGCGGTGCCGGAGTGGAAGACCTGGACGCCGGGAGTGTCGATGGCGTCGAGACCGCTGATAGGAAAGCCGGTCTTGTAGCTGCCGGGATAGCCGCCGGAGCTGGCGATGACGCAGGCGCTGGCGCCGGGCTTCCACTTCATTTCGGTATCGGCGAGGGTTCCGTCGATGCAGGCTTCGAGGGCTTCGAGTAGGTCGCTGTCGAGGCGGACGAGGATGGCCTGGGTTTCAGGGTCGCCGAAGCGGGCGTTGTACTCAAGGACCTGGGGACCGCGGGGAGTCATCATGAGGCCGATGTAGAGGACGCCGACGAAGGGGGTGTCTTCCGAAGCCATGCCGGCGATGGTGGGCCGTGCGATGTGCTTCATGATCCAGTGGGTCATTCCGGGGTCAAGGATGGCGTCTGTGGAGTAGACGCCCATGCCCCCGGTGTTAAGGCCGGTGTCGCCCTCGCCGATGCGCTTGTGATCCTGGGCGGGGACAAGCGGGGTGATGTGCTTGCCGTCTGAGAGGCAGAGGAAGCTGACCTCCTCGCCTTGGAGGAACTCTTCGATGACGATTTGCTGCTCCTGGGAGCCGAGGAGCTTGCCGTTGAAGAGACCCTGTGCAGCTTCCATGGCGGCCTTGCGGGATTGGCAGATGAGAACGCCTTTGCCGGCGGCGAGGCCATCAGCCTTGACGACGATGGGGGCGTGAAAGAGGCCGATGGCCTGCTCCGCCTCCTGTGCGGTGGTGCAGACGGCGTAGGCGGCGGTGGGAATCTGGTGTCGCTGGAGGAAGCGCTTGGCGAAGGATTTGCTGCTTTCCAGCATGGCCGCGGCCTGGGTGGGGCCGAAGACGCGCATGGCGCGGGTCTGGAGAGCATCGACGAGGCCGAGGGAAAGCGGGAGCTCGGGGCCAACGATGACGAGCTCCGGCTGCTCGGCGACGGCGAGGGCGATCATCGCGTCGAGATCGGAGAGGACAACAGGGGCGAGTCGGGCGATTGTGGCCATGCCGCCGTTGCCGGGTGCGCAGACGATTTCCGTAACGCGTTTGCTGCGGGCGACGGCCCAGGCGATGGCGTGCTCGCGGCCACCGGAACCAAAGATCAAAACCTTCATGGCTTCCTCGAAATCATTCCGCGCGAGCTGCGGAAACGGACTCCAGCGCGCGCTTGTTTGGGACCTTTTACTCTAACAGGGTAGCTGAGTCGAGGGGACGCGGGTGCGACGCGGGCGGGGAAATCTGCCGGGCGCTATACTGCCCAAGACTTTTGCTGAATGTTTGCGCAGAAATCTGAGGGAAGAACGGTGTCGAAGTTTCGCATCAAGCCGCTAAACGAGCAGCGTCGCCAGGCCATGAGCCGGGAGAAGCAGCGGGCGCGATTCCGCGGGGTGCAGGCGTTTGGGCTGCTGGTGGTGGCGGCGCTCGTGCTGTTGTACCGGCTGCTGCATACGCCGGAGGGATGGTTATTTCCTCGGGGGTGGTGGCGTTGGTAGACACCATTGAGCAATTAGCGCCTGAGCCGCTGGCGGTGCTGCTGCTGGGACCTACGGGCAGTGGGAAAACGGCTCTCGCTCTGGCGCTGGGGGAGCGGTTTGGCGGCGAAGTGGTGAGCTGCGACTCGGTGGCGGTGTATCGGGGGATGGATTTGGGATCGGCCAAGCCTACTGCTGAAGAGCGGGCGCGGCTGAGGCATCACCTGATTGACGTGGTGAACCCGGACGAAGGGTTTACGGCGGGCGACTACTGCCGGCTGGGGCGGGCGGCGATGGCCGAGATTGCCGGGCGGGGCAAGCTGCCGCTGGTGACGGGAGGAACGGGGCTGTATCTGCGGGCTCTGACGATGGGTCTGTTTGCCGGACCGCCTCGTCAGTTGGCGATGCGGGCACGTTTGGAGCGGAGCCACGGCCGGCATGCGGCCGGATGGCTGCATCGGATGCTGGCGCGGATGGACACGGTGGCTGCGGGGCGGATCCATGCGAACGACACGCCGAAGCTGATTCGCGCTTTGGAGGTCTGCTTTGCGACCGGTCAGCCGCTGACCGAAGCCCTTGCTGAGGGACGGGATGAACTGCAGGGGTTTCGGCTGTTGCGGATTGGGCTCAATCCGCCGCGGGCAGCCCTTTACGATCGCCTGAACCGTCGCGCGGCGGCGATGTTTTCCGCTGGACTCGTGGACGAGACACGCGGTCTGGTGGATCGCTACGGCCCGGTGAAGTCCCTGGAGGCCTTGGGATACCGGCAAGCGCAGAGCTTGATTCGCGGGGAAGCGAGCGAAGCCGAGGCCGTTTCCGCGGCCCAGCAAGGCCATCGCAACTATGCCAAGCGGCAGCTGACGTGGTTTCGCCGCGAGCCGGACGTACACTGGATAGAGGACTTTGGCGATTCCCCAGCAACGATTTCAGTTGCTGTCGCCATGGTCGAGGCGGCGCTTGGTGCGACATCCAATCCGGCAGAGCAGGGGCACGAGGACTGAAGTTGGTGCCAAAGTGCGCCGCGGGTTGATAGGATGCTGTCTGCGCAGATTTGAGGTCCATGGTTAATCGTCTTATCACTTTGCTGCATGGTCGGCCGGTGGGCGTTGTCGCGAATGACAACGGCCGCCTTACATTCACGTACGACGAAGACTGGCGGGCCGATCCGGATGCCTTTCCGTTGTCGATTTCGCTGCCGCTGACGGCGGCTGAGCACGGCCATGGACCCATTGAGGCTTATATATGGGGCCTGCTGCCGGACAACGACCGGATACTGGCTGCTTGGGCGCGACGGTACCAGGTTTCCGCGCAGAATGTCTTTGATTTGATGGCGGTGGTGGGCGAAGACTGCGCTGGAGCGGTGCAGTTTCTGACGCCGGAGCGGGTCGACGCGATGCTGAACGACCCTGACGCCAGCGGAGTTGACTGGATGACGGAGGAGGACCTGACGCATCGGCTGCAGACGCTGGTGGCGGATCAGGCGGCGTGGCGGCTGGAGGGCGACCGGGGGCAGTTTACGCTGTCGGGAGTCCTACCGAAGACGGCGCTGGTGTTTGACGGCGTTCGCTGGGGGGTTCCGCGGGGAAGTGTGCCGACGACGCATATTCTGAAGCCGCCGACAGGGGACTGGGAGGGGTATGCCGAGAACGAGCATTTTTGCCTGACGCTGGCGCGTGCCGCGGGGATCACTGTGCCGGGGTCGTGGGTGCTGCACTCGGGCGGGCAGGCGGCGATTGCGCTGGAGCGCTACGACCGTGTGTCGACAGACGAGGGCTGGATTCGGCTGCACCAGGAGGATATTTGCCAGGCCGTGGGGCTGCATCCGGCAGGGCGGTATGAAGCGAACGGCGGCCCTGGGGTGACGCGGATTGCGCGGCTGATCCGCGACTACTGCGAGAATCCGGAGGCAGACCTGATCCGCTTCGTGGAGGCGATCGCCTTCAACTGGCTGATTGGCGGCATTGAGCGGCACGCAAAGAACTATTCGCTGCTGATTGGGCCTCGCGGTGCGGTGCGGCTGGCACCGCTGTACGACCCGGCCAGTATTCTGCCGTATCGGCAGGTTGACCCGCGGAACGTGAAGCTGGCGATGCAGATTGGCGGCGAGTACAGCCTTCGCTACATTGGAATGCGCAACTGGCAGAAGCTGGCGGGTGAGGTGGATATCGACGATGAGTTCCTGGTGGACCGAATTCGCGATATGGCCGACAGCCTGTTTGAGCACGCGCTCTCCATTGAGCAGGACCTGGAGACCTCAGGCAGCGCCCATCCCACGCTGCGTGGGCTGGCGGGCGGGCTGAAGGCGCGTGCGGCCGCCTGCCGGCGGTTGATGCAGTAGGCCGGCCCAGCACGGGATCCGGCTCAGCCTTCGAGAGGGAAACGCATGGTGACGGTGAGTCCGCCGCCCTCTGCGTTGCTGGCTTCAACCTCGCCGCCGTGGAGGCGGATGGCGCGCTCCGTAATGGCCAAGCCAACACCGTAGCCCCCAGTGGAGCGCTGGCGGGAGAGATCAAGCCGATAGAACGGGCGGAAGATGGACCTGAGTCCGTCGGCGGGAACGCCGGGGCCGTGGTCGCGCACGGCGAGGACGGCAAAATCGCCCGCAACGAGCTCTTCCCGGCGAAGGGTAATTTCAACCGAGGTGCCTTCTGCGGTGTAGGCGATGGCGTTGCGGATGACATTCTCAATGGCGCGTCCGAGCAGTTCGCGGTTGCCCAGGACGGCGATGGGGGCGTGAGCGGCAAAGCTGACGTGACAGTTGCGGCCACGGGCTTCGTACTCCATGTCGGGGACGAGGTCTTCGACAAGGGCGCCGAGTTCGACCTTGGCACCGTCGGGGAGCTTGTGGGTTGACTCCAGGTGGGAGAGGCTGAGCAGCTGGCCGATGAGGGTGTTGAGGCGGGCAGTTTCGCGTTCGATGCGCGCCAGCTGCTCTTCCATGCCGGGCTGGGCCTCTTCGCGGGCGAGCTCGAGAGCTACGCTGAGGCGGGCGAGTGGCGAGCGGAGTTCGTGTGAGACGTCGCGGAGCAGGAGCATTTGCGCGTCGACGAGGGATTCCAGGCGATCGGCCATGTTGTTGAAATCAAAGACAAGAGCCTGAAGTTCGTCTCCCTTGCTGGGCCCTTTTTTGCCTTTGGGTGTTTTGACGCGGGCGTGCAAGTTGCCGCCGGCAAGCTCCCGGGCTGCGATGCGCAGGTGGCCGATGGGGCGGGTAATGAGGATGGTGATGAGCGATGTGACGAAAAGGGAGATGACGAGGGCGATGGCCAGGCGGGGGAGCATTTCGCGGTAGGGGATGTAGACGTCTTTGGGGTATCCGCCGTGCATGAAGTAGACGTATTTCTGGCCATGGCTGTTTCTGACGTCCATGCCCTGGACGTAGCCGTCGTCAAAGTTCTCCGGCAGGAGGAAACTGTACTTGTGTTCCTTGGCGAGCAGTGGCGCGTAAGGCTTGAGGTCGACCTCGCGGCAGAGGACGGAACCGTCGGTGCCGATGAGAATGGCGGGACGCTTGGGCTCGGTGAGGCCTTCGAGGGAAAATACGCTGGGGACGGCGAGCAGGGCAGGGCAGCCGCCCTTGTCATAGGCGTTGAGCTGCTGCCTGGCGTTGGCTTCCATCAGCGCAAAGGTTGAGGTGTAGACGGCCTGTGTCTGCTGGAAGTCCTTGTACATCAGGAAGAATGTGGCCACGAGGATGAGCGCCTGGGTGAGCCAGAAAGAGAGGAAGATTTTGGTGAATGTGCTGCGCATCGGTCAGGCCTCCCGGCCCTGGGGGAATCCTGACGGGATCGCCAATTGATAGCCGACACTGCGGATGGTCTTGATCTGGTCGCCGATGTTGGCCGCTTCGTCGAGTTTGCGGCGGAGCCGACTGACGTGCATGTCAAGGCTGCGGTCGAAGGGATTGAACTGGCGGTCGAGTACGGATTCGGTGAGGTGCTCGCGGGTGAGGATTTGGCCGGGCGCCTCCATGAGCGCGCCGAGGAGTTCAAACTCGACGTTGGTGAGGTCTAGTGCTACCTGGTTGCAGGTGGCGGTTCGCGATCCGGCGTCCAACTCAATGCCGGCGACGGAGAGGTGGCGGATGGCAGGGCGAGACTCACGGGCCTGGCGGGTGGCCTGGCTGCGCCGCAGGATGGCCCGGATTCTAGCCAGTAACTCTCGTGGGTTGAATGGTTTAGGTAGATAGTCGTCGGCGCCGATTTCGAGGCCGACGATGCGATCGATGTCTTCTCCGCGAGCGGTGAGGAGGAGGACGCTCACCTGGGATGTGGTACGGAGGCGGCGGAGAACTTCAAAGCCGTCGAGGCCGGGCAGCATGACATCGAGCAGGACGAGGGCGAACTCGCCGCTGAGGGCGCGATGCAGGCCCAGTTCGCCGTGATGCTCGGTGGCGACGGAGAAGCCGTGACGGCTGAGGTAGTCCTCGAGCATGGAGCAAAGCTCCGTGTCGTCGTCGATGATCAGTATCGGTTCCATGGTTTTGCCGCGCAGCCGAAAGTAGGCTCAATTCTGGTTGTACCGCAATCGGGGGTGCGGTGGCGTAATGATTTGTAACACCTTCTTAGGAATGTCATTACAGTTCTTTACGAATCGTGACGTATTATGACGGCACCCCGCCTCGGTTGGTGGTGTGATGAATTTCAGGGGAAGCTTTCCTTTCGGGATGAGCTGTCACCCCTCGGGAGTCAGGTCGCAGGAATGCGGCATCGGCCATAGGATCGCGAGTCTCATGTGCCTTCCCTAGCTCCCGTTTTTTCTTGGACACGCGCCGAAAGCCAACCGAGGAGGGGAAGATGCAGACCACTCATTCTGAACTGGTGCCACTATGCCTGAAGGGCGACCAGAGTGCCTGGGCGCAGTTGGTTGAGGAGTATCGCGGTTTGGTGTACAGCATTTGCCTGCCGTTTTCCGCTTCGCAGCAAGATGCTGAAGACCTTGTACAAGATACGTTTGTGAAGATTTGGAACAACCTTGGCAGCTATGACCCGGCGCGAGGCGAGCTGAAGAGCTGGATTTCGACGGTGGCGCGGAACCAGCGCGTGGACCGCTTCCGGCGCAACAGTCAGCAGCGTCGCACACATTCGCTGGACGAGGGCTGGGACCAGAGCGATGCCGTTGCCATGGCCGACCGGCTGGCCGACCAGCGGCCGACACCCCAGGAGGCCGCAACCACCAGCCAGGTAATCGAGATGGTGACGCGGGCAGTGGAACAGGTGGCCCCGGAGATGCGCGAGGTGGTGAAGCTGCGCTTTCTGTTTGAGATGGATAACCAGGAGATTGCGCATCGGCTGCGCATTCCCGAAGGCACGGTAAAGAGCCGTACCAGCCGGGGACGTGCGCAGCTGGCCACGCTGCTGAGCCCGATGCGGGCGGCGCTGGGCGCAGCCTAGGCGTGCTGCTGTAGGATTGGGTGGTTCCACGCGAAACCACCCAGGCGGTCCCGCAAAACCGATGTACTCTCCCCCTTCGATACCACGTCGTCGCTGGCGCATCGCCATCCTGCTGGGCATTGGCGTACTGGTCAATTACTTTGACCGCGTGAACCTGTCGGTTTCGCAGGATTCGCTCGCGACCGAGTTCGGCGTTTCGCTGGTGATGTTTGGTTGGCTGGCGGCTGCTTACAACTTTACCTATGCCGCACTGCAGCTGCCTATCGGCGTGATTCTGGACAAGTTCGGGATTCGGCGCGTGGGCCGGTTGAGCATTTTTCTGTGGTCGGTGGCCTCTTTTGCGGCGGCGGCGAGCCCTGGGTTGCGCTGGCTGTTTGGCGCACGGCTGCTGCTGGGCGTGGGTGAGGCATCCACCTTCCCGGCCAACGGCAAGGCGATTGGGGCGTGGTTTCCGCCCCAGGAACGCAGCCTGGCCACGGCAATCAACGACTCGATGGCCAAGTTTGCCTCGGCTCTGGGTGTGCCGTTGCTGGGTTTTCTGCTGCTGCGGATGGGCTGGCGGATGAGCTTTGTGGCCACGGGAGTCATCAGCCTGGCGTACTTCCTTCTGTTCTGGGTGGTGTACATTGAGCCGCAGCACGATGCAAAGCTCTCCCCCGAGGAACTGAGCTACATTACCGGACTGCCGGAGGGAGCGGAGGACGGCCCCAGGCCGAAGAATCCCCCGTACCTGAGCCTGCTGCGCAACCGCAAGGTGCTGGCGCTGATGATTGGCTTTGGCGCGTACAACTACACGTTTTACCTGCTGCTGGTGTGGCTGCCGAAGTACCTGTCGAGCACGCTGCACATCGACCTGGCGCACGCCTTCCTCTACACGGGCGTGCCCTGGCTGGTGGCCACGATTACCGACCTGCTGGTGGGCGGATGGCTCGTGGACTGGCTGATCCAGCACGGATACAACGCGAACCGCGTGCGGAAGGTGATTCTGGCCCTGGGACTTGGCTGCGGCATGGGCATTTTTGGCGCGGCCTACGCGCATACGCCGGTGGCCGCGGTGGTGTGGATCAGCATCTCGATCGGCGGTGTGTCGGCCGCTGCGCCGATTGGGTGGTCGATTCCGTCGCTGATTGCTCCGCGACAGAGCGTGGGGACGGTGGGCGGCATCGCCAACTTCTCCAGCCAGGTGTCAGCGATTGCCGCGCCTGTGATTACCGGCTACGCGGTGCAGTCACTGCACTCGTTCATGCTGGCCTTTGGCATTGCGGCCGCGTACCTCGCGGCAGGCATTTTCGGCTACACGGTGCTGATGGGGCCGATTGAGCCAATGACGCTGCCGGTGGAATGAAGGCTACTTCCCTGCTGCATAGCGTGTGGTCTGTTGGGTGCGGCTGTTTTCCACTGCAAAGCTGCCGCTCGGCGCGGCGGTGAGCTTGAGCCAGTAGCCGGTGTCCGGACTGTCGGTCAGGTTGGCGATGTTGCCGGGCGCGGTATTTTCGGCCTTGCCGCCCTCCTCGGAGTAGTGCAACTGCCAGAGCGCTTCGAGGCCGGGAATGGTGCGAATGGTGTGCAATGTAGGCAAGGAACCGCCCTTCTTGGCGCCGTTGTCCATGATGGCCACGCGCGGGCTGATGGCATCCACTAGCGCCGGGCTTGAGCTCTGGCTCCAGCCATGGTGGCTGACGATGAGAATGTCGATGTGACCGATCCGGTTGACGGGGCACATGAGCTGCATCTCCTTGTCCCAGGTCAGATCACCCAGGTCCAGGATGCGCAGCTTGCCGAACTCGATGACAGTGCCCAGCGAGCGGGCGTTCTCTGTCTGGTCTGCCGGACGGGTCTCAGAGGCGGCGCAATAGCTGTTGGGCTGGCCGGCACCGGGCAGGGGCTGCATGATGAGGTGGGCGTCTTCGGAGATGACGGTGGCCTTGATGCCCTTGATGGGGAGCTGATCGCCGGGGGTTGGGGTGATGTGGACGAACTTGCCGGTCGCGAGGACATTCTGGTAGTCGGCGTAGATGCCGTCGGTGTCTGGGCCGTGCTCACGCAGCTCGCCGTGGTCAATGAATGTGCCGACGGGGATGCGCGCGACCAGCTGGGGAACGCCGCCAACATGGTCCATGTGGAAGTGTGTGATGAGGACGTAGTCTATGCGGGTGAGGCCGGCGTCTTTGGCGGCGGCGACGATGCGATCGGCATCGCGGCCATTGTTGGCCGGCCAGCCGGTGTCGATGAGGAGCGATTGGCCTTCGGGGGTGACGAAGAGCGTGGACTGGCCACCCTCGACGTCAATGAACCAGATGCGCAGGTTGCCGTCCTTTACCGGTGAGGTGGTGGTGGGAGCGGCGGTGACATTGACGGCCAGGGCGAAGGCCACGAGGACTATGGCTGCGATGCTGGATATGACGCGCTTAGTTACTGATTCCATTATACTTAACCTCGTTTTTGCAGATCGCCAAGACCATAGCCAGGGAAGGCGACGGCGTATTCGGCTGTTTCCAGGCAAGTCGATTCTAACCCGTGCGAGTTGCCCTTGGCTGGATGAAGAATCGATTCCACTTGCGGATTGCTGGTGTTCGGCGGCAAGCTGAATCCATGCCCGAGTTGCCGGACATTGCCGCCTATCTGACTGCGCTGGAGCCGAGAGTCCTGGGAGTACCCCTGCTGGGTGTGCGGATTGCCAATGCCTTTCTGCTGCGCACGGTTGACCCACCCGTAGGCGAGGCCGAGGGGCAGATCGTCCGCAAGCTGCGCCGAGTGGGCAAGCGCATCTGCATTGGCCTGGAGAACGATATGTGGCTGGTGCTGCACCTGATGATTGCCGGGCGGTTGCACTGGCGTGGGCCAGGAGCCAAGCTTGCTGGGCGCAATTCCCTGGCGGCCTTCGACTTCCCTGCCGGGTCGCTGGTGCTTACCGAAGCTGGGTCGAAGCGACGCGCTTCTCTGTACCTGGTGCGCGGTGGAGCAGGGTTGGCAGGAATGGACCCGGGTGGCCTGGAGGTCATGGGCTGCGGTGCGGAGGTTTTTCGGACGGCTTTGTCCCGGGAGAATCGGACGCTGAAGCGGGCGCTGACCGATCCGCGCATTGTGAGCGGGATTGGGAACGCCTACTCCGACGAGATATTGCACGGGGCACAACTGTCTCCCGTTGCGCTGACTGGCAAGATGACGGACGAGCAGTGGGAGCGCCTGTACAGGGCGACGCAGCGCACGCTTGCGGACTGGATTGCGCGGCTGGGAGCCGAGGCGCTGCGGGAGTTTCCCGAGAAAGTGACGGCTTTTCGCCCGGAAATGGCCGTTCACGGGCGATTTGGGCTTCCCTGCCCCCGGTGCGGACAACCCGTACAGCACATCCAGTACGCGGACAACGAGACCAACTATTGCGCCCAATGCCAGACGGGCGGGAAGCTGCTGGCGGACCGGGGACTGTCGCGGTTACTGAAGAGCGACTGGCCGCGAACGCTGGACGAGCTGGAAGCGCTGAAGCGAAAATAGCCGCCAATGCTGGTTTTTCCGGGAATCAAGGGGTGATTTCCGGGAAAAGAGACGGATCTCGCGCGATTAACCGGCGATTTTGTCCATCAGGGCGTCAAAGTCTTCGAGACGTGCGTACTCGATGATGACCTTGCCGCGGCCGTTGTGATCTTCGACGGTGACGCGCAGTCCCAGGGCCTGCTGGAGGCGATTCTGCGCCTCGCGGACATTGGGATCAACTGGCGGGAGCTCCTTTTCTTTATGTTTGGGGTTGCGCTCGGGGTGAATGAGCCCCTGAATGAAGGTTTCAGCCTGTCGGACAGAGAGTGAGAGGGCGATGATGCGGTTCGCAGCCTGTTCAATGGCTGCGGGGGTGTCGAGGGCGACAAGGGCGCGGGCGTGGCCAAAACTGAGGCTGCCGGCGGCTACTTTGTTCTGGACGCTTTCGGGCAGGCGGAGCAGGCGGAGGAAGTTGGAGACGGATGCGCGGTCTTTGCCGGTGCGGACGGCCATCTGCTCCTGAGTCATGCCGAACTCGCGGCCGAGGCGTTCGTAGGCGCGGGCCTGCTCGATAGGGTTCAGGTCGGCGCGCTGCAGGTTCTCGATGATGGTGATTTCCATCGCCTGTTCGTCGGAGACCTGGCGGACGAATGCCGGGACTGTGGTTTTACTGGCGCGCTGGGAAGCGAGCCAGCGGCGTTCGCCGGCGATCAATTGGAAGCGTCCACCGGGGAGCGGGCGTACGAGAATGGGCTGGACGACGCCGTTGACAGCGACAGAGGCGGTGAGCTCTTCCATTTGTCGTTCGTCGAAGTTGGTGCGGGTCTGGAAGGGATTCCGGTCGATCTGGCCGATGGCGATTTCGAGGGGGCGGCCGGTTTCGGCCTCATTCGCCGGGGCAGCGGGGTTCAGGATGCGGGGCAGCAGTGAGTCGAGACCTTTGCCGAGGGCGCGGCGGTCGGGGGTGATGCGCTTGGATTCAGTAGGGAGAGCGGACATGGATCAGATCCTCAAAGCATGATTGCGGCGGAAGGTTGAGTGTTGGCACTCGGATTCTTGATTTGGGATGTTCCACGTGGAACATTGAATAAACGTGTTCCACGTGGAACACTGGGCGGTATCTTAACCGTACGGCCAGAAGCGAACCTTGGACCCGGAGCTGGCGTGCGCTTCGGCAGCCTTGCGCCGCTCCTGCGCGCGCGTGTTGGGAATCTTGTTGCGCTCCATGAACTCTGCTGCCAACTCGAAATACGCCTCCGAACCACGGGAGCGGGCATCGTAGAGGGCGACCGGCTTGCCGTGGCTGGGAGCCTCCGCCAGGCGGATATTCCGCGGAATGACGGTCTTGAAGAGCCGATCCTTGAAATACTCGCGCAGGGTTTCGGTGACTTGCTGGGCGAGGTTGGTGCGGTCGTCGTACATGGTCAGCAGCACGCCCTCAATAGTCAGCCGTGGGTTGAGGCTGACGCGAACCCGCTCAAGGGTGGAGACCAGCTCCGAGATGCCTTCGAGTGCGAAATACTCCGCCTGCATGGGGACAATGAGACTATCGGCCGCTGCGAGGGAATTGAGGGTGAGCAGGTCGAGCGCAGGCGGGCAGTCGAGGACGACCATGTCAAACCGGTCGCGAACGGTCGCGAGGGCCTTGTGCAGGCGGAGAGCACGGTCCTCGGCATTGGCCAGTTCGATGTTGGCGCCGGTGAGATTCTTGCTGCCAGGTAGCAGCTGCAAGTTGGCAATTTCGGTGGGTAGCAGGACCTGTTCCGCAGGGGAGTCACCCATGAGGACGTCATAGATGGAGTGCCGATTGTCGTCGCGCGCGAAGCCGAGACCAGAAGTGGCATTGGCCTGGGGATCGCAGTCGACGAGGAGGATCTTGAGGCCATCGAGTGCCAGGGAGGCAGCGAGGTTGATGGCGGTGGTCGTCTTGCCGACTCCGCCTTTCTGGTTCACAATTCCGACGATCTTGCCCATAGCCGTCAAGCCTAACCGGGTAGAGGTTGAGTGGGAGGCGAAGGGAATGTGTTGCCCTGAGGGAAACTGTGGAGAAACCAAGGAAGAGTGAAGGGGTGTTGGTATCCAAACTGCGTCTGTGCTTAGGTTTAGCGTGATTCTGCGCTTTCCTTGAACAGTGGATAACTTTTGCTGGACCGGTGGAAAACTATAGCCTTTTCGGTCTATGGCCAGAAATCACGGCTCTTGGTGGTCCGGTCAAGCGGTCCTCTGGCAGTCCTCTGGATTCAGTGTTCCACGTGGAACATTTCCCTCAATATGAAGGATTCAATAATATGTAACTATTTTATTTTCTTAAACTTACCTATACTCCTTCTTTATTTAAAGCGAAGATCTGGCAAATACCTGGCCCAACAGAAGGACCTGCTGCGTACCTTTCGCCAAAGACAGTGCCCTGAGCCAGGAAATATGCCGCATTTCCTGATCCGCAAGCGCACGCAAAGCGGACTGTTCCCCTTCCGTGCTCATCACGACGACCCATCCTTGTGGCTTTACGAGTCTTACGGCGGCTGGCAGAGCTGCTTCCATCTTGTCCACCGCACGCATCGCAACGCAGTCGAAGTCCGGCGGGAGTTGCTCAGCCCTGTCTGCATGTACCTGTGTGGCAATCCCCAGAGTGCGGACGGCTTCGCGCAGAAAGGCCGCTTTCTTGTTCTGACTTTCGGCGAGAGTCACAGCTATCTCGGGGCGGCAAAGAGCAATGGGAATGCCGGGAAAGCCGGCGCCTGAGCCGAAGTCGAGTAGTCTTGTAATCCCAACCGGAAGCGCGCGGGCCACGAGAATCGACTCCAAAAAGTGCCGCCGCTGGATGCCTGCTTCATCCCGGATGGCGGTGAGGTTGGTGCGAGCGTTCCAGCGCATAAGCAGTGCCATATAGCTTGCGAAGCTCTGCAGTTGCTCCGCATCCAGGGCTGCCGATCCGGCCTCAGCCAATAGGCTATTCAAATCAGGAACAGTCATCACGGCCTCAAGCTACGGACTCTTCGACAGGCCGCGGCTTCCAGGCTTCGACGGCGTGGGCAAAGGCGGTAAAGAGCGCGCGGGAGAACGGGCTGGCCACGTAGGTGCGCTCCGGATGCCACTGCACGGCGACCACAAAATGATCGTCCGCGTCGAGCTCTACCGCCTCAACCACGCCGTCGCCAGTGGCGCGGGCTGAGACGAGCAGGCGGTCGCCGACCTTGCCGATGGCTTGGTGATGGCTGGAGTTGACCTGAACCGGCGTGGGCTCGTCTGCCGGCACCAGCGCCGCGAGTCGCGTGCCCGGCGTAAGCGTGAGGGGATGTGCGTGGGCGACTTCCCGGCCCGGGGTGTGATTGACCGCGGTTCCAACCTCGGTGGCTATGTCCTGGAGGAGCGTGCCCCCCAGCCAGACATTCAGGCTTTGTGTGCCTCCGCAGATGGCCAACACGGGCTTGTGGAGGTTGAAGGCATCCTGGATGAGCAACTCGTCGACGGCGGTTCGAGCGGGATCTGCCTGGCCGCAGGTGGGCTGGCGCTGGGCGCCGTATTTCTCTGGATCGACATCGGCCTTGCTGCCTGGCAAGAGGATTCCCTGCACTGTGGCCAGCAGCTTCGCGACCCTGGGCTGCGACTCATGCAGAGGGATGAGAATCGGTGTGAGACCGGCGGAGTGGAGCGCGGCCAGGTAGAGCGGGAGCGCCCGCTGGTTGTAAGCCGTATCGAAGCTGGTGGGTTCGGGAATGGCAACGCGAATGGACATGGTTCACCCTCATCCGGATTCTAAAGCAGCCGGGCTTTCGGTAGCCGAGCGCAGCGGAGTGGGGTGTGGAGTAAATGCTGGAGGACTGTGGAGAAAGACCGTAGGAAAGAAAACAAACCCTAGTAGCCCCCCGCCGTTGCAGACGGAAAAGTGGAAATCGGGAGAGAAACCCTATGAATACTGGCGCGGAACAGCGTACGAGTTTTAGAAAACCTGGCTGTGGAATTGAGGGCAAGTGGAAAGGTGGTCCGGAGCGGGTGTTGGCCGTACCGGAGTTCCCACGCTTCCCACATACGGCCGGAAAGAGGGTGTGGAATTCTGGGTTTGCAGCGTGGAAAGCGTGGATTGAAGCAGTAAAAATGCGGGCGTAGGTAGTGCAGGTTTTGCGCAGGGAGTGGCTTTCCCACTGAATGCACAGGGGAGGAAAGAGAGGTGGAAAAGTGGGTTGGCGGAAGGTAATATTGGCCCCTTAAGAGGAAGGAAAGGCCTTGGTGAGGGGCCGGCTGACGACGGAGGGAGGAAGGCTGGCGTATACTCCGGTTGCGGCGTTTCCGCAAAGGGGATTCGAGATGATGGCGAAGAAAGTCAGAACGATGTGGATGGCGCTGGCGCTTGTGGCGCTGGCAGGTGTGAGCGTAACAGCCAGCGCGCAGGCTGCAGCGGCGCCGGCGGCAGACCAGGTGCTGGGACCAGCGGAGACGGAAAAGTTGCTGCCCGCCAAGGTCTACTTCAAGGGCCAGTCGGCCACCATCCAGGTGCGCAACTCGGGCGGAGTGAAGTTTGCCGATGGCTACATTGTGCTGTCGACGCTGGTGGATACGAGCGGGTACTCGTCTGAGATCGCCGGCAAGTACCAGGCGTATTTCATCACGGAAGTTCCGTTGAAGATTGAAGGTCACGAACTGCCGGCGGGAGTTTACGGTGTGGGCTTCATCGCCGATAACAAGTTTGTGGTGCAGGATGTCGGCGCGCACGACCTGTTTATGGTGAGCAGCCACAAGGATGCAGAGTTGAAGCGCCCCATGCCGATGAAGGTTGTAGCCTCGGCAGACGGCTTCCGGTTGTATGCGGGGCGCAGTTACATCACCTTTGCCCGGTAACGGCTCCGTTACAGCAGGGGATCAGGACAAAAAGCGGCGCAGCCCAGAGCGGGTTGCGTCGTTTGCGTTTCACGGGGCAACGTTTCTAGGGCCTGTTCCCACTGCCTGAGTGGTGGCGACGGGAGCGGAGTTTTCCTCAGTTCAAGAAGCGACGAGTGCGCTGTAACTGGTTACTGAAGCGAGCAGCGACGCAGACATGGGGAAAACTGGCTCCGGCCTTGCGTGCCCAGAATTGCTTGGCCCGATTCACGCTCGCAACGCCATCCATCCAGGGAGTGTGAACAGGCTCTAGCAGCTGTGCACGGCAGCTTTTGGAAACGAGAGCTCGGCCAGCGCCTGGCTGACGCGGGTAATCAGCTCTTCCCAGTCGCCGGGCGCAGTCTGCCGCCATAGCCGGGCATGGGGGTACCAGGGAGTCGTAGAGAGCTGCTGCATCCAGCGCCAGTCGGACTGCCAAGGCAGAAGGAGCCAGAGCGGCTTGCCCATGGCCCCGGCCAGGTGGGCGATGACCGTGTCGGTGGTGATGACGAGATCCAGATTGGCAAGAAGGGCGGCCGTGTCGGCGAGATCCGCATCCTCCCGGCAGCCGTCGATCAGGGAAACCCCGTGCGGCAGTGAGACGATCTGCGCGGCGGCATCGCCCTTCTGCAGGGAGACGAAGGATATCTCCGGGAAGGCCTGCAGGAGCGGAAGCAGGGTGCTGAGTTGCGTGGAACGGTCCTTGTCGGCGCGATAGCTGGGGTTGCCGGCCCAGGCGAGGCCAACGGAGGGCTGATCGAGGGAGAGGGCCAACTCGGCGACGCGCTCGGCGGCGCGTTCGGCATCGGCGCGAAGGTAGGGGATATGGGCCGGAATCGTCTCCAGGGTGGTGTGCGAAATAGCGGTCATGCTCATAAGCGGGCAGTGCAGATCGAAGGGGGGCAAAGGGTCGCCCTGCGCCAGCAGTTGTCCGCCCAAAGCCTCAACCAGTGGCCGCAACAGGCGCGCCAGGGGGGCCTGCACTTCGAGCAGAATTTCGGCGCCGAGGGCGGCAGCTCGGGGCAGAAATCGGACAAACTGCAGGGTGTCACCGAGGCCCTGCTCGCAGTAGACAAGGAGCCTGCGATTGGCTGCGGGCCGGGTGAACAGGGATTCCCCACGCCAGCGTGGCTGGGCAAAACGCCGCGGCCGGGCGTGGACCTCGCGGAAGAGCCAGCGCACCTCATAGTTCTGCCAGCCGCGTTCGAAGTCGCCCATGCGCAGTTGGGTGAGAGCGAGATTGTAGCGAGCGCCGGGATGGGTAGGGTCCTGGAGTACTGCAGACTGGTGCGCGGACAGAGCCTCGGCGACGCGGCCGAGGCGCAGCAGGGCGTTGCCGCGGTTGGAGGCGGCGGTTTTGTGGCCCATGGCCTCGGCGCTGCGGAAGGCATCGATGGCTGCTTCGATCGCGGCAGCCTCGAAGCGCTCTGAGGCCTCCGCGAGCCGCAAGATGCCGAGCGCGTTGCAGATTTCAGCGTTGCCGCGCAGGGGGGCAGGGTGGAGAAACCGTGAGGAGGCCGCTTCCAGCGGATCAGGCGGATCCGGCACGGCACAGCCGGCGAATTGGAGTGGGGTAGATGTTGGGTTGGTTTCGCATGCTGTGGCCAACCGCAGATCCTGATGGGCCAGGGCAAACTGACCCTGCTCCAGATGCAGATAAGCGAAGGCGACATGGACGTTGCTGTTTTCAGGAGCCAGCGCAAGGGCGCGCTGGTAGTGGGCGTCGGCTTGGGTGAACAGCTTCCGCGAGCGGGCCAGGTTGCCCAGGTTCAAATGAGCCGAAAGCAGCTTAGGGTCCGCGGCGAGGGCCTGCTGGTAGCTGAGCTCGGCGAGTTGGTCGCGGCCGTCGGCAACCAGGGACACGCCCATATTCAACCAGGCCGAGGCAAAGTTTGGCAGCTTCAGCACCGCCTCGCGATACTGGTGGATGGCCTGGGCATGCTGACCCAGCTTGCCGTGGACAAAGCCGAGGGCGAAGTGGCGATGGGCGCTTGTCTGGGCAGAGGAAGCGCCCTGTGTGGGTTTTTCCAGCTTTTCCAAGGCTGCGGCGCGCTGCAAGCTGACCAAAGCAGCGGGGAATTTCTCTTCAAGCGCGAGCACATTCCCGAGGCCATAGTGAGCCTGAGCGAGGTTCGGCTTGAGGGCGAGCGCACGATGGAGGAGCGAGGCAGCGGGGCCGAGGCGTCCCTTGATGGTGAGCAACTCGCCGAGCGCCAGCAAGGCAGAGAGCTCAAACGGATGGAAGCGCAGGGCCGCGTGCAGGTGATTCTCAGCCGCGTCAAGATCCCGAATGGCCTGGTAGGCGTGGGCGAGCGTGGTGTGGGCCAGGGCACTGGTGGGGTTGGCATCGACGGCGGCCTGGGCCATGCGCAGGGCGGGCAGCGGCAGGCCGGACTGGCGTGCGATGAGGCTGAGGCCGAGCAGCGCCTGCTGGTTGGCGGGCTCGGTTGCCAGGGCCATGCGGTAAAGCTCGGCCGCAGCAAGCAAGTGCCCGCTGGAGTGCAGCGAGTGGGCTTCGGCGATGGGGCTGGCTTGGGTGGCAGGCATGGCTCTGTCATGAGGGTAGCCTCAGGTCTCTGCTGCGCATGAGGCGGAATCCGGCGAATTGTCACGGCGTGTTTCAGCGCGGAATCCCCGTGCCAGAATGGGATTGCAACTTCGTCACAGCTGGTTCCATCGCCGCGGGGCTATACTTTTTGGGATTCCGCAGGGGGGATGTTCAAGATGCGCAAGATACGGATGGCAATGGTCCTGATGGTGGCAATGGCGGCCGCAGGGCTGGTTTTGGGGTCGGCACAGGCCCAGCAAACGCAGCAGGCGGCGAAGGATCCGTGGTGGAAGCACGCGGTGATTTACGAGATTTATCCGCGCAGCTTTCAGGACTCCAATGGCGACGGCGTTGGCGACATCAACGGGATCACGGCGCGGCTGGATTATCTGAAGGACCTGGGCATCGACGCCATCTGGATTACGCCCATGTATCCGTCGCCGGGTGTGGATTACGGCTACGACATCAGCGACTATACGGCGATCGACCCGGCGTACGGCACCATGGAGGACTTTGACCGCATGGTCACGGAGGCCAAAAAGCGCGGCATTCACGTGCTCATGGACTATGTGATCAACCACACGAGCGACCAGAACAAGTGGTTTCTGGAGTCGCGGTCGTCGCGCACCAATCCCAAGCGGGACTGGTACATGTGGCATGACGGCAAGGTGGGCGCGGACGGCACGTTGGAGCCGCCCAACAACTGGCAGAGCTGGTTCGGGCACTCGGCATGGACGTGGGACGAGACGACGAAGCAGTACTACTACCACTACTTCTATGTGCAGCAGCCGGACCTGAACTGGCACAACCCCGAGGTGCGCAAGGCGATGTACGGGGTGCTGGAGTTCTGGATGCGCCACGGCGTGTCGGGCTTCCGCATCGATGCGGTTTCGCGGCTGTTTGAGGACCCGGAGATGCGGGACGATCCGTACCTGCCGGGAACCAACGCCTATGGAGATCGCAACATCCAGCACAAGTACACGGACGACTTGCCGGAGGTGCATGACGTGCTGAAGGAAGTGCGCCACGTGGTGGACCAGTTCCCAGGCAACCCGGTCCTGGTGACCGAAGCCGACGAGCCGACGGTGGCCGACCTGACCCGGATGTACGGCAACAATGATGAAGTGCAGTTGCCCATGGACTTTCAGATTGCCGACGTGAACGAGCTGTCGGCGACGCGCTTCCGCAAGCTGTTCAACGAGGTTGAAGCGAACACGGCGCATGGGCAGCCGGAGTACTTTTTCAGCAATCACGACCAGCCCCGCCAGTGGGATCGCTACGGCGACGGCGAGCACAACGACCAGATTGCCAAGCTGATGGCCACGCTGCTGCTGACCACGCGCGGCACGCCGCAGATGTACTACGGCGAAGAGCTGGGGATGCGCACCACGCCGCCGACGCGGATTGAGGATGTGCACGACCCGATCGGCAAGCTGGGCTGGCCGAAGGAGAAGGGACGCGACGGGGAACGCACGCCGATGCAGTGGAGCCCGGGTGCAGACGCTGGTTTTACGAGCAACCATCCGTGGCTGCCGATTCCGGCATCTGCTTCGACATACAACGTGGAGACCGAGCGCGCCGACCCCAACTCCATCTTCAACGTCTACAAGCGTCTGCTGGAGTTGCGCAGGACCGACCTCGCGCTGCGCGATGGCACACAGGAGTCGATCAACGAAGACGATACACATGTCTTCACTTTCCTGCGGCACACGGAAAAGGAGACGGTGGTGGTGGCGCTCAACATGAGCGCGGAGCCACGGACGATCCTGGTGCAGGTGGGCGCGGCGCACGAAGCGCAGGTGCTGTTCCGGTCGTTGGGCGCCGATATGGGGACGGTGAAGCTGACGGAGATACGGCTGGAGCCGTTTGGGACGATTGTGGCGCGGATCAAATAGCTACTTGCCGCCCCAGCTGAGAATGGGCAGCAGGCTGGAGTAGTCGTCGGTCCATAGGCGCAGGCCGCGCCGCGGCTGAATAGGTTTGGCTGCGAGGGCAATCGCGGGCAACTGCCAGAAGGCGTCGTTGTCGGTGACCAGCACCCAGGTGGAGGAGAATGCGCCAAGATCTTCGTGTATCGGAGCATGGATGATGGCGGCGCGCATTCCGGCGGATTTTGCCAGCAGAGCAATGGCCGGGGGCAGGTCAAGATATTGGTTTGAAACATGGAAGGCGAGTACGCCGCCGGGCGCCATATGCCGCCGATAGAGCGTCATCGCTTCACGCGTAAGCAAGTGCAGGGGAATGGCGTCGCCGGTGAAGGCATCGACAACGAGCACGTCATAGTGGTTGTCCGGCTCTGCCGCAAGAGAGAGCCGTGCGTCGCCACTGGCCACGGTGATGGTCGCGGCGGAGTCGTGGATGTAGGTGAAGAAGCTGCGCGCCAGGGGTTCCACGGCGGGGTTGATTTCGTAAAAGCGGAAGCTGTCGCCCGGCTGCCCATAGGCGGCCAGCGTGCCCGCGCCCAGGCCGATGATGCCTACACGTTTGGTGCGGCCAGTGCAGCAGTTGGCCAGGGTAAGGCCAACGCCGGAGTCGGTGGCGTAATAAGTTGTGGGCGTATGGCGAAACTCTGCCGCGGACCACTGTGTGCCGTGCTCGACCGACCCGTTGATCAGGGTGCGCACGCTGAAGGCCTGGGGCGGATAGAGGGATGTCTTGACCCGTAGCGGGCCGTAGAAGTTGCGCTCCGCGGCCAGCGTATTCAGGGTGAAGGCGGAGTACATCATGCTGAGTACGACGCCCATGAGCGCGACCCCGACGGCCCAGAGCAGCCGCTGCGCCCAGCCGTCGTTCCACACGACGACCAGAGCCACGGCGGCGGTAGCGGCAAAGGCCAGCGCGATGTCGTAGTTGAAGCGGAAGAGCAGCGGGCAGAGGATGGCGATGAAGCAGGACCCGGCTACTCCGCCGGCGGCCAGGAAGAGATAGAAGAGGGTGGTTTCGCCGGAGTTGCGCGGACGCTGCGCGTAGACTTCCGCGTGGCAGAAGTAGCAGGCGAAAAACAACTCCACAAGGAAGAAACCGACGCTGATGGCGATGGGCAGGCTCATGTCCGTTTTGGAGAGCATGTAGCCGAGACTGGCGAGCATCACGGCGAGAAAACGGATGATCAGCCAGCGGCGGTAGAGCCCTGGCGCGTCGAAAGCCAGGATGAAGGTAAGCAGGTAGACGCCGAGGGGGAGAATCCAAAGCAGCGGGATGGCGGCAATGTTCTGGGAGAGGTAGCTGGTGACGGCGGCGAGTTGCATGGCTGCGGCCATGGGTAGCAAAAACCAGAGGAGACGGGCGCGGCTGCTGGCGAAGGGCTCGGTGGTGGCAGGGGCAGCGTCGGCTGGTGCTGCGGCGGGGCCGGCCGTCAGGGCGATGGCCGCGAGCAGAAGGGCGAGCAGGAGAAATCCGGCCGCCCAGGCGAGCTTTTGCTGGACAAGCGTGAGGTAGGGCTCGACGAGCGTGGGATAGGCCACCAGGGCGAGCAGGGAGCCGACGTTCGAGAGCGCGTAGAGGTGGAAGCGGACCGAGGCCTGTTCCCGGCGGGCGAGCCAGACCTGAAGCAGCGGGCTGGTGGCGGCCAGCAGCAGAAAGGGCAGTCCGATGCCCGATCCGAGTGCGGCAAATATGGCCGAAACCGGGTGGGCGGCCGCCTGGGAGAGATCGGCGTGGAGCCAGACCTGCGCCAGCAGCGTGAGCACCGCGACCGCCAGCAGGACGACATGCGCCTGCTCCTGGCGGCGAACCGGGAGCCGGCTGGTGAGCCAGTGTGTGTAGAGGTAGCCGACCAGCAGCATGAGCTGGAAGAAGACCAGGCAGGTGATCCAGACGGACGAGGAGCCGCCGAGCGCGGGCAGGATCGCCCGTGCGGCCATGGGCTCGACCAGAAACAGCAGGAACGCGGAGGTGAAGACGGCGCAGGAGGCCAGGAGGCGCGAAGACAGCATAAATCCCCTCAAGTGCCGGGGAGATGCGGCGCACAGCTTGTGGGCGCAGCCCCCGGGCAAAACCACGGATTGGCAGCAAGGCAACACTATACAGTCCGGCACGGCAAAGGAATTGTGTTCCCGGACAGGATTCTTCCCCGCCCCGGTGTTCCGTCTCGCGGAGGCTTTCGTTAGGATGGGAAGCACGGCAGCCCCGGGTGTGGAAGCTGCCGGCAGGAGGGTTGACCGGATGAAGATGCGGCCAGGTGCGGTAACGGGATTTCTAATGTGCGGCAAGGAGTGGACCGACGGCGAGGTGCTGGAAGTACGCTCGCCCTGGGACCAGGGAATTGTGGGCCGGGTGACCCTGGCCACCCGCAACGACGCCCGCCAGGCAGTGACCCACGCCGTGGCCAGCCTGCGCCGCACCCGCGCCCTGCCCCGGTGGAAGCGCAAGGAGATTCTGGAGGACATAGCCTCTGCCCTGATTGAGCAGAAGGAGCGGTTTGCGCAGTTGATAGTGGCCGAGGCGGGCAAGCCCCTGCGCACTGCCCGCGGCGAAGTGGAGCGGTCCATTCTGGTCTTCAAGACAGCTGCGGAAGAGGCGGTGCGGCTGGGTGGCGAGTCCATTCCGCTGGATCTTTCCGAGGGCAACGAGGGCCGCTGGGGACTGGTGCAGCGCTTCCCTGTCGGGCCCATTCTGGCGATAACGCCGTTCAATTTCCCCCTGAATTTGGTGGCGCACAAGCTGGCGCCGGCCATTGCCGCCGGTTGCCCGGTGCTGCTGAAGCCGGCTCCGCAGACACCCTTGACCGCTCTGGCTCTGGGCGAAGTAGTGCTGAAAGCGGGTTGGCCGGAGGAGGCTTTGTCCGTGCTTCCTTTGTCGAATGGAGATACTGCGTGGCTGGCGGAGCGTGAAGAGCGCATCAAGATGGTCAGCTTTACCGGCTCGGCCGCGGTCGGCTGGGCGCTGAAGGCCAGGAGCGGCAAGAAGCGGGTGACGCTGGAGCTGGGCGGCAACGCGGCCTTGATCATGCACTCCGATTGGCCGGAATTGGAAACCGCCGCCCTGCGCACCGCCAACGGAGCCTTCAGCTACAGCGGGCAAAGCTGCATCAGCGTGCAGCGGGTATATGTGCACCGGCCGGTCTTCCAGAGTTTTCTGTGGAAGGTGGTGGAACGCGGCAATCGCCTGGTGCGCGGCAATCCAGCGGACGAAGCGACAGAGTTGGGCCCGGTGATCCGGCCGGCGGAGGCGGAGCGCATTGAGGCTTGGGTGAAGGAGGCGGTTGAAGCCGGCGCCAAGCTGGTGGAGGGTGGGGAGCGCGAGGGCTCAGTGGTGGAGCCGACGATTCTGACTGCGACCCGGCCCGGGATGAAGGTTCACGACGAAGAAATCTTCGGCCCGGTGCTGTCGATTGAGCCGTACGACGACTTTGAGGACGCGCTGGCCAGCGTGAATCACTCCAGATACGGTCTGCAGGCGGGTCTGTTTACGCGCGATGCGGGGCGCATCATGACCGCCTACCGCGAGCTCGAGGTGGGGGCGCTGATAGTGGGCGACACGCCGACGTGGCGGATGGACGCGATGCCCTACGGGGGCATCAAAGACTCGGGACTGGGCCGCGAGGGGTTGCGGTCAGCCATTGAGGAGATGACCGAGCCGCGCATGATGGTGATGGCAATCCGGGAATAAAGGAAACAAAGCAGATTTATTTTGGTCAAAGGCAATCTTTTCCTTTATTGGGATATCTGGGTCCTGGTCCCCAGGGAACCAGGCCAGCGGCCCGGCTCGGGTGGATGCTTTGTGCCGGAGTGAAAGAGGCTGGGCCTGAGAGCCTGCCCTATTTTCAGTGCGGCTGACTACAAGAGATTGTGGCTGTCTTTCATTGGGACGGAAGATACTGTGTTTTCTGACTGAGGGCACCCGAGAAGCGATGCACCACAGTTTGGGACGCTGTCAAAAGGCCATCCAGCCAACTCCGTAGCACAAACCTTCGCCAATTTCGGCAGCCTGTTTGTTTTCAATTGCTTATCGCGGTTCCATTCCCGTATATTTTTTTGAATCCCAACACCTACACAGGTGCGTCCTTTGGTCGCATCCTGCTATATTGAAACTTCGGGGCAGGCCCATATACGCTTTCCCTGTCTAAAGCACAATCTCAAAGAACACAGTTCTGTGTGACCTGCATCACCAAAAGGAAGCACAGCCAACCGGAAGCAGGGAAGCATTCATGGCGCAGATTTTTGACCGCAGCTCGAACGCGCTGGCACGCATGAGCCTGGTCCTGACGGGTCTGATTGTCATCGCCCTGGGCGTAACGCTGGACAATTTGCAGCGTTCTCCATGGGTTACCCGACAGGGGCAGCGGCCGGACCAGCCGGTGCCGTTCAGCCACAAGCACCACGTGCAGGGACTGGGACTTCAGTGCCAGTACTGTCACACCTCGGTGGAGAAGTCCAGCTACGCCGGCATTCCGCCGACCAAGACGTGCATGAACTGTCATGCGCAGATCTGGACCAACGCAAGCCTGCTCGAGCCGGTTCGGCAGAGCTGGGCGACGGGCGAGAGCCTGGTGTGGACCAAGGTGCACGACCTTCCGGATTACGTTTACTTCAATCACTCCATCCATGTGAACAAGGGCATTGGCTGCTCCAGCTGCCATGGGCGCGTCGACCTGATGCCGCTGATGTATGCCCAGAACACGTTGCAGATGGAGTGGTGCCTGAACTGCCACCGCGACCCGGCCAAGAATCTTCGCCCCACCTCGCAGATTTACAACATGGCGTGGGATGGTCCGTCGAGCGAGAAGCCGGTGTGGTGCTCGGTCGGAGACGACAAGAGCGGCAAGCCGACGGCGCAGAGCGTCAACTGCGCCACGCAGGATCCTGCGACGAAGGGCCTGGCGGCCGCCGGAGTTGGCGGCACGGGCAGCGTGGAGCTGGTCAGCGCCAGCTACACCAAGTTCACCAGCCAGCGCGAGCTGGGCAACTACCTGATTGAGCACTACAAGATTCGCAAGCCGAATGAGCTTTCAAGCTGCGAGGTGTGCCACCGATGAGCAGCGAGCGCGGAAACGACATGATGAACGAAGACAATGGTCTGACGCTGGCAGAGGTTCGCGCCAAGCTCAACGGCTCCAAAGGCAAGCGCTACTGGCGCTCCATCGACGAGCTGGCTGGTACGCCGGAGTTTGAAGCGGCCGTCGCCAAGGAATTTCCCGACCAGGCGCAGGAGTGGGTAGACCCCGTTTCGCGCCGTGGTTTCATGAAGCTGATGGGCGCATCGATGGCCCTGGCCGGTCTGGCCGGTTGCACCAAGCAGCCCGACGAGCCGATCTATCCGTATGTGAAGCAGCCGGAAGACCTGGTTCTGGGCAAGCCGAACTACTTTGCCACCGCCTATCCGTCGCCCAACGGCGGCGTGCCGCTGTTGGTCAAGTCGGACTCGTACCGCCCGATCAAGGTGGACGGCAACCCGGACCATCCCTACAATCTGGGCTCGTCGGACCCGTACACGCAGGGCACGCTTCTCGACCTGTACGATCCGGATCGCTCCCAGCACTCCACCCTGCGCGGCGAGCGTCGCGAATGGGCCGAGTTTGTGGAGGTTTTCCGCGAAAAGCTGATCGCCTCAAAGGCCACCGGCGGCGAAGGCATCTACTTCCTGAGCTCCACCATCACCTCGCCAACCATGGCGCGGCAGTGGGCTGAGGCGCAGACGGCATATCCCAAGGCCAAGCTGGTCCAGTACGACCCAGTCAACCGAGATGCCGTTCGCGCTGCCATCGGCGCCAAAGACCTGCAGTACGATCTCTCCGGCGCCGACGTGATTGTCTCGCTCGATGCCGACTTCCTCTCGACCGCCGCCTTCCCCGGCTTCCACAAGCTGGTGCGCGAGTATGTGGCGCGGCGCAAGGATCCGGCGAAGGACCTGAACCGTCTCTACGTGGTCGAGAGCACCACCTCGACCACCGGCCTGAAGGCGGAGCATCGCCTGGGCCTGCGTGCCGGTGAGATTCCCGCATTCGCCGCTGCGCTGGCCAGGGAACTGGGCGTCAATGCCTCCGCTCCTGCAACGAACTGGAGCGAGTCGGAAACCCGCTTCGTCAAGGCTCTGGCGAAAGACCTGAAGGCCAACGCCGGCAAGTCGGTGGTCATCGCCGGCGAGCAGCAGGACGCTTCGGTGATCGCCCTGGCCGTCGCCATCAACCAGGCGCTGGGCAACTTCGGCAAGACGGCTTTTGCGACCGACACCGTTCAGCCCATGCCCTCGGCGCAGACCGCCGGACTCAAGGCTCTGGTGAACGACCTGTGGTCGGGCAAGGTGGACTGGCTGGTGATTCTGAATGCCAACCCGGTCTACACCGCTCCGGCTGACCTGAACTTCAAGGCCGCACTCGACAAGGCGAAGGTAACCGTTCATCTGGGCACGCATGCCGACGAGACAGGCCTCGAAACCATCTGGCACCTGGCCGGCACGCATTACCTGGAGACGTGGTCTGATGTGCGTGCCTATGACGGCACGGTTTCCGTCATTCAGCCGCTCATCGATCCGCTGTATCACGGGCACTCGGCGCATGAGGTGATTCAACTGCTTTCCGACGATGCGCTGGTTTCGCCTTACGAAGCGGTACGGGCAACGTGGAAAGCGCAGCTCTCCAAGTCCGGCGATTTCGAGTTGAACTGGCGCAAGACGCTGCACTCTGGCTGGGTGGAAGGCACGGCCTTCGACAAGGGTACATCGGTCACCGCAGCCACTCTGCAGGTTCCGGCTCCCGCAGCGAAGGATGCTATCGAAGTCATCTTCCGCGCGGATCCGACTATTTACGATGGCCGCTTTGCCAACGTCGGCTGGCTGCAGGAGCTGCCCAAGCCGGTCACCAATCTGAGCTGGGACAACGCCGCGATGCTCTCCGGCGCAACGCTGACCGAGCTGAAGATTGAAGAAGGCGACATTCTGGAGATCAACCTCGCCGGCCGTGTCGTCAAGACCCCGGTGATGGTGGTTCCCGGTCACCCGGATCACTCGGTTACCGTCTATCTCGGCTACGGCCGCGAGCAGGCCGGCCGCGTGGGTTCAGGCGCCGGCTTCAACGCCTACCTGCTGCGCACCTCGGATGCCCCGGTTTTCGCCTCCGGCGCAAAATTGGCCAAGGTGGATGGCAAGTGGGGCTTTGCGGTTACCAAGAGCCATTTTGAAGATCACCGCTCGGGCCTGTTTGGCGGCAAGGGCACGGGCAACAACTCCCTCGAAGCCGACGAAGCCGAGACGCGCGGCATTATTCGCTCCGCGACACTCGACGAGTTCAGGGCCAACCCCGGCTTCGCCAACGAAGGCGAAGAGCATCCCAAAGTCGAGCGCGACAATACGCTCTTCCCCAACTGGGAGTACAACGGCAACGCCTGGGGTATGTCGATCGACCTGAACAGTTGCACCGGCTGCAACGCCTGTATCGTGAGCTGCTACGCGGAGAACAACATCGCGGTGGTGGGCAAGCAGCAGGTTCGCATCGGCCGCAACATGCAGTGGCTGCGCATCGATACGTACTTCGAGGGCGATCTGGCTACGCCCAAGGCGCACTTCCAGCCGATGGCCTGCCAGCACTGCGAAAACGCGCCCTGCGAGCAGGTTTGCCCGGTCGGTGCAACGGTGCACACGCCGGAAGGCCTGAACACCATGGTCTACAACCGCTGCGTGGGCACCCGTTACTGCTCCAACAACTGCCCGTACAAGGTGCGCCGCTTCAACTTCCTGCTCTTCTCCGACTTTGAAACAGAGAGCCTGAAGCTGATGCGCAATCCGGATGTCTCGGTTCGCAGCCGTGGCGTGATGGAAAAGTGCAGCTACTGCGTGCAGCGGATCTCTGCGGCCAAGATTGATGCCGACAAGGAAAACCGCGCAGTGCGCGACGGCGAAGTGGTTACGGCCTGCCAGCAGGCCTGCCCCGCATCGGCCATCACCTTCGGAAATCTGAATGACAAATCCAGCCGCGTGGCTATGCTCGCCAAGAACGAGCGCAGCTACTCCGTACTGGCCGATCTCAACACTCGTCCGCGCACCACCTATGTGGCCGCGGTCCTGAATCCGAACCCCGAACTTGCCGAGACGCCTGTTGAACACGTCCCGGCGAAGGGCTAAGAGGCTCGAACTGTCGATGGCAACCAACGAGATACTGACAGAAGATCCGGGGCTCGACCCGGCAACCGGAGAATTCCGGGTCCTTGCGCCGGGCTATAGCTTCAAGTCGGTGACGGCGAAGATCTCCGACATCGTGCTGGCACCCAAGACCTCCCTGGGCTGGCTGCTGCTCTTTGCCGTGGCCGGCGCAGTGGCTACCCTGGTGCTGGTCGCGGTGACCTGGCTGTTCTTGAAAGGCACCGGAATCTGGGCCATCTCCCAGCCCGTGGCCTGGGGATTCGCGATTATCAACTTCGTCTGGTGGATCGGTATCGGCCATGCCGGCACCTTGATCTCCGCCATTCTGCTGCTCTTCAAGCAGAGCTGGCGCAACTCCATCAATCGCTTTGCGGAAGCGATGACGATCTTCGCCGTGGTCTGCGCGGGCATGTTCCCGCTGATCCACGTAGGCCGTCCGTGGCTGGGCTACTGGCTCTTCCCCTACCCCAACACGATGAACGTGTGGCCGCAGTTCAGATCACCCCTGTTGTGGGATGTCTTTGCTGTCTCGACGTATGCGACCATCTCCATCGTCTTCTGGTATGTGGGCATGATTCCCGACTTCGGCACCCTGCGCGACCGGGCTCACTCACCCTTCGCCAAGTACATCTATGGCTTGGTTTCGCTGGGCTGGCGCGGTTCGGTTCGCCACTGGATGCGCTATGAGACCGCCTCCCTGCTGTTGGCCGGGTTGGCAACGCCCCTGGTGCTCTCAGTGCACACGGTCATCAGCTTCGACTTTGCCGTGGCGGTGCTGCCGGGCTGGCATACCACAATCTTCCCGCCCTACTTCGTCGCCGGCGCTGTCTACTCCGGCTTCGCCATGGTGCTCACGCTGGCCATTCCGCTGCGCAAGTTCTACCACCTGGAAGGCCTTGTCACCGAGCGCCATATCGACAACATGGGCAAGGTGATGCTCGCGACCGGTTCCATCGTGGCTTACGGCTACGGCATGGAAGTCTTCATGAGCTGGTACTCGGCATCGCACTGGGAAGCCTTCATGATGTGGAACCGCATGTTCGGGCCCATCGGCTGGTCGTACTGGGTGCTTGTCTTCTGCAACATCGCCTTCCCGTTGACCACCTTGTGGGTGCGCAAGCTGAGAACCAACATCAGCTTCATGTTCCTCATCTCCATCATTGTCAACGTTGGTATGTGGTTTGAGCGCTTTGTCATCGTCGTCACCAGCCTGTACCGCGACTTTCTGCCCTCCTCGTGGGGCACCTATCGCGCGACCAAGTGGGACTACATGACCTATGTCGGAACACTGGGCCTGTTCACCGCACTGTTCCTGCTGTTTGTGCGCTTCCTGCCCATGATTCCCATGAACGAAATCAAGATGATGCTGCCCTCGGCCAAGCTAACTGCCAAAGCCGAAAAGGCAGTCGGGGCGGGTGACTGATGCCAGTAGCCAGGGAAGGAATCTACGGCCTTATCGCCGAGTTTGAAACGCCAGGAGATCTGGTGCGCGCAGCCGAGGCCGCTCACAAAGCCGGCTGGCGACGCATGGACTGCTATACCCCTTATCCAGTGGAAGAAGCCGCCGAAGCCATCGGCTTCCACACCAACAAGGTGCCGTTGCTGACCCTGGTGGGTGGGCTGATCGGTCTGTGCGCCATGTTCTCGCTCGAGACATGGATCTCGACACTGGCCTATCCGCTCAACATTGCGGGACGTCCGACATACTCCTGGCCGGCATTCATTATTCCGGCCTATGAGTGGACGATTCTGTTTGCCGGCCTGTCGGCGGCCTTCGGCATGCTTGCGCTAAACGGGCTGCCCACACTCTACCACCCGCTGTTCAATGCGCCGAACTTCCGCAGCGGCGCGACGGACGACAAGTTTTTCCTCTGTCTCGAAGCACTGGATCCGAAGTTTGACCTGGCCGAAACCAAGGCTTATCTCGAAGCATTCAAACCCAATTCCGTGGTGGAGGTGGAGTACTAATGAAGACGACCTTCACCCGTAGCATCGCCCTCACCGTAGCCGCCGCCAGTCTGCTGGCCGCTGTCGGCTGCCGCCAGGACATGCAGAATCAACCCAAGTTTGTTCCGCAGCGCGGAACGGAGTTCTTTGCCGACCACCGCTCGGCGCGTCCGCAGGTGGAAAACACCGTGGCCCGCGGGCAACTGAAGGAAGACAGCTACTTCTACACCGGCGTTGTGATCGGCGCCAACGGATACAAGGAAGAGCGCAACGAGCTGCCCTTCCCGGCAACCGAAGCGGTGCTTGAGAAGGGCCAGGAACGTTTCAACATCTATTGCACGCCCTGCCACTCGCGGGTAGGCAACGGTCTGGGAGAGATTGTGCAGCGCGGCTACAAGCCGGCGGCCAACCTCCAGGACCAGGTGCGGCGCGCCCAGCCGCTCAGCCACTACTTCTACGTCATGAGCCACGGCTACGGCGCCATGCCCGACTACTCCGCGCAGCTTACCTATGAAGAGCGCTGGGCGGTTGCGGCTTACATCCGTGCGCTGCAGCTCAGCCAGGATGCGACCGCCCAGGATGTCCCCACCGGCACCAAGGTGGACAGCCTGAAGAACATTGCCGCGGCCAAGGGACTTCCGGCAGACTTTGCCGGCCCATGGCAACTGCCTTCCACAGCAATTCAGGCGTATCCGGCCAACAAGAACGAGGGAACGCCGGGCATGGCTCCTGCCTATCCCGTGGACCCCAAGGTTTTCATCCCCAAGCAGGCCATGCCGGCCCAGCCCAACGCAACGAAACCCGCTGAAGCGCCAGCTGCGCCCAAGGCGGGGAATTAAGGAGCCAGGAAAATCACGATGACAAACGCTCCTCACGCTAAAACACTGCCCGCCGACCTGAACGCGCCCGCCTTCGTCAACACGTGGCGCGCCCGGGCTTTGATGGTCGCGGTCCTCTTCTCAGTCACCGCCGTGGTGCTGGCCATTGCCGAAAAAAGCTGGGAACACTTCTTCCGTGCCTGGATTGTGGGTTTGACGCTCACCTTCGGATTCACTTGCGGCGGCATGGCCCTGCTGATGGTGCAGCATGTTTCCGGCGGCAAGTGGGGGCTTTTGCTCCGCCGTCCGCTGGAAGCAATGAGCCGCTGCCTGCCTCTGGTCTTCGCCTACTGGGTAATTCTGGCCGCGATGGTGAAGGGCCTGTACCAGTGGGCTGCTTATCCCACGGAAGCCCTGGCCAAGGCGGCTGTTGCCGCGGGCAGGCTTCCGGAAGCCGCGGTCCACGCCATCCTGTGGAAGCAGCCGATGCTCAACGTCAAAGCCTTCTGGATCGTGAACCTGATCTGCTTCGCCATCTGGGGCTTTTACACCTGGCGTCTGAACGCCCTCAGCCTGCAGCGGGATGCGGACAAGGCGGGCAACACCGCCATCTGGATCAAGCGGATGGAGAACCTGAGCGGCTTTGGCCTGGTGGTTTACGCCATCACCATGAGCGCGGCGGTCATCTACTGGGTGATGAGCCTGGATGTTACCTGGGCCTCTTCCATCTACGGCCTTCTGTTTCTGGTCGGCCAGGGTTACCAGACCTTGGCGCTGGCGATTATTACCGTCCTCTCGCTGTCGAAGGCCGAGCCCTTCAAGACAATCCTGCGCACCACTGAGCAGCATGACCTTGGTAAGTTCACCTTCGCCTTTGTGATGCTGAACATCTACCTGGCCTTCTCCCAGTACCTCATCATCTGGTCGGGCAACCTTCCCGACGAGATTCCCTGGTATCTGAACCGCTTTCAGGGTGGATGGGGCATCATCGCCACCCTCAACTTTATCTTCCATTGGCTTATTCCGTTCTCCCTCCTGCTGTCGCGCGACATCAAGCGCAACAAGACTCGGCTGATCCGCGTGGCGCAGTGGATGATCTTCGCCAAGGCCTTCGATCTTTTCTGGCTGGTGGAGCCGAACTTCCCGGATGCGGCGCGCAACCTGCACTTCAGCCTGGGAATGCTCGAGTATATCGCGGTGCCGGTAGCCATGACCGCCCTTTGGGTCGCCTTCTACTGCACGCAACTGAAGAGCCGGCCGCTGGTCGCCACCAACGATCCGCACCTGGCGGAGATTCTGGAGCCCGAACATGCCCATGCATGAGCACCATAGTCCCACGGAGCCGGTTGAGGTCGATGCCTCGCTGGGATACGAAGGTTCCGACGTACGCGTATCCGGCGTGGTTGTCTTTCTCACCGCGCTGGGTATATTTGTCGTCGTCACCGCGGTGCTCTGCATCGGGATCGGCAAGGTCATCAACAGCCAAATTGCCAAGGCCGATGGGCCGGTGAGCAAGTGGAGCCACCCGGTCGATGTGCGCAACCTGGGCAACCTGGCCAACAGTCCTGCTCTGCAGCAGCAGTTCCAGACGCTGGCCAACCGTTTCCCGACTCCGCGTCTGCAGAACGACGATGGCTACGAAGAGATCTACGAGATGCACCAGCGCGAAGATCTGCTGCTGGAGAACTACAGCTGGGTCAACCCGGCTGAGGGCAAAGTTCGCATTCCGATCGAGCGGGCGATGCAACTGGTAGCCGAGCGCGGATTGCCGGTGGCAGTCGGAACCGCGGCCGAGAAGCCGCTGCTGGCCGAAGAAACCCGCCCGGTCGTCAAGGCTCCGTTGACCAACGGCTTTGCCCGTACTGGGTACGAACAGGAACAGATCGCCAAGGACGAGGAATCTCAGCCCAAGGCGAAGGAGTAAGTAAGAGGAGCAAGCATGGAATGTGCTGAATTTCTCTTTGACCTGGTCGTAGGACTGATTTACGAACTCTTCCTCGCATGGGTGACCGATGCGAAGAGGAAAGAGCATAAGACTTTTAGGACGGTGTAGAAAATGATGTGGGCCAAGACAATCCGAAACGGCAAGCGCGCGATGACCCTCGCGGCGCTTGTGATCGCTTGTGCCCAGCTTGTCTCCGCACAGGTTTCCGGTTACGGCGACAAACAGATTGACGAGCGCAGCGACAAGCCGCCCACTGTTCTGGCCCAGGTGGGCATCACGCAGCGGCTGGATACGCCTCTGCCGATGGCCCTCGGCTTCAACGACGAAACAGGCAAGGCAGTTCAACTCGGGCAGTACTTTGGCAAGCGTCCGGCCATTCTCGCACTGGTTTACTTCCAGTGCCCCATGTTGTGCTCTGAAGAGCTGAACGGGCTGACCTCGGCTCTGCACATGGTCAAGCTGACGCCGGGCAAGGACTTCGACATTCTGGTGGTTTCGATCGATCCCAGCGAGGGTCCGGAGCTGGCCGCCGCCAAGAAGCGCAGCTATGTGAAGCGCTATGGCAAGCCAGAGACAGCAGATGGATGGCACTTCCTGACTGGCTCGCAGTCCTCGATTGATGCGCTGACCAAGGCAGTGGGTTTCGGGTATGTTCGTATTCCGGGGCCGGACGGCAAGATGAATCAATTCGCCCACGCCAGCTCCATTCAGATCATTACTCCTCAGGGACACATTGCCCAGTACTACATGGGGGTGGAGTACAGCCCCAAGGATCTGCGGCTGGGCCTGGTTGAGGCCTCGTCGAACCAGATCGGTACGCCGGTGGACAACATTTTGACCTATTGCTATCACTACGACCCGAAGACGAATACGCAGAGTCTGGTGATTGCGCGGGTTGTGCAGGTGGCTGGATTTTTGACAGTGATGCTGCTGGGCGGCTTTATGGTCGTGATGTTTCGCCGCGACGCCAAGCAAGACGGTAATCAAGATAGTGGAACAAAGGTGAACGGATAACGGAATGGATCACATTAGTCCAGTTTTATGGCAATTTCTCGTCAAGTGGATGACGAACTTCGCGCTGATACCGCCGGAGGCGTCCACCATTGCGCCGCAGATGGACGCACTGTTGGTGTTCATGACGCTGGTAAGCCTGGTCGGTCTCACGATCGTGGCCCTGCTCATCACCACCTTCTCAGTTCTCTATCGCAAGGAACGCAACCCGAAGGCAACGCAGATCGAAGGGTCTACGCTTCTTGAGGCGACCTGGACAATCATTCCGCTCGGACTCTTCCTGATGATGTTTGTCTGGGGATCTGTGCTTTACTTCCGCGTCTTTACGCCTCCTCCCAACGCCATGAACATCTACGTGGTGGGCAAGCAGTGGATGTGGAAGGCCGAGCATCCCGGCGGACAGCACGAAATCAACAGCCTGCACGTGCCCACCGGCCAGCCGGTTCAGTTGACGCTGATCTCCCAGGACGTCTTTCACAGCTTCTCGATTCCCGCCTTCCGCGTGAAGCGTGAAGCGATCCCGGGCCGATATACAACGGTCTGGTTCCAGGCCACGCAAGTCGGCACCTATCACCTGTTCTGCACGCAGTACTGCGGCACCTCCCACTCCGCGATGATTGGCGATGTGGTGGTGCAGTCGCCGGAAGACTACAAGAAGTGGCTGGCCAGCTCCACAAGCGGAACATCGCTGGCCCAGAACGGCGAACGCCTGTTTGCCAGCCTGAGCTGCGCCGCCTGCCACAACGGTCAACCGGACGCACGCGGGCCGAACCTGGCCAATGTGTACGGCTCCAAACTTACGCTGGTGACCGGCCAGCCTATCCTGGTGGACGAAGCGTATCTGCGCCAGGCAATTCTCAATCCTTCCGCGCACATTACCCAGGGCTTCGCGCCCATCATGCCCACGTATCAGGGACAAATCAGCGAAGAAGGCGTGATCTCGCTGGTTGAGTACATCAAGAACCTGAACTCGAATTACCGCGTTCAGCAAACCGTAAATACAAGCGAACTGTTGCCGGAGGGTCCGGATAAGCCGGCCAAGACCAGCGGCGCACAGGGGGTAGCAAAACCATGAGCACAATCATCTCTCTTCCTGACCAGTCCACGGCCCGCGTGCCGAAGCGGAATTACATCACCAACGAGAACGGCCTGATGAGCTGGCTGCTTACCGGCGACCACAAGCGCATCGCCATGCTCTACCTGATTTCGCTGACGTTCTTCTTTTTCATCGGCGGAGCGATGGCGGCGCTCATCCGGCTGGAACTGCTCACGCCCCAGACCGATCTGATGGCCTCCGATACCTATAACAAGGTCTTCACCATGCACGGCATCGTGATGATCTTCTTCTTCCTGGTCCCATCGGTTCCGGCTACGCTCGGCAACTTCCTTATCCCCATCATGATCGGAGCGCGGGATCTGGCCTTCCCCAAGATCAACCTGCTCAGCTGGTACCTGTACATGGCCGGCGGCTGCCTCGCACTCTACGCCATGATCACCGGCGGCGTCGACACGGGCTGGACCTTCACTACTCCGCTCTCCACCCACTACGTCAATACGAATGTGGTCACAACTGGATTGGCCGCCTTCATTGCCGGATTCAGTTCGATCTTCACCGGCCTCAACTTTATCGTAACCCTGCACCGCATGCGCGCTCCGGGCATGACCTGGTTCAAATTGCCCCTGTTCTGCTGGGCGCACTACGCAGCCTCCATCCTCATGGTTCTCGGCACACCCGTCGTGGCGATCGCCATCGTTCTCGTCGCGCTTGAACGAACCATCGGCATTGGCGTATTCGACCCCACCAAGGGCGGCGACCCGCTGCTCTTCCAGCATCTCTTCTGGTTCTACTCGCATCCAGCCGTCTACATCATGATTCTGCCGGGCATGGGTGTCATCTCCGAGGTAATCTCGACCTTTGCTCGCAAGCGTGTCTTCGGCTACTCAGCGGTCGCCTTCAGTTCGGTGGCCATCGCGGTGTTCGGCTTCTTCGTCTGGGCCCACCACATGTTCATCATGGGCATCTCGAACTACGCGGCTCTGGTGTTCAGCCTCCTCACCATGCTGGTCGCCGTCCCCTCCGCCATCAAGATCTTCAACTGGACCTTCACCCTGTACAAGGGCTCCATCACCTTTGAAACGCCCATGCTCTACGCATTCGGATTCATGGGCCTGTTCACCATCGGCGGCCTCACCGGCGTCTTCCTCGGCGTCTCCGGCACCGACATTCATCTCACCGAGACCTACTTCATCGTCGCTCACTTCCACTTCGTCATGGTCGGCGGCATGTTGATGGCGTTCCTCTCCGGCATCCATTTCTGGTGGCCGAAGATGACGGGCCGCATGTATCCGGAGAAGATTTCACAGTTGGCGGCCGTGGTCACCTTCATCGGCTTCAACTTCACTTTCTTCCCGCAGTTCCTGCTCGGCATGCTCGGAATGCCGCGCCGCTACGCAGCTTACCCGCCTGAGTTCCAGGTGCTGAACGTCTTCTCCACCGCAGGCGCTTCCATCCTGGGCGTAGGCTACCTCATGCCGGTTCTCTACCTTATCTGGTCGCTCAAGTACGGCGCAGTGGCCGGGGACAATCCCTGGCAGGCAACTGGTCTGGAATGGCAGATTCAATCGCCTCCGTTGACCGAGAACTTCATCGAGATTCCTATCGTCACGCAGGATGTCTACGACTATGAGTGGCTGGAACGCCAGAAAGAACACGAGGTGACGCACGTTGGATAGCCACGCGATCGCACACGGCGAGGCCGAAGCAGCTCATCCCGAGCATTCGGCGCATCTCCGCCATCATTTTGCTTCCGCCGAGCAGCAGAAGGAGTCCGCCACCTTTGGCATGTGGCTCTTCCTGCTGACGGAAATCATGTTCTTCGGTGGCATGTTCACCGCCTACCTGGTCTACCGCAACTGGTACTACCCCGCATTTGTTGCAGGGTCGCACACCCTCGACATTCGTCTGGGCTCCTTCAATACCCTGCTGCTCATCACTTCCAGCTTTACCATGGCCATGGGAGTATGGTGCTCGGAGACGCGGCGCAAGTCCGGCCTGGTCTGGTCGCTCATCGCAACCATCATCCTCGGCTTCGCCTTCCTGGGCGTCAAGACCATCGAGTACAAGGAGAAGTTCGAGCTGCACCATGTTCCCGGCGCGCACTTCGACTACATGTCCTTCGTCAACCCTCCGCTCGACGCCCAGGGCAAGCCCAAGGAAACACCGCTGGCACCTGATATGGCTGCGCACACGGAGCTTTACTTCAGCCTCTACTTTGCCATGACCGGCATGCACGCCCTGCACATGATCATCGGTATCGGCATCCTCTTCGCGTTGCTCTACAAGTCCGCCAGGGGCCAGTACACCACCGGCCACAACACCACCATCGAACTCTTCGGACTGTACTGGCATTTTGTCGACATTGTGTGGATTTTCCTCTTCCCGCTGCTGTACCTGATCAGCCGCCACTAGCGCACACGGAAACTGCCACCGCCAACCACAACGTCTGTGAACAAGGATTGTGAATATGTCTGAGATCAACGAAGTTCCGGATTCGCACGGCGAACATATTGTCAGCCCCATGGTCTACTTCCTCATCTACATCGCCCTGCTCGTCGGCACGGCGCTCACGGTGGGGGCGTCCTACATCGACATGGGCCCCTGGAACCCGGTGGTCGCGCTGGCCATCGCGACCGTCAAGGCTACCCTTGTGGTGCTCTTCTTCATGCACATTATGTACAGCTCGAAGCTCATGAAGCTGACCATCGGTGCCGGCCTCTTCACCTTCCTCACCCTGGTCGGGATGTCCATGTCTGACTACATCTCGCGCGCCTGGGGTCAGTGGTAAGTCCAAGTTTCTCCACCACCAAAAGAGGGTCGCCCATCGGCGGCCCTTCTCATTGTGCAGCGCATCAAAGCCGCTTGCCCCCTGCTACACCGAGCTCCTCCGCCAGCCGCTAACATTAGACCTGCCATGGCCCGCGCCTCAGAACTCCCATACCTCGCAGAAAATCCCCGCGTGACGGTGCGCCGCGCCGGAGAGCCTCGTCGTCCAGCGCGCTCGGTTGTCTACTGGATGCAGCGCGCCCAGCGAGCGCTCGACAACCCCGCCCTCGATACTGCCATCGCGGTCGGCAACGCGCTCGGCTTGCCCGTGGTCGTCTACTTCCAGGTCATCGCCAACTATCCCAACGCCAACCTGCGCCATTACCACTTCATGCAGCAGGGACTGCGGGACGTCGCCCAAGGTCTGGCCGAGCGCAACGTCGGCTTCATCCTTCGCCGCGCTCCAGAAGCATCTCTTGAATCCTTCCTCGAAGAGGTCGACGCGGCCATGCTCATCGGCGACGAGAATGTCTGCCGCGAGCCGGAGCGCTGGCGTCAGGTGCTGGCCAAACGTCTGCGCATCCCCTTCTGGACGGTGGACGCGGATGTCGTTGTACCCTCCAGCCTATTCAACCGCAGCTTCGTCCTGCTGCATCACTTCCGGCCAAAGCTGCAGGCCCTGTACTCTGCCTGGCTCAAGCCGCTGGACCCCATCGCACCGGCCCATCCCTGGGCCCCGTGGAAGCACTTCCCCAGTTACTCGCTCGACGAAGACATCACCGCCGGCTTTGACAAGCTCGACCGCAGCATCGGCCCGGTGGACACCTTCACCGGCGGCACCACGGCGGCACTCAAGCGCCTGAAAGAGTTCACCACCGCCCAGCTCCGCGACTACGACGACGAGCGCAATCACCCCGAGACACGAGGCACCAGCCAGATGTCCCCATGGCTGCACTTCGGCAACATCTCCCCGCTGACCATTGCGCTCGAAATTCAGAAAGCCGAAGTGCGCGGCACAGCGTCGAAGGAGACTTGCGACCGATACCTCGACCAGCTCATCGGCTGGCGCGAGCTATCCGTCCTCTTCGTCCGCCACAACCCCAACTACGACAACTGGGAGTGCGCCGAGCCCTGGGCACGCAAAACACTCCTTGCCCACGCCGGCGATCCTCGCCCCTGGCTCTACACGCTGGCTCAACTGGAGCGCGCCGAGACCCACGACGACCTATGGAACGCGGCCCAGCGGGAGATGGTCACAACCGGCTGGATGCACAACTACGTGCGCATGTACTGGGCCAAGAAGATTCTGGAATGGAGCCCGAATGTCGCCACCGGCTTCGAATGGGCCGTGACCCTGAACGACCGCTACGAGCTCGACGGCCGCGATCCCAACGGCTACTCCGGCATTGCCTGGGCCATGGTGGGCAAGCACGACCGTCCGTGGTTCGACCGCCCTATCTTCGGCCTGATCCGCTATATGTCGGGCGGGTCCACAGGGAAAAAGTTTGACTCCCGCAAGTACATCCGCCAGCAGACGGGCGGCTAGTGGTATCCGCCACACAGATGGTCGTTTATGTTTTGAAAGGGCACGACTTTAGTCGTGCCGCAAACGGCCCAAAACGAGTTGGGCTTTAGCCCCTGAGGGAAGTTTCTTCTCCGAATTCAGTCCATTTGTGGGGCTTCGTAAACGATCCTATTTGCGGCGGACACCACTAGCGAAAAAGAAACGGCCAGGCATCGCGCCCGGCCGTCCCCATTTCGTCTGTTCCGTAGCTCAGATGCGCATCGGCATCAGCACGTACCGATACTTGTACTCGGCATCGGGATCTTCCGGTCGCATCTGTCCGGCGCTCTGGCTGTCCTTGAACTCCAGCCGAACCTCGCCATCGTTGCCCAGCGCCTTCAGGAACTCCAGTATGTAGTCGGAGTTGAAGCCCACTGTAATCGCGTCGAAGGTGTAGGGCGTTTCCAGAATGTCCTCGGACTCGCCGGTCTCCGCCGACTGCGCGCTGATCTTCAGCTCGTTCTGCTCCAGCTTCATGCGCACGGCGTGGGAGCGCTCGTCGGCAAACTGCGAAACGCGATCGACAGCCTGGGCCAGCTCCGCGCAGCGGACCACCACAAACTTCGTGTTGTCGCGCGGCATCACCGCCTCGTAGTTGGGGAACTGCCCGGTCAGCTTCAGCGAGCTGAGCGTGCGGTGGCCAACCTTGAAGAACAGCCGCAGATCGTCGTCGGCAAACTCCACGTGTGTCGCATCAGTTGCGTTCAGCAGGCTCTGCAACTCGGCCAGCGCCTTGCGCGGAATCAGCACCCGCTTTTCGCCGGAGATTCCCGCTAGCGCCTCATCGGGCTTTTCGACAAACGACAACCGATGCCCGTCGGTGGCCACCATGGCTAGCGACTCGGCCTTCAGCACCAGCAGCGCGCCGTTCAGCGTGTAGCGCGACTCTTCGCTGGAAATCGAGAAGATCGTCCGCGCAATCAGCGTCTTCAGCACGACGGTCGGAATCTTGATGGCCTCAATGGCCGGCAGCTCGGGCACCTGCGGATAGTTCGCGCGTCCCAGGCCCACCATCTTGGTGTTCGACCGGCCGCTGCGAATCTGCACCCAGTGGTTTTCCAGCAGCTTGATGGAGATTTCGCCTTCGGGCAGCAACTTCACATAGTCATACAGCTTGCGCGCCGGAATGGTGCACGCGCCGGGCTTCTTCACCCGTGCCGGGCAGCTGGTCCGGATCGCCTGGTCAAGGTCAGTCGCCGTAATATTCAGCGTCTCTCCGTCGGCCTCGATCAGAAAGTTGGAGAGGATCGGAATGGTCGTCTTGCGCTCGACCACGCTCTGCGTTGCGTTCAGTTCCCGGAGCAATTCTTGACGGCTTACCGTGATTTCCATGGTGGCCCCCTGTGCGGCAGTGGATTCCAAATCGATTCCCAGCGACGACATGCCTGTACCTCTCCTGAACCAGCGTGCTTTCGCGTGTGATGCCACTCTACACCAAGCAGGCGCAGCGCGAACATACTCGTGACGCACTAACTAGATTGTATGCAAGTGGATGCCACATCCGACGTGGAAAACTGGGCAAAACCCGCAGAAAACGGTCCTTTCCCCAAGGATGAAGCCGCTTCGCCCGGCAGCGTGCCGCATTGCCCTTCCCAGCTTGCAAACCAAAGCCTACACCCGACACCAAGCGCAGTTGGCCTTACACTGGAACAGTCGTGGACATCGCCTACATCGCATTCGGAGCCAATCTACCCAGTCACGCCGGTCAACCGGCCGAAACCCTCGCCGCCGCGGTCGAGGCCATGGCTGCGCTGGGCACCGTTGTTGCCTGCTCCACTTTCTACCAGACCGAGCCGGTTGGCTATCGCGACCAGCCCGTGTTCACCAACGGCGTAGTGGCGCTGGCCACGGAGCTGGCCCCGGAAGCGCTGTTGCACGAGTTGCTGCGCCTGGAGCGCGCCTTCGGACGCGACCGTTCGGCCGGCATCCAGAACGGCCCCCGCGCGCTGGACCTCGATCTCCTGCTCCACGGCAACCATGTCGTCCACACGGCACATCTCCAGCTCCCCCACCCACGTTTCGCCGAGCGGCTGTTTGTTCTTGAGCCATTGGCGGAGATAGCCCCAGCTCTGATTCCCCCGGGCAGCACACAGACCGTCGCTCAGTTGTTGCAGGCTCTGCGCCCATAGGCGGAAGATCTCTTTCCCGCTTCCATCGCATCCAAATCGCCCAGGCATTTTCACGCGCCAGTTCCGTCGTCTTTGCAACAATAGAGTAGCGGGGTAAGTACGCTCCCCCGAGGAATGCAAGCACTGCCATTGTGGTACTCGTCGCGCGGCGGCACGGGACGCCGGCATGCTGACCATATTCCGTTCTCAATTCTGTTCCGCGACCAATCCGGAGGAGCCACATTGAACCGACTCGTCTGCGCACTTTTTCTGCTGGTCGCCTGCTCCGGGGCGGCGCGTGCCCAGGGAAACTACGAAATCCAGGTCTACGGGGCTGAAACTCAGGCGCCCGGTACCACCATGCTTGAGTTCCACTCCAACTTCACCGCCGACGGACAGCGCCTGAAGCTCAACGGCGTAGCTCCGACCAACCACGCCGAACATGAGACGGTCGAAATCACCCAGGGCATCAACGACTGGGCCGAAGTCGGCTTCTACATCTTTACCAGCGAGCAGTCCGGCGTCGGCAATCCCTGGGTCGGCGACCACATCCGTCCCCGCGTGCGCGTGCCGGAGCGGTGGCACTGGCCGATCGGCGCCAGCCTGTCCATGGAGGTTGGCTACCAGCGCGCGCTGTTTTCGCCGGACACATGGACCTGGGAGATCCGCCCCATCCTCGACAAACAGGCCGGACGCTGGTATTTCGCCGTCAATCCCGCACTGGAACGCACCTTCCACGGCCCCGATGTCAAGCTCGGCATCGACTTCTCTCCCGCCGTCAAAGTCAGCTACGACTTCACCAAAAAAGTCACTGGCGGGGTGGAGTATTACGCCGACTATGGCAGCATCACCAACATCGCCAGCCTGCACAACCAGCAGCAGCAGATTTTCCCCGCAATCGACCTCAATCTCTCGCCTAACTGGGAGTTCAACTTCGGCGTCGGCATCGGCCCCACCGCCGCTACCGACCACTGGATCGTGAAAGCAATCGTCGGCCACCGCTTCGACTGGGGCCACAAACCCCACGCGTAGCCACAAGTCCCTAGTCCCTTAGTCCCTCGTCAAAGCTCCGGCGTGGCCGCCACCAGTTGCCGCGTATACGCCTCCCGCGGAGCGCGGCAAAGCTCCTCGGCCTCGCCCACCTCCACCAGACGTCCCTGCTCCATCACCGCAATCCGCGTGGACAGGTACCGCACCAGCGGCATGGAGTGGCTGATGAACAGGTAGGTCAGCCCGTACTCCCGCTGCAGGTCGCGCAGCAGGTTCACAACCTGCGCGCCAACGCTCACATCCAGCGCCGAAACCGGCTCATCCAGCACCAGAAACTGTGGCCGCAACGCCAGCGCCCGGGCAATGTTGATGCGCTGCTTTTGCCCGCCGCTGAACTCGTGCGGAAACCGCCCCAGCGCCGACTCATCCAGCCCGACGGAGGTCAGAAGCTCGACCGCCTTCGTCCGCAGCGCCTCGCGCCCCGTCGCCAGGCCCAGGTCTTTCCCGTGGATCACCAGCGGCTCCGTCACCAGCTCCAGCACCTTCATGCGCGGATTCAAAGCGGCCGCCGGGTCCTGGAAGACCGGCTGCATCTGCCGCCGCATCGCCCGCATATCTCCCGTGCCCACCTCCACGCCGTCCACGCGTATGCGCCCGGCGGTCGGCGTCACCAGCCCCAGAATCATCTTCGCCAGCGTGCTTTTCCCGGAGCCGGACTCACCCGCCAGGCCCAGCGTCTCGCCCCGCTCAATCGTCAGGCTTACGTTGTCCACCACGCGCTTCTGCTCAGCGCGCAGGCCACCCCCGCGCGCGTAGCTCTTGCTTACGGACTCCACTTCCACCAGGGCCATAGCCGAATCCTACAACCCTCAGTCCAGCTTCGGGTGCAGCTTGTGGAATCCCGTGGCCTCCTGATACGCGCGCGCCAACGCGCACACCTTCGCGTCCTGGTAGTGACCACCCAGAAACGTCAGGCTCACCGGCGTCCCCGGTCCGCCAATGTCGTCGCTGTCACCGTCGTCCACCTTCGCCGGCAGCGGAGCATCTGCGCCGCGTAGCCCGTTGGGGACAATGATCGCCGGATGCCCGGTCAAGTTTGTCGCCACAAGTTGCACCCCGCTGGTCGGCGCCACTATCACCTCCACCTGCTCAAAGAGCTTCGACAGCCCGCGAATGGCCAGCGTCCGCGCCCGGTTCGCCTGGATGTACTCGACCGCCGGATACAGCCGCGCGACCCGGAAGGCATTCGGCCAGTCCTCCGGCCCCTGCTCCGTCAGGAGCGCATCGAGCCCCGTCATCGTCAGCTCGTCAAAGGCCGCCGCGGCCTCGGCTGTCAGCAGCGGAGTCATGGCCCCGTACGGCAGCTTCGGCAGCTCCACCGGCAGCAGATTCACGCCCATTGCCTTCAGCTTGTCCAACGCGACCAGGTCGTAGCGTTGGTCGTAGACGCGTCGAGCATGAGCCGCCGCGCGCTCCACATTGCGCCGCTCCCGCTCTCTTGCCTCCGCGTCCGTCTCCCCGGCCTTCGCCGCTTCCTGCGTCCGCGCTTTCACCGGCTCAAACTCGTCGTGCAGATACCCCACCCGCAGCCTCTTCCAGTCCAGCTCCGCATCCCAGCCAAAAGCCGCATCGCGCGCAGCCAGATCCTTGCCGTCCGGCCCGTGAATCGCGTCCAGCACTAACGCGCAATCCTCCACCGCCCGGCAAATCGGCCCCAGCTTGTCCATCGTCCAGCTCAGCGCCATCGCTCCGGTCCGGGGCACAAAGCCGAAGGTCGGCCGCAAGCCCGTATCTCCACACCGCGTGGAAGGCGACGCAATCGACCCCAGCGTCTCCGATCCAAGGGCGAACCCCACGCACCCCGCCGCCACTGCGCTCGCTGATCCGGCGCTCGACCCGCTCGACCCCTGCGCTGTATTCCACGGGTTCCGCGTTCGCCCGCCAAACCACTTGTCCCCCATGGCCAGCGCGCCCAGCGTAAACTTGGCCACCAGCACCGCGCCCGCAGCGTCCAGCCGCGTCACCACCGTCGCGTCCTCGTCAAAGTGCTGCGTCTCAAACCCGCCTGCGCCCCACGTTGTCGGATAACCCTTCACCGCCAGCAGATCCTTCGCGCCCCACGGAATCCCATGCAGCGGCCCGCGATACCTGCCTGCGGCAATCTCCGCATCTGCCGCCCGGGCCTGCGCCAGCGCCCGCTCCTCGGTCAGCGTAATCACAAAGTGCAGCATTGGATCGTACCGCTTCAGGCGTGCCAGGTACATCTCCGTCAGCGCAAGGGAGGTCACCCGCCGCGTCCGCACCAGCTCCGCCAGCTCCCGCACCGTGGCAAACGCCAGTTCTTCCACCTTTGCCGGGGCAGCCACGGCAGGCGCAGCGCTTATCCGCGCGGCACGCTTGCCTGTCTCCACCACAGCGCCGGGCGGCAGCGGGTCAAACACATACGCAGGTGCAACTGAGTTCGGAATCTTCAGCGCGCGAATCTCCGCATAGCCGCTGCGCTGGTCCTCTACCTGCCCCAGCATCATCGTTCGCTGCTCCCCGGTCAGCGTTACGCCGGCCATCGCCGCAGCTTCGTCAATCAGCTCTGGCGTCACCTTCACCGCCTCGCCCTGCGCAGCCAGAGTAAACAGCACCCCAGGAAGCAGCGTCCCCGCCACCCCGGCCCGGCTGCACAACGTCAGAAATCCCCGTCGATCCAGTCCCATTCTGTCTCCCCCGCGCACAACCTTCCCGCCAGCCTATCCACCCCAGGCAGTGGGAAGCAAGCGGCAATCTTCGCCATAAACAAAACAGCCCCGGCCTGTTCGGGGCCGGGGCTGCTCTCGAAGCAATTGCGCTTACTTCGCCGGCACCACCTTCAGCACATACGCATATTCGCAGCTGGTCCCGGCCGGCAGTGTCGCCTGCAACGCCTCAGCCGTCTGCGTCCAATCCACCTTCCCGGTCGAGCCCAGCAGCTCCACCGACCCAATCGCCATTCCCTTGGCCTCGTGCGCCCAGCCCATGGCGTGGATGACCGCTTTTCCGTCTGCAGGGCAGCCCATCCCGATCGCGTACAGCGTCGTGCCCTTGGTCGTAAACCGGAAGTCCTGCGCCGTATACGGCTTCGTGTCCTGGTCGTGGAAGGCCCCGCCAATCACCTGCGTCGGACCCTCCCCGTACACCGTCCACGGCCGCGTCCCATAGATGCCCTCGCCGTTTACCCGCAGCCAGCCGCCCATCTGCTTCAGCGTGTGCACAATCTCCTCGGGCAGCGTGCCATCGGGCTTGGGCCCCACGTTCAGCAGCAGGTTGCCGTTTTTGCTCACAATGTCGATCAGCTGGTGCAGCAGAAACTCCGCATTTTGATAGTGATCGTGCTCAATATAGCCCCAGCTCAGCGTGGAAATCGAGGTATCCGTCTGCCAGTGCTCCGGCTCAATCGCCGCCAACTGGCCGCGCTCAAAGTCCCGCACCCCGCCCGTCCAGTCCATCGACAGGTCCTTGAAGTTGATCACGCCCGTGTACCCGTGCGCCGCCGCGTAGTTGTAATAGAATGCGGCAAACTCCTGTACCCGCGGGCGGAAGTTCGGCTGCCCAATCCACCAGTCGTAGTACACAATCTCCGGCTTGTACTTCTCCACCAGCTCGGTGGCCCGAGCCAGCCAGTCCGCCGTCCACGCCGGGCTCACATACGTCCAGTCGTTCAGCAGAGTCTCGTTTGGCCCTCCGCCCTTGCTCAGCCACGCGTGCGCCGGCCCGTACAGGCTGGCGTACTTCGGGTCGTTCACGTCCGAGCGGATCGTCCGGCCCCCATCAAAGAAGAAGTCATGCTCCGCCCTGTGGCTCGACAGCCCAAAGTGCAGCCCCGCCGCCCGTACCGCAGTCGCCAGGTCGCCCACCACGTCGCGCTTCGGGCCCATTTTCACGGCCGTCCAGTCCGACAGGCCAGAGTCGTACATGCTGAATCCGTCATGGTGCTCGGCAACCGGCACCACGTACTGCGCTCCGGCATCCTTGAAAATCCGCGCCCACTCCGCCGGATCCCACTTCTCCGCCTTGAACTTCGGAATCAGGTCCTTGTAGCCCACCTGGTCCTGCGGCCCAAAGTTCGCCAGGTGAAACTTGTACGCGCCCTCGCCCGGCCGGTACATATTGCGCGGATACCACTCGTTCTCCGCCCCCGGCACCGAGTACACGCCCCAGTGGATGAAAATGCCGAACTTCGCGTCCAGGTACCACTCCGGCTGCTTGTACTTCGCCAGGCTCTCCCAGTCCGCCCGAAACGGCCCATCGCTGGCCTGCCGGTCGGCCTCGGCCAGCAGCTTCTGCCGCTGCGCGTCATACTTGGCCACGCTCTGCTGCCACTCCTGGTCAATCTGCTGCGCACTCTTGGTGTCGTGCGTCGGGGCCAGCGGGTCAACTGCCGGTGCAGGCACCGGCGCCTGGGCCATAACAACCGCGGACCCAAGGGCCGCGACAGAGACGAGAGCAAAAAGTAAACGTTTCATCGCAGGCAAGAATAAAGCGATTTGTCCTGCCACGCAAGCAAAATGCTTCCACCTTTTCAGAATCCGCACAGCCGCACCCAACCACATCCCCCTCCGCTCACTTCTTCCCCAACCTCTCCAACTTTGTTTGAAACAATCCACCAATTGGGGCTTGAATGGATGCGATGCATCCCTTGGCAAGACTTGGGCACGCTGCCGCCCTTTTGGTTCTCTCCACGCTGCTCTCCGCACCCCTCGGCGCACACGCAGTCGGCAGCCACAAACACCACGCCTGAGCCGCCGACACCCCAGAAAGCCTGCCCTGTTTTGCCCCTGCGCACATCTTTATAGTCGCATTTGACTTATCTCTATAACTATGTATAATTCCCGCGACTGCCGCAGCGACCAATGTGTAGTGAGCTGACGCGTTTGCCGTCGTGCCAGCCAAGTGTTAGATTTCATACACTTTCAATGAAGGTAGCCTAAAAGAAGTTCTAGCCGGGTGGAGTGCCACATCTGAAAGGATGGCTCCGATGCGAAGGCGTTTTGCAATCTTAGCTTCGTTCGTTATTGCTCATGTGCGACCCTCAATATTGTTCTTCCTTTTGCTGTTTGGCTCAGCAGTGGTGCATGCGCAAGTGTGCATGAATATCACCCTGAACCATTTGGCGACCGAGACAATTTCTCCCAGTTACTTGGCGCCCGGTCACAACTACACCGTCATTCTCACAGATCCTTATGGTGAGTTTTACCCCCTCGGCCCTCCTCCGATCACCGCTCTTTTCATCTTCGATCAGAGCCAATACACACCGGGGTCATTCACCTACCAGGAAGACCCATATGTAGCTGTGACTTCGCCCACATATCTGAGCCCAACACAGACTTCATTTGGTGTCTCAGTTGACGCCGGGGCACCGATTGAGAGCGATGGATTAACCTTTGCGTGCTACCAGACCGGATCCGTCGTAGGCCCAGGGTTTATCCAGATCACGCCGTGTGCCGTGAGCGTCACGCCCACACTCATCTCAGGTTCAGTGCAGCCGGGGACATGGACCGCCGGGCTGGCAACGAATATCACGATTACCGGAACGGGCTTCATCCCTACGACCAATCCGAACAACTGTGTACCTACTTCTCTATCCATCACCGCCGGGACGGAGACTGTGAGTATTGCGAACTTTACGGTTGTGAGTTCGACAAAGATCACCGCCACTGTCCAACCGCTGATCACAGATCCGGCTGAAACAGCTACGGTCACGGTCTCCAACTACCAGTACAACAATCCAAGCGTTCCGCTCACCGCGAGCACGACGGCCCAGATCGTACCGACCACCTGCACGCTTCCACATATCTCGTCAGTGTCTCCAAATGTTTGGCTTGCAGGGCAAACTTCCGGCAAAGTCACCATCACGGGAACAAATTTCACAACCTCCTCGAAAGCCACTAAAACCTGCCCAGCCACTGCGGTCAGCGTCAGCACGCCAAGCGGGGCCTCAGTCGCGTTGGGCGCAGTCACAGTGAGCAGCGCGACACAGATCACAATCGCCAGCGTAAAACCCCCAACCAGCGAAACCAACGAGAACGCCACCGTCACGGCTGGCGGGGCAGGGACGTATAGCACCCAGATCGAAAATCCGCTACCATCGATTACTACGCTCCAGTTCACGAATAGTCAGGCGCTCTGGATGGATCGCGCCGGAGATCCTGCGCCCGTCACATCGCCAAAGACCGTGTGGACCCAATCGGCTAGCTTTCCGTCGGTTTTTAAGTCTGCGGATAAGATCAGCGCCACAGCTACTTTTGGCATAACACCGCTGACCGTGGCACTTTCCGGGGCACGGATCGAAGGCAGCGTCGATAGTCTTGGATTATTGGTAGCATCGGGCGTGAACATTCCTGCGGGCGCGACTTCCATTACAGTCAATTTGACCGGCAATACGGCGTTCCCCTCAAGCACGACCGCTCACTATTCAACATTGGGAGTAACATGGAACTTCTCGCCTGGGGGCCAGGCCTGTTCATCTGGACGATCCGTGTGTGAGTGGGCAGGTTCCACCTCCAGCGAAGTCTATGTGACACTTGCCGCTCCGTCTGGTCTAAGCGAGAGTGCAATGCCGCTTACAGCAGTCATGCTGGCGATCGGCAGCGGCGGCGCAACAACACAGACAACCGCATTCCAGAGCACTTGGCAGCAATTTGCTGGCCCGGCAAATGTCAGTGGATGGGATGGGCGGCCATTATCCTATTACGAGCAGGGTGTCGGATTCCAAGGTTGTGCAAACAACTCGTTTCTGCTCTTGACATCCTCAACCGGGAGCGGGCAATGCGGCTCATGGGCGCATCTTTTCATGGACGCGTTGGCGGTGAACGGGATTTCATCGAGCTGGACCACAGTCAAGCCATCTGTAGCAGACGCAATGCTGGTTAATTCGTGGACTTTTAGCAAACTACCGATGTATACAAAAAATGCTCCCTGGGAATATAACTTTGTCCCCGTCATAGAGCCCGTTGGCTTTGGAATGGTGCCGCTGCCGCCAGACTCTGTATTTGGTGATTTGACCAGCGAGACTGGAATCTCGGGTCAAAATAGCCCGACTCCGTCAGAAAAATTTTTTGGCGTTCATTTCATCGTCAAAGCCCCTTCCAGTCTCGGCGTTGGAGGCCCGTATTTCGACCCATCCTACGGCGTAACGTACGCTAACCCATGCGACTTCGAATCAAAGGCCATTGGTGGATACGCCGATCAAATTGCTGGACAAAACGCGTTTTACGTAGAAACACCATCAGGCGCATGCAATGTAACAATCACTCCGTAGGAGGGGAATCTTTGTGTTCAATACATCAGCAGTTCTCGCGTTGTTGGGTGTTCTCAGTTTCTCTTTGCCGCCGCAGTGGACCGAAAATGCAAATCCCCACGTCGCCGTTAGGACGCGCTTCAACGATGTGTGGACTGCGGGTTCGACATCCGGCAAGCTGAAGATTGACCTGAGAGAAATTCGGGTAGAGACGGCGGGGCCATACGGGAAACCCGTACCGGAGAGGATTCTTGTCCTGTTTGAGCCAGAGAGCAGGGCGTTTTCTTGGTTCGTTGTTGGCGACGACGCCCTCGCAACAGACACTTCTCGGCAGACGCGGGCACTCGAGAAAGAGCGTTTTGTGTTCTTTAGGGACGGAGCATTCGTCATCTTCATGAGTGGGCTCTCGCCAAAGCTCTACGTACGGGATTTTCGGGGTAATGCAAGCAGCGTAGACGACGCTGAGGCACAGGCATTAACGGCGGCGGCAGAGTTCCGCCTCCCCCTTGGCAAGCAAGATGAAGAGAAGCTCTGGCACACCGTGTTGCTGAAAGAAGTTCTGGGCCTCGACTTCATATCTGAGCCAGGAAGTGAGGCGCTCGGGGTTGACCCCAAAGTGATCGATGTTCAATGGGATGAGGATAAGCGGCACTGGATTGTAACTCTGCAGGCTCGATGGATCGAGGAAATTACATTGGATGCAGACTACAAGCTCGTGTCGATGAAAAAGGTCTGATAGATGTTGGAGTGGACGCTTATCAGTCTGGGTGCCCAGGCAACAACAGCTTGCCGCACTACCATCGGGACAGGCAGACACTTCAGATGATCCAATCTGGAGCTTTGGAGTTCGGCAACCCGTTCTGACTAGCTGTAACATTACGTTTACGACGTTGCTCACCAACTGAAGAGGCGAAAATCATGGCCTATGGAATGAAATTGATAATACTGTTATCCGTCGCTAGCGCGTTGCTTATACCTAATGCAGCCGCTGGAAGTACTCCTCAACTAACCGTGTCTTCGAGATTTGATAGCGAGGACATCGCATATACGCCCGATGGCAAGGTGAAAATCGAACTCAGGGAAGTCCAGACTGAGGCAAAGGGAACTGAGGAGCCAAGGCATCTTAGCGTGTTTGTCTTGTTCGACCCGATTAACAAGGCATTTACGTGGCGACTCCAGGTCTCCGACGAAACCGGGAGGTCGAAAATATCGCGATTCAAGAATGAGAACGCTGCGTTATTAAAGAACGGCGAGATCGTCGAATTCTGGTCGCTCTTGTTCAGAATATACATTCGCGACTATCACGGACACGCATCCAGCATGGATGACGCCGAGTCGAAGGCGCTTGAGGCAGCAAGCCTATCAATCGCGTCTAAAGAGAATCTGTTGGGTAATGGGAAGGATATGCGCGTGATCGCATTGTCAGGAATAGGCAGCGATTTTTTATATCCTCCTATGAGCGAGGCTCCTTCGGTAGTAGCTCCCAAGGTATCGAACGTGCGATGGGATGAGGATAAGCAATACTGGACTTTTACCCTGGAGGGAAGGTGGAAGGCTGAGGTCACTTTGGACGTAGATTACAATCTCGTGTCGATAAAAAACATCAAGTAGGAACCGTAGCGAATGGCCGACGGCCAAGGTGCCCAAGTCACTTGCACCTGCCGCGCTAACTTCGAGACCGATCACCTGAGGGAAGATGCGCGGGAGGAATTATGAAAATCGTTTCCGCAATTATCATGGTCGGAGTTTCACTGTCAGCTTTCGGCCAAACCGATATTCCGAATCAGACGGAGGCCGCCCCGCCTCCGTTCAAGCTTGAAATCACAGCGAATCTTGATAAGGCTCATACCGAAATTTGGGATTTCGCGAATTGCGGCCAGACGGTTGTGAATTTCGGCTCAATGGTTGTAGTTGCAGTTCGAAAGACGAACATTACAGATCATGAAATCCCCAAGAGGACTCACGCTGGTGAGTCTTATGGCTACCGCTACGAGGTACACGACAGCGCAGGCAATCTCCTTCACCACAAAAACCCCAACGAAGTGAAAATGATTGGAGGCGACGAAGGAGGGCATGAGCTGCAGAACAGGGATGTGGTGCTGCAACCGGGCGAAAGCAAGATCGATCATGACCGGATTAGTGACGGTTACGATATGAGCCAGCCCGGAACATACACCATTCAAGTATCGGCGCACACTTCAAACGATCCCAAGTCCGAGGTGGTGAAATCGAACATCATCACCGTCACCGTACTGCCCAAGCCAGAGAGCGACGATCCGAAATAGGCCAGATGCCTCACAAGAATCCTGGTCAGACACATTCGTGTGGGCCATCCCTATTGGCGGATTTCAAAGCAATCCGTTACGCTGGGTGCGATGCAATCCCTGGGCAAATCAGTTCTCCTAACGGCTATCCTCGCGCTGATGGCTCTGTCCGCGCACACCGCTGCGGGCAGCCGCAAGCACGCCCCGTCCGAGCGCGCCCCCCAGGAAACCGGTTTCCTCAACCGCACCCTCGAGCTGAACGGTGCCACCTACAAGTTCCAGGTCTACCTGCCTGAGGACTACCGCAAGCCCGAGGACTCCGCCAAACCTGCCGACGAAAAAGACCACCACCGCTGGCCCGTCATCCTCTTCCTCCACGGCCGCGGCGAGCGCGGCAGCGAAGGCATGTGGCAAACCCAGGTCGGTCTGCCCGCCCAGGTCCGCGACCATCCCGAGCGCTGGCCCTTCGTCATCGTCATGCCCCAGTGCCCCCAGCACCACTTCTGGACCGACCCGGAGATGCTCCAGATGGCCATGGCTTCCCTCGCCCAGGAGGAGCGCGAGTTCCACACTGACCCCGACCGCACCTACTTGAGCGGCCTGTCACTGGGCGGCTACGGCGCCTGGGAGCTGGCCCGCGCCTACCCCCACCGCTGGGCGGCCATGGCCGTCGCCTCCACCGGCATCTTCTGGAGCTACGCGCCGGACCGCTGGCGAGAGATTTCCACCCTCCCCGCCGACTACGCCCACGCCGTCGGACGCCTGCCCATATGGCTCTTTCACGGCTCCGACGACACCACCGTTGTCGAGCGCCAGAGCGAGCTGATGTACGATGCCCTCAAGGCCGACGGCGGCCACGTCCGCCTATGGGTATTCCAGGGCCTCAAGCATGACAGCTGGACCCGCGCCTTCAACGAACCCGAACTGCCCCGCTGGCTGCTCGCCTTCCATCTCAACGCCCAGGGCATCTCCGTCCGCGAAATTCTCCCGGCTACTCCCGTCGCTCGCGCGGCAGACGCCCCGGTTGGCCCCTTCGCCGAGCGCCTCGTCATCCCCCTGCACCCACCCGAAGTCAAGCTCACCCCCGCCCAGCTCGATGCCCTCGTCGGCGAGTACCGCGACCCCACCAACAATGTCACCTACACCGTCCAGCGCCAGGGCGAAGCCCTCTACCTGCGCAACCAGCAGGGCGAAGCTCAGGAAATCCTCGCCGAGTCCCCCACCGAGTTCTTTTACCCCGCCGGCGGCCTCGCCCGCGTGCTCTTCGACCGCGATCCCCAGGGTCGCGTCGCCGCCGTCATTCTCCACGACGACCGCTTCGAAGAGCGCCTGGAAAGAAAACGCTAGAGCATTTGCCGATAATTAACCCTCACTTTGCTACCGTCGAAAGTGGAAGAGGTAACGACTATGAATGGATGTCCCCCAATGAACTTCGACGGGCTCAGCCCCGATCGATACGAGCAACTCCTTGCAAAAGCCCAGACCCAGGGCCTGCAAATCACCGGAGACAGCGGATCCACCAGCTACCAGGGCATCGACTTCACCTGGAACTACGACCCCGCTGCCCAAATCCTGGTCATCGAATGCACCAACAAGCCCTTCTTCGTCCCCTGCAGCATGATCGAGCAGAAAGTCCGCTCCGTGCTCACCTAGGCTCAAACAGCAAACGGGGAGAAGGCGTAAGCCTTCCCCCCGTGTCTGTTGCGGCACTCGCCCCATTCTCCCCCCGGAAACTGGGTAAGGCCGCCATCGACCGTAGATCGATCCAGCCAGCAGCTGCGATCCAATCTCTAGTCGTTTATCTCCGACGACTTGCCGGAAAATCCGGCGATGATTGCCGGTGAAACAAGAATCAAGGCAAAAATCAATCCAATCATTAAGTCATGCATACTATCTATCTCCTGCGCCGAATCTCGTTTGAATTCGGCCACAGCCTGATCTTCCCGCCGAAACGCCCCCTTGCCTATCCCACCTTGCGTCTGCCCCGGACTCGTCCATGCCACCCAACATCCCACAAAAGTTGTAGTGCGAATCCCTGCCTACCTCGTTTCCCGCACCAGAAACAGCATCTCCGCCCCTGGCCCCAGCGTGAAGCTCCGTTGCGTGGTCGTAATCCGCGCGCTGCATCCCGGACCCCCTGTTGGCTCCAGAGTAGCCTTCGGCACACGCACCAGAATCCCCGGCCGCAACGTATTCGGCAGGCCGCCAGGGTTCAGCGCATCATCCCGGCCAAACGTCCCGTTCACCACGCTCTGTATTTGCCTGCCTCCTCCGCTCACCTCCACCGGCATCGCATCATGCTCCTGCGTCCCGGCGTCCGCCATCCCGACCACCCCAACCAGAAAAAGCGAAAACGCCTTCCGCGGATGCCCCACGCAATCCGCATGGTCAAACACCAGCGACAGCTCAGCACTGGCCGGGTCCTTGCTCGCGCTCACCGCCGTCACATGCCCGTAAATAGTGGCTCCATCGTACACACGGCAATCCGGCTGATCCCAGCCATTCATCACCTTCAGCCAGATCTCCTTGCCCACCTTCAAATGCCCTGAATCCAGCCCGCCCGTCACCTTCGCCTGCACCATAGACCGTATCGGGATCGGCTCATTGCTCAACTGCGGGCACTCAACCGGCTCCGTCGAGGCCGTCAAATTCCCCGCCGCCGACCCCGGCCCCATATCCTTTACCTTCGGTTCCAGCTTCACCAGCCCATCCCGGTAGTCCAGCATCATCGTCATCCCGTGCAGCACATCCAGCCCCAGCATCCCCGCTATCTGGAATCCTGCATTCCGCTCCTGCGCCGAAAGATCCATCTCCACCATGTGCCCCTCCGGAATCGGCGTCAGACTTGCCATCTGCAAATCAAACACCTCCCGGTAAAACTCCATCTTTCCCCCGCTCGCCGTCGGTTCCGCATTTGTAAAGTTCATGGTCATCTTTGACTCCGCATGAGCCGCCTCCAGCGTCATCGCGCTCGACCGCATCCCCGACGCCAGCACAAACAGCTTCTTTGTCCCATTCGGAAACGCCACCGGCAGCAGCAGATAATGCCGCCGATGGTACACCGGGACAAACCCCTCCAGTTCCGGCGCGCTCATCCGGTCTCCCGGCAGCCCATCCCCCACTGCCGGCAGCGCGTCCAGCCGCATCCGGCTCTGCCGGAAATCCACCGTGATCAGGTACTGCGCAAACATGTCCGTACCAATAAACCCGTCTGCCTTGCCGGGGAAACCAGTATCCGTCACCCCAACCATGCAGTTGCGAAACATCAGTGGCCCAATCCGCAGCTCATCCAACCGTACCGTACCGGCTGGGTCGTTCTCCTCATGCTGCCAGCCATTCGCCGAAGCCAGCGTTCGCGTCACAAACAGCCCCGACGCGGCCGTGTCCATCATCAGCGTCGCCGGCCCGCTCCCCGTCCGCACCGCCAGCTCATATCCCTCAATATGCTTCGGATCAGGCATCACCGGCATCAGCGCCAGCGTCGCCCCCGGGTCCGTCGGCAGCACCTTGCACGTCTGAGAGTTCTCCGTCAGCAGCGGCAGCATCGCCGCAGCCGACGCCTCCGCCTTGGCCCGCACATCCGGGTCCAGATCCTTCGCCGTCGCCAGCGCCTCCCGAATGCTGGTAATCTCCTCCGCCGGGGCCACAATCCCGTTCCAGGCTCTGGCTACATCGGCATCTCCGGGGTCAATCGCATACGCCCGCGCAATCTCCTCACGCTCCGCCGCATACATTGAGTCCAGCCTCAACAGCCCGCTCCGGACCAGGTGCGCCCGCGCCGCGCACGCATTCCCCGCCAGCGCCCGGTTCACCGTCTCCATCGCCAGCCACGGCTCGCCCTGCTTCAGCTCCACTTCGGCCTCGCTCGTCAGCGCACCCGCATCCTCAGGCTTCGCCGCCAGCATCTGGCTCGCCTGCGCCGCGGCCGCTGGCAGGCTCCCTTCGCGCAGCAGCGTCCGTACCAGCCCTACTGAGGCGGATACATCCCCCGGCTCCTCCACCAACCGCGTCCGGTACAGTCCCTCCGCCTGCGAAAACTGCCCATCGCCGTACGCCGCATCCGCCGCGCTTGCCACGCGCTCCACCGCCGGGCAACCCCCCACCTGGCCCAACGCCGCCATTGCCGGACACAACATCACGATCGCGAACCACTTCTTCACGGCACACTTCCTCTTCTTGGGCATTGGCATCGAACGCCTCAGGCTTTCTTCGCACCCTTGCAGCGAGTCACCGGGAGTATACGTGCCACCGCAAACCCCCTGCAATTCTTTCCCTGCCGCGCTGCCCACCACCGCCCCCAGATCTCCCAACCGTCTCTGCCCGGTACAATCCAAGGGTGGCCCTACGTTTTGAACTCCTCTCGACACACCCCTCCGGCGCCCGCCGTGCACGCCTCCATCTGCCCCATCAGACCGTAGAGACACCCGTCTTCATGCCCGTAGGCACCCAGGGAACCGTCAAGGCCGTCCCCCAGTCCATCCTCGAAGACATCGGCGCGCAAATCATCCTCGGCAACACCTACCACCTCTACCTACGCCCCAGCCACCAGCTCATCCAGCGCCTCGGCGGACTGCACAAGTTCATCGCCTGGCCCCGCGCCATGCTCACAGACTCCGGCGGATTCCAGGTCTTCTCCCTCAACAAGCTCCGCAAACTCACCGACGAGGGCGTCCGCTTCCGCTCCCACCTCGACGGCAGCGCCCACATGTTTACCCCCGAGCACTCCATGGATGTCCAGATCGCCCTCGGCGCAGACATCTGCATGGCCTTCGACGAATGCACCGAGTACCCCGCCGACGAAGCCCGCGCCCGCGAAAGCCTCCGCGTCACCATGCTCTGGGCCCGCCGCTCCCTCGACCATTTCCGCGCCAACCAGCACCGCGTCCCCTGGTACGGCCAGTTGCACGACCCCTCCGGCCAGCCCGCCACCCAAAGCCTCTTCGGCATCGTCCAGGGAGGCATGCACCCCCACCTCCGCCGCGAATCCGCCGAGCGCCTCGTCGAAATGGATCACGCGGGTGCCGGTTTCGACGGCTACGCCATCGGCGGCCTCTCCGTCGGAGAACCTCGTGAACTGACTCGGCAAGTAATCGCCGAGACTTTGCCCTACCTGCCCACCGACAAACCCCGCTACGTCATGGGCGTCGGCTACCCCGACGAAATCGTCGAGTACGCCCGCATGGGTGTCGACATGATGGACTGCGTCATCCCCACTCGCGCCGCCCGCCACGGACTCCTCTTCACCGACGCAGCCTCCACCGGCTTCCCCCGCATGAACATCAAAAACCGCCAATTCGCTGAAGACCAGCTCCCCCCCGACCCCAACTGCACCTGCATGGTCTGCCAACGCTACACCCGCGCCTACCTCCGCCACCTCGCCCAAACCGCCGAACCCCTAGGCGGCACCCTCAACTCTATCCACAACCTCGCCTTCTACCTGAAAACCATGGCGAATCTGCGCGCGGAACTGGAAGGGACGACCCTCTCGACGTAACGTGGGCATAGCCCACTTGGCACATCTTCCCACCCGTGCTAATCTCTTCCCATGGCCAATCCCGCAGTGCTCAAGAACACCGACTTTCAGCTCGTCACGGAATTCGCGCAACCCGATGCCAAAAAGCGTCTGTCGCTGGGAGAGGCTCTTGGCGCAGCCAAGGCGTACAACATCTACCGCAACCCATTGGGTCAACTCATCCTAGACCCGGTCAAGACCATTCCCGCCTCTGAAATGTGGCTTTTCGAGAACGCTGAGGCGCTGGCCAGCGTGAAACAAGGTTTGCGGGAGTCGGCGGAAGGCAAAAGCGTCTATCGCGGCTCCTTTGCCAAACACGCCCAGGAATAGCCATGCAGCGCAAGCTCAACTTCACCCCAACAGCCGATGCGCAACTCACGGCCCTCGAAAATTCGCCATCGAGTGCCGCGTTGTTGGCCCAAGTCCACAAGGCTCTCGGATACCTCGAAGTAGACCCGTCCCACCCCAGCCTCCATACCCACGAGTTCACATCGTTGACTGTCGTCAACGGCGAAAGAGTCTTCGAAGCGTACGCGCAGAACAACACGCCCGGAGCATACCGCATCTTCTGGCACTACGGCCCGGATGAAATGCAAGGCAAGAAACGAGTCCCCGTGATAACCATCATCGCGATCACTCGACATCCATAGCAGCGGCAGCGCCTGCCACATCTACACCCGCGCCTACCTCCGCCACCTCGCCCATACCCCTCGGCGGCACCCTGAACTCCATCCACAACCTAGCCTTTCATTTGAAGACGATGGCGAACCTCCGCGCTGAACTGCGAATCCTCTGAGCTGTTTCGAGCCTGTCGGGTAGATTCAGCCGAAAATGAGGTCAGCCAACAGGCGAAATCAGCCTCAACAACTACTGAAGAGGCCGTTGCAGGTAGAACAAATCTTCAAGTATTTCAGCTTCGTATTTCCTGGCGAACTGGTTTTCATTTCTGATTAGCTACCGTTCGCGCTCCTGGCTATTGCCTTCGATACGTCCTGAAACCGCTCTAGGCAGCAGTTGCGAGCAAGACGAACACGTAACGACTTGCGCGGAGTCTTGCGGCGAAGGAACTTCCAGAGATGATGCTCAAAAAGCGGGAGGAGATAGTCTTTGCCTGAGATGGCATCTGTAGGATTTGGAAGCCCTAAGACTCTGTTTTTAATAGAATCAAAAAGCGCGCTGGCCGCTTCTACGCCCAGAGCCTCTACGGTCTTTCTTTGAACGTCGGCTGCAAGATTGCTTACTTTTGCTGGCGCCAAACCCTGTGGAATACCCCTGCTGGCATGGGTTAACAGGGCACCGACCCCTGTGCCGACGGTCGGCTCGTCTGGATTCGCGGCATTGAGCGCCGCAAACCAAATGAACAAATCCAAAAGGTGCGACGATATTTCTTCTTGCCAGGACTGAAGCTGTAGAGTGTGCTTTGCCGCTTCTTCAGATAGCACTTCTTCTTCTATAAGTATTTTTGCCGCGGCATCCTCATGAATCAGGAGATTCTCAATGCAATATGCGTCAAGACGATAAACACGACCCGGTGCTGGGGCGACTTCGCCTCGTACCCACTCGAAATCTCCATCGATTACAAAAAAGGCCTTTCGTGCGGAAAAATCGTGAGCACATGCCTTTTCTATGACCTTCTGCCTATTCCCAGCGGTGAAGACGCGGGCGATCCTGACACTCTTCGGGGTCACACGCTTGAACAACTCTGTATAAAAAACATCGTCCCCCAGGTCTTCGACGTAAACGTCGACATCCTGAAGTGGACGGAAGAGAAACGCGAGAGCGGGTTTGGCGCTGATTGGCCAGGTGAGGTGCATAGTCTAGCTCAGTGAGCGGCAGTTATCGATCCGCTCTAGGATGATTGCTGGGGAGTGAGTAGCCAGAATGAATTGGACATTTGGATTTGCCTGCTGAATGGCATTCACAAACTGTTCCTGCCATCCGATATGAAGCGACAACTCCGGCTCATCAACTATGAAAACGCCGCTCTGAGAGAGTCGTTTGTTCAGAGATAGGTGCGCGAGCATGACAACGAGCTGCCTCTCACCAGAAGACAGCGCAAAGAGTGGATGACCGGTCTCGGCGCCCTTTAATCCCACGCGTAGGGATCCCCTCTGGGAGACAGTCACGTTCTTCCCCGTTTGAACCAAGAACTCATTCGCAAGCGCTAGAAAGCGATCGATCGGCTGATGAAGAGTAGCGCGCTTCCCGACATAATCATCGAGCATTTCTATTTGCGTGAAGATTCGAACAGCTTGGCGACTATTCATGATCCACTCGAACACGTAGCCTTGAAGCTTCGGATCAGCAATTGGTGTTTTCCCCCTTCTTGCCTTGGAAAGAGGTTTAACCTTGGACTGAGCCTCTAGTGCATCTGAGGTCTTGGTCATCCGGTCAAAAAACTCGCTCAAGGATGACTGAAGTTCTCCCACCGGCAACCTCAGCCCTGCTGCGGCCTTCTCAATCGCAGTTTGACGTGCTCGAAACTTCTCCAAAGTTGGTCTTGTGGGGAACGATTTCGCCTCGAATTCAGTCGATTCGTAGCGAAATGAATCCAAGAGGATTTTGTTCCGCAGATCTTCGTCTAGTCGCTCTTGAGCAGCTCTAATCTCCGAGAGTGTACTCGCAACAAGGTCGTTCACATCCGACAGGATTGCTTCCGTCACTCTTCGAATCGAGATATCCCCCAATGTCCCGACTCGATGCCTGAACTCGTTTTCGAGCCGCCGCGCTCTAACTGGGACTTCAACATCTCGCTCCTCAATCTGAAGGCGCCTGTCCAAACCCAAAAACATTGGCGTGGAGAGGTCACGAATGGCGCGAAACACCGGATTCGACTGAATCTCAAGATAAATAGGTGTGTGTGCCTCGTCCCTATGTCTTGCTTCGGAGATCACCTGGAAATGCGCTGCTGGCAGAGTTATCATCCCTTTATGAGTGCTGATTGAAAGAGTAAGACCATCCGCGAGTCGCTCAGCGCTAACTATGATCTCCTTCTCTTCAACCAGGATGACAGCTTTAGCTGTCCCAAATCTGATATCGACTAGTTCGTCGAGACTCGGTGCGAGCAGCCCCATCAAGAGTCTCAGCGCAGTGGTTTTCCCAGAACCGTTCAATCCCGTCAGGAATGTCAGGTCCTCGTGAAAGCTCACTCTTATCGGCAGATATCCATGGACATCTGTGGCTTCAAGGCGAGAGATTCGCATCTATTGCCTCCCATGATTCAATAAGACGCTGGTGCAATTCTGTACTAAAGGGTAGCAGACTGATTTGATGTGAGTTCCGTCTATTCGGTTTGAGATTCGAAGCCTTTTCGCGACCTAAAACTTCCCGCATGGCAGCGCGGTACCACTCGGCGATCAACGGTGGCAGAATGAACAAATCATTGAATTGCTTTGGTTCAGCGCAGTTCAACACCTCGAAGAGCGACCTGCAATCGCGGCAGTGTGGTAGCCCCTTGAACTTGTGGACTCTGGTTTCTACAAGGTAAGAGTCAAGGGTCGTCAATCTCCATTAGGAGCCTCTGGGGCTCTCACTTCCCTCCACTGCCTCAAATCTACCACCGTAGCCCCAGCCCCACCTTCCTGCTGACTCGGCTCCTTCGTCTTCGCCACATGCGGATTATGCCGCAGATTCCTCGATCGCCTCACTTGCCCTTCGGCTTCTTCCCGCCCCGTCCCAGCACTTTCTTCGCGACCCGCTCAAAATCACTCTCAAAACTCCGGTCCGCCACCACCCGGAACCGCTCATACTCCTTCTCTGCCAACTCCCGCGCAACCTCATGCGAAACCTTCCCCCCATCTGCCAGCACCTCGTACTCGTTGAACCGCAAAAAGGCATCCAGTTTCCCCACCCAATCCGCCATGCTCATCGCAATCTGCCGCGCCGCCTGGTTCTCCGCATAGTCCAGGTACATCGTCACAATGCGCTCCAGCGCCTTGATCTCGCCTTCTGCCAGGTAGTTCTTGGCCACCGTCACATCGGCCTTCTGTATCCGGCCCTCCGGAGCGTTCTTCCACGTCTTCAGCCCTATATTCGGTTGGTCCGCGTGGGCCCGCTCGGCAATCAGCTCAGCAGCGGTCTTCCCCGTAATCGCCCAGTGCAGCTTGTTCTGTACCGTCTTGAAAAACCGCTGCGTAATCGCTGCATTCCGGTCATAGTCCACACTGCACTGCTCATAGATATCGGTGATCTTTAGGTAAAACCGCCGCTCGCTCGCGCGTATCGAGCGTATCCGCTCCAGCAGCTCGTCAAAGTAGTCCCGTCCAACGCGCTTGCCCTGCTTCAGCCGCTCATCGTCCAGCACGAATCCCTTCACCAGGTACTCGCGCAACACTCCCGTCGCCCAAATCCGAAACTGCGTCGCCTCCCGGCTGTTCACCCGGTAGCCCACCGCAATAATCGCGTCCAGATTATAGAAATCCACCTCGCGCGAAACCTCCCGCACGCCCTCAGTTTGAACTATACGAATTTTTCGTATAGTTGCCTCCTGATCCAGTTCTTTCGTCTTGAATATCTCCTGAAGATGGTGATTGACAGTCTGGACGCCAATCCCAAACAGCTCCGCCATCCGCTTCTGGCTCAGCCAGAACGTCTCCCCCTCAAACAGAACCTCAACCCGCACCAAGCCATCCGGCGTGGAGTAGAAGATCATCTCGTGGTTTCCCGCGCCCCCGTCATCCTTCGCTGCCATACCCGCTCCCGTTACTCCAGAAAATCTACATCAATCGCCCAATCCTTGCGTCCAATTAACCCCTAAAAGCGCACAATACAAATAGCACCGAATCACCACCCCAACCACCCATTAACCAACTCGCCAACCCCTCCGCAAGGGCCAAACCAAAAAAACAGGGGTACCCCCCCTCCCAGGCGTTCCCAACGCTCTCGCAAACGAAATCCGCCCACGGGTAAGCTCGTAAGTCAATTGTTTTCAGCAGAGGAAAAATCAGCCAAACCGCAAGATGCCCAAAAGACGGCACGCAAGCGCGCTTAAAATGGTCGCAAAACGTCGCAAATCGCACATTATCTGTTGTCACACCAGTAACAATCCACCTCACAACCATCGCCGATCACTGCCGCAGATCCACCACAGTCGCTCCCGCACCGCCCTCTTGCTGGCTCGGCTCCTCCGTCTTCGCCACATGCGGATGATGCCGCAGATACTCCCGTAACGCCCGCCGCAGAATCCCCATTCCCGTCCCGTGAATCACCCGCACACGCGTCAACCCCATCAAAAAAGCCTGGTCCAGATACTTCTCCAGCTCGTCGGTCGCCTCGTCCACCGTCCGCCCTATCAGGTTGATCTCGGAGCGCATATTCTCGCTCGCCGAGCTGGTCACCGACACCCGCACGCCCTTCTGACGAGCCACCGCGTTCAGCGGCGTTTCGCTCTTCTCGGCAACCACCACCTCGGCAATATCGTCCCGCTTGATGCGCATCTTCAGAGCGCCCAGCGCCACCTCAAACAGGTCGCGCTCCACCTCGCGCACCACCGTCGCCACCTTGTTCATGCTCTTGATGCGCACCTGGTCGCCGATGGCCACCTGGCGCACAATGTGCGGCTGCGCGTTGGGGTCGCCCTGGTCCGCCCCGCTCCGGTGCGCCACCACAGTCGAGTTGAACTGCTCCTCAAAGTCTCGCCGCAGCCGGTGGATGCGCCGCTCGGCCTCCTTCGACAGCTTCAACTGCGCGGTCCGGTCGTCAATGGCAGCGACCGCTTGCCGCACCTGGAACTCGAAGTCCTTCAGCAGCGAGGCCAGCTTCTGCTCCAGCTCGCGTGTGCGCTTCTTCAGCTCCACGTCGCCCTCGCGGGCCAGCCGCGCCCGCTCCTGGTTCAGCGCGTACTGCTCTTCGCGCGCCTTCTTGCGCTCCGCCTCCAGGTCGGTCAGCTGGCGGTGCAGGCTATCCAGAAACCGCCCAATATCCACCTGCTGCGTACCCAGCCGCTCCCGCGCCGCCGCAATAATCGCCGGGTTCAGCCCCAGCCGTTCCGCCGTCTGGATACCCGCCGAAGCCCCTGGCACGCCCAGCCGCAGCTGGTAGTTGGGCACAAGGGTCACCTCGTCCACCCCGGCCGCCGCATTCAGCACTCCCGCCGTATTCGCCGCATACACCTTCAGCGACGTATGGTGCGTACTGATCAGGCTCCACGCCCCCGCCTGGTGGAAGTAGCTGGCCACCGCCACCGCCAGCGCCGACCCCTCGTCCGGGTCCGTCGCCGAACCCAGCTCGTCCAGCAGAATCAGCGCAGACTCACCGGCCAGTTTCGACAGCCGGTCCAAATTCGTAATGTGCGCCGAAAAGGTCGAGAGCGCCTCCTCAATCGACTGCGCATCGCCAATATCGGCGAGGAAGGCGGTAAACACCGGCTGCGTAGCCTCGACAGCCGGCACTGGAATGCCGGATTGCGCCATCATGGCCAGCAGCGCCGTGGTCTTCAGCGTCACCGTCTTTCCACCCGTGTTGGGCCCGGAGATAATCAGCTGCCGCGCATCCCCCCGCAGCTCGAGGGTAAAGGGCACAATCCGCCCGCCGCTGGCCCGCAGCCGCTTCTCCAGCAGCGGATGCCGCGCGCCCTCCAGGCGAAAAACCTCCGCATCAAAGCTCGGCCGCACGCACTCGTACTCCGCGGAGAAGCGCGCCCGAGCCTGTATTCCGTCCACCTGCGCCAGCACCTGAGCGCCTTCCACAATGGCGTGCGCATAGCCGCCAATCTGCCGCGTCAGCGCCACAAAAATCCGGTGAATCTCGGCCTGCTCCTCTTCCAGCAGCCGCACCAGTTCGTTGTTCTGCTCAATGGTCTCAAGCGGCTCCAGGTACACCGTCTGGCCAGACGAGCTGGCCCCATGCACGACGCCGGAAACCCGCCGCTTCAGCTCCGACTTCACCGGAATCACGAAGCGGTCTCCGCGAATCGTAATCAGGTCGTCCTGCGTAGCCCCGTCGCTGCTCAGCTTGCGCAGCGCCGCGCGCAGGCTCTCCTCAATCACCCGCTGCTGGCGCACCTGATCATGCCGAATCCGGCTCAGCTCCGGGCTGGCGTCGTCGGCCAGCGTCCCATCCGGCAGCAGCTTGCGGTCAATCGACTCGGCCAGCGGCCGCAGATCGGTCGTCAGACCGGCCGACAGCTCCAGCAGCCCGGCAATCAGCCCCGGCGCGCTCAGCGCCCGCGCCGGCGGATTCCGCATCAGACCCTGCCACGCGCCAATATCGCCGGCCAGCCGCGCAATCGCCCGCAGCTCGTCCGCCTCCAGCGCCGCGCCCGGAATCTGCGCCTTCGCCGCCAACTGCGTCGGGTCCATCAGCCCACCCAGCGGAATCGATACCGCCGCGTCCAGCAGCAGCCGCACCTCGGCCACCAGCTGGTGCTGCCGCTCAATCCACGCCAGGTCGGTTGAGGGCGCGAGAGCCAGCAGCGACTCCCGCCCCACGCGCGACGAGGCCCACCCTGCCAGCAGTGCTGTCAGCGACTGCCACTCAAGCGCCTGTACGTCCAAATGCGTTACCGGAGAGGGGATGGGATCAAGCAATGCCATAGTCTTTCCAGAATAGCCGCCGCTGCTCTGCCCGCGCCCCGAAATGCCCAGGCCTAAGACGCAATTCGTTGCATCCCCCAAACGTGCTATCAACAATCCCCTGTCCAGAATCAGAACAGTCTGGAAGTGGGATTTCCCACTTTCAGACACAGGCGCAGGATGGTTCTATCAGGGTTGCTCACAGCCCAACCAAGGAGACCATCATGCACGATCTACTTCTCGCCCTCGCCTTTATCGGAATGCTTATCTCCCCCGCCATCGTCGCCGCTTACTCCGGTACGTCTGAAACCAATCCCCCGGAATAATCGCTGCGCCAACCGGCTGCCGACTTCGAAGCTTCATGCGCAGTCCGACAGCAGCATTGAACCCGATCGATAACAGCTTCCACCCCGCTTTACCGCTGCCTCCCGGGCCTGGGCCTTTCTGACCTGCCCGGCCAAGCCTGGCAGACTCACCGGACTGGCAGATTCCTCTTGCCGAGTCATTCTGTTCGAGAGTTTCATCCCCTAATCCTTCCGCCAGCCTCCCATCAGCGCGTTCCTTTCCGCCAATCCCCCAAAGGTGCTATCTCGTGTGACCTGTCCAGAAACAGGACGGTCTGGAAGTGGGATTTCCCTTTTCCGGACACTCGCGCATGATGGTTATGTCAGGGGGTAGAAGCAAAGCCCCCAAAAAGGAGACCCCCTTCCATGCATGACCTACTACTTGCTGTTGTTTTCATCGGAATGCTGATTTCGCCTGCTATCGTTGCCGCGTACTCCGGAACATCTGAGACCAATCCTCCCGAATAGTCGCGAGGTTCTCACCGCCCGGGAGCACACTCCCGACACATCAAAAAGGCGCGGCCATTGCGGCCGCGCCTTTTCCTGTTTGCCCAGAGTTCTGGATTGCAATCGGGCAGGTTACTTCTTTGTCGGCAGTATGGAGGGATCGGAGAACGAGCGAAGATAAATCACCAGGTTCCAGACCTCATCTGGCTTGGCGCGGCTGCCTTCGCCTGGCATGCTCGCCGACCCGGTTTCAATGGTGTAATATAGCTCCCCATCCTTGCGATCCTTGAAGGTGGCAGCGTCGCGAAAGTCCTTCAGGTGCAGGTTCATAGAAGTCGCTAAATCTGTCTTGCCGCTGCCGTCGTCGCCGTGGCACATGGAGCAGTCGATCGAATAAATCTTCTTCGCGCGCTCAATCGACTCCACCGTTGGCTTCACGGGATTTAGCTTCGCTGCCTGGTCGGCTGGAATCGCCGCCGTCGGCTGTTGGCCTGGGTAAATCGCGCCCATCGTCGCGCCTGCAATCATTACCGCTGCTACTGTTCCGAAAATCTTCAGCATTGTCTGCCTCCCGCTCAGGGGCGCCGAGCGGCAAAAGCTTTGGTACGCTCAGCTGCCGTAACCCTTTTGTGGCTCAAATCCTACTCCCGCACATATACCCCGCGTGTGAGCGTGGTCACGTCTGTCACACAACTGTACACCCTCTGGAAAATCGTTGAACTACCTTTCCCATTCCGGCGTATCTTGTAAGGGAAGCAGCTCCATCCCTTCATGGAGGAAGATATGTTTTGCAACGCTTGCGGACAGCCCCTGGCTCCGGGCGCCACGGCCTGTGCGCACTGTGGTCAACCGAACCTGGTGCCCCCGGCTCACACCCCCTATCCCATGTCCTCGCCCTTTGCTGTCGTCGAGGGCCGCATCCATGCCCTGGCCTACGGCTGGCTTGTCTATGCCGGCCTTGAGGCTTGCGCCGGCTTTGCCGGGCTCCTTATCGCCCGTACTTTCCTCGGCATGCACCTCAACCAGGGTTGGGGAAATACCATGGGTCTCGGCGCGCACCTGCCCTTTGTCATTCTTCGCTTCGCCTGGATTGCTATCGTCGTTCGCGTAGCGCTGTCCGCGCTCTCGGGCTACGGCCTTCTGCAGAAACCCGCGTGGGCGCGTCCCGTTGCCATTGTCGCGGCCATACTGGGCCTCATCCACCCCATCCTCGGTACCGCCATGGGCATCTGGACCCTCATCGTCCTGCTGAACCGCGAAAACGCCGCAGGCTACGACGCCATGATCCAGCCCTGAGGTCGTCGGCAAACGCAATATCGGCGGCCAGCCCCATCAGCAATGGCCGCCGCTACGCTTCTCTTTCTATTTCACGCCTGCAACCGTAAAGCTGTACTTGCCCGCCGCCAGCGCATACCCCGTCTCGCCACTGCGCGCAGCCGCTTTGCCCAGCGGCTTGCCATCCAGCGTCCATTTGGCGGCCTGTGCGGCCGTCAGCGGCAGCCAGCCGCTTGAGTTCGCCGGAATCTCCAGCGTCCACTTCGCCGTCCCTCCGTCTACTTTCCACGCCGACGCAATCTGCCCGTACGGCGACCGGTAGTGGAAGTCAATGCTGCCCAGTTGCGCGCTGAAGGCCGGATGCAACCGGATCGTGTGGAAGCCCGCATCCTCCTCCGTCGCGTCCACGCCCGCCGCGTAGCGATAGATCCAGTCCGCCACCGCTCCATATGCGTAGTGGTTATAGCTGTTCATGCTCGGGTCGCCCTTCATCTGGTCGCCATTCCACCGCTCCCACATCGTCGTGGCGCCGTGCCCAACCAGGTAGCCCCAGCTCGGATACCGCGTATTCAGCAGCAGCTTGTACGCCAACTCCTGGTGCCCGGTATCGGTCAGCACCGCCAGCAGGTACGGCGTGCCCAGAAAGCCCGTCCCCAGTAGCCCATGATTGGCCTCAATCTTGGCCGCCAGATGGTCGGCTACCCTGGCCCGCATCGCATCCGGAACCAGCCGCATCCACAGCGCCAGCACGTACCCGGTCTGCGTATCGCCGCCCTTGGCCTTGGCGTCGGGATTGTTGATCACGCCAAACGGCGACGGCCCCTGGTCCGCTCCCTCCACAAATCCGTCGTCGTGCACAAACGCCTTCTGGAACGCGCCTTGAATCTTCGCAAACAGCGCGGCATAGTGCGCCTCGTCGGCGGTTTTGCCCTGCGCATGAGCCATCTGCCGCATCAGCGTCACGTCGTACGCCCAACTGGCCGTGGCCACAAGCGGAAACTGCGTCGGCCCCTCAGGCGACAGCCAGTCGCCAAATGGAATCCCCGCGTTCTTCTTCCACAGAAAATCCGGATTCGTCTTCTCAATCGCGGTCAGGTAACGGCTCATCGCCTCCCAGTTCTGCTCCACCACGCTCAGGTCGCCAGTCTGTATCCATGATGTCCAGGGGATGATCACCCCCGCATCGCTCCACCCCGCGGCCGAATCCGACGAGGTCGTGTTGATGCCCGGCGCGAAAATCCCGAAGAGCGCTCCGGCAATCTCCGGGCTCGCCCCAAATCCGCCCCCGCTGCCCAGCTGCGTGCCACGAATATCCCCGGCAAACTTGCGCGAAAACGCCGCCAGCTCCATGTTGTAGCTCGCCGTCCTCCAGAAGACCTGCGCATCCGCCGTCCAGCCCAGCCGCTCGTCGCGCTGCGGGCAATCCGTCGGCACTCCCACAAAGTTCGACCGCTGCCCCCACAGAATGTTCTTCCACAGCTGGTTGATCATCGGGCTGCCTGTCTCCAGCTTCGCGTTGAACTTGGCGTTCGTATGGAAGACCTTCGCCGTTACCGACTCCACCGGCAGCTCTTGTGCCAGCCCCGTCACCTCCAGGTAACGGAAGCCGTGGAAGGTAAACTGCGGCTCAAACTCTTCGCTTCCCGTTCCCGCAAGCGTAAAGTGGTCGGTCGAGAGCGCGGTGCGCAGGTTGTCGGTGTAGAGCGTCCCGTCGGCGTTCACAATCTCGCCCGTCCGCACTCGCACCGTCGTTCCCGCCGACCCGCTCAGCACCAGGTGCTCCACGCCCGAGAAGTTCTGCCCAAAGTCGTACACCCACACGCCCGGCTGCGGCTCGGTCACTGTCTTCGCCGTAAGCGTCTGCTCCACCTGGATCGGCTGAAAGTCCTGTCCGTCGATGGTCACCTTGCTCAGCTCCGGCTGCCGCACCGCCACCGTCTGCCAGCCGTGGTCGTCAAAGCCGGCCAACTTCCAGCCTGCCTGCTCCAGCCGCGCGTCCTGGGTCTCGCCGTCGTAGATCTCAGCTTTCATGATCGCGGACTCCGTGGCCTTCCAACTCGCGTCCGTCGCCACCCATTCGTCGCTGCCATCCGTATAGTGGATGCGCAACTGCGCCCGCAGGCTCGGCGGCGTGGCGCCATAGATATTCGGCTGCTGGTACCACTGCAGCGGCGTGGAATACCACCCCGGAGCGATCAAGGCGGATATTGAGTTCGCCCCCTGCTTCACACTCGTCGTCACGTCGTAGGTCTGGTACTTCAGGCGCTCCCGGTAGTCGGTCCAGCCCGGCGCAAGCACGTCGTTGCCGGCCTTCTTGCCGTTCACAAGCACCTGGTACGCACCCAGAGCCGTCGCATACAGCCGCGCATACTCCACCGGCTTGCTCACCCCAAACTCATGTCGCAGCGCCTTCACCGTCTGTGCAGGCCACGGCTTGCCCGGATCATCGGCGGCAGTCGGAGCCACAAAGGCTACCGCCGGCTGCCAGTTCGCCGCTTCGCTCCGATCCATCCAGCTTCCCGCGCCAATCGATGCTTCCCATCCCGCGCCGGTCTTGCTGGCAAAGCTCACCACCGTGCCGTCGTCCAGCTTCACCACCAGCGTCGCGCTCATCGTCGGCGCCGTGTGTGTTCCAAATCCATTCGGATCCTCCACGTAGTGCGTCGTCTCCACCGCCAGCAGGTTCGCCCCCGCCTTCAGCTGCGCCGTCACATCCGCCCGCACATACTTCTTCCACGGCAGCTGCTTCCAGCCCGGCAGCGCGGCCCCGGTCAGCACCTGCGTCCCATTCACCCACGCGCTGGCCACATCCTGACCTGTCACATACAGCGCCGCCTGCTTCACCTTGCCCGTCAGCTCCATCGGCAGCCTATACGCAATCCGCTGCTCCGCCGGAACCGGCTTCTCCCAAAGCTTCATCCCGTCTGCCGCCGTAATCCACGTGGCATTCGCCTTCCGCAACTCCGCTTCTTCCCAGTTCTGGCTGCCCACCCAGTCGGCCTTCCAGTTTGCGGCGTCCATCAGTCCTGTTTCCCAAGTCGTGCTCACTGCTGCCGAATACGCCTTGCCCGCCGCATCCCACGCCGTCACCCGCCAGTAGTACTTGGTCGTCGCTTTCAACGCCGGCCCGCGATACACCACGCCCACCGACTGCCCCGATTTCACCCGTCCGGAGTCCCACACATCCGCCTTGCCCTTTTCCAAAGAGTCGGCGCTCGTCGCCACCTGCACCCGGTACGCCGTCTGCCGCGCACCCGTCCGTCCATCCTCAATCACCCAGCTGAACCGCGGCGCGGCATCGTCCAGTCCCAGCGGAGCCTCAAAGTCGTCCACGCGCAGATACCCAGGCGCGGCACTCTTCGCCGCCTCCTGCCCTTGGGCAACCCCACAAGGAACCAAAGTTAAGGCCACAACAGCAGCCATAACCATCGCAAACATCCGCTTCAAACCAGACAAATCAGACATGGAATCGAGACCTCGGCAAAAATTTCGCTCCTCCTCGGCAGCACGCTTCGGAAGGCAAGCCATTGTAGCCACCAGCGGGCAACAATTTCAAATAAGAAATACTTGCCGTTATGAATATTGCTGTGATATCTCTTATCCCCGGGCATTTCTTGCCGCCTTCCATGGAGGGAAACTCATGACCCTGAAACCCCTCGCCGGTCTCTTTGCAGCCGCCATCCTGCTTGCTCCCCTCGCCGCAAACGCACAGGCCCCCGGCCAGCTCCAAATCCAATGGGACAAGCCGCTGCTCGTCTCCCGCTCCACACCCACCCTGCAGATCGTGGTCAACCCCATGACGCGCCCCGGCTCGCCCATCCACGACAGCTCTTTTGCCGCCGTCAAAGACCTCGGCGCGGACTACGTTCGCTACGTTCCCTGGCTGCCCTACCCCAAGATGGTCGTCGCCGAGCTCGAGGCACCCACCGCCGCCGCCACCTCCTGGGATTTCTCCCTCATCGATCCCATGACCAAGGACTTCTTCGACTCCACGGCCGGCCACACCCGCATCCTCAACTTCAGCACCATCCCCGCCTGGCTCTTCAAAACCGAAAAAGCCGTCACCTACCCGGCCGATCCCAACCAGCCCGTCTGGAACTACACCCAGGGAACACAGCTCGTTGACCCCCCCGGCAAGCAGCTCGGCGACTACTTTGCCCGCCTTGTCAGCTGGTACTCCCAGGGTGGCTTCACCGACGAAAACGGCCTTCGCCACAACTCCGGCTACCACTTCCCCATCCCCATCTGGGAAGTCCTCAACGAGCCCGACTTCGAGCACGCAACCACTCCCCAGCAGTACACCGAACGTTACGACGCCATCGTCGGGGCCATTCACAAGGTAAGCCCCGACACCAAATTCATGGGCCTCGCGCTCGCCCAGCCCAGCCTCGTTCCGGAGTTTTTCCAGTACTTCCTCGACCACAAACACCACAAGCCCGGCATCCCGCTCGACTACATCTCTTACCACTTCTATGCCAGCCCGCAGCCGGAAGAGACCATCGACAACTGGCAGTACACCTACTTCAATCAGGCTGACGGCTTCCTCAACACCGTCCGCTACGCCGAGTCCATCCGCAAGCACCTCTCGCCAACCACCAAGGTCGATCTCGACGAACTCGGCGTCATCCAACCCGACGGTACCGGCAACCTCGACGGTCCCAACCCCTACAAGCCCTATCCCGCCGCCTACTGGAACCTCGCCGCTTCACTCTACGCCTATCTCTATATCGAGCTGGCAAAGCAGGGCATTGACGTCATCGGCGAATCCCAACTCGTCGGCTACCCCACCCAGTTCCCCAGCGTCACCATGATCGACTGGACCAACGGCAAGCCCAACGCCCGCTTCTGGGTGCTCAAGCTCATCAAAGACAACTTCGGCCCCGGCGATACCCTCGCCACCACCGACAACGGTGACCAACTCGGCGCGCCCCCGGGCAGCTTTAGCGCTCAAGCCTTCCAAACCGCCCACGGCAAGCGTCTCCTGCTCGCCAACAAGCGCAATCGCTCCATTGACATCGCCCTTCCCGCCGAGGCAGCCACCGCCCCCACCGTATCTGCTCGCTCCGTCGACGTGCAAAGCGGCGAAGGCCCGGCCCGCTCTGTCCCCGTTACCGGTGGCAAAGTCACCCTCGCCCCCTTCGCCGTAACGGTGGTCAGCTGGTGACCGCGCCTGCCGTACCGCCAACTGCCCCTGTTGCCCCCGTCGCGAATGCAGGCCTCGGCAACCGGGTCGCCTTCCTGCTGCGCCTGCGCCCCGGCATGGGCCCGGCCTACGACGCCTCCCACCAGCAGGTCTGGCCTGGGATGCTCGCCCTGCTCAAGCGCGCCGGGGTCGAGGAGTACTCCATCTTCCGCCGCGACGAAATGCTCATCCTCGTCCTGCGTGTCTCGAACTTCGATGCCGTCTGGGACCGCATCGAGGCCGACCCCATCAACACCGCCTGGCAGCAGGCCATGGAACCCTATTTCGAGCCCAATACCGGCCTTCGCCCCGGCGAGCGCTTTCCCATGTTGCTGGAAGTCTTCTATCTGCCGTAGTCTGCCCTCGTTTCAAGGAGCATTTGTCATGAGTACCCGTCCACTCCGTGTAGGCCTCTGCGGCTTGGGCCTCGCCGCCTACTGGCCCCAGTTTCCCGCCCTTAAACCCCAACTGGAAGCCTGCCTCGCCACCGTCGCGGAACTCGTCTCCGGCCCGGACACACACCTCGTCAACCTCGGCCTCGTTGACTCCGTCCCCGCCGCCCGCGAAGCAGGCAGCCGCTGCTGCCGCGAAGAGGTAGATCTCCTCATCCTCTACGCCACTACCTACACGCTTTCCTCCACCGTTCTCCCCCTCGTCACCCGCGCCCAGGTCCCGGTCATCGTCCTCAACCTCCAGCCCCAGGCCGCCATCGACTACGCCGCCTTCGCCCAACTCCCTGATCGCACCGCCATGACCGGCGCATGGCTCGCCTACTGCTCCGCCTGCCCCACCCCCGAGATCGCCAACCTCTTCGCCCGCGCCGGAATCCCCTTCCACCAGGTCACCGGCTACCTCGGCGAACCCCACGTCGCCCAGCAGCTCTCCGGCTGGCTCGCCGCCGCCCGCGTCGCCGCAACCCTGCGCAACAGCACTCTCGGCCTCATGGGCCACTACTACTCTGGAATGTTCGATATACAAACCGATCTCACGCGCATTTCCACCGTTTTCGGTGTGGATGTGGAAATGGTGGAAGTCGAAGAAATCAACGCTCTCCGCGGCAATCTCGACGAGTCCGCCATCGCCGCTCGCGTCGCCGCCTTCCACACCCACTTCGACGTCCAGCCAGACTGCCCACCCGCCGACCTCAACCGCGCCGCAGCCACCTCCCTCGCGCTCGACCAGCTTGTCGCCTCGCACGGCCTCAGCCTCATGGCCTACTACGCCCAGGGCACCGGAACACCGGCTCACGAAGACATCCTCAGCTCCATCATCCTCGGCGCATCGCTGCTCACCGCCTCCCACGTTCCTGTCGCCGGGGAGTACGAGGTCAAAAACGCCGTCGCCATGAAAATTATGGACATCCTCGGCGCCGGAGGCTCCTTCACCGAGTTCTATGCCATCGATTTCGCCGCCGACCAGGTCCTCATGGGCCACGATGGCCCCGGACACACCGCCATCGCCCAGGGCAAAACCAAGGTCCGCCCCCTCGGCGTCTATCACGGCAAGGTCGGCAACGGACTGTCAGTAGAAATGTCCGTCCAGCACGGCCCCGTCACCCTGCTCTCCGTCGCGGAAGACCCCGCCCACGGCTTCAAGTTCCTCGTCGCCGAAGGCCGCAGCGAACCTGGCCCCATCCTCGAAATCGGCAACACCAACAGCCGCTACAGCTTTCCCCTCGGCGCCCGCGGCTTGGTCGAAGCCTGGAACGCGCAAGCCCCCGCCCACCACTGCGCCGTCGGCATCGGCCACCGCGCCGCCGACCTCCAAAAACTAGCCGCCCTCCTCCGCATCCCCTTCATCCAGGTCTGCTGACGGGTTCGCCGTGCCCTACACCTTCGGCTCCCAACCCGGCTCATACGACCGCCCCCACTTCCGCATCGCCTCGGCATCGTTCACAATCTTTCCGTCCGCCGTATCCAGATGCAGTTCCCGCTGCACCTCCCAGGCAATATTCGACAACTGCAGCATCGTCACCGCAACATTACCCACCGCCACCGGAGCATGCAGCTTCTCCCCGGTCCGTATTCCAGCAATCAGGTTCGCAAAGTGCGCATCGGTCATCGAGTCCCGCCCAATCCGGTCTGTCGAGCTCGTCGTCGTCCCCACCTTGAACTCGCTCTTCTTCGCCCCGTTCAGGTCGTAGATCTCGTATCCGTCGCGGTCAATCAGCACGCTGCCCTCGGTGCCCATAATTACCGCGCCCCGGTCCCGCCCGTAGAACTTCATCCCGTTGCAGCACTTGCCTTCCCACTCAATCAGCTTGTCCTCGTACTCAAAGCTGGTGTTCAGCGTGTCGTAAAACTCCCAATCGTCCTTGAAGTGGTATCGCCCGCCCTGCGCCGCAATCCGCTGCGGATTCTCCACCCCCAGCGCCCAGCGGCACACGTCCACCTCATGCGTTCCGTTGTTCAGCGTCTCGCCCGTACCCCAGTGCCGGAACCAGTGCCAGTTGTACGGCTGCACGTTGTCCTTGTACGGTCGTCGCGGAGCGGGCCCCTGCCACAGATCCCAGTCCAGCGTCGCCGGCACAGCAGCTTCCTTGCCCACCCCAATCGACTTGCGCACATTCGAGTAGAAGGCCTTGCCATAGTACGCCCGCCCAATCAGCCCGCCGTGAATCTTCTCGACGATCTCGATCGTGTGCGGCGACGACCGCTGCTGCGAGCCCATCTGCGCCAGCTTGCCGTACTTCCGCTGCGCCGCCACCAGCATCGCTCCCTCGGCCGGATTATGGCTCAGCGGCTTCTCCACGTACACATTCTTGCCCGCCGCCAGCGCGGCAATGGCCATCGGCGCATGCCAGTGGTCGGGCGTCGCAATGGTTACCGCGTCTACATCCTTCAGCGCCAGAATCTCGCGGAAGTCATGCACCGGCTTTGGCGCGTATCCCAGCTCCTTCTCCGCCTCATCCGTAAACCGCTTCAGAATGTTCGACTCCACGTCACAGGCATGGCTCACCCGCGCGGTCGCATGGTTGGCCTTCAGCGACGACAAATGCGCATACGCCCGCCCGTTCAGCCCGATCACCGCAAAGTTCAGCCGGTCGTTCGCCCCCGCAATCTGCGCATAGCTTTTCGCTGTCGAGGCTACCGCCAAACCCGCTGCACCCACCGCCATCCCGTCCAGTAACTCGCGTCGCGTTATCATCGGTCCCCTCCTCTGCAAGTCAAATCAGCAAGCCAGCCCGGCCTTCGCCATCGCCTGTTTCAACCCCGCCATGCTCGTCCGCGTGCATTGCTCCGGCGACCCGCCGCCCTTCCAGTGGGTCTCCAGGCTCAACCCGTAGTGGAAGCCATCTCCCGCCAGCGCCTTCAGTTGACCCACCCAATCCACCACTCCCCCGCCTACCGGAGCCCACTCGTACTTGCCATCCGGCTTCAGCGTCACATCCTTCACATGGCAATGGCCGATGCGCTGCTTGGGCAGCAGGGCGTACCCATCGGGAAACGGCGTCGCCCGCAAAGCCTCTGCGTTCCCTGGGTCCCAGTTCAGCATAAAGTTACTGTTCGGAATCGCCGCCAGCACCGCAGCAGCCTCCGGCCCCGTCGCCGTGTTGCACGACATCTCGTTCTCCAGCAGCAGGACGATCTTCTCCTGCGCGCATCGCTCGGCCGCCTGCTTCAGCTTGGCGTTGATAGGGGCCCGATACGGCCCCTGATCGGCCAGCCGCCAAAAGTCGAAGCAGCGAATGCGATCCGTTTCGAAAGCCTTGCACAGCTCAAGGCAATGCTCCAGCAGCTTGTCCTGCTCCTTGAAGTCGAAGTCCGCGTGAAACTGGTCCCGCTTTTCGCTCTCGCTGGAAAGCGGCGCGCCCGGCCAATCCGTCTTGAAGAGCGGGCTGGCAATGTCGGTCACTCGCAGCTTGTGCTCCGCCAGAATCTTGCGCGCATCCTCAATCTGCTTCGCTGAGAGCGCCGTCACGTTCGTTCCCCACATCGAGCGCAGCTCAATCCAGCGGAAGCCGAAGTCATGCGCCACAATCTTGCAGGCCAGCTCGAAATCCGGGCTAATCTCATCGTTGATTACCGCCATGCGAAAGGGGCAGTTTGCCTCCTCCGCCATTGCCGGGAATCCTGAGGGTAAGCTGGACGCAAAGGCGGCAAGCCCCAGTCCATTCAGCACGTCGCGTCGGGTAAGCATGGAGACCTCCAAACTCGGACGCCACTCCTTATTCAACCGCTTCAGCGGAGATTTATAGAAGCGCGCCGAGTCGCGAACATTCTACCGGAATCCAACCGACCCAGGCATCCGCCAAGGTCTCACTTCCCCCAGCAGCCCTAATCTGGGTACACTGTTTCGCATAGCCGGAACCGCCAGATTCTCGCGCGGGCCGCGATGGAGGAACGGATGTTCAACGTCGTGACGATTGCCAGGGAGTTTGGAGCGGGCGGAGCGGAAACCGGTCGCAAGGTCGCCGGCCTGCTCGGCTGGGAGTATCTGGACAAAGAAATCATCGAGCGTGCCGCTGAGGTGGGCCATCTGCCGCCCGACCGCGCCGAGGCCGCCGACGAACGCTCCCAACGCTGGTGGGAGAAGGTTCTGCGCGGCTTCCAGGACACCGGCCAGGCCATGATTCCCCCTTCGCCGCTTGACTTCGACACCGTTCAGAACTCGACCGTGCGTGTCATTCAGCAGGCTGCCAAGGTGGGCAACTGCGTCATCATCGGACGCAGCTCCCAGTGCGTCCTCCGCCACCAGCCCCATGTTCTCCACGCCCTGGTCTACGCGCCCATGGAAGAGAAGATCGCCCGCATGAAGGCGCGATTACCCCAGGGCACGGACGTGCACGCCTTGCTTCGCCGCATCGACGCCGAGCGAACGCATTACACCCAGACCTACTACGGCAAAGACTGGTCAGACCGCGGCCTTTATCACATCTGTGTCAACAGCACTCTCGGCACCGATGCCTGCGCAAAAATGATCGTCCAAACCGTCCATCCCTGCTGATCGGCGTCGCAGAAACCGGAAGAGATATTAAGATTGCGATACCGTCGCACCCTTTTCCGGAGAACCCAACCAATGTGCCTTCGTTCCTATGCCCGCCATCTTTTCGTTGCCCTGCTCATCAGCCTTCCAGTCGCCGCAGCCATAGCTCAGCCTGCCTCCTCGCCACTCCCCGACATGCGCTGGCGGCTCATCGGCCCATTCCGCGGTGGTCGTACCCGCGCCGCCGCGGGGGTTCCATCCCAGCCCAATGTCTTCTACGTCGGTCAGGTGGACGGTGGTGTCTGGAAGTCCAACGACTACGGCCGCACCTGGAACCCCATCTTCGACGACCAGCCCACGCAGTCCATCGGCGCAATCGCAGTCGCTCCCTCCGACCCCAACATCGTCTACGTCGCTTCCGGCGAAGGCCTTCACCGTCCCGACCTCTCCGTCGGTGATGGCATCTACCGCTCCGCCGATGCCGGCAAAACCTGGACCCATCTCGGCCTTCGCGACGGCCAGCAGATTCCCGACCTCGCCATCGATCCGCGCGACCCCAATCGCCTCTTCGCCGCCGTCCTCGGCCATCCCTACGGCCCCAACAACGAGCGCGGCATCTACCGCTCCACCGACGGCGGCGCAACCTGGCTCCGCATGCTCTCCATCGACAGCAACACCGGCGCCTCCCAGGTCGTCCTCGACCCCAGCCATCCCGACACTGTCTATGCCAGCATGTGGGAGTCACGCCTCGGCCCCTGGGAAGACCGCAACCAGTACGACGGCAACCACGGCGGTCTCTTCAAGTCCACCGACGGCGGCGCAACCTGGAACAAGCTCACGACCGGCCTACCCAGCGACCTGCAGCAGATCCAGCTGGCCATCGCTGCCAGCGACTCCAACCGCCTCTACGCTACGCTTGCCACCGCCAACCAGGGTGGCTATGCCTCCGGTGCCGGCCTCGGGCTCTACCGCTCTGACGATGCTGGCGCGACCTGGCATAAGGCCACAGACGATCCCCGCCCAGCCATGAAAATCGGCGGCGGCGATCTGCCCATCCCCGCCGTCGACCCCAAAGACCCTGATACCGTCTACGTCGCCAGCATCGTCACCGTCCGCTCCTCCGACGGCGGCCGCACTTGGCTCAGCCTGCGCGGCGCACCCGGCGGCGACGACTACCAGAACCTGTGGATCAACCCCACCAACCCCGACATCATCCTCCTCGTCGCCGACCAGGGCGCGCTCGTCAGTGTCAACCGCGGACAATCCTGGAGCAGCTGGTACAACCAGCCCACCGCTCAGCTCTACCACGTCGCTGTCACCAACACTTTCCCATATCAGGTCTGCGCCGGCCAGCAGGAGAGCGGCTCCGTCTGCATCTCCTCCCGCGGCAACGACGGCGAAATCACGGAGCGCGACTGGCACCCCGTCGGCGTCATCGAGTATGGCTACGCCGCGCCCGACCCGCTCCATCCCGAGTACGTCTACGGCGCCGGCCGCACCGAGGTCTCACGCTTCAACATGGTCACCGGGCAAACGCAAAACCTCACTCCCGTTCCGCTGCGCGACCCCGGCGTCCACGGCGATCGCACCGAGCCCATCCTCTTTTCGCCCGTCGATCCCCATCGCCTCTACTACGCCGCCAACGTCCTCTTTGAGAGCACCGACTACGGCTACTCCTGGCAGAAAATCTCTCCCGATCTCTCCCGCCAGCACGCCGCCCAGCTTGACACCCTGCCCAAACTCACCGACAAGGAGGCCTCAGCCCGCCTCGGCGCAATTTACTCCCTCGCCGCCTCCTACCAGAACATCAACACCCTCTGGGCCGGCACCGACGACGGCCTCGTCTGGACCACCCGCGACCACGGCAAGAACTGGAAGGACATCACCCCGCCCAGCCTGAAGCCCTGGAGCAAGATTAGCCAGCTGTCCGCCTCGCACTTCGACGACCAGTCTGCTTACATCTCCGTCAGCCGCTTCCGCGTCGACGATCAGCACGCCTACCTCTATCGCACCCACGACGGCGGCGCTACCTGGCAGTCCATCGCCGCAGGCCTGCCCGACTCGCCGGTCAACACCGTCCGCGAAGACCCCATCCGCAAGGGGTTGCTCTTCGCCGGCACCGAAACCGCCGTCTGGTTCTCCCTCGACGACGGCGACCACTGGCAGCCGCTCCAGCTCAACCTGCCCCACACATCCATGCGCGACCTCTGGGTTAAGGACAACGACCTCATCGTCGCCACGCACGGTCGTTCTTTCTGGATACTCGACGACATCTCGCCCCTGCGCCAGTTGGAAAAGGTAAAGGCCGAGCCCGTTCTGTTCACCCCCGGCAACGCCTGGCGCGTCCGCCGCAGCACCTACACGGACACGCCCATCCCCCCTGACGAGCCCACCGGACAGAACCCCCCCGACGGCGCTGTCCTCGACTATTGGCTCCCCGCCGACGCCAAAGGCCCCGTCACCCTTGAAATCCTTGATGCCGCCGGCAAGCTCGTCCGCCGCTACGCCTCCACTGACGCTCCCGTGCTCACCCAGGACCAGCTGGCGAAGCAGCTCATCCCCCTCGTCTGGGTCAAGCCATCCCAGGCCCTGCCTGCCACCGCCGGCTTCCACCGCTGGGTCTGGGACCTCCACTACACCACCCCGGTCGCCACCTATTACGACTACCCCATTTCGGCCGTCCCCCACGCCACGCCACGCCTGCCCCTCGGCACACTGGCCCTCCCCGGCATGTACCAGGCGCGGCTCACCGTCGGCGGCAAGGTCCTAACCGAGCGCTTCATCGTCAATATCGACCCCCGCGTCCCTGCCACGCCCAAAGATATCGAGACCCTCTTCGCACTCGAAAGCAGACTCTCGGGCATGGTCGACTCCAGCGCCCGGGCCACATTGGCCGCCCACTCCTTGCGCGAGCAGGTCGCAAGGCTCGCCCAATCTGCGCCCGCCGACCTCAAGCCCAAGCTCGATGCGGCCGACAAGCAGCTGGCCGCCCTGCTTGACGGCGAACGCAAAGCCGACGGCACGGAGTCCGAGCCCGGCCTCGACGACCTAGCCGGCTCGGCGTCAGGACTCTACGGCCAGGTCGGTCAGGCCGACGCCATCCCCACTGCCTCCCAGCAGCAGGCAGCCGCCCACGCCGAAAGGGAGCAGCACGAAGCCCTCGAGCACTGGGAAAAATGGAACAACTCCGACCTGCCCGCCCTCAACACCGCTCTCAAATCAGCAGGCCTGCCCACCCTCGACAGCAAACTCGCCCCATCCTCCATGCCCGAACAGGGCGACGAAGACTAAACACCGGTCTTTCGCGGTCCCGCATCAATTCCTCTTGAATCAACAGCCAAACCCTGAGAAACTGCCTCACAACCACTTGCGGGGACTCGTCGCCCAGACGAGTCTCCGCTGCGTTGCATCTGCCCCACCTTCCCATCTCCCTTGAGGCTGCCAAATTATGACCCCACCGCTTCCACCGGCCATTCGCTTCCGCCCGCTCCTTCTCCTGGCAGTCCTCCTCTTTCCCGCCAGCTTCCTGGCAGCTCAGCAGACCGTTCCGGCAGCCCTATTCAGCGACCTCTCCTGGCGTCTCATTGGCCCTTTCCGCGGCGGCCGCGCCGTCGCCGTCACCGGCGTCCCTGGCGACGGCGCCACATTCTACTTCGGCTCCGTCGACGGCGGCGTCTGGAAGACCGCGAACGCCGGCGTCACCTGGACACCCCTCTTTGACCACCAGCCCGTCGCCTCCATCGGCGCGCTGGCCATCGCGCCCTCCAATCCAAGCATCCTTTACGCAGGGACCGGAGAAACCGACATCCGCTCCAACCTCGCCTCCGGCAACGGCGTATATCGCTCCACCGACGCTGGCCTCACCTGGCAGCACAGCGGCCTCGACAACACCCGCCAGATCAGCAAAATCGTCGTTGACTCCAGCAATCCCCAAATCGTCTACGTCGGCGCACTCGGCCACGCCTACGGGCCCAACCCCGAGCGCGGCGTCTACAAGTCCACCGACGGCGGTGCAACCTGGGCCCAGGTCCTCTTCAAAGGCCCCGACCTCGGCGTCGCCGATCTGGCCATCGCCGTCGCCAAGCCCCAAATCCTTTTCGCCACGCTCTGGAACGCCCATCGCCCACCCTGGTCCGTCTACGGCCCACTCCTCGGCGCAGGCTCCGGCCTCTTTCGCTCCACCGACGCCGGCGCAACCTGGCAGCCCTGCATCGGCAACGGCCTGCCCACCGGCCAGTGGGGTCGCTCCGGCGTCGCCGTCTCACCCGACGGCCAAACCGTCTACGCCCTCGTCGAAGCCGCTCAATCCGGCCTCTACGTCTCCCACGACGGCGGCTCCAACTGGACCCTCGCCAACGCCGATCCACGCCTCACAAGCCGCGCCTGGTATTTCAGCCGCATCACCGTCGATCCCTCCGACCCCAACACCTTTTACATGCCCAACGTCGCTCTCATGGGCTCCACCGACGGCGGCAAGACCGTCTCCGTCGTTCGCGGAGCACCCGGCGGCGACGACTACCACGAGCTCTGGGTTGACCCCTCCAACGGCTCACGCATGATCCTCGGTTCCGACCAGGGAACCACCATCTCGCTCGATCGCGGCAAAACCTGGTCCTCCTGGTACAACCAACCCACCGCCCAGCTCTACCACGTCACCACCGACGACCGCTTCCCCTACACCGTCTACGGCGCGCAGCAGGACTCCGGCGCAGCCCTCGTCCTATCCCGTACCGACCATGGTCAAATCACGCCTCGCGACTGGTCCCCCTCCGGCGGTAGTGAGAGCGGCTACATCGCCGTCGACCCCAAAGATCCCGACATCCTCTACCTTTCCGGCTCTTACGGTGCAGTCGACCGCTTCGACCGCCGCCGCGCCCTCTCACAGAACGTCTCTCCCTGGCCCGCGCCCATCTTCGGCTCTGAAATCTCCACCCGCCGCTACCGAGACCCCTGGACGCCGCCCCTCGTCTTCTCCCCCGTCGACAAGATCTCCCTCTACATGGGAACCCAGTACGTCATGAAGACCACAGACGGTGGCCTCCACTGGGCCGAAATCAGCCCCGATCTCACCGGCTCCACCGTCAAATCCAGCTCCGGATCCGGCGGCATCACCGACCCCACCGCCGCCTCCCACGGAAACACCGTCACCAGCCCCGTCGCCGCAGAATCCACCACCCCCCAGAACGCCATCGCCCGCGGCTACGGCACGATCTCCACCGTCGCCCCCTCCTATATCAACGCCGACATCCTCTGGGCCGGCAGCGACACCGGCATCCTATCCCTCACCCGCGACGGGGGCAAAACCTGGGCCAATGTCACCCCCGCCGGCCTCGCCCCCTGGGGCCGCGTCTCGCTGATTGAGCCGTCGCACTTCGACCCCGCCGTCGCCTACGCCTCCATCGAGCGCCACCGCGTCGACGACCAGTCGCCCCTCATCTACCGCACCGCAGACTCCGGCCACTCCTGGCAGCTCATCACCACCGGCCTCGCCGCGCCTAACTTCGTCAACGCCGTCCGCGAAGACCCCGACCGCCCCGGCCTGCTCTTCGCCGGCACGGAATTCGGTATCTACGTCTCCTTCCACAACGGCGACCAGTGGCAACCCCTCCAGCTCAACCTGCCCGCCACCAGCATCCGTGACATGGTCATCCACGGCGACGATCTCGTCGTCGCCACCCACGGCCGCTCCTTCTGGATACTCGACGACATCACTCCCCTGCGCCAGGTTGCCGATCACGCCGCCGCCGAGGCCTTCCTCTACCAGCCCCAGGCCACCTACCGCATCGACAACGATGCCTTCCCCGGCACGCCGCTCCCGCCCGAGGAGCCCACCTCCGCCAACCCCCCTTCCGGCGCCATCCTCGACTACGTTCTGCCCGCCGGCGTTCACACGGTCGAGCTCAAGATCTTCGGCACCGGACACAAACTTCTCCGCCACTACTCTTCCGACTCCGTTTCCCCGGAACACGCCCCCCTGCCCATCGCCGAGCGCTGGTTCCCTGAGCCTCCGCATCTCGCAGCCACGCCCGGCATGCACCGCTTCGTCTGGAATCTCGCTGCCGGCCCTGCTGCGGAAACCGACAGCGATGAGCCGGACGACGGCGAGGGCGACATCCCCCACGGCCCCAAAGTCACGCCCGGCCACTTCGATCTGGAGCTCGTAGTTGACGGCAAATCGCTCCAGTCTGTCCCACTCATCGTCTTCAAAGACCCCCGCTCGCCTGCCTCGCAAGACGAACTCGACCAGCAGTTCGCCACCGCCGGCCACATCTTCGCCGAAACTATCGAAACACGCCGCGCACTGGCTGAGATTGCCTCCGCCCAACCCGAGCTCACCCGCCTCCTCGCCGACACGTCCCTCACGCCCACCCTGCACACCCAGGCCCAGTCCGTGCAGGCCGCCATCCAGCACATCCTCGCCGGCGACAAGGCCCTCGGCCTAAGCGCCGCCAACAGCGCCCTCACCGCCGCGCTTTCCGCCGTCGAAAGCTCTGACCGCCCGGCACCCTCCCAGGCCACCCAGCTTTACCAGCTCGTCGCCCCCGGCGCTCATGAGCGCATCCAGCAGTGGAACCAGCTCAAATCCGGCTCCCTCGCCACGCTCAACCAGCAACTCCAGGCCCTTCACCTCAAGCCCATCGCCATCGCCCAAATCGAGCAGGAGGTCGAAGCCCTTATCACCCGCTAAGGCCCAAATCTGAACTATTCTGGTGAAACTCGGAGATCCCCCAATGCGCTTCTTCTTCGCAGGCCTCCTGGCACTCGTCCTTGGTGCCGCGGTATGCCCCGCACAAACCCCCACCGGCACCCTCCGCGGAACCGTCCTTGACCCCTCCGGAGCCCTCATTGCCGGCGCACAGGTCGAACTCCGCCAGACCGATCTCCCTACCACCCGCACCACCGTCACCGACGCCACCGGGAACTACGCTTTCCCCAGCCTCACCCCCGGCCTCTGGACCCTCCGCGTCACCGCCGCCGGCTTCGCCCCCGGCATCGCCGCTGTCACCATCTCCGTCGCTACCGTCACCAGCCTCCCCATCACCCTTAGCCTCCCCCAGCGCCAGGAAGTCATCCTCGACGGCGACCTCATCGGCTACAACCTCGCCACCCAGCAAATGGACCACGACTCCCCCGTCCACCAGAGCATCGTCACCGCCCAGGACCTCGCCACTCTCCCACTGCCCGCGCGCAGCTTCGCCAACATCGCCTTCCTCGCCCCCGGCACGGAGCCCGTCGAGCCATCCGATCCCACCAAGGCTCGCATCACGGCTGTCTCCACCGGCGGCAGCTCCGGCCTCAACAACGAGCTCTCCGTTGACGGCGGCGACAACTCCGACGACTTCATCGGTGGCTTCCTCCAGAACTTCTCCCCTGACTCCATCAGCGAGTTCGCCATCCGCACCGCACAGCAAGATGCCGACACCGGCGGCACCACCGCCGGCAGCGTCGTCATCACCACCAAGTCTGGCACCAACACCCTCCACGGCTCCGCGGCAGTATACGAGCGCGCCGCCGACCTCAACGCCCGTTACCCCATCGAGAACCCCGCCCCCAACCCCAAGCAGCCATTCTCCCGTCAGAACTACGTCGCCACCCTCGGCGGCCCGGCCATCGCCAGCAAACTCTGGTACTTCGCCAGCTTTGAGGGCATCCGAGAAAACGCCTCCATCGCCTACAGCCCCGCCAGCCTTACCCAGTTCAACGCCCTCGCGCAGCTCGCCGCCCAGGGACTCATCCCCGGCGTTTCCTCCATCGCCGTCCCCTCGACCGTTCCCATCCCCTTCCGCGACTTCTTTGACTCCGCCCGCATCGACTGGGCCCCGTCCGACCGCTCCCGCTGGATGCTCCGCGCCGCCACCGACAGCTACACCACCCACAACTCCCTCGTCCAGCAGGCCACCCTCCCCTCCACCGGCCTCCTCACCCACAACAACTACTTCAGCGCCGTCCTCAGCAACACCTACGTCTTCTCGCCCCGCGTTCTCGGCACCCTCGTTCTCAACGCTGGCGCGCTCCACCTCACCCAGACCCGCAACGCCAACCTCGGCTTCGCCTTGGCCTTCCCCTTCAGCTCCTCAGCCCTCACCGTCTCCGGCTTTGAAACCTTCGGCGACAACCAGTTCGCCACCCCCATCACCTACTTCCCCTCCGCGCGCAACCAGCAGAAATACCAGCTCCGCTACGACCTCGACATCCTCCACGGATCCCACAGCATCCGCACCGGCATCAACCTCATCCACGAGCCCGTCCTCGGCGGCGCATTCCCCGGCAACGCCGAAACCCTCTATCAGCTCCCCGAAAACCCCTCCTTCTACACCACCAACTCCGCCCAGTTCACCGCCGACCTCGCCGCCAACGCAACCTCAACCACCCTCGGCGGCGGCTTCGCCCAGAACATCCAGCGCCTTGCTGCCTACGCGCAGGACTCCAGGCACCTTCGCCCCGATCTAACCCTTAGCTACGGCTTCCGCTACTCTTCCACCTGGGGACTCATGACCGGCTCGGGCCGCTCCCAGGCCCAGAACCCCGGCGTTCTCACCCTCCAGGCTCTCGATATTCCTCTCGTTCCCAAACCCGCCGCCGATGATCGCGCCCAGCTTGCCCCCCGCCTCGGCCTCGCATGGTCCCCCGGCCGCAGCCAGCGCACCGTCCTCCGGGGCGGCTTCGGTATCTATCTCAACGACCTCGCCCAGACCGGCTGGGCCACCGCGCTCCAGGCCGTCTCCACCCAAGCCGGCCCCTGCCACGACCCTGTCGCCAACCCCACCGGTCCCGAGAACTCTGACAACTCCGGCTGCGTTCCAGGCTCGGCCTCGGGCGGCACTGCCGGCATCATCGCCTCCGGCTACCGCACCCCCTACGCCATCCACATCACCGCCGGCCTCCAGCACGCGCTCAGCAGTCACTGGCTCCTCTCCGCCGACTACACCCACGAACAGGGCAACCACGGCTACCGGGCCTACTCCTACACCGGCGGCGTCAACCTCTTCACACCGCAGCTTGCCATCACTGACCCTGACCAGGCCACCTATGTCCCCAACATCAACCTCTTCCGCTCCGACAATCGCTCCAGCTACAACGCCCTCATGCTCCACCTCCAGGGCGAAACCGGCCGCATCTCCCTCGTCGCCAACTACACCTTTTCCAAGGCCCAAACCTGGGGCTGCGTCCTCGGCGAGCTCTTTGACTACGTCAACGGCGTCTGCGACCCCCTCAACGCCTTTGCCCCCGGCGACTACGGCCCGTCCGGAGAAGATGTTCGCCAGCGTGCCGTCCTTGCCGCCCAACTCCATCTCCCCGCCGGACTCCTTCTCAGCGGCATCTCCCAGGCAGAGAGCTCCCGCCCCTTCACCGTCACCACCGCGGACAACGGGCAGCGCATCTCCGTCAACGGACAACCCACCCCTCTCGACGCCTTCCGCGGGACCCCCTATATCCAGACCGACCTGCGCATCAACCGCCCCATCCAAATCCGCGAATCCCTCATCCTCGAGCCCTTCGCCGAGCTCTTCAACCTCTTCAACCGCTCCAACCCGGGCGCAAACTACATCACCAACGTCGCCGATCTCCCCGTCCCCACCGCCCAGGCCCAGGCTGGCAACATCACCAGCCTCTGCACCAACGCAGACTGCTCCTCCACCGCGCCAGTAACCAGCCTCCGCCAGCTCTCCTTCCCAGCCGGCGGCCTCGGAGACTTCTTCGGCCCAGGCACCACCGTCGGCGCGCCCTTTGCAGCGCAACTCGGCCTCCGCCTCAGCTTTTGACGAGGGCCTGTTCACACTCCCTGAGTCGTGGCGACGGGAGAGGAGTTTTCCTCAGTTCAAGATGCGACGAGTGCGCTGTAACTGGTTACTGAAGCGAGGAGCGACGCAGACATGGGGAAAACTGGCTCCGTCCCTGTGGGTTGCGGCGCAAATCTGTCCATACTGCGTTCTCGCCCTCGGCGGAGGGGTCGCCACAGCTCTCGGACTCGGCCCTGTGTGCCCAGAATTGCTTGGCCCGATTCACACTCGCAACGCCATCCATCCAGGGAGTGTGAACAGGCCCTAGTTGTCTGGGTCTTACTCGAAATGCACTGGCACGTACTGCTCGGGCCGCCGCAGTGTATCGTACACACGCGCCGTCAACCGTCTGTGGTACCACGGCCGTCCGCCCAACTCCCGCATCAGTTCCGGCTCTCCCGCCGGACGATCCACCCAGACGCCTCTCAGAACCGGATCTTCCGCACCAAGCACTTCAGTCTGTGGATAAAACGCAATCCGCTCTGCCCCAGTGCCCGCAGCGTGTTCATCCTGTCGCTTACCGCTCCAAGCCGTCCAAAGCGCCCCGCACAGGCTGCTCCCGTTTTCGGCTCCGCTCAGCGCCAGGTGCCCCAACTGCGTCGCTCGCGGATTCATCTCCAGCAGCACTGGCCGTCCCGTCTCCGCTTCCAGGTGGAAGTCCAGCCCGAAGAACCCTGAAAGCCCCAGGGCGGCCGCCAGCTTCTCCCCGGCTTCCGCAATGCGCACATCCTCCATCCGTTCCACCACCAGCGCCGATCCCGCTGCATGTTGCGTAGCACGCACCCGCACCTGCATCGCCGCCAACACCTGTCCCCGGTCACAGGCATACATCGCATTGGCCGGTCTACCCGCAACAAAGCTCTGCAGGCTCACTTCGCCTTCTGTCCGCAAAAAGGCTGTCCGGTCCCCGTTGATCACTCTCCGCTTCAGCGCTGCCAGCAGGCTGGCCGGCTGTTTCAGCCTCACCCACGCCTCCACCACAGCTTCCGGGCTCCTGGCGATCACCACCCCCAAGCCATTGCTGGTCCCGTCCAGCTTCACTACCGCCGGCAACTTCCACTCCCCGGCCATTGCCGCAACGCGCTCCGCGCTGTCCAGCAGCACTGTCCGGGGAGTTGCAATTCCCAGCTCCGTCGCCAGCGTCAGCAGGCGCGTCCGGCTCCGCACAAGCCCAAACTGCGACGCATCCCCCAGCGACCGACCAATCCGCTCCGCCAGCTCCGGACGCGACTCTGCCAGCCCATGCAGCATCCGCACTGCCACATCGTCCGTGGGCATTATCCAATCTGCGCCGCTCGTCTCCAGGGCACGCACCAGACTACCCATCGGATCTCTTGTCGCAATCGGGAAATGCCGCACCATCCCATGCACGTATTCCAGCGGATGATCCGTAGGCCCAAACCAGCTCGCCGCGGCGCCCAAATCACGAAAGCACATCCCCAGCCGCGCGGCCATGGGCCATTGCGCGGTGGCGACAATCAATAAGCTGGGGGAGCTATCGGTCATGGCCTGCCAAGTGAGCTGTCGTCGGCAGGTCACTTCCACCGCGACAGTTTGTACTTTATAACATCCGTGTCGTAAAACAAGTGGAGCGCATACTGCTCACTTACATGTCTTAGTGAGCGGAATCCCCAAATCATTACTGGGTCCATCGAAAATAACGAGCGAGAAAGGAAACGAATGCTCTCAGTAGCTATCGTCGGTGCAGGTCCCTACGGACTTTCCCTTGCAGCCCATCTTACTGCCCTCGGCGTCGACTTCCTCATCTTCGGCCCTTGCATGGACTCCTGGCAAAATCGCATGCCTACCGGAATGCTCCTCAAGTCAGAGGGATTTGCCTCCGACCTCTACGCCCCAGCGCCCGGCTATCCGCTGCGCGACTATTGCCGCGAGCATGACCTTCCCTATGATGATGTCGGCCTGCCTGTCCCGCGAGCTCAATTCGTCGCCTATGGCCGCGAGTTCCAGCGCCGCTTCGTTCCCGACCTCGACCCATCCTCCATCTCCGCCATCCGCCCCGCCGCCGTCGGATTCGAGCTGGAAACATCCACCGGCCAGCTCTACCACGCCCGCCGCGTCGTTCTCGCCGTCGGCATCACGCCCTACGCCTCGCTCCCGCCGGAGTTCGCAGGCCTCCCGCCTGAACTCGTCAGCCACAGCTCCAGCCACAGCGACGTCACCCCCCTTCAGGGCAAGCGCGTTCTCGTCGTCGGGGCAGGCTCCTCCGCGGTCGATCTCGCCATTGAGCTCAAAAACACGGGCGCCAGCCCGGAACTCCTCGCCCGCACCGGCAATCTGCCCTTTCACGACCCACCGAATGGGCCCCGTCCGTTCCTCAAGCGCCTCACCAACCCCCGCACCACCATCGGCACCGGCTGGCGCTCAAAGCTTGCCGTCGACCTCCCGCTTGTCTTCCACGCCATGCCCCGCCGCCTGCGCCATAAAATCGTCGCAACGCATCTCGGCCCCGCACCCGGCTGGTTCGCCCGCGCCCAGTTTGAGGGTCGCGTCCCCACCCACCTCGGCGCAACCCTGCTCAGCCTCACCCCGCAGGATGGACAACTTCTCGTTCGTTTCCGCGACGCTTCCGGCACAGAGCAGCAACTCCTCGTCGACCACCTCATCGCCGCCACCGGATACAAACCCCGGATCGACCGCCTCACTTTCCTCGACCCCGCGCTCGCCGCCCGCATCGCCTCGGAAGGCGCCCCGTCCAGCCCTAGCGCTCCAATGATTGATCGCAACTTCCAAACCACCGTCCCCGGCCTCTACATGGTCGGGCTCGCAGCCGCCTACAACTTCGGCCCGCTGCTCCGCTTCGCCTGCGGTGCGGAGTTCACCGTCAAGCGCCTCGCTCCGCACCTCGCCCGGCAACTTTAAACTTGTCTGGAAGGGAACTGGCCAATGGAAATAGTACGCCCGACGGAACCTGTACGCATGGACAAATGGCTCTGGGCTGCGCGCTTTTTCAAAACCCGCGCCCTCGCTGTCAAAGCCTGCGACATGGGCCGTATCACCTCCAACGGCCAGACCGCCAAACCCGCCCGCGACGTCCGCGTCGGCGACCGCCTCGCCATTCGCGTTGAAGCCGGCGACTTTGAGGTCGAAGTCCTCGGCCTCAGCGAAATACGCGGTCCCGCCGCCGTCGCACAGGCCCTCTACCGCGAAAGCGAAGCCAGCCGCGACCGTCGCCGCCAGCTCCTCGAAGACCGCAAATTAGCTCCCCAGTTCGACCCCTTCGGCGGCGCCGGCCGCCCATCCAAACGCAACCGCCGCGAAATCAACCGCCTGCGCGGCTACTAACGCTTCCCGTCCTTCCCCGCCTTCAGCCGCTTCCAGTGCCGCTCCACGGCCTCACTCAGCTCATCCAGCCCCAACCCCAGTCGCTTCGCCTCCACCACCAGATGCTCCAGCGGCTCGCTCAGCAGCTCTGTCCGCGCCGCCTTGGTCGCCTCCGGCACGGCGCACACCACCGTCCCAATCCCCGGCTTTGACGCCAGCAGCCCGTCGGCTACCAGTTGCCCCACCACCTTGTGCGCGGTATTGGGATTAATCTTCAGCTCACGGCTCAGAGCACGCACGGAAGGGAACGCCGCCCCCGCCCGCAGCTGCCCGCTCACAATCGCCTTCCGCACCGCATAGGTCACCTGCTCGTGCAAGGCTGACCCAGGACGCAACTCAACTCGAAACGGAATCATGCGTGTACTATAGCCACCAGTACGCTCCCCGGCAACGGAGATTTCCCCTTCCCGCCGCGACTGCAGATTCCAGCGGAAATGCTCCCGAAGCCACATGTACGGAAACGTCTCAGCATCCATCGAAATCTCCACCTCTGCGGTACTTCACATATCTCCCGAAAATGAAATTTCAGTAATAAATCGGGAATCCTCGCCGGGATTTCTACGTAAATTCATATTCACCGAAAATCAAACCCAACAGCGCTTCTCGCTAACTCTATATATTTCTGCACGTTGCCTATTTTTCGCGCGAAATGTAAAGTTGGCCCCAAAATTGCATCTCAGTAAAAATACCAGGACTCATTACGTCAATTCGATTCGAAAACTAAAACAAATCACCGATGTCATATCGGAAAACCCCCTAGAGACAGCAACCTCAGCCTTAGGAGGCAACAAATGGTTTCGTCCCGTACCCGCAATCTGATCGCACGCACCACAAAGCGCACCGGCATGTTCGTCCTTGCCGCCGCTCTGGCAGTCCCCGCGATCGCTTTCTTCCACGCTCAGCCCGCCAATGCCCAGGCCAGCACCGCTGCCGGCACCATCACGGGCACGGTAACCGACGCCAAGGGAGCAGTCATACCCAACGCAGCCGTCACCATCACCAACACCGCTACCAACGTAGCCAAGTCCATCACCGCTGATGGCTCGGGCTTCTACAGCGCTGGCTCCCTGGTCCCCGGCACCTACAAGGTCTCGGTCACGGCCCCCGGCTTCTCGGTTACCAACACGACCCTCGTCGTACAGATCGGCAATTCCTCCAACGGCAACGTCAAGCTCGCCGTCGGCGGCGCCACGGAGCAGGTTGAGGTTACCGCGGACGAAGTAGCGGTCAACGCCTCCCAGTCCACCGTCGGTGGCGTCCTCACCGAACAGCAGATCGAATCGCTGCCCATCTCCGGCCGCAACTTCCTCGATCTCGCACAGCTTGAGCCTGGCGTTCAGCTCCAGAGCGGCGAAACCTTCGATCCCACCAAGGCCGGCTACTCCTCCCTCTCCATCAACGGCGTCAACGGCCGTACCGCCCGCATCCTCCTCGACGGGCAGGACATCTCTGACGAGACCGTCGGAACCACCACCCTCAACGTCAGCTCGGGTTCCATCGAAGAGTTTGAGATCTCCCGCTCTTCGCTCGACATCTCCAACGAGCTCACCAGCTCGGGTTCCATCATCGTCTCCACCCGCACCGGCGGCAACAAGGTGCACGGCCAGGCCTTTGGCGTCTTCCGTGATCAGCGCGTTGGCGCCGCGGACGGCCCTGGCGGTACCGCGTATCCCTTTCAGAAGAACCAGTTTGGCGGACGCATCGGCGGCCCTATCCTCAAGGACAAGCTCTTCCTCTTTGGTGCCTCTGAGCGCATCAAGCAGGACTCCTTCAACTCCGTCCAGGTGGCGCAGCCCTTCCAGGCTTTCAGCGGCGGCTACACTTCCCCCTTCCGCGACAACTACGACGCCGGTCGTGTCGACTACAACGCTCCCAAGGGCGTTCACCTCTTCTTCCGCGGAGCCTACGAGAACAACCTCGACGACTCCACCTACGGCTACGGGTTCTCCCGCTACGGCAATAAGGACAATACCTTCGCTTTTGCCTCCGGCGCAGACTTCGTTACCGGCAAGCTTACCCACAGCGTTCGTTGGAGCTACCTCAAGTTCCACAACCTCATCGCTGACCAGTCCGCCTCCGGTGTGCCAGATATCGCCCCCGGAACCGAACTCTTCATCGACGGCCTCATCACCGGGCCCAACCTCCTGGCTCCCCAGCAGACCTACCAGTCCGACAAGCAGGTCCGTTACGACGCCGGCTTCACCGTCGGGACCCACCAGGTGCAGTTCGGCTTCAGCCTCAACCGTATCCTCGGGGGTGGTTTCGCCAGCTTCTTCGGCTTCGCTCCGGAGCTCTCCGGCAACTTCGGTGCAGGTCCCGTCGATGGCACCTCCGTATCTGATCCCACCGCATACTCCACTGCGTACATCGTGATGGGTAACGGTGAGGGCTACGACACCGAAAAGAAAACCTTCAACAACCCCGCCGGTGGCCAGGGCGACTGGCGTTTTGGTGTCTACCTCGGCGACACCTGGAAGATCAACCCCAAGCTCACCGTCAACTACGGCCTCCGATACTCGCGCGATACCGGTCGTAGCGACTCGGACCTCGCCCCCATCCCCTGCTCCGACGCCGTTGCCAACTTTGGCTCCGCATCTCCCTGCACCTCGGGCAACCTGCTCGATTCGCTCATCCCCGGTCTCGGCAAGAGCGTTCGCCAGCCCAACCTGGATTTCGGTCCCAAGGTCGGCTTCAACTACGACCCCAAGGGCAATGGAAAGACGGTTTTCCGCGGCGGCCTCGGTCTCTACTTCGAAAACAGCATCTTCAACAACGTCCTCTTCGACCGTCCGGCCAAGCTTTCTTCCGGCCTATTCTTTGGCGATGAGTACGTCCCCGGTGGTTCTTCTTCCATCAACCTCCCTGGCCAGGCGCCGCTCACGACCATCGACGGCCAGACCATCAGCTCTCTCTGGGCTGAGCCGATCAGCCAGTCTCACACCGCATTCTCTGATCTGCAAAAGGCCTATCAGGCTGCCACTAAGGCTGCTGGAGCTGCTGTCAATGGCAACTACGTAGCCAACACCCTATGCGAAGGTCCTTGCTCGGGCCTCTCCATCTATAACCCCAACTATCAGGTTGCGCGATCCGTTCAGTTCAACCTCGGTGTCCAGCGTGAAGTGTGGAAGAACGCGGTCTTCTCCGCCGACTACATCCGCAACATCGGAACCCACTTCCAGCAGGCCATCGACGCCAACCATGTCGGCGATGCGAAGTACTTCAACAAGACCGCAGCCCAGAATGCCATTGCGGCCACAACTGCCTCGTTCAATTGCGACGGCGGTTACTCCAGTGAAGCGATCGACTGCGCCATTACTGCCGGCGCCACGATCAGCGACTTCGCGGGCAACGGTCTCGACTCAGGTAACTCCTTTCTGGTCGGCTACGCTGCCTCTGTTTTCGGACTTACCCCGGATACCGGCGCGGCCTTCGGCGGCATGAACCCGCTTTGGGGCCACCTCGCAGTCAACTACGCCATGGGTCGGTCGGTCTACAACGGCCTCCAGACCAATCTTCGCCAGGGCGGACGCGTTCCGATCCGCGGACTCGTCAACTCGAACTTTGAGGTCTCTTTCACCCTCGGTCAATTCATCTCCACCGGTGGCTCTGACCAGAACTTCACTCCCACCGCAGTGGATAACAACCACCCGCTCGGTTGGGCTGGCCCGGCCGGTATCGACCGTAAGATCCAACTCTCCTACGGCGGTAACTTCGACTGGAAGGGCAGCTTCCGGACCAGCCTCATCGGTCACTACTACTCGGCTCTGCCCACCACTCTCACTCTCGACACCAACGGCGGCGGCCCCGGCGAAATCTTCAGCTCGGACCTCACCGGTGACGGCACAACGGGCGATATCCTTCCCGGATACAAGGCCGGTGCCTTCATGCGCAATATCAAGCGTGGCCAGCTCAACACTGTGATCAACGCCTACAACAGCGCCTATTCCAATCAGCTCACTCCGGCTGGCTCGGTTGTTGTCAATAGCGGCCTTATCACCGCAAACCAGATGACCGAGCTCGGCGGCGTAACCCGCACCATCGCAGACGCTCCCCTCAACAACGCTGGCAACGGTTCCTTCCGTACCTTTGACTTCGTGCTCAACCGCCCTACCAAGATCAAGCAGCTTGGCGAGTCGTTCTCCATCGAGCCCAGCGTTAGCTTCTTCAACCTCTTTAACTTCTCCAACTTCGGCACCGTAACCGGCAACCTCCTCAACGTGCAGCAGCCGAACACCGCCAACGGCACAGACACCTCGCTCTCCGGCCGCGGTTCTATCCGCAACGGCAACGGCTCCGGTGTATTCGCTCAAGGCGCTGCCCGCATCATGGAATACGGCCTGAAGATCAACTTCTAACCCACTCGGGGCCCAGACCACCCGGCCTGGGCGCCAGCCAAACGCAAAAAGGGGAGACGCCACCATCGTGGCTTCTCCCCTTTTTGCGTCTCTCAGCGAGGAACTACTTCTTTTTCGTCGCCTTCGTCGGTTTCGCGGCACTCGCCGCCAGCTCTAATCCCTGTGGGGCTGCTGCCTGCTGGACTGGCGGCTTCATCCCAAACAACGGTGCCTTTGCCTGCTGTACCGGAGGCTTCATTCCAAAGGACGGTGCCTTCGCTCCCACTTGGACTGCCGCCTTCTTGGCAACTGCCTTTTTCGCAGGTGCCTTCTTGGCAACCACTTTCTTCACAGCCGGCTTTGCCGCAGCTTTCTTGGCTGCCGGCTTCGCCAAGGCCTTCTTTGCGGGAGCCTTCTTCGCCACAGCCTTTGCCGCCGTCTTCTTCGCTGGTGCCACGGCCTTCTTTGCCACGGCTTTCTTGGCCGCTACCTTCTTGGGAGCAGCCTTAGCCACTGCGGCCTTCTTCACCGCCTTCTTTGCGCTCTTCTTTACGGAAACAGCACTCACAGTCGTTCCTCCCCCGGTTTTGATTTTCCCTGCCGCCTTGCTCGCAGCGGCTGAGCCTGAACTCTTCGCCGCAGCTCTCTTGACTGCGGGCTTTGTCGCGGCCTTGCTCACGACCTTGCTTGCCGCCACCTTCTTCACGGCAACTGTCTTCGCTGCCGGCTTCTTCGCCGTGGCCTTTTTCGCAACTGCCTTCTTGGCGACAATTTTCTTCGCTGCGGCCTTAGCGGCCTTCTTCGCCACAGCTTTCTTGGGAGCAGCCTTCACAACCGCAGCTCTCTTCGCCGCCGTGCTCTTCCGCACCGCCTTGGTTTTCGTCACCAGCGCAGTCTTCAACTCCGTCGCAAGCTCGTCCGACGTCAAGGTGCGTGCCGACTTGCGCAACCGCTCAATGTCGTAAAAAGCCCGCTTCTCCGCCAGAAACACGTGAATCACCAGATCCACATAGTCCAGCAGAATCCACTCCGCCTGGCGCCGCCCTTCCACTGAGGCCGGGTATATGCCAAACTCCTTCTTCAGACGGAACTCAATCTCGTCCGCAATCGTCACCGCTTGGCGGTCGTTGCTTGCTGAGGTAATCAAGAAATAGTCGGCCAAACCCGCGTCCGCGGCGTCCAGCTCAAGTATCCGTGTATCGTCGCCCTTCTTGTCGTCGCACGCGGCAACGGCACTCAAGAGCATTTTCTGTGTTTCCGGGGATGCCATACTGTAACAATTTCTCCTGTGTGCGCGCGGCTGCGGCACGCCTCATGGTAGCAGGATGAAAGCCGCCTGCAAGAGCTTTTTTGTACGCGTATCCGTTCGATACCGCCCGACCTGGTTTAATCGACTTCGCTTCCGCCTCAGCGATACAACCCATGCTCGCGAATATAAGCCAGAACCCGCGGATCAAAGGACTCCAGCGCAGCCGTCAAACCCTCGCTCTGCAACTGCTCCCGCAGTCCCGTGGCGCTCATCTCATAGCGCAAATCCGGCAGCACAAACAGGCTCGCTTTCCGCCCATCCGGCGCAGAAATCCCATACCGCTCCACCGCCCCATTTTCGGCTACTGCCTCATCGCGAAAAAGCAGCAATCCCTTCGGCAAACACCGTCCCAAATCCTCCAGATCCTCGCCCGGCCGCGCCACCACCACCAGCGTCGCCGCAAACGGAATCTCCCCGGCCCGATGCCACCGCGGAAGCAGGCGAAACGTATCCGCGCCCACCAGCAGAAACAACTCCAACTCCTGCGCGGCCTCTCGTCGCACTTCAGCCAGGGTATCCAGCGTGTAGTTGGGCTGCCCACCCGCCTTGGGCGCGTCCAGCAGACACACCCCAAAACCCGCCTCGTCGCCAATCGCCAGCCGCACCATCGCCACGCGATCCGCAAAGCTCGCATGAAGGTTCGTTGCGCCGTCGCTCATCTTCAGCGGCTGCAACCCCACTGGCGCAAACAGCACTTCATCCAACTCCAGCGCTGCCTTCGCCGCCCGCGCCACGCCAACATGCCCCAGGTGCGGCGGATCAAAGCTCCCACCGAAAAACGCCACGCGCTTCCGCCTCGCCCCGTCTGCTCGCTCTCGCACTTCGCGCGCTCCGCTCATCTCTCCATCGTAGTGGATGGCCGCCCCTATTTCAGAAGCACAATCCCGCCGGCCTGCCCGTCCACCGACTTGTCCGTGCTGCCGTAGTACTCCACCTGCCCCTTCAACCCTTCCAGGTCCTTGCACATATTCATCTCAGCCTTCGGCGTAAAGCCCAGCGCAGACAAATCCATCTTGTAATAGTTGCTGGAGTACAACGTCACCGTCTTCGCGGGCGCCTTCGCCGCAGGCCTCGCAGCCGTCACCACCTCGAAGTCCATCACCGCCGGATAGCTGCACACCACATGCCGCAGCACCCCAGTCACCGTGTGTTTCGGACCCGTCCGCGCCTCTGCCGGATGCTTCGGCGCAGAGTCCTTGGTTTCGGCTTCCGCCACCACCGTCACTTCCTTGCCATTCACCGTCGGCAGCGCCACAGTGGCTGTCGTGACTCCCGCACTCTCGCTTGTCACCGCCTGGCTCGCGTAGCTGCGCTCTCGCTGAATCTCACTCAGCTGGTTCTGCACCATCGCTGCCTCACCAGGGTTCTTCGCCAGCTTTGCTGCAATCTTCAGCACCCGCTCCGCATCGTCCAGCTTGCCCCGCTCCCGCAGCACATTTCCCGCATCCACCCGAAAGCGCACATTGCCGCCGTCCAGCTGCACCGCATGTGCCGACAACATCTGCGCCTCGTCCAGCTTCTCCCGCCGCATTCCAAAGTACGCCGCAAGCTCGTCGTACGCCGGCGCAAATCCTGGATTCAGCCTGATTGCCTCGCGAAGATTCTTCTCAATCGCATCGTCTCCAGCCCCATAATCCTGCAAGGACAGCGCCGCAAAGTAGTAGTGTGCCAGGTAACTCCCGGAGTCCAGCGCAATTGCATCGCTATACCACTTCCGCGCCCCAACCCGGTCCCCATTGCGAAACGCCAACGCCCCCATCGCTTCCCGTGCCGCCGCATTTTTCGGGTCCGCCAGCATCACCGCTTCCAGCAGCGCCTGCGCGTCTTTCGTGCGCCCCTCGCCCACCATAAAGTCGGCCCGCGCCACGTCATAAGCGTTTCGGTCCAGCTCCTTCACCGTAAACGTCGTCTCGTCGATCGGCGCCGCACCGCTGTTCATCACAAAATGCATGAACGCGCTCTGCTGCACATAGTACCCAAGCGCCGTCTGCAGCTTCTTCAGGTCGCCAAAGGCCTGCATCGCCGCCCCCACCGGGTCCGCTCCCTGGCTCATCAGCGTCATGTACTCGCCCAGGTGGTTGGTCTTCTGGCTCCGGTCGTTGATCAGCAGCATGTGCGTCAACGCCCAGGATTCCGCGTAGAACGCCGAGCCCTTGTCTTCCTGGTGATAGTACGGTGAATCGTGATCCACCCTCAGCAGCGTCTCCAGCGGAATCAGACGGTTCTGGCGCAGATACAGAATCTCGTTCACATCCGTCTCGCCTACCTGCACATCCTTATCGTGGATCGTCGTGTTCTGGAAAAACTCCGCCACGCCCTCAAACAGCCACAGCGGCATCCACTCCTCGGCGGCGCTGTATTGCAGGTGCGTGTACTCGTGGTACACCGTCGCAAAGGGATGATCCCCCTCCGCGTCCAGTCGCAGCAAAATGAAATTCTTGTCCTGCGTCTTCAGGAACAGCCCCGCAAGGTCAAGCTGCCCCTTGCCCAAAGCCTCTTCCGGCTCCACCGCCTGAAAGCCCTTCTTGTTCTTCATCGCCAGCACCACCATCGGCAAGGAAGGGTCTACATTCGACTTCGGGAACAGCTTCTGGAAGACCCACCGCATGCGCTCAAAGTTGTCCAGAACATGGCGCGCCTGCTTCTCGCCGGCGTCGGTAATCACGGTGAAGTGTGGGCTGGTCACCTGCAGGTAAACCGGCTCCGCAGCCAGAGCGGACAAACTACCGCACAGCATCAGCAGAAGGGACAATAAAGTGCGTCGCAGCATATATTTGGGCATCATCGCACGGCGCCTCGCTCCGGTCAACGGAATCTCTTAGCGTGTATTCGAGCTAGGGCCTGTTCACACTCCCTGGATGGATGGCGTTGCGAGCAAAAATCGGGCCAAGCAATTCTGGGCACGCAAGGGCGAGTCCGAAAGCGATGGCGACCCCACCGCCGAGGGCGAGAACGCAGTATGGCCCGATTTGCGCCGCAACCCGCAGGGACGGGGCCAGTTTTCCCCATGTCTGCGTCGCTGCTCGCTTCAGTAACCAGTTACAGCGCACTCGTCGCTTCTTGAACTGAGGAAATCTCCGCTCCCGTCGCCACCACTCAGGCAGTGGGAACAGGCCCTAATCGCCCGGCGTAGCTCCCACAGGCTCTTCCACCGTAATCAGATCGCACGCAATCGACAGGCAACAGCCCAGTTGCCGGAAGTCCGTCTCCCACCGTTCGTGATCCTCATCCGTGTGCCCCGTCAGCGAGTACGCTGAGCTCCGCAGAATCTCGTACCAGATATTCTGCGCCTGCCAAAGATTCAGCTCAAACGGCAGCTCGGTCAGCGTCCGCGCCAGCCCCAGCGCCCGATCCAGCGGGTCCAGTGACCCGGAGGACATCTGCAACTCCACCATCGCCCGCTTCATCCGCAGGTCCGCAATATACGACAGCGTCGCCGTATCCAGCGAGATTCCGTCATCCTGGGCCATCGCGATAAACGAACGCACCAGCGCCAGGTCCACCGGGTCCGACTCCAGCGCATGGCGTAGTCCCACGTTCACTGCAAATCCGGCCGCCAGCACCAGCGCAGCTGGCTTCGGCAGACCCGCATGGGCCAGATAGTGCATCAAGCTCGCATGGTCGTTGTAAATCGTCTTCAGCGAGCTCTCAATATCCCGCAGCGTCGAGTCCAGAATCAGCTTCACAATGCGACGCTGCTCATCCCGGAACAGCGATGTCAGCGAGTAGTCCATCTGGTAGTAGCGGTCCAGCAGCCGAATCACATCCGGAAAATTCGCCTGCATCACCTTCGCTCTAGCCTCGTGCGCCACCTGCTCGTAGGTCATAGCTTCCGTTGCGTCATACGCCTTCACGGCGGCGGTTATGTTCTGGTCGCCAAAGTGCAGCACCGCATACGAAAACACATCGTTCTGCCCTGTAATCGTCGACTCAATCCGCGCCAGCCCCAGCGCCAGCCGTCCCCGGCCCGACGTCGTAATCTCGTGCGTAACCCGGTGCACCTGGTAGCAGAACAGCTCTGTATCGTCGCCATACGAACTGAATACCGAGCTGATCGCGTAGTGAGCCGCCACCTGCTCCAGCGTCAATCCCAACGTCCGAGCCTGTGTCTCGTAGATCTTCGCTCCGTCGCCCGCTACCGGATCATTCGACTTCGCCCGGCTTATTGTCGCCACAAACGCCGGCTCCAGTCCATACGCGTCATGCTCGAACAGGTCGCTCGCCAGCTGCAGCACGCGCGCCGCATAGGCAATGATCTGCTCTGTCTCAATGCCCGAAATGTCGTCGAAAAACCACCCGCAGCTGGTGTACATCAGCTGCGCATGGCGCTGCATCTCCATCAGGCTCAGCGCCTGTATCCGTTCCTCAGCCGTCAGCTCATGTTCCTGGTGCGCCGCCAGAAAATGCTCCACGCTATCCGGCGTCCGATCCAGAATCACTTCAATGTATCCGTCGCGTGCCGCCCACACATCCTTGAACAGTGTGTTGCCCAGCTTCTCCGTCAGCGGCGTCAGCCCGTCGCGCAGATCGTCCAGCGCCTCCCGCAGCGGCCCCCGCCAGTTCTGGTTCCAACCCGCGTGTCCACCGTTGCATCCGCAGTTTGACCGCCAGCGCTCCACGCCGTGGCTGCAGCTCCAGCTCGTGTTCTCGTTGATCTCCGCCTCGTACCTCGCCGGAAACTCGGCCATGAAGCTGCCGTAGTTCGCCAGCCCCACTTCCGTGTCTTGCTGCAGCAGGCGCAGCGCATAGGCCAGCGCCATCTCCCCATGCCGGTGGTGGTGCCCATAGCTCTCGCCGTCCGTGGCAATGTTTACAAGTTGAGGCTGATCGTTGTCCTTGAAGCCCCGCTTCAGTCGCGAAACAAACCCTTCGCCAGAGTTCAGCAGGCCCTCAAACGCAACGCCTCGTGAAATCACCCCGTCGTAGAAAAACACCACAATCGACAACCCGGACTCAAACCGCACCAGGTACGGCCGCGTCGTATCAATCGAGGCATTCGGCGTGCTCACCCAGTCGCCGGCGCTCTGCACCACTTCGCTTGCCCGCGTCTTGCCCTCGGCCGCAATCTTCTCCACCGTAATCGGCCGGAAGCGCTTCGCCTGCACCGGCGCCAGCACCGTAAACCTGATGCCCTCCGCGGCCATCAGCTCCAGCGACTCGTTGTCCGCCGCGGTCTCCGCCAGCCACATCCCCTCCGGCGCAATTCCATACCGGTGCTTGTAATCCTGGATGCCCCAGCGTATCTGCGTCAGCCGGTCCCGGCGATTCGCCAACGGCAGAATAATGTGGTTGTACACCTGCGCCATCGCCGAACTGTGCCCCTTGAACATCCCCCGGCTACGCCGCTCCCCGTCCAGAATCATCCGGTACGTCCGCGGCGCTTTCTCCGCCAGCCAACTCAACAGCGTCGGGCCAAAGTTGAAGCTCATCCGCGCATAGTTGTTCATAATGCGCGTAATCAGGCTCTCTCTGTTCACTATCCGCGCCGCGCCATTCGTCGCGTAGCACTCCGCGCAAATCCGCTCATTCCAATCGTGATACGGCGCCGCTGAGTCCTGCGTCTCAACCGTCTCAAGCCACGGATTCTCACGCGGCGGCTGGTAGAAATGCCCATGAATGCAGATGAATCGCTTGATCGCCATCCGGACGGTCTTCCTCAACGGCCGTATCGGCTCGTATCGCCCATTGTAGGGGAAAGCTGTACAGGAATGCTCTCAACACCCTATGGATAAAAGGGAAAACAGGACAAACCGGGAACTTTTTTCCAATCCTGTCAATACAAACGGCCTATATCAGGCTCGTGGCCCCTTACTTCCCCCCGAGCTTTGCCTCTTTCAGATCCGCAGCCGCCAGGTCACAAGCACGCCACAGGTACCAGCTCGCCACGCTCCGCCACGGAGCCCACTTCTTCGCTCGCCGGTGCATCGCCTCCGCCGTCGGCAGGTCAGCCGTCGCCACCGCACGTGTCTTCGGCGCTCTCCCAAACGTCAGCAGAAACCCCTTGCGCACCCCATAATCCGTCACCGGAAACACATTCGCACGTCCCAGCCGGAAAATCAGCAGCATCTCCACCGTCCACGGCCCAATCCCCCGCACCGCCGTCAACCGCTTCACAATCTCTTCGTCCGTCATCTTCTTGATCGCGGCTAGGGTTGGCACCGTTCCGTCCAGCGTTCGCTCCGCCAAATCCCGTAACGCGCGTATCTTGTTCCCCGACACTCCACAGGCCCGCAGCTGCTCCTCCGGCGTCGCCAGCAGCGCTCCCGGGCTCGGATCATCCGCCCCATACAGGTCCCGCACGCGCCCATGAATCGTAGCCGCGGCCTTCCCGTGCAACTGCTGATACAGGATCGACTCCAGCAGCGACGAAAACGGCGTTCCCGTATGTCCAAGCTTCAGCGTGAACTCGCCGGCACGCTCCATCAGCGCAGCCAGCTTCGCGTCCGCCGCTCGCAAATGGAGCACGGCTTCCTCGGCGTCGTAGGGCAGTTTCTGGCGTCCGTTATGAATCATCCTCGCCAGTCTACCCGGCCCGCTCCCAACGCGCCAGCCCGCTCCTCAACCAAACCGGTACGCGCTGATCACCGCCTGCATCGGCGCATCGGTAAATATCCGCTTCCCCGCATCGCCGCCACCCGCGCCGGCCGACAACATCAGCGGCAGCAGGTGCTCTTCCCGCGGATGCGCATACCGCGCAAACGGCGCTTCCGCCCACGCGCACAGCAGCTTGTCCCGCTCCGCCGCCGGACCCTCCACCGCCGGCGTCAGCCAGTCGTCAAAGGCCTGCGACCGGCTAAGCGTCTCCGCCCGCATATACCCCCGCAGGTTGTGCCAGCTGTTACCGCTCCCAAGTATCAGCACGCCCTCGTCCCGCAGCGGCTCAAGGGCCCGTCCCGCCGCCAGGTGCAGTGCCGGGTCCAGCGACTGGTTCAGCGACAACGTCACCACCGGAATATCCGCCTCCGGGAACGCCACCTTCAGCGGCACAAACACCCCATGGTCAAGTCCCCGGAACCCGTTCGTCTCCGCCGCCAGTCCAGCTCCCGTCAGCAGTTCCACCACCCGCGCCGCCAGCACAGGACTTCCCGGCGCAGGCCAGCTCAGCTGGTACGTATGCTCCGGAAACCCGTAGTAGTCGTAGATCAACTCCGGCTTCACCGCCGCGCTCACCGTAAACGCTGCCTCTTCCCAGTGCCCGCTCACCACCAAAATCGCCTTCGGCCGCTCCGGCAGTGTCGCCGCCAGCCCCGCCAGGAAATCCCGCGTCCTGTCCCACGTATCCGCAGGCCCCCAGCTCCAGTCCATAAAAAAGCACGGCCCGCCCCCATGCGGCAGAAAGATCGACGGCTGGCGTTTCGCCTGGCTCACACTGCTGGTTTCGTTCCTCATCCCGGGCCTCCAAAAGACTATATCTGTTGCAACAACTATCTATCCGATGATCCACCGCAACAAAAGGATGCGCCCATTTCTCCCCATCCACACCTGTCCCTGTTGCCTAACTCAGCCCTCTGCACCTAAATTGCCCCAAAATCCTTGCTCCCCGCGCGCGCAATCCTCCTATACTGCTGGTATCGGCGTGTGGCTGCTACCCCTCCAATACTGGGGTTCCGCTCACGCCCGGAGCACTCCATGGCACCCCAGTCGGCACACAAGCGAACGGCTCCACCGGCCGAAATCCCCGACCGGCTCTACTATCGCATCGGCGATGTCGCCAAAATCTGTGCCGTCGAGCCCTACGTCCTTCGCTTCTGGGAAACCCAGTTCCCCCAGCTCAAACCCAACAAGGGAGGCACTGGCCAGCGCCTCTACCGCCGCCGCGATCTCGACCTAGCCCTGCGCATCAAGCAGCTTGTCCACGAAGAGGGCTACACCATCGCCGGCGCCCGCCAGGCCCTTGAAGCCACCGCCAGGGTTCGCAGCAAGCAATCCAATCTCTCCCTCAACAGCGAACAGACCCAGCAGCGCCTGGACACCGCCGTCGCCACAATCGGCCGCGTCCGCGCCGAACTCCGCGAAATCGCCAGCCAGCTCGCCCTGCCCGAGCCCACCCTAGCCCGCCGCAAGGCCCGTGTCACCGCTTTCAAGGTGCCCAGCGCCTCGCTTTTCCCGGAATAAACCTCGCGTCCCACCAACGTCCAGCCACTTCAGCCTGCGTACACACCTTTTTCCGCCCCGCGTCTTTACGCCCGCCCCACACCCCTGTAAAATCAAACCTGGCAGTCGCCGACGTAGCTCAGTTGGTAGAGCAACTGATTCGTAATCAGTAGGTCGCCAGTTCAACTCTGGCCGTCGGCTCCATATAATCAAAACCTTGGGCTTTATACGCTCAAAGCCTGACATCCCGCCTCAACCGCATCTCAGCATCTTCTGGAATTCTCTGGCCGCAAAAAATGCCCCGTGTGGGGCATTGAGGCTGCTCGTAAAGTCCCTATTTCTGAAGGGTACGGGCTTCAACCCGTACATAAACACTTCAAAATCATTGGGGCCTTCAGGCCCTGAGGGTGTGCCTCTGGGTTTGTCAGCAATCTGAATGCCCCGTATGGGGCATTCTTTCTTTCCAGACCTCGCTCTTCCCTCAGAGCCCCCCGAACTCTTAGATGCCCTCGCCCCCTGAAACATAGTCGCGCAACTCCTCCAACTCCTGCCGGTAAGCCGTGCTTTCTGCCTCCTCGGCCGTAAAGCTGTCTGGAACCGCAGCCGCTGCGCCGGTGACTTTTTCCAGTTCCTCAACGCGCGCGGCCAGGGCAATCAGCGCGTCGGAGAGCGGGTCCTTGACCTCGTGCGGATCGGTGATCAGCACGCGCTTCCCGTTGCGATAGATGATGTGCGCCGGCACGCCCACCACGGTCGAGTTGGGCGGCACGTCGCGGAGCACGACGGACCCTGCGCCCACCCGTGAGTTTTCACCCACCGTGATGTTGCCCAGCACGTTGGCGTTGTTGCCCACAAACACGCCGTCGCAGAGCGTGGGGTGGCGCTTGCCGTCGGGACCATTGAAGGCGCTCCCTGTTCCGCCGAGCGTGACTCCCTGATAGAGCGTGACATCGCTGCCCACAATGGCGGTTTCGCCAATCACGACGCCCATGCCGTGGTCGATCAGCAGTCGGCGGCCAAGCAGCGCGCCGGGGTGAATCTCCACCCCGGTCCAGAACCGGCTGACCTGCGAAAGTATGCGCGCGGTCAGCCTGAACCCGCGTCGCCAAAGCCAGTGGTTGACGCGGTGCGACCAGACGGCCCACAGGCCGGGCGTGCAGAGGAAGACCTGCAGGCTCGAGGTGGCCGCGGGATCGCGATCCAGCACCGACTGTATGTCCTCGCGAATGCGCGACAACCACTCCATGGGAGAACTCCAGAAAGCCAGCTACCAGCTGCCAGCGATAGGCACAGATGCAGATACCTGGGCCAATTCAGCTGGAAGCTGGCGGCTAAAAGCTAGCAGCTAGGCTTTGATTGCTTGGGCTTGAAGGGCCTGCATTTCGTTGCGGGTCGCCTCAAACAGCACGCTCGAGAGATAGCGCTCGCCGAAGCTGGGGATGATGACCACGATCCGTTTGCTGGCGTTCTCTGGCCGCGCTGCCACCTTGAGTGCTGCATGAACCGCTGCCCCGGAGCTGATGCCGACAAACAAGCCCTCTTCCAGCGGCAGGCGCTTGGCCATGGCGATGGCCTCGTCATTGGTCACCGTGACGATCTCGTCGATCAGCTTGGTGTCCAGAATGGACGGCACAAAGCCCGCTCCGATGCCCTGAATCTTGTGCGGACCCGGCTTGCCGCCAGAGAGTACAGCACTGTCCGTCGGCTCTACGGCCACGATCTTCAGGTCGGGATTCTTCTCTTTCAGGAACTTGCCTGTGCCGGTCAGCGTGCCGCCGGTGCCCACGGCCGAGACGAAAATGTCCACTTTGCCGTCGGTGTCGGCCCAGATTTCTGGTCCGGTGGTCCAGTAATGGATCGCCGGGTTGGCAGGGTTGTCGAACTGGCCCAAAATGACCCCGTTGGGCGTCTCGGAGAGAATCTCTTCCGCTTTGGCGATGGCGCCCTTCATCCCATTGGCGCCAGGCGTCAGCACCAGCTCGGCGCCGAAACTGCGCAGAACGACGCGCCGCTCCATGCTCATGGTCTCCGGCATGGTGAGGATGATGCGATAGCCCTTGACCGCGGCGACAAAAGCCAGGCCGATGCCGGTGTTTCCGCTGGTTGGCTCAATGAGGACGGTTTCGCCGGGCTTGATCTTGCCTTCGCGCTCGGCCGACTCGATCATGGCCATGCCGATACGGTCTTTCACGCTCGACATAGGATTCTGGCTCTCCAGCTTGGCGACCACTTCGCCGGGCAGTCCGGCGGACACCTTGTTCAACCGCACCAGCGGAGTCTTGCCAATCAGGTCAATAACGCTTGCTGCAATGGGCATGGTAAAACACCTCGTCTTTTCAGATTGTGTGGCTTGGGATCGTCTTGCGAGATCGTGTGGAGGGGAAGTGGGGTAGTGATTCCGGTGCAACTTACTCGATTTTCCAGAGGATTCAGATGGATTCGGCGAGTAAGAATGCACGACTACCTCGGCATAAGCACCAGACCGGTACTAGCGACATCGAGGCATAGAAAGAGGTTACGCCGTAGGGGTTGGGGTTCGCAACTGGATTTACAGAATGTTTTTGGGAAAGTGGGCTGAGTTGGTCGAGAAATTACAGATTGCCGGGGCCTTGCGGAGTCAATAGATTCCGCAGCCAGACAGGGAACGGCGTTTGCAGCGTAACGGCTCGCTGCCTTTCGAAGTGAGCCAGCAATTGGAATGGGGTAGCCAGATTGCTGTTGTCGAGGACATAGACGTTGTCGAGCAGGGAAAGAGCGGACTTGAGATTCTCAAGAACTCTGGGGTAGCGCTGGAAGATCTTCTCCGCTGGCACATCGTGGCCGCCCTTCATGACCCGCATAGCGACCCGTGTATCCGAAATTTCCGCACTCGCCACGCCGATAAAAATGAGCACAACCGTATAGCCGCGAGCCTCTGCCGACTGAAGAAACTGGAGTTTGTCGCCGGCCGGGTCGGAGAAGACGGTTTCAAAGACGAAGCTCGCGCCCTGATCCATTAGGGAGCGCCGGATTCCGTCCGCGGCACTGGCGGCCGCGTAGGGGTCAAGGCTCATCCCCGCAGCGAGGAGATCGGCATTGACGAAGGGAAGTCCGCCGGGCCGCAGGTGTGCGTTGTAAAACGTGGATTTGCCAGCTCCGTTTGGCCCTGCGATAGCGATGACGATGGGACGCCGGTCAAGAATTGTGTTCAGGGATTCGCTCAACCCGGAGGTCATCGCCCGATCGCCAACGGCACCACTTCGGGGACCGATCCCTCGCCTTGTTTCCGGAAGAAAACAGCAGCTTCCTTGAGAATAGGGTCATCTTTCCTGAACCGGTAGCGGGCGTTGCCTGCACACTGAGAGCGCGGCCGCAACCACGCGAGCAGGGCCTTGGGGCTGACTCCAAACTCGGCGGCCAGTTGGTTCGGGGTTACATACTCGGACTCGGGCACCGTGGCACTGTCATCGAGGACAAACTGCCGCTGGATGAAGCGGCCCACTGAGCGCCGGCCGTCTGCGTCGGTTCTCACCAGCAGGGTCTCATCGCCGGGATGCTGCTCAAAGTGAGGGAAAGGAAGCGTTTCGAGGTAATCGGCCAGCCGCTGCTGACCTTCGGGCGTATCCATGGTGTCCATCAGATTGGAAAAAGGCCGGGCGGTGTGGCTCTGCGCCAGAGCACGCACCTGCTGGCCGTCCAGCAGATCCTCGACAGAGCGTCCGAGCCGAGCCCAGAACTCGATCTGGCCCGCAATCGACCGCTGCACAATTTCGCCAGTAAGACGTGCGTCAAGGACAAGGGCATCCGAGAGTTTGACGGGCTGGGGCATGGGTCACCTGTCCTCCGATGGTAGCATAATGCTACTTCCACAATCGGCCCAACCTCGCAAACTCTTTCCATGACAATCCCGGCCCGTTCGCTGACAATGGCCAGCAGGGAAAAGGTGCCGCCGATGAGGAACTTCCGCTTTGGACTGGCCGCGATGGCGGCTCTTGCTGCGCCCGCGCTGCCATCGCAAACCCTGCCGCCCCAGCCAGTCTCCATCCAGGTACGCCTCGACCAGCCCCTCGCGCCCGTCAAGCCCATCTACAGCTGGTTCGGCTACGACGAGGCCAACTACACCTCCGCTCCCCACGGTCGCCAGTTGCTCACGGAATTGCACGATCTCGCGCCCGTTCCGGTCTACATCCGCGCCCACCATCTGCTTACCAGCGGCGATGGCGTGCCCGAGCTCAAATGGAGCTCGACCAACGTCTACCGCGAAGACCCAGCCGGCAATCCGGTCTACGATTTCACCCTCCTCGACGGCATTTTTGACGCCTACAAGGCTGCCGGGGTTCGGCCCATGGTGGAGCTTGGCTTCATGCCGAAGGACCTGGCCGCCAGCCTGCCCAGCCGCCCCGAGCCGTACCAGGTCCACTACCCCCAGAGCACCGTCTCCGGAGCCAGCAACAATCCGCCCAAAGACTATGCCCGCTGGGGCGAACTCATCCGCACTGTGACGGCGCACCTGGCGGCGCGCTACGGGCGGGAGACGGTGCTTACCTGGTATTTCGAAGTCTGGAACGAGCCCAACATCGACTACTGGCACGGTTCGCCCGAGGACTACTGGAAGCTGTACGACTATGCCGTGGCCGGTGTGCGGGCGGCTCTGCCTGGGGCAATCGTCGGCGGGCCGGCTTCAACGGGGCCGGGAAACCAGAAGGCGTACGAGTTCCTCGACAACTTCCTGGCCCACGTGGACAAGGGAGTGAGCGCGGCCGACGGGCAGCCGGTTCCGCTGGACTTCATCTCGTTTCACGCCAAGGGACAGCCCACCATCGCCAACGGCCAGGTCACCATGGGCCTGCGCAATGAGCTGATCGACGTAGACCGTGGCTTCGAACTCGTCGCCCGCTACCCACGCTTCCGCAACCTGCCCATGATCCTCAGCGAGGCCGACCCCGAGGGCTGCGCAGCCTGCTCCAGCAAGGTGAATCCGGCCAACAACTACCGCAACGGAACCCTCTACCCCACCTACACAGCCGCCGCCTACAAGGCGCTCTTTGACCTCGAGGCCCGCCGCGGTGTCAACCTGCTGGCCATGCTCAGCTGGTCCTTCGAGTTTGAGGACAAGGACTATTTCGAGGGCTTCCGTTCGCTGGCCACCAACGGCATCGACAAGCCGATTCTGAACTTCTTTCGCATGGCGGCGCAGATGGCAGGGAACCGCGTGGCCACGGCCAGCACCGGCGCCGTGCCCCTCGACAGCATCCTCGCTTCCGGCGTTCGCTCCACGCCGGACGTCGATGCCATGGCCACGGCAGCCGACCACGAAGCGGCAGTGCTGCTATGGAACTACAGCGACGCAGCCCAGCCTGAGAATGCCGGCAAGCTCACGCCAGTTGCGGTCGCACTCAGCGGAATCCCGGTCGGGGTCAACCGCGTGCAGGTCCGTGAGTTCCGCATTGACGACACCCACAGCAACGCCTACACAGTGTGGCAAGCAATGGGTTCGCCCCAGCATCCTACGGCGCAGCAGTACGCGGATCTGAAAAAGCGCGACGGGCTGGAGGCCCTCGACGACGGGAAGTGGCTCCAGGTCGCGAATCGTCAAGTGACGATACAGACCTTGCTCCCGCGCCAGTCCGTTTCGCTCTTGCAGGTCAGGTACGACAACTAGGGCCTGTTCACACTACCTGAGTGGATGGCGTTGCGAGCGTGAATCGGGCCAAGCAATTCTGGGCACACAGGGCCGAGTCCGAAAGCTGTGGCGACCCCTCCGCCGAGGGCGAGAACGCAGTATGGACAGATTTGCGCCGCAACCCACAGGGACGGAGCCAGTTTTCCCCATGTCTGCGTCGCTCCTCGCTTCAGTAACCGGTTACAGCGCACTCGTCACTCCTTGAACTGAGAAAAACTGGTTCCCGTCGCCACCACCCAGGGAGTGTGAACAGGCCCTAAGTCTTTTGAGGACGGCCCTTTTCGCATCCTCAGCAGGGCAAACCTCCGCTTAAGCCGCCCAAAGCAGCCCCAAGCCGCGGGAATTGACGCCATTGCCATACTTCGCCTCCCGAAAAATCTCCCCTGCTGGTAGAATGGTGAAATGCCGCAGTGTGCGGCTGCTGGCTGCCCTTCCGTCGTGGACACGCTCTTTCCCGCGACCGTAATTCTGGGGCGGCTGCTCCGGGCCTGGCAGCCTATCTCGTGTGCATTCCAATGTATGCGGACCTTCGGTAGAACCGGCAGCCTGCAACCCCGGCCTCGCTCCGCGAAACACTCTTGAGACGCGGCACGTACCATGCACGGCAGTGCTCAGCAAGGGGAGCCGAATGGCCCTCCGCGCCTGCCTGAGACCTGAACCCAACACAGCCAATCGGCTGGAAACAAAGGAATTTGAACGCTTTGAGCCAGACTATCCGCAACATCGCCATCATCGCCCACGTTGACCACGGCAAGACCACTCTTGTCGACGCCATGCTGCGTCAGTCCGGCACCTTCCGAGCCAATGAGACCGTCGCCGAGCGCGTCATGGACTCCAACGACCTGGAGCGCGAGCGCGGCATCACCATTCTGGCCAAGAACACGGCCATCTTCTTCGAGGGCGGCAAAATCAACATCATCGACACCCCCGGCCACGCCGACTTTGGTGGCGAGGTGGAGCGCGGACTCAAGATGGTCGACGGCGTCATGCTCCTGGTCGACGCGGCCGAAGGCCCACTGCCCCAGACCCGCTACGTGCTCTCCAAGGCCCTCGAAGCTGGCCTCAAGCCCATGGTCGTCATCAACAAGATCGACCGCCCAGATGCCCGCGTCCAGGAAGTCCTCAACGAAATCTATGACCTCTTCATAGACCTCGACGCGGAAGAAGACCAGCTCGACTTCCCCGTCCTCTACTGCGTGGCCAAGCAGGGCACGGCGACCACGGACATGAACGTCCCGGGCACTGACCTGCAGCCGCTCTTTGAGGCTATCGTCAGCACTATTCCGGCCGCCGTGGGCGACCCCGAAGCCCCGCTGCAGATCCTCGTCACCAACCTCGACTACTCCGAGTACTTTGGCCGCATCGCCATTGCCCGCGTCTTCCAGGGCACGCTCCATGCCGGCGACGAAGTCATGGTCTCCCGTCGCGACCTCTCCCTGCAGAAAGTCAAAATCACCAAGCTCTTCACCTTTGCCGGCCTCAAGCGCACCGAAACCACCGTCACCGAAGTCGGCGACATCGTGGCCATTGCCGGCGTTGAAGGCATCACCATCGGTGAGACCTTCACCAGCATTGAGAACCCCGCGCCGCTCCCGCTCATCGTCATTGACGAGCCGACCATCGCCATTCAGTTCTCCGTCAACAACTCGCCCTTCTGCGGACGTGAAGGTTCCCTGGTCACCAGCCGAAACCTGCGCGAGCGCCTCGACCGAGAACTGCTCACCAACGTCAGCATCCGCGTCGAAGAAACCGGCTCGCCAGACAGCTTCAAGGTCCTCGGCCGTGGCGAAATGCAGCTCGGCGTGCTCATCGAAATGATGCGCCGCGAGGGCTTTGAACTCATGGTCGGCCGTCCCGAGATCGTCACCAAAACCGTCGACGGCGTCAAAATGGAGCCCGTCGAGCACCTCACCGTCGACGTCCCCGAAGAGCACACCGGCGTCGTCATTGAAAAGCTCGGACCCCGCAAGGGCGAGATGACCAAGATGCACAATCACGGCTCCGGCCGCGTGCGCATGGAGTTCCGCGTCCCTTCCCGCGGCATCATCGGCCTGCGCAGTGAAATGCTCACGGAAACCCGCGGCACCATTGTCATGAATACCCTGTTCGACGGGTACATGCCGTATCAGGGCGAGATTCCCCAGCGTCCTTCCGGCGCGCTCATCAGCGACCGCCAGGGCGTCACCACCACTTACTCCCTGCATGGCCTGCAGGATCGCGGCGTGCTGCTTGTGGGCGCTGGCGTGGAAGTGTATGAGGGCATGGTGGTCGGCGAGCACTCCCGCGACAATGACCTCGACGTCAACGTCGTCCGCGAAAAGAAGCTCACCAACATGCGCGCCTCCAGCTCCGACGAAGCTCTCCGCCTGGTTCCCTATCGCATGATGAATCTCGAGCAAGCCATCGAGTTCATCGCCGAAGACGAACTGGTCGAGGTCACTCCCAAGAGCCTCCGCCTGCGCAAGAAAATCCTCGCCGCCAATCAGCGCCCCAAGCGCCGCAACAACGAGTAGAGCATTTCGCCTACCGGTGTACGCCGAAGAACAGGAGCCGGACGCGGTTTTTTACCAAGAAAAACCGCTCCTATCCTCACTCCGAAGTGCATACCAGTCGGAGAAATGCTCTGACCGCTCCACGGGTCGCCCGGGCCGCACTTCCCCAGCCCGGGCAATCCGTGTCGCCCCTCACCCCATCCATTACCCGCCCTGTGGTACCGTTCAAGTACGACCTGGGCCATGCACATGCCCGGCCCTTTTGCCCTTGATGTCTGAACAGACGCCTGCTACCGCGATCACTCCACCGGCTACGAGCTCCCAGCCAGCCGGACAGAACGAGTCCCGTTCCGACATGACCCCAAACATCATCCCCGACATCACGCCCGACCTGACGCCCGCTGCCGACACCGCCATCCAAGCCGACCCGGTGCATCACACCATCCCCAACTGGCTCAGTCAGATGGAGAGGGTCTTGCGCGTGCTCGTACGCCTCTACCTCGGCCTGCTGGTCTGCTTTGCCCCCTGGTACCCCCAGGCCTGGGACGAAAACCCGCTCTTTTCCCAGCCCCCCATCCTCCACCACATCATCGTCATGGGCGCTGTCCGCGGACTCGTCAGCGGACTCGGCTTGCTCAATCTCTGGATCGCCCTCAGCGAGTCCCTCACCTCCACCAAAGACCCGCTCTAGGCCTCCCGCCTCCCAAATCTTCCCCTTTCGGCCGTCCCCGCCAACGCCAATCTCGATTTCGTGGCGCTTCCCCTGCCCCTCGACCGGGTACACTGTTTCCCTGAGCCCGAAATCCCGCCAGACCCCCTGTGCGCCCGGCTCCTGAGGGTTTCCCATGTCCGACTCCGCGCAAGACCCCACTTCTTCCCCCGTCTCCGCTGGCCCGGTCCAGGCGGCCCCACTGCAGGCCGCCCAACTGCCCCGCGCTCCGCTGGCCTACGAGAACCCCACCTTCCTCAACTCCGCCGACGGCCGCCTCATCCGCATCCTCGCCGAGTATACGGAGCCCCTCGCCCGCTTCCGCCGCGAGCGCATCCAAGACACAGTCGTCTTCTTCGGCTCGGCCCGCTTCCACTCCCGCGCCGAGGCTGACCACGCCCTCGAACTGCTCGACAACACCGGCTCCACCGCACCCGCGCCCCCGCACGAGCAGCCGGCCACCGCCGGAGCCATCGCCGAAGGCACCGCCTCCGAGCTGGGCCGCAAACGCGCCGTTGCCGCCGTCGAAATGGCCCGCTACTACGAGGACGCACGCCGCCTCGCCGGCATGATCACCCAGTGGGCGCGCACCATCCCCAGCAACAAACACCGTTTTGTCATCACCTCGGGCGGCGGACCGGGCATTATGGAGGCGGCCAACCGCGGCGCACACGAGGCCGGAGGCAAGTCCATCGGACTCAACATTCGCCTCCCCTTTGAGCAGCACCCCAACCCCTACATCACCCCGGCGCTCAACTTCGAGTTCCACTACTTCTTCATGCGCAAGCTGTGGTTCGCCTACCTGTCAAAGGCCCTGGTGGTCTTCCCCGGCGGCTTCGGAACCCTCGACGAGATGTTCGAAATCCTCACCCTCGCCCAGACCCACAAACTGGCCAAGAAGATCACCGTCGTCCTCTACGGCTCCGACTACTGGAAGAGCGTCATCAACCTGGAGAAGCTCGTCGACACCGGCGCAATCTCGCCTGCCGATCTCAACCTCCTCCAGTTCGCCGACACCCCGGAGCAGGCCTTCGCGCTGCTGCAAAAGGGCCTGATCGAGAACTACCTGCAGCCCGATCAAATTCGCGACGAGTTGGAGAGGCAGGCGGACTTCGGGGCTGGGTCTACTGTGGAAGACTTCCTCGGGCCGGAGTTTGCCAAGACCAGTTTGTAGGGGTGACGTTCGCGCTGGCGTGGAGGTCTTCCGACCAAGGCAGTCGTGTCGTTGCCGCCTAATTCAGGACTCTAAGGCACGTCTCAGGGTAAGCGGTAGAGCGTCAGCTTAAGCGGTGAACCGACTACAAGCATTGAGCCATCCGGCGAGAAGGCCGTCCACGATTGTTCCTCACCGGGTTGCTCTGGCGATACTTCCGCGACGGGCTTCCCGGTGTCAGTCGAATAGACAAGAAATCGCTCCCGCTTGAGCGAGTGCATCCCTGAAAAACTTCCGACCTGCAATGCAAATCGCGCCCCATTCTGCGAGATGCCTGCAAACGAAACTGGATCACGAAGCTCAATAGTACTGAGGACATTTCCTTCTGTATCGAAAATTCTCGCGATCTTGCAACTGGCAGTGAGGATACGATCATCGCGAAGGAACTGTGGTCTGCCGCCGCAGTCACCATGAAAAATCAAATGCTGTCCCTTCACATCCGTGAGCGTGACAAAGCTCTTGGCTTTGGGGTAGTCCTTTATCCACCATGGGCTATCACTGATTGCGGCTTTGGAACTTACTCCCGTTGCTACCAGAGGAAGGTCTGTAAGCCTCTTGGGCTCGAGTGTATGTGTTTCAATCAGCTCAAAGCCGGGGCTGGTCTGATTTCCCAGCGTTGAGCCATCCGGCGAGATGTTCTCAATCTTCCCGTACTTGTTCCCGCGTGCTCCGTAGTCGAAGCTTCCCGCGTCCTTCAGATCCGGCGTCAGCCTCTGAACGGTGCGCCCCGCAATGATCGCATGTCCATCGTTTGTTGCGAAGACTAAGAGCGAGCCAAACGCCAGGAACTCCCGAGCATCCTTGACTTCGCCCGTCTGCACGTCGAGCGACAGGACTTGATAGTCTGACGCCGAAATCTGAGCGCCCTCGACACTGCGCATGCCAACCCTCGAAGCAAGTACGATGCGATCGCCTACGAAAGCGACACTTCGGGTCGCGGCAAAGACTGAACCTGTCTGGGAATCTGTTTGCGGCCCTGTGACTGTCGCACCCCCGCCGCCGAAAGTAACGGACAAAGTGGGCTCGCTCTTCGTCAATTGGCCGACAGACCACATCCGCGTCGGCGCTGGGGGCGTCTGAGACAATCCAGTCACAGTCGCTGATAGCAGCATAAGAAGCAAACCATCTGCAACTCGTTGAAACGGCAATCCAATCCTCATCGCACCCTCAATTGAGCCCTTCATTTGTAAGCCAGTCTATACGTTTAAGGACTTTCCAACTAGGGCCTGTTCACACTCCCTGGGTGGTGGCGACGGGAACCAGTTTTTCTCAGTTCAAGGAGTGACGAGTGCGCTGTAACCGGTTACTGAAGCGAGGAGCGACGCCGAAATGGGGAAAACTGGCCCCGTCCCTGCGGGTTGCGGCGCAAATCGGGCCATACTGCGTTCTCGCCCTCGGCGGTGGGGTCGCCACAGCTCTCGGGCTCGGCCTTGCGTGCCCAGAATTGCTTGGCCCGATTTTCGCTCGCAACGCCATCCACTCAGGTAGTGTGAACAGGCCCTAATCGGCGCTCGACCTCGTTACAAAATGCTCCTTCGGCACTCGCATCGGCACCCCCATGTACTTCCCGGATTCCCCCTGTGATTTACCCCACCATTCGCACCCCATTCACACTCCATTGACGCGCCTCCCCGATACTGGCCTCAGGAACCCCAGCAGGTAACCCGGACAGGAGAGCCAATGCCCAACTCCACCATCTCGTACCTCTGGCGCGACTCGGCTGCCGCGCGCACCTTCCACACCGGCGTCTCGCTCCACAGCCACACCAATCAGTCTCAGGAAACCCTAGACTTCGTGGCAGCCTGGACAGCCCAGTACAAGGCTGTTCGCCCCCTCATGCGACGCCTCGAAGATCGCTCCAGGCACCTCCACGGCATCACCGTCGACTGGGAACGTAGCTACTGGACTCCGCCGCTCACCCCCAAGCTCGCCTTCGACCTCGAAAGCCGCCAGATTGAGCAGCTCGACCTCGCCCCGCTCGTCTCCCTCAGCGACCATGACAACATCCACGCCCCCATGCTGCTGCGCACCGTCCCCTCCGCCCGCCACATTCCCGTCAGCGTCGAGTGGACCGCACCATACGCCGGCAAGCAGGCCTTCCACCTCGGCATACACAACCTGCCCAGCGCCCGCGCCGCCGAGTGGATCGCCTCCCTCAACCACTTCACCGCCAACCCTAACGACAAGCGCCTCACCGAAATCCTCGTCGCCCTCAATGAAGAGCCCAACGTCCTCGTCATCTTCAACCATCCCCTCTGGGACCTCTACATGATCGGCCAGGACAAGCACAACTTCCTCGTCAACGAATTCCTCCTCAAGAACGGCGCCTACTTCCACGCCCTTGAGCTCAACGGCCTCCGCAACTGGGACGAAAATCGCGGCGTGCGCCGCCTCGCCGACCAGTGGAACATGCTGCTCATCTCCGGCGGCGACCGCCACGGCGTCGAACCCAACGCCAACATCAACCTCTCCAACGCCACCAGCTTCAACCAGTTCGTCCATGAGCTCCGCAAAGAGCGCCGCAGCAACGTCCTCTTCATGCCCCAGTACGCCGAGCCCTGGAAGCACCGCATCCTCCAGTCCACCATGGATGCCATCCGCGATTATCCTGACTTCCCCCAGGGTTCCCGCACCTGGGACGAGCGCGCCTACCACCCCGACGCCAACGGCAACATCCGCCCACTAAGCGAACTCTGGCCCGGCGGCCGCGCTCCGCGTGCCCTCCAGTTCATCATCTCCGCGGCCCGCATGGTCGGCACCGGCCCGTTCTCCAGCAGCCTCCGCTATGCCTGGAGAGACTCCAGCGAGCTCCGCTTTGCCCTCGGCGAGCAGGAAGCGCAGGCTTGATGCCGCTGCGCGTTGCCTACTTCCCCGACTCCTTCCACGAGGTCAACGGAGTCGCCCACACCAGCTGCCACTTTGAGGCCTTTGCGCGCCGTCGCAACCTGCCCTTCCTCTGCGTGAGGGCAGGCGACCGCGCCACGGCCTTCGAGCAGCAGGGCAACGTGTGGACCCTCGAGCTGCCCCGCGGCATCCTCTCCTTCGCGCTTGAAAAAGACCTCCGTTTCGACCCTGCCTTCCTGCGCCACATCCCCATCATCGGCGACGTGCTCGAGCGCTTCCAGCCGGACCTCATCCACATCACCGGCCCCAGCGAAGTCGGCATGTTGGGCGCCGGCCTGGCCCACCACTACGAACTGCCCCTCGCCGCCAGTTGGCACACCAATGTGCACGAATACCTGGCCCGCCGCAGCGACTGGCTTCTGCGCCTCTTGCCCGAAGCGCACTCCCAGGCCACCGGCAAGACCATCGAAGACCTCACCATGGCCGCCGCCGCCAAGTTTTACTCCATCGCCCGCGTCCTCTACGCGCCCAACGTCGAGCTCTGCGCCATGCTCCAGCAGCATACTCACCGCCCCTGCCACCTCATGCCCCGCGGCGTAGACACCGAACTCTTCTCCCCCGCGCATCGCACCCGCCCCGCCAACGACGAAACCATCGTCCTGGGCTTCGTCGGCCGTCTCTCCATCGAGAAAAACGTAGCCCAGCTCGTCGCCGTGCAGGAAGAACTGGAGGCGCGCGGCATCACAAACTTCCGCTTCCTCATTGTCGGCCACGGCGCGGAACAGGCATGGCTCCAGGAGCGCCTGCCCACCGCCCACTTCCCCGGCGTACTCCGCGGCCACGCCCTCGCCGAGGCCTACGCCAACATGGACATCTTCGTCTTCCCCTCGCACACCGATACCTTCGGCAACGTCGTCCTTGAGGCGCTCGCCTCCGGCGTCCCCGCCATCGTCACCCCCGACGGCGGCCCGCGCACCATTGTCCGTGACACCGCCGGCCCCGGCGCAACCGGCCGCATCGCCCCCGACGACGACTTCACTGCGGCCATCGCCCACCTGATGGCCGCCCCCAACACCCTCGCCGCCATGCGCCTCGCCGCTCGCGAATACGCCATGACTGCCTCCTGGGACGCAGTTTTCGAGGGCGTCTGCAGCCATTACCCAGAGCTCTTCCACACCCCCCAAATCCCTATCGCCTCCGGCTTCTAGCCCCAAATAAAACCTTCCCCCACCCGCTGCCCAATGCGAAGATGTCTCATGCGCCGCCTGCTTCCCATCCTCGCCTTCTTTTTCGCTCTCGCCGCCGCCCCCGCCCAGCAGCCTCAGCAATCCCAAATCGACCGCGACCTCTACGAAATCTCCATCCCGCAGCTCCAGGCCCTCTACGCCGCGCACACCTACTCCGTCACCCAAGTCGTCCAGTGGCATCTGGCCCGCATCCACCGCTACAACGGCATCTACCGCCCTGTCGAAACCATCGTGGAAAAAGACGGCCTCGCCCAGGCCGCCGCACTCGATGCCCAGCCCGCCGGCACCCCGCACGGCCCGCTCTGGGGAGTCCCCATGGTCATCAAGGCCAACACCTCCATCGCCGGCACCGTCACCACCGACGGCTGGGCCGGCTACAACCTCCCCGGACACGAACTCATCGCACCCCGCGACGCAACCATCGTCGCCCGCCTCCGCGCCGCCGGAGCCATCCTCGTCGGCCACACCAACATGCCTGACTTCGCCGCCAGCGACACCAACCGCAGCAGCTCCTTTGGCCGCACCGGCAACGCCTACGACGTCCGCTTCTCACCCGGCGGCTCCTCCGGCGGAACCGTCACCGCCGTCACCAGCAACATGGCCGTCCTCGGCACCGGCACGGACACCGGCAACTCCATCCGCATGCCCTCCGCAACCTCCGCCGTCATCGGGCTCTTCCCCACCCGCGGCCTGGTGCCCATCTCCGGCATCGCTCCCCTCGACTGGCTGCTCGACAACACCGGCCCCATCGCCCGCAACGTCACCGACGTAGCCATCGCCCTCGGCGTCATGGCCGGCGCGACCCCCTCCGGAACCCCCACCCCCGACCCGCTCGATCCCCGCACCGCCGAGGCCCCCGCCCACGCCCAGCCCGGCCCCTACACCCAATACCTCAAGCCAGGCTCCCTCAAGGGCAAGCGCTTCGGCGTCCCCGCCTTCATCCTCAAGGGCACCGACGTCCCCTTCCAGGGCATCTCCGCCATCGTCCCCGCCGACCTCGCCGAAAAGGAAGAGCGCAAGACCGACCTGCCCCTCACCCCAGCCACCCGCGCGGCCTTCCTCAGCTCTCTTGAAGCCCTCCGCGCCGCCGGGGCTGAAGTCGTCATCGACGACCAGATCCTCCCCGACAGCTTCGCCCGCACCGCCAGCCGCGTCGGAACCCTGCCCTACGTCCGCGAAGGGACTGAGAACTTCCTCCGCAACTTCGGCCCTGCCCAGTACCACTCCCCCGCCGAGTATCAGAAAGCCACAGGCCACCCGCTCCCGGCCACGATCACCGGTGCCATTGAACCGAACGACCGCCGCGGCCTGCCCGCCCAGCCCCAATCCCGCATTGAGACCGACCCCCAAGCCAACGCCAACGTCTTCGCCCCCCGCAAAAAGGCCCTCGCCATGTATAACGACACCCTCGACCGCCTCCACCTCGACGGCTACGTCTACCCCGCCACGCAAATGCCCCCGCCCGACGAAACCATGCCGCAGAATGGCGAAATCAGCGGCGGCCCGCACTCCGAAACCAGTTGGGTCAACATCCTCGGCGTCCCCGCCATCGTCGTCGTGGGCGGCTGGTACCCCGGCGGACTCCCCTTCGGCCTCGAGTTCAGCGCCCGCCGCTGGCATGACGGCGACCTGCTGTCCTGGGCGTATGACTACGAGCAGCACACCCACTACCGTCATCCCCCAGTGCTGGTCGAGCAGGGCCTGCTGCCCAACGCGCCGTAAGACAACCTGCAGCAATGAAAAATGCCGGGGAGCCCAATCGGACTCCCCGGCGTTCGTTTTCAGTTGGCAGCTACTTCTTTTCCGTCTCCCCGATATACACCCCAAACGCCGGCAGGCTGATGGCCGCAACGCTGGCTGGATCGGCCGCGCCCGGCGTCTTCAGCAGCGTCTTCAGCCCGGCACCCTTCACTTCCGCGCTCAGGTCAACCGTCTGCGGCTCGTCCGTGAAGTTGGTCACCACCACCACCGACCTCGTCGCGCCCTTGCGCAGCCAGCTCAGCGTCTTCGTGTTCGTGGTGTCCAGCATCACGTTCTCGCCCTCAATCAGCGCCGGATTCGTCTTCTTCAGCTCAATCAGCGCCTTGTACCAGTTCAGCAGCGAATTCGGATCGGCCTCTTCCGCCGTCACATTGATCGTCGCCTTGTTTGCTGGCACAGCCAGCCATGGCTTGGCGCTGCCGACGGTGAACCCGGCGTTGGCCGAATCATCCCACTGCATCGGAGTCCGCTCACCGTCCCGGCCCTTGTACTTCGGCCAGAACAGCAACCCCACCGGGTCCCTCACGTCTTCTTTCCGTTCCGGCGGAGTGGTCTTCATCCCCAGTTCGCTGCCGTAATAGAACATCGAGGCCCCGTGGTTGGCCAGCAGAACTGTAGAGAGCACCCGCGTAATGTCATCGTCATGCTTTCCGTCGCCGTACCGCGCATCAATCCGCGGATTGTCATGGTTCTCAAAGACCAGCAGCGGTATATTGTCGCCAATCTTCGTCTCCACATCGGTCAGCTTCGACCGGATCGCAGCCGCGTCCATCTTGTTCGTGATGCCCAGCTGCATGTCCATCGGCAGCTCAAACTCCGGCTTTTCCTTCGTCCCGTAAACCCGAGCCAGGTCGGCGATCGAGGGCACGTAGGTCTCTCCGATCATCACCCGCCTGCCCGGGAACTTGGCCGCCGGCACGGAGTCAAACACCTTGCGCATGTGGGCCATCACAACGTCTACGCGGGGCAGGTTGTCCGTCAGCTTCCCGTCCGTCTCCACGTCGCCGATGGGGCTGATGATCGGGTTCCCGTTCTTGTCCTTCAGCACCGTCTCGTCGGCATCGCTCGGGTCTTCAAACAGCGTCGTAATCGCGTCAAAGCGGAAGCCCGCCACGCCCTTGTTCGTCCAAAAGCGCACAATGTCGTCAAAGGCCTTCTGCACCTTCGGGTTGTACCAGTTGAAGTCCGGCTGCTTCACATAGAACTTGTGGTAGTAGTACTGCCGCGTCGTCGCGTCCCACTCCCAGGCCGAGTGCCCAAACGCTGACAGCCAGTTGTTCGGCACCTGCCCCTTGTCCGTCGCGGTTTCGCCCTTGCCGTCCCGCCACACATACCAGTCGCGGTAGGGGTTCGTCCTCGAGCTGCGCGAGGCTATGAACCACTTGTGCTCGTCCGACGAGTGGTTCATCACCATGTCCATCACGATGCGGATGTTGTGCTTCTTGGCTTCCGCCACCAGCCGGTCAAAGTCGGCCATCGTTCCGTACTGCGGATCAATGCCCACGTAGTCAGAAATGTCGTAGCCGAAATCGGCCTGCGGCGACGGATAGCACGGCGTAATCCAGATCGCGTCCACGCCCAGCTTTTCCAGGTAGTCGAGTCGCTGCGTGATGCCGTTCAGGTCGCCGACACCGTCGCCGTTCGAGTCCTGAAAGCTGCGCGGATAAATCTCGTAAATCACCGCATTCTTCCACCAGTTTTCCAGCTCGGCTGGCGTGGTCTTTGCGGCGTGCGGGGTGGTCGGCTTGGCTGCGGGCGTTTGGCCCATAGCCGGCATCGCCGCCATTGTCAGCGCCAGGACTGAGGAGAGTCCGGCACCCGCCAGGGCGGTCGCGTTGTAGCTTTTCATTGCGTGTATCCTCCGGTTTTGCCAGCCGTCGCTCGCCTGCCGGGTCAGTTGAGCCCCGCTGTTGTCGGCAATGGTCTGACTAAGGAAAACTAACGCATTGCCGCCGCATTTGTATACGCCTTGAAATCCACCCACATACTTCTTTAAGCAATCGTATGCCTAAGCTGAATTCCCACCAGAATCAGCACAACCACACCCCCCTCGGCTACACTACCCCCATGCAATTTCTCTCCCTAAGCCGCCGCCGAACCAACGAATTCCCACCCGAAGCCTTCACACCCGAGCTCAACGCCCGCGAGTCCACCCGCATCCGCGAACTCTACGCCCAGGGACTGCTCCGTCAGGTCTGGAAGCGCGGCGATCTGCCCGGCGCATCCATTCTCTGGGAGGCGGCATCGGCCGACCAGGTCCGCGCGGCCATTGAAAGCCTCCCCATCTACCAGGCCGGCCTGCTAGAGCTCGTCGCCCTCGTTCCCCTCGAACCCTATCCCGGCTTCGGCCCCTCGGCCTAACTCCCGCGCTTTCATCTCGTAAACGCGCCGTTTCCCCGAGCCCCGGCAAAGGTCATACACTAGATATTCAAACCTCCATACGCACCACGCCCTCGGAAAGGAAATCCATGGCATACCCAGAAAACTACCGCTATACGAAGGAACATGAGTGGATCGAGCTCAATGGCTCGGTTGGTACCGTCGGCATTACCGATTACGCCCAAAGCACCCTCGGCGACATCGTCTTCGTCGACCTGCCCAAGGTCGGCGACCCGGTCAAGGCCAACGAAACCTTCGGCTCCGTTGAAAGCGTCAAGGCCGTCAGCGACCTCTACTCGCCCGTCACCGGCACCGTCTCCGCCATCAACGAAGAGCTGACCGGCTCGCCCGACAAGGTGAATGAAGACGCCCACACCGCCTGGATGATCAAGGTCGAGCTCGCCGATCCCAGCCAGTTTGACGGCCTCCTCACCGCCGCCCAGTACCAGGCCTTCATCGCGGAAGAAGTCTAAGAGCAGCCGCTGGCTTCCATTCCTCCGGCCTCGATTCCCGCAATCGGGGCCACGTTTCCATTGCAATCAAAACTAACCCTCTCTTCAGCGAGAAAGTAAAGAGCTTTTAGCGGCAAGCTAGAAGCTAGAGGCTAGAAGCGAACGATGCGCTATTTGCCAAAATCTCCCGCCGAACGCGTCGAAATGCTCGCCAAGATCGGCGCGCAGTCCATCGACGAGCTCTTCGCCATGATTCCCGCCGAGTACCGGCTGGACCGAGACCTGGATGTTCCGCGCCAGATGGCCGAAAGCGAGATCATCACCTACTTTCGTGCCGCTGCCAAGCGGGGCAACATCGGCTACGCCAGCTTCCTCGGCGCCGGTTGCTATCGCCACTATCGGCCCGTGGTCATCGATTCCCTCGTCCAGCGCGGTGAGTTCCTCACCAGCTACACGCCCTACCAGGCGGAGATTACTCAGGGCACGCTTCAGGCTATCTTCGAGTTCCAGTCGATGATTTGCGAACTGACGGGCATGGACGTGGCCAACGCCAGCATGTACGACGGCTCGACTGGGGCGGCCGAGGCCGTCATGATGGCCACCCGCATCACCGGGCGGCATCGCTCGGTGGTGGCTACTACCGTGCATCCCGAGTACCGCGAGGTCTTGGCGACGTATACCCAGCATCAGGAGCTGCCCAGCTCAACCGTCGGCTACGACCCGGAGACGGGGCGGGTTGATCTGGCCGCGCTCGAGGCCGCGATTACCGCGGAGACCGCTTGTGTCCTCGTCCAATCGCCCAACTTCTTCGGCGTGATTGAAGATATTCCCGCGATCGCCGAGCTGGCTCACGCCAAGGGCGCGCTGCTGATCGTGTCCATCGCAGAGGCGCTCTCGCTCGGTGTCGTCCGCCCGCCGGTTGAGGCGGATATCGTCAGCATGGAGGCGCAATCCTTTGGCGTCGCGCTCTGCTACGGCGGGCCGTTTTGCGGGGTGATTGCAACCAAGGAGAAGTTCATCCGCCAGATGCCGGGCAGGCTCGCCGGCGAAACCAAAGACGCGGACGGCAACCGGGGCTTTGTGCTCACGCTTTCCACGCGGGAGCAGCACATCCGCCGGGAGAAGGCGACGAGCAACATCTGCACCAATCAGGCGCTGGTCGCACTGATGGCGACGATTTACCTCACGGTTTACGGCAAAGAGGGCGTCCGCGAACTGGCCATCCACAACATGGCCAAAGCCGACTACGCGGCGAAGGCGCTCAGCAGCCATCCTGGTGCGAAGCTGCTCTTCGCGGGCAGTCCGCGATTTAACGAGTTTGTCCTGGAGACTGCGGAAGCTCCGGCGGAGGTCGACGCGCGATTGATGAAGGCGATGATCGTGGGCGGCGTGGACCTCGGCCGCTGGTACCCGGAACTGAGCCACGCAACCCTGTGGTGCGTCACGGAACTCAACACCCGCGAACAGATCGACAGCGCCGCCCGCGTCGTGGCCGGCGCACCGGTGGAGGCATAGACCATGACCACAGCAACTCCGCGCAACACCACTCTGGGCAAAGTCCGCACCCACCCAACGCAGAATGAAGGCCTCATCTTCGAGAAATCCTCGCCCGGCAAGCGCGCTTACAAGCTGCCCCCACTCGACGTCCCCGCAGTCGATCCCGCGGCCCTGCTTGGCGATCTGCATCGCGAGAGCGTGGGCAATCTGCCCGAAGTGAGCGAAATCGAAGTCATCCGCCACTTCACACGCCTCTCCACCTGGAACTATGCCATCGACCTCGGCATGTATCCCCTCGGCTCCTGCACCATGAAGTACAACCCGCGCGTTAACGAGCTGGTGGCGCGCCTGGAAGGGCTGGCCGAGGCGCATCCCTATCGGCCGGAAATGCTGGCCCAGGGGTATTTGGAAATCGCGGCGCTCCTGCAGAAGTGCCTCCTGGACATCTGCGGCATGGACGCAATTACGCTGCAACCGGCAGCCGGCGCGCACGGCGAATTCACCGGCATCCTGCTCGTCCGCGCCTATCACGAGTCGAAAGGCAACGCGCGCCGCAAGGTCCTCATTCCCGACTCCGCGCACGGCACCAACCCGGCCACGGCGGCCATCTGCGGCTACGAAGTCCAGAACATCAAGTCCAACCCCGAGGGCGGCATCGACGTGGCCGAACTCGAGCGCCTCGTCGATGAAGACACCGCCGCGCTCATGCTCACCAACCCCTCCACCATCGGCGTCTTTGAAAGCGAAATCCACAAAATCGCCGACATCCTCCACGCCAAGGGCGCGCTGCTCTACATGGACGGAGCCAACATGAATGCCCTCGTCGGCAAGGCGCGTCCCGGAGACTTCGGCGTCGACGTCATGCACCTCAACCTGCACAAGACCTTCTCCACCCCCCATGGCGGCGGCGGCCCTGGCTCCGGCCCCGTAGCCTGCAAGGCCATCCTCGAGCCCTTCCTGCCCACCCCCATTCTCGTCCGCAAACCAACTCCGGGTGCCACAACTGTGGGTGCCCCCGGTCCCTCGCACTTGGGGACCGGGGAGACCACCCAGCTCGGCTGGTCCTTTGATAGACCCCAGTCCGTCGGCCGCGTCCGCGCCTTCTACGGCAACTACGGCATGTTCATCCGCGCCCTCGCCTACATCCTCGCCAACGGCCCCGACGGCCTTCGCCAAACCACCGAAGACGCCGTGCTCAACGCCAACTACATCCGCGCCGGACTGGAAGATGTCTACGAGCTGCCCTACAAGACCGCGTCGATGCATGAAGTGGTCTTCAGCGACAAACGCCAGGCGGCCAAGGGCGTCAAGACCGGCGACATCGCCAAGCGCCTCATGGATTACGGCTTCCACCCCTACACCGTCAGCTTCCCCATGATCGTCTCCGGCGCGCTCATGATCGAGCCTACCGAGAGCGAGTCGAAGGAGGAGCTCGACCTCTTCATCGAAGCCATGCGCGCCATCGCCCAGGAAGTCGAAGAAACCCCCGACCTGGTCAAGACCGCACCCCACTCCACCCGCGTCAGCCGCCTCGACGAAGTCACCGCCGCCCGCAAACCCATCCTCCGCTGGAAACCGACGGCGTAAGGTTTGCTCCGCAAAACCAAAGGGGACGGAATGGTTATCCATTCCGTCCCCTTTTTCGTTTCCCCTGAAAGCAGCCTACCCGTTCATCCCCAAAAACGCCTTCCCAGCCCCCTCCCCCACCGCAGCCCCATACATAAACTTCGCCCCAGCCACCGCCAGCTCATCCTTGCCGCTCCCCAACTCCTCTATCGCCGCCGCAATAAACGCGTCCAGCGGCATCGGCCCGCGTCCCGGCGCAGGCTCCGGATTCCCCTCCGGCGGATGCGTCGCGTGCAAGTCCGACTCCACCCACGGCGGAGCCAGCTCCACCACACGCACTCCCGTCGCCTTCAACTGGTGCCGCAGCGAAATCGAAAACGAGTGCACAAACGCCTTCGACGCGCAGTACACCGGATACCGCGCCATCGGCACAAACGCCAGCCCGCTCGACACATTCACCACCACCGCATCCCGCTGGCTGCGCAACTGCGGCAACAGCGCCGAGGTCACCCGCATCACACCCAGGATGTTCGTGTTGATCTCCTCCAGCGCCTTGGCGTCGTCATAATGCTTCGCAAAGTCAATGTACCGCTGCACCCCGGCGTTGTTGATCACCACGTTCAGCCCCGGATGCTCGGCCATCACCTGCGCCGTGGCCTTCGCAATGCTCGCCGCATCCTGCGTGTCCATCACCACGTAGCTCATGCCCGGGTTGGCCGCAGCCGTGGCCTGCAGCACATGCTCGCGCCGCCCCGCAATCACCACCTCGTTGCCCAGCTTGTGGAAGGCCTCCGCCAGCCCCCGGCCAATCCCCGATCCCCCGCCCGTAATCAAGATAGTGTTCCCTGTCAGTTTCATTCCCTCAACCTCTCTCCAAGTCCCCGCATAGGGAAAATCCCCCCAACCCGCTATCCTGAACAAAGACAACAGGGGGAGATACCCATGGACATCTTTGCCGAAAAGCGCGACGAACTCGACCACTATGAATTCATGATGGGCACGGAGCGCGGCCGTCTGGCCGTCGCGCTCGACCTGCTCACCGACGCGCTCATCCTCACCGGCCAGCACGGCGTCTACTGCGTCTCCAACCGCAATCCATCCCAGCCCCGGCTTGACCTGCAAGCAGTTGCCGGCGGCATTGAGGGCGCAAAGGCGCTCATCCAGTCCGTAATGGCCAACATTGAAGAGGAGCGCCGCCAGGCTAGGCTCGCGACGCCCCCCGTTTCGTAGTTATTTCGCAACCATCACCGGCACGCTCAGGTCCAGGTCCGCCCACTTCACGTGCAGCTCTGTCGCGCTTCCGGCCGTCTTCTCGAAATCGATGACCATGGTTTCAATGGGCGCAGCGTTCATCGCCTTGGCCAGGGCTACGCGGCCCAGATCCTGCTTTTCGTCGTACACCGTGCCCCATTGGCCGGTCTGCTTGTTCACAATCAGCATCCAGCCGTCCGCCGTGGGCAGCGAATAGATCGTGTACGTCCCAGCCGGAACGTCCAGGTTGCCGATCATCAAATTCGCCGACGTCTTCAGAGTAGTTGCCGCATTCGCGCCCGTCCGCCAAACCTGTCCATAGGGCACCAGACCGCCAAAAATCACCCGCTTCCGCACCGACGGCGCGCTGTAATCAATCGAGATGGCCGCCCCGGCCACCGTGGCCTCGGCCTTGGCCGGCGGGCTCAGCGGTTTCTTGGCGGCGTCCCCGCCCATCTGCATCCCACCCATATCCTGGGCAACGGCCCCGCTGGTGGCGAGCGCAAAGCCCAGGCCCAGACACAGTGCAATCACAACTCTCTTGTTCATGGCAGTTCTCCTTCCCAGCGAGTCTAACAAAACTGTGCGGCCCCATTATGATCCGGCGCAAAAACCCTCCATCTCATCCCACCCTCCCACCGCACCCCAATTTTGCAGCAAATTTTGCCCGAATGCGGTATTCTTGCTCTTGAGCACCCGTAGCTCAGCTGGATAGAGCGAACGCCTCCGAAGCGTTAGGTCGCAAGTTCGAATCTTGCCGGGTGCACCATCCCTTCCCCCTCCCATCCTCCTCATGTCTTTCCCTGCCGCAAACTCCCTGCGCTCCGCCAATCTACGCGCCTGCAAACACTCGACCAATACCCAAAACTGAGCAATACAGCACACTCCCCCGCGCTTCATCATGCGATTCTAGGGAATTGCCTATGCGGGTACCTCCAGCCGCACGCTCAAGGCACCGCTTTGAGGCAAACGTTCCGTCTGGGACCATGGCACTCCGCGCAGCCGGTCTTCGGTCCGGTCGATCAGCACGGTGTGGCTCCTCCTTACCCGCTCTCTGCCTTGGCAGACACAGTTGCCCGCCATGCCCATACCAAACGGCAGCGCAAACCCGGGAGAAAGTTGTCCATGCTCGACGCTGAGAAGGATCCATTGAAGACAACGGCTCTTCTGGCCAGCGAAGGGCCCGGTCGAACCCTCTCCCATCGCGGCGCCAGGCACGCTTTCTATCTCCAGGGAGAAGCCGCCGATGCCGTCTACTATCTTCAACTCGGCAACGCCTCGCTCACTGTCCTTTCCAAATTCGGAATGGAAGCCACCATCACGCAAATCACAGCAGGCCAGTTCTTCGGCGAACAGTCGCTCGCAGGCACCCAAGAGCACCATGCGGCCACTGCCACCGCCACCACCAACTGCACCGCACTGCGAATCGAACGCCAGCAGATGCTCCGCATGATGCGCGAGCAGCACCTCTTCTATAAGACCTTCCTCAACTTTCTCCTTGCTCGCGGTCTGCGCACCCAATCCGATCTCGTAGACCAGCTCGTCTCTTCCCCGGAAAGACGCCTCGCCATGACACTGCTGACCCTGGCGAACCTCAGCAGGAGCGAAGTGACAAAGTCCCTGGCTCCCGGTATCTCTGCAGCCACGCTCGCCAATCTCATCGGTAGCCCGGCCTCCAATGTCACCTTCTACCTCAACCGTTTCCGTGATCTCGGCCTTATCGATTTCAACGGCAGAATCCGCGTGCACCGCGCCCTGCTCAACACCGTTCTCCATGATCGCCTTCCTGGTGACAACGCCGCCAAACCCGCGCTGCCCGACTTCTCCCTCAGAACAGGGAGCCAGCCCACCCCGCGCACTGGGTGCGCCAACCCATCGAGCCGCGCTCGTTCGTCCGCTGGAAGGGAGTGACTCTCTACGATGGAATACTCGAAGTTCAAATCGCTGCTTCGCCGAGTGATCGTCGTTCCCATGCTCGTCACGGGCGCGCTTGCGGCGTTGCTCCTCTGGGAGACCTTCGATCTCAACCGATCCTTGCAACTCGTCGATCACACGGACCGCGTTTTCGACCAGTCTGGACACCTGCTCAAGTTGCTCGTCGATATGGAATCTGCAAAACGCGGATACGTCACCACCGGCGACGAAACCTTTCTTCGCTCTTACTTCGAGGGCACGCAGCGATTCGACTCTGAAATCCAGGCCTTGAACAAACTGGTTGCAGACAGTACCCCGCAGCAGCAGAGGCTCAAGTCCATCTACGCCGGATACCAGGAAGCCGAGCAATACGACAGCCGTATCATTGCCCTTCGGCGCGCCGGCAAAGCCGATCCCACGCTCATTGAAAATCAGCTCAGACAATCCAGACTGGAGTCACTTCGCGACCAGCTCGCCGTCTTCCAAAGCGTGGAAGAAGCGCTTCGCATTCAGCGTGTCGAAGCAGCCCACCAGCGTTGGCTCTGGATGGTCTCCAGTTGCCTCTTTCTCGGGCTGGGCTCCGGTGTCTTCCTGGCAATCTTCACCCGATACCACATCGAAAAGCTCGGCACAAAACTGCTCCAGAGTGAAGAGCGCTGGACTGCTACGCTCGGCAGCATCGGAGAAGCGGTCATCGCAACCGACAGCGAAGGGCAAGTCACCTTCCTTAACTCCATCGCCGCATCTCTCACCGGATGGCCGCTGGAAGAAGCACTCAATCAACCCATCGGAAATGTGCTCAAACTTATCAATGAAAAATCCGGAATGACCGCGGACAATGAAGTGCTGCGCGTCTTGGAAGAGAAAAAGATCCTTGCCGTGGCCAACCACGTTGATCTGGTAACCCGCGATGGTCGCGAAATCGCCGTCGAGCACAGTGCAGCCCCCATCCTTGCCGACAAAGGTCGCGTCATTGGTGTCGTACTCATCTTCCGCGACGTCTCCGAACGACGCCAGGAGCAGATCGAAACTGCCGAGCAGGCCGCGCTTCTTGAACTCACTCAGGACGCCGTCTTTGTCATCGACATGGACGGGACTGTCCTCTTCTGGAGCCGCGGCGCAGAGGCCATGCTCGGCTACTCCAAAGACCAGGCTGTCGGCTCCGTCTCTCACCATCTCCTGCACACGGAGTTTCCCATCTCGATGGAAGAGATTCGAGCCGAGATGATGCGCGTCGGCCACTGGGAGGGCGACATCATCACCACCGCTCACGACGGCAATCACATCGTCATGGCCAGCCGCTGGGCCTTGCAGTGGGGCAAGCGCGAACAGGCCCCGCGCGTCCTGGTCATCAACAGCGACATCACCGCGCGCAAACGCGGCGAAGAGTCCCTCGTGCTGCAAAGGGAACAACTCCGCGCCCTCGCTGACCGTCTCCAGATCGTCCGCGAAGAGGACCGCAAAGTCGTCGCGCGCGACCTCCACGATCAGATTGGGCAAATCCTCACTTCCATCAAAATGGACATGACCTGGATGGCTCGTCATCTTCCCCAGTCCGAGACACTCGTCCTCGCGCGCATTCACGAATCAATTCAGTCCATCAACGATGGCGTAAAGGCCGTGCGCACCATCTGCAGCGGCCTCCGCCCCGGCGTTCTCGACGACCTTGGCCTCGCTGCTGCCATTGAATGGCAGGCTGCCGACTTCGCAGCGCGCTATAGCATCCCATGCCAGGTCACGGTTCCTCCCGTCGATCTCCATCTGGACGGCGACCGCGCCACCGCTACTTTCCGAATCTTCCAGGAGTGTCTGACAAATGTCATTCGCCACGCCCAGGCCAACGCAATACGCGTAGACTTGTGCCAGGAAGAAGAGTACCTTCTGCTCGTTGTCGAGGATGACGGAATAGGATTTCAGGTAGCCGACCTGTCGAACACACTGGGCTCCCTCGGCCTCCTCGGAATGAGGGAACGAGCCCAGTTCTGCGGGGGCGAAGTCCACATCTCCAGTTCCTCAGGCAACGGCACGAGGGTTACCGTGCGCATGCCTGTTGACGCACCACGCACCGAAAGGAGCGAAGTATGCATATCTTGATCGCCGATGATCATGGCGTCGTACGCCGCGGTCTGAAAGATATCCTGTCAGACGCCCTGCCCGGCACACTCTTCTCCGAAGCCAGCAGCGGCGATGAAGTCCTCAGCCATCTGGAGAAAACGCGAACCGCCTTGCTCGTCCTGGACATCAGTATGCCCGGGCGCAGCGGAATGGACGTGCTGCGCGATGTTAAGCACACCTATCCGCGATTGCCCGTCATCATCCTCAGTTGCCATCCGGAAGACCAGTACGCGGTCCGCTGTCTCCGCGCCGGAGCCTCCGCCTACATCAACAAAGAGAGCGCTCCCGAAGAACTCGCCATCGCCACCAGAAAAATCCTCGGAGGTGGCCGCTACATCAGCTCCACCCTTGCCGAAAAGCTCATCGACATTCTCGATGAACCCGACGACAAGCCGCTCCACGAGTCGCTCTCCGACAGGGAACACGAAGTCATGCGCATGATCGCGGACGGCATCCCCCTCACCGACATCGGAGAGGCTCTCCACGTCAGCGTAAAGACCGTCAGCAGCTATCGCGCCCGCATCATGGAAAAAATGCACATGAAGAGCAATGCCGAGTTGACTCGCTACGCCATGACGCAGGGGCTGATGGAATAAATCTACTGTAGGAAAAGCCCTACAACAACTTCGTATAAACCCTACAACCATCCCGGACTACGCTTATATCCGTTGCCCATTCCGTCAGGTATCGTAGCTTCAGGTCGCAAATATCAACCAGAAATGCGGTTATGACAATGGACATTCTGATAGCAGACGATCATGCGAATGTTCGGCGCGGCCTGAGAGAGCTACTGCTCGATGCCTTCTCCGACGCCCACTTCTCCGAGGCATCCAACGCCGATGACGTCCTTGCTCATCTACAGAATGCCCAGCCCGACGTCCTCCTGCTCGATATCAATATGCCGGGGCGCAGTGGCTTTGAAGTCCTCAAGGATGTCAAGCTTGCCTATGCGCATCTCCCCGTCGTCATGGTCAGCGTCCAGGCTGAAAGTCAGTACGCCCTGCGCTGTCTCCGCGCCGGCGCCAGCGAATACGTCAACAAAAACAGCGCGTCCGAAGAACTCGTCCCCGCGATCAGAAAAATTATGGACAACGCCAGAAAGCTCGCCGCAAAGCCAGCGCTGAATTTGCTGTAACCTCTGCCTACCAGGCACTGTGGCAACAACTCCAGCAACGCAACTTGCCCCCCAACTGAACCCCGCAATCCTGAGACGCAAGCCACGCCTCCGGGCTTCTCTCGTTGCGCAAAAATCAACCCTCAGCGATTCACTACCACAGCAATCAGATGCCACAGACCCGCGATGGTTCTGGCCTTCTCACCGCCTGCACACATACAAACGCGATTGTGAACGCCATGTTTCCGCGTAAGGAAAGCCCTACACAACAATAGCCAAAATGCCTACAGCAGGATTAGATTTCGCTCCTATCCACACACTTGCTCCCGCCGTATGTTGGATATATCGACATTGCAGATGACCTAAGTCATTCACTCATTCGCACAAATACCCACAAGCATGAAAGGTACCGACCATGGCTACAAGCTTCGCATCTGTAAACAGCTCCTCAAGACTTCAGCTGAGCCGCTCCTTTCCCCGAGCTTCGGCCTCCCAGCACCCACTCAAAATCGTTGCGCAATCGGGCGGCGGTCAGTCCGCAAACCCAGTCGCCTTCAACCTGCAGCTCCCTCTCGACAGGCTCATCGCAGGCAAATCCCTCCGCGAATATCACACAGGCCACGCCATCTTTTCGCAGGGCGATCCCTCCAACGCTGTCTTCTACATCCAGAGCGGCAAGGTAAAGCTAACCGTCGTCTCCGCGAGCGGCAAGGAAGCAGTCATCGCGCATCTTCCCGTCGCCAGCTTCTTTGGCGAAGCCGCACTCGCAGGCCAGCTCACACGTATCGCTTCCGCCTGCGCACTCGAGCACAGCTGCATCATTCGCATCGATCGCACGGCAATGCAGAAGCTGCTTCATCGCGAGCCGGACTTCGCCGAACAGTTCCTCGCTCATCTGCTCTCCCGCAACCTTCGCATGGAAGCAGATCTCGTCGATCATCTCTTCAACTCAAGCGAGAAGCGCCTCGCGCGCCTGCTCATGCTTATGGCAAACTTCGGCCAGGATACAAAACCAGTTCCAGTCATCGAAAAAATCAGCCAGGAAACCCTCGCGGAAATGATCGGCACCACTCGCTCCCGAGTCAGCTTCTTCCTCAATCGCTTCCGCGAACTCGGCTACATCGACTATGACTGCGCCGGAATGCGCATCAATAGTTCGCTGGTCAATGTCGTCCTCCACGACTAAAGCATTCCCGGAATACGCACAGACAAATCGACAACACATCGTGTGGCCTTTCCTTCAAGGAAAGGCCACTTGTCTGTTCCCCCGAGCATCCTCATCGGCACCTCCCAAAATCCCCGCCATCCCTGCCAAGCGGCTACACTGAATGTGTCGGCGCTCTGCGTCATTTCCGCTCTGTCAGGATTCCCAATGCACCTCCATCTCGATCAAGTTCTATGGGCCGCTCTGCTTTCCGCCCATCTCATCCTGCTCATCGTCCTCCTCGGCCGCGACCGCATCGCTCGCTTTCGCTGGTTCACCGTCGCCGTGGCCCTCTCTGCCGCGCGCCTGCTTGTAGATCACCTGCTCCACGGCAGGCTCACCACCATCGCCTTTTACTGGCAGCAGTACTCCCTGCTGCTGGTCGCCAGCATCCTCGGCCTCATCGTTCTCGCCGAGCTCGCTCGACGCGGATTCGGCTCGCACGCCACCACCCTCCGCCTCAAGCCCAACGGCTGGTTAGGCTGGTCGCTCGTCACTGTCGCAATCGCTGCCGCCGCGGTTGGCGCCATCGGCCCCTGGCCCACCTGGATCTCCATCACCGCTGAGCCGGAGCTCTTCCGCCTCCGCCTCGTCTGGATCGTCGCGCTCAAGCTGGAAATCTTCGCCGGCTTCCTCGCCATTCAGCTCGCCATCCTGCTGCTCCTCTTTGGCCGTCGCTTCGGCACAACCCTCCGCTGCCACGCCACCCAAATCGCGCTTGGCCTCTCCACCATCGCCATCAGCCAGATCGCCGTCCAGCGCATCATTGAAACCATCGTCCACGCGGCCCACCCAAACAGCCGCGAAGAGTACGAGCGCACCCTCCGCCTGCTCACCAACCTTGACCACGCCCGCCTCGCAATCTGGCTCCTCGTCGTCTTCTGGTGGATCGTCTGCCTCTGGATCGACGAGCCCGGCCATGCCCCAAACCCCGAAACCACCGGCGTCCTCGTCCCCGTCGGCGCCAACCCCATCAGCCCCTCACCCCTCCAGGCCCGCGCTGACCTCCCCGAAGACGATGCGTAAGGAGTCCCTCATGCCCTACCCCTCCCGCCGCGACATCCTGCGTTCGGCTGCCGTCGTCTCCGCCGCGTCCCTTCTGCCCGCAGTCGGCTCCCTGGCGCTGGAGGCCTTTCCCTCCCGCCGCCCCATCCCCGCCAAACGCAACTTCTGCAGCCCCGCCGTTGACGCCGCCATCGCTACCGTCGCCGCCTCCATCCGCGATCCCGAACTCGCCTGGCTCTTCGCCAACTGCCTCCCCAACACCCTCGATACCACCGTCTCCTTCCGCCACACCAACGGCCGCCCCGACACCCTCGTCGTCACCGGCGACATCCCCGCCATGTGGCTCCGAGACTCCTCCGCGCAGGTCTGGTCCTACCTCTCATTCGTCGCTGCCGACCCCGCCCTTGCCGCCCTCATCCAAGGGCTAATCTACCGCCAGACCCGCTGCATCCTCACCGACCCCTACGCCAACGCCTTCATGCCCGACCTCGCCAGCCCCGAGCCCCTCTCCTGGTCCAAAACCGACCGCACCACCCTCCTTCCCGGCGTCGGCGAGCGCAAGTGGGAGATCGACTCTCTCTGCTACCCCATCCGCCTCGCCCATCGCTACTGGAAAGAGACCGGCGACACCGCACCCTTTGATGCGCAGTGGGCCCAGGCCATGCACCTCGTCGTCACCACCTTCCGCCAGCAGCAGCGCAAGCTCGCCCCCGGCCCCTACCACTTCCAGCGCAGCTCCGCCAACCCCACTGACACCCTCGGCGAAAACGGCTTCGGCGCGCCCGCCCTCCCCGTCGGACTCATCTACGCCGGCTTCCGCCCCTCCGACGACGCCTGCGTCTACCCCCTCAACATCCCCGGCAACTTCTTCGCCGTCCAAACCCTCCTCCGTCTCGAAGAAATGTTTACCGAGCTCGCCCACGACACCGCCTCCGCCCGCGATGCCCGCCAGCTCGCCGACGAAGTCGCTACCGCACTCGACAAACACGCCCGCGCCCGCCATCCCCAGGCCGGCGAAATCTACGCCTACGAAGTCGACGGCTACGGCAACGCCATCTTCATGGACGACGCCAACTCCCCCAGCCTCCTAAGCCTGCCCTACTTCGGCTGCGTGCCGCTTACCGACCCGACCTGGCAGGCAACTCGCGCCTTCGTCCTCAGCCCCGCCAACCCCTACTTCTTCCAGGGCTCAGCAGCCGAAGGCGTAGGAGGCCCCCACGTCGGCCGCGACATGATCTGGCCCATGTCCCTCACCATGCGCGCCCTCACCACCCAAGACGAAGCCGAGCAGCTCCAATGCCTCCGCTGGCTCAAATCCACCCACGCCGCCACCGGCTTCATGCACGAAAGCTTCCACAAAGACGACCCCCGCAAATTTACCCGCCCCTGGTTCGCCTGGGCCAACACCCTCTTCGGCGAACTCATCCTAACCCTCCACAAATCCTCGCCGCGCCTGCTCAACGAGGCCTGAGCCCCTTGTGAGTGTCCTTCTATAGGGTGGTTTGGAGGGTTGCCCAACCTCAGCCCAGCCACGAATAGTGTCAATCGCCGTCATCCTCTACTTCCTCTTCTTTCTTAACTTCTACTATCGACGCCCCGCCTAAGCCTAGGTAACGTCGTTCCGCTAACCATTGCAGACGCTTGGCTTGAGTAAGAAGCACACGCCTGAGACCTCCCTGCACCTGCCTCTCTGAAATGACTTGGGCCAAACGCGAACTGATCAGGGCTCGTCTCGCGAGCCGAAAGTCCGGATGCGAACGGATTTCCTTCACCCGATCAGAGACGATGCTATCTCTATATGAAGGAGGAATTTCAACCGTCAAATCGCTCGGAGGCGGGTCCTTTTCATTGAGAATTGCTTTGAACTCAGATTCGCTGATCGCCTTGCTTGTGATCTGACGCTCTAACGCATTGAGGTAGGCTTTGGCCTCTTTGTACAGGCCATCCTTGTTCTTGGCATTTGTATTTTGAAACTGTGGTAAAGGCCACACTTCAATCTCAGAGACCTCAAAGGGATCCAGAACGGACATTGCTACGGCATCGGTCCGCTGATTGGTAAGATGACGACGTATACGGGTTCTAAGCATTTCGTTGGTCTGACCAACATAGATCGGCTCGCCATCGTAGTCGAAGAACGCGTAGACTCCCCAGCGATAGTTCCCGACCTTAACATCCTCTCCGGACGGGTCAACAAACTTGGAGTCCAGGTAGCGAGTAAGGTTGTAGCGGAGGTCAGCCGTCTCGAAAGGCGGGAGCCTTACATTGTCCTTGACTTGTTTCGCATTGGATGGCTTCGCCTGAGCTTCCTTCGTCTTGCCCGTTGTCGTCATGCTGCCATTATTGCAGTTTGACTCGCGGTCGCGAGGATGGGTTCCAAAATGTGCTGGGCCAGGTGGCGAACGACAGGAACGGCTACGCCGTCGCCCATCAAGTGGTACGCGTCGTTATATTTGCACGGCAAAACGTAGCGGTCTGGAAGGCCCATGAGGCGCGCGGCTTCTCGCGGTGAAAGCAGACGGGAACGCACTTTATTACCCTTAACGTAGAGAATCGATTGACGACTGGAACCCCCACCCGGAGTTCTCAGACAGCCCGCAAGATCGTCGAAACGCACCTCGGCGCGTTGTGCCTTCTCGCCATCAGGTGAAACGCGGGTTCGCTTGTAGATTGTTCCAACCATGATTAGCCCCGACCTTTGGGCCGCCGCCACCTTTGCACGATTTAATGGGGACATCAACCCGAGTAACGAGTCTGTCTGGGCCGGTGTATCCCATGGGAGGTCTTCTTCAACGAGAGTAGCGAAGTTTGACTTTCTGCGTGCGGGAGCGGGGACATGCCACCAGACCCATGCCGCCCGATCAAATTGAGGCAACCGATTAAACGCCGCAACGACCGCTGGGGTGTGGAAGGGCTCCTGCGGCAAGGCGCATTGAAGGCTTGAGTCGATCTGAAGATCGTTCAGTACGCCGATAATAAAAAGCCGAGGACGCGAGTGCGGCAAGAACAGCGCCGCGTCAATGACTACGGCACCGACTCGATATCCTGTAACACGTAAAGCCGCGATGAGTGAGCTGAAATCTTTGCCATCATGCGAAGTGAGCGCACCACAAACATTTTCCAACACAACTAATGCCGGAGCCCTGCCTTCCTGTTTCAGCGAATCGACACGCTCCCAAAAGGGCCAAAACGTACCTGACCTTGCTCCTCTTAACCCAGCTCCCATCCCGGCCAAGGATAAATCCTGGCAGGGGAAGGATGCCCAAATTAAGTCTGCCGCCCCCGGGATCTCGGAAACAGTTACCTTGCCAACGTCTTTGACCAACAGCTCATTGCCGCCCTTGTAGTTTTCCCGATACGAGTCGGCTTTCTTCTCATCGATGTCGTTCGCGAATAGGCATTGCCATTTCGAGCCTAGCCCGGCTCGGGCCATTCCACCGCCAGCAAAGAATTCGTAGAAGGTTGGCATTGATTCACTCACTGCTTGTTTTGATCTGAGAAAAGGGGCCATTGTTCAAAAACGTATCGTTCAGCCGCATCACGTATCACCCACGCCACAGAAACCTTCTTCTGTTTGGCTATGATCTCAAGCGAAGCGTAAACTTCAGACGATAAAGTCACCGATGTTCGGGTTGTGAGTACTCTTTTGGTCATTGGAACAAAGTCGGCCCCATTCAGTCCTGTGCATCACTTTACACCACATTGATGCGAACCCCTGTCGAAATCTGGACATCAATTCGCGACGGCCAAATCCGATCGCGGGTGGCCAACCCTAATCCCCATCGCCAACCTGGGTGCCCCATCCATCCGGCGCACCTCGCCGGATGGATGGGACCAACCACCCCCTCGACCGACCTTGCCCTCAGAACGCAATCGAGCGCAGCTCGATCCAGTCCCTACGTCCCTGATCCCTGCCCCCTCCCGTCAAGCCCCCAAATTTCCCCGCCATCGCAAAACCCAACAAAACAAACCACTATCACCGCAAGAAAATCCGGCCAGCGCTGCCGGGAATTATTCCCCAAAAGCTCACAATGGAGTAAGCCGTCCAGAGGGCAAATTCCATCGAAGAAGACACCCGAAAAATCGTCCCGGCCTCCACCCCGCGCCGAAACCCCGAAAAACGCAACAAAAGTGCACAAAAGCGCGCAAAAACACCAGGTAACCACCCAGTAATCACAATTCCATCAACAACATAGAAGGCATTTCCCGCAAAAAACACCCCACCCCCCCCTTGACACCCGACTCCCCATACACTACCGTATGGTTGTGGATAAGCTCACCTCTACCTTCGCTGCACTCGCTGACCCCACCCGACGCGCCATGGTCTTCAAACTTACCCTTGGCCCGGCAACCATTCACGATCTCACCGAGCCCTTCCCGCTCTCGCAGCAGATGATCTCCAAGCACGTAGCCTGCCTGGTGCGCGCACAGATCGTGGTCAAACATAAACGTGGCCGGGAGAGCATCTGCACCCTCCGGCCCACCGCCATCAAGGCTGTCGCCGACTGGGCGCTCGACTTCCGCACTCTCTGGGAGCAGAGCTTCGACAAACTCGATGCGGTCCTACAGGAAATGAAAAACGAGGAGGCCAACCGTGACACTACCGTCCCCAAATAGCTCCGCAACCCAGTCCATCACTCGCATCTTTGACGCCCCCCGCGCCCTCGTCTGGAAGGCCTGGACCACCCCCGAACTCGTCATGCAGTGGTGGGGGCCGAAGGGCTTCACCTGCCCCATCTGCCGCATCGACCTCCGCGTCGGCGGCCGCTTCACCTGGTCCATGGGCACCCCCGATGGCCAGGTCTTCTTCAATGGCGGCAAATTCCTCCAAATCGTCCCCCTCGAAAGGATTGTCTGGCTCTGGCACTTCGCCGACGCCGACGGCAACCGCGTCAGCCCCGCCCAGTACGGCTTCCCCGACGAAGACCGCGAAGGCAACATCGACGAAATCCTCTTTGAGGACCACGGCGAAGGCCAAACCCTACTCACCTACAACCGCAACGACCCCGCCGCCACCGCGGAGGAGAACGAAGGCGCCGCCGCCGGCTACGCCCAAATCCTCGACAAGCTCGCAGAACTCCTGGCCTCGCTCGTCCAGACAGCATAACCACCAACCACTAGCGGCAGCCGTCGACTACACGTCTCGGCTGCCGCTACACGCCCCAACTCCCAGCCATCCCCCGCCTAGAGTCGACACCCCAAAAAACCTCTCACCGCAGGCCCATAAAGGCTCAGCCTTTTCCCACTTTGCATCCGCTTCGCCGTCATCTTCAATTCGCTCACTCATAGTGCCCAACTCCTCGGCGCACAGGTCTACGCTGCCCAAAGGAGATGCATATGTTTGGTGCTTTTGCCCCGTTTGTCCCCGCGTCCACCCGTCCCTTTGCCCCCCACAGCAGCATTGGACAGCGTTCTCAATCAGCCAAGACGAGCAGCAGCAGCCCCCGCGCGATCAGCCGCTCGCTTCCCCTGCTGCTCCTCGCTCTCGCCGTGCTCTGCATGGCGCCCGTGGCGCAGGCCGGCAGCCCGCTCAAAGCCAGATTTATCGCTGCCCAAAGCGTCGTTCCCTCCGGCACCCTCTCCTATCCCTACCGCGTCGCCGTCGATGCGGCAGGCAATGTCTACATCGCCGATACCCAGGCCAACCAGGTCCTCAAAGAAACCCTCTCCAACGGCATCTATTCCGAGAGCGTCATCGTTTCCACCGGCCTTGCCACGCCCTATGGCGTAGCCGTGGACTCCAGCGGCAATGTCTACATCGCCGACAACGGCCATAACCGCGTCCTCATGGAAACCCCTACGGCGGGCGGCTACACCCAGAGCGTCGTCACCACCACAGCGACCCTCAGCTTTCCCACCGGCGTCGCCGTGGACTCCAGCGGCACCCTCTACATCGCAGATACGGGTGGCGGCAAAATCCTCAAGGAAGTCCCTTCCGGCGGCAGCTTTACTGAGACTGTACTCAGCAACATCAACCTCGCCCAGATCACAGGCATCACCGTCGATCAGACCGGCAACATCTTTGCCAGCGACATCGACAACCAGGCCGTTTACGAGTTCGCCTACTCCGCCGGCAGCTATACCTTCACCACAATCCCCACCAGCGGGCTCAACTACCCGTACGACATCACCGTCGATCCCAGCGGCAATCTTTACATCAGCGACTTCAGTAACAAGCGCATCGTAGAAGAGGTCTACAACTCCCCCGGCACCTATACCCAGACCACCTTCCCCTCCTACAACATCGGCGGTGCTCTCGGCATCGCCGCTGACGCCGCCGGCAATCTCTACCTCGCCGACACCTTCGGCTTCGACATCAAAAAGCTCACGCTGACTGGCGGAGCCTTCGCTTCCGTCCCGGTCACCTCCGGCGCCGGACCAGACTACATGCTCTTCGGCTTCGCCGGAGGCGCGCCCGGAGCCACGCTCACCGTTGCCTCTACCGCCGTCCAGACCCAGGGAGCAGCCGGGCTCGACTTCAGCGATTCCACCACCGGCAACTGTGCCGCCGCATCCTATTCTGCTGGAGACACCTGCGCCATCGGCGTCAACTTCTCTCCCCAGTTTCCTGGCCAGCGTCTTGGCGCAGCCGGCCTCGTCGGTCCCGCCGGATGGTTGGCTTACGGATACATCCAGGGCATCGGAACCGGTCCCCAGATCAACTTCTCCCCAGCCGTTCAGGCCTCTGTAGCAACCACTGCCGCTCCCTTCAACCTCGCCAATCCCTTTGACGCTGCCTTCGACGCCAGCGGCAATGTCTACATCGCCGACTACACCAACAACGCCGTCTACATGGAGACCTTCTCCGCCGGCAGCTACACCCAGACCACCATCGCAAGCGGATTGAGCAACCCCGAAGCTTTGGCCGTCGATGGCGCCGGCAACCTCTTCATCGTCGACAGCGGCAACAACCAAATCCTCGAAGTAACCAACGTCGCCGGCGTCTGGTCCCAGACCCCGGTGGCCACCGGCCTCAACTTCCCCACCGGCATTGCCGTCGACGGCCTCGGCAATCTCTATTTCTCCAGCTTCAACGATGGCGCCGTCTATCAGCTAACCCCTTCAAATGGTGGCTATAACCAAAGCACGCTGGTCACCGGACTCAACCAGCCCCGCAAAATCGCCATCGACGCAAACGGAAATCTATATATTGCCGACACTGGCAACAGCCGCATCCTGCTTGAGACCAACACCGGCACCGGCTACACCCAGTCGGTGATCGGCAGCAACTTCCTCTACCCCTATGGAGTTGCCGTCGGCCCCAGCGGAAACGTCTACGTCGCCGATACGGTCAACCACCAGATCGTCGAGGAGACTCTCTCCGCCGGCTCCTACACCCAGTCCACCCTCATCTCCGGCCCCACCGCCTATGGCGTCCAGGTTGACCAGCAGGGCCGCGTCTACATCTCCGACGCCAACATCGCTGCGGTCTCGCTGTACGACTACTCGGTCGCGCCCGGCCTCGCCTTCGCCAACACGCTCGTCGGCAGCACCAGCACCGACAGCCCCCAGGCGGTCACCGTCCAGAACATCGGCAACGCCGACCTCGCCTTCGCTGTGCCCTCCTCGGGAAACAATCCCAGCGTTGCGGATGGCTTCTCCCTTACCTCCGGCGGCGCGGCCAACTGCCCGCTCGTCTCCCCCACCGGATCTGCTCAGGCCCTGCCCGCCGGCGCTGCCTGCACCCTGCCGGTCAGCTTCACCCCAGAGGCTGTGGGCGTGGACTCCGGCTCGCTCTCCCTCGTAGACAACAGTCTCAATGCGTCGTCCACGCTGGGCAACACCCAGGCCATCTCCCTCAGCGGCCGGGGCTTGCCTGACCCAACCACCACCGCGGCCTCTGCCGCAACGGCCACCTTCAGCGCCAGCGTCCAGAGCGTAACGCTGTCCGCCGCTGTCACCTCCACCACCGGCACCGTCGACGCTGGTACCGTCACATTCACCCTCCTGCAGGGCTCCACCCCGATCGGCTCACCCGTCACCAGCGCCACCCTTACCAGCGGCTCGGCCATGGTCAGCTATACCCTCCCAGCTGCCACCCCCGCAGGCGCTTACACCATCCAGGCCGTCTTCAACGCTGGCGGAGCCTTTGACACCAGCTCCGACTCCTCCCAGACCCTCACTATCGGCCAGGTCACACCAACCGTCACCTGGGCAACTCCGGCTGGCATCACCTACGGCGTCGCTCTTACCTCTGCCCAGCTCAACGTAACTCCGTCGGTCCCCGGAACTGTCGTCTACTCCCCGGCCGCCGGCGCAGTTCTTGGCGCAGGCTCCCAGACTCTCTCCGCCACCTTCACCCCCGCCGACCCAACCGATTACGCCAGCGTCACGCAGACTGTTTCGCTCTCCGTAGCCCAGGCCTCTTTGACCATCACGACCACCGATGCGTCGGTTGCCTACAACCAGCCCATTCCAGCCTTCACTTTCTCACCGGCTGGCTTTGTCAACGGCGACAGCTCCGGCGTCCTCTCCGGCGCGCCGGCTGAGTCCACCACCGCCACTCAGGGCTCGGTGCCCAACACCTATCCCATTACCATCTCTCAGGGAACCCTCTCTGCGGTCAACTACACCTTCACCTTCCAGCCCGGCACCCTCACCATCACCACGGCTGGCGCTGCGGCCACGCCCTCCATCTCGCCGGCCGGCGGCATCTATCACGCCTCCCAGCCGGTCACTCTCGGGGATACAACCCCCGGCGCAATCATCTACTACACCACCAACGGCCAGGCGCCCACCACGGGCTCCGCCCAATACACCACCGCTATCACCGTCGGCGCCTCAGAGACCATCCAGGCCATCGCCGTCGCCACCGGCTATACCCAGAGTGCCGTCGGCTCGGCGGCCTTCACCGTGGCCACGGCCAGCTCCACCGTTACCGTCACCCCCTCATCCGCCTCCATCACCGATGCGGAAACCGACTCTGTCACTGTCACCTTGGCCGGAACCACCGGCCAGCCCACTCCCACCGGCCAGGTCGTCCTCACCGGCGGCTCCTACAGTGATACCGAGTCTCTGGTCAGCGGCGTGGCCAGCTTCACCATTCCTGCCGGAGCCCTCGTCTCCGGTGCCAACACCCTCACCGCTGCCTACACCGGAGACTCCGTCTACGGGCTCTCTGCCGGAACGGCAACGGTCACCATCGCTCCCATTGAAATCGCCGAAGCGGTGCCCACAACGCCTGTCGCAGCGGGTGTAGCCGCTAGCGGCTCCGTCACCATCTCCACCGGCAGCTCCTACTCCGGCACCATCGACCTCACCTGCACCCTCACCACCTCTCCAAGCGGTGCGCAGAGTCTGCCAACCTGCGCCATCAGCCCTGCCACCCTGCCGCTCGCCTCTGGCGCGAACGGCTCCAGCACCGTAACGGTCAGCACCACGGCCGCCTCAACCACAGCCATGGCCAAACCTGCCGGCAGCAATCTCTTTGGCTTCGGCGGCGGCCTTGCCCTCGCCGGGCTGCTCATGTTCGGCATCTCGGCCCGCCGTCGCCGCTGGCTCTCCATGCTGGCTCTGCTGCTGGTCACCGTTGGCGCGGCCGCCATCGGCTGCGGTGGCTCGGCCAAACTCGTCACAACAGTCACCCCGGCCACCACTTCCGGCTCCTACATCTTCACCCTCACCGGAACGGACTCGGTCAACTCCAGCATCGTCACGTCCACAACCTTCACCGTCACCGTCCAATAGCCGGACGCATCAATCACCCCCTGGGCAAACCAGCCGCAGGCAAACGGAGCAAGGGGCCGGATCCTCTCAGATCTGGCCCCTTGCTGCGTTTCCCCCTAAAATGCTCTCTACGCCAACCCGTTCCGGCGAATCACTTCCTTGTAGAAGTGCGAGCTCAGCTTCGGCGTCCGCTTCTGCGTCGCAAAGTCCACGTAGGTAATTCCGAACCGCTTCCCGTATCCATCCGCCCACTCGTAGTTGTCCATCAGGCTCCACAGGAAGTATCCCTTCACCGGCACCCCTTCCTCCACCGCCCGATGCAGTTGCGTCAGGTAGTTCCGCAGGAACATCACTCGGTCCGTATCCAGCACCTCGCCCTGCGCATTCGGAATATCGCTCGACGAGCAACCGTTCTCCGTAATGTAAATCTCCTTCAGCTTCCACACCTTCGTCGCCAGTTTCGGAGACCAGTACAGGCCCTCCGGCCCAATCTCCAGCCACGGGCTCAGCATATGCGGATACGACGCCGGCGCATGAATCGCCTCGTAACCCGCCTCATTGTTGGCCGCCCGCACCCACGTGGGGTTGTACACATTCAGCCCCACAAAGTCCAGCGGAGCTCCAATCGTGTGCATCTCCTCCGCGGTAAACTTCGGCGCATCCGCCCCCAGCCGCTTCAGGTACAGGTCCGTGTACTTCCCGTCCATCACCACCGCCAGAAACGGTGCATTCTCCTCCCGGTACGCTCGCTCTGCGGCCTCAATATGCTCCGGTGTCTCAATCACCGGGCAGGTCGGAATCGCATTGTCCGCCAGCCCCACCTTGGTTCCCGCCGGCGTTGCCGCGCGAATCGCCTTCACCGCCAGCCCATGGCCCAGCACCGCGTAGTGGTTCAGTTGCGCCTGCCGTGCCCGGCCCACCCGCAGCCCCGGCGCGTGCATCCCGTTCCCGTATCCCAGCTCCACAAATGATCGAATCTCGTTCATCGTCATGAACTTGTGCACCCGGTCGCCCAGCTTGCCCGCCGTGTACCCGGCATAGTCGGCAAACAGCTGCGCCACGTCCCGGTTCTCCCAGCCGCCCTTGTCCTGCAGGGCCTGCGGCAAGTCCCAGTGGAACAGCGTGCAGTACGGCTCAATGCCCGCCGCCAGCAACCGGTCCAGCATCCGGTTATAGAAGTCCAGCCCCCTCGGATTCGGTGCGCCCGCGCCCGTCGGAAACACCCGCGACCACGCAATCGAGAACCGGTACGTCTTCAGCCCCAGCCCCGTCATCAGTCCAATGTCTTCCGCGTAGCGGTGGAAATGGTCGTCGGCTACATCCCCCGTATCGCCATTCGCCGTTTTGCCCGGAGTATGGCTGAAGGTGTCCCACACGCTCGGCCCGCGTCCTTCTTCCTTCACGCCGCCTTCCACCTGGTACGACGCCGTCGCCGACCCCCACAAAAATCCCTCCGGAAATCGGTGCGCGGCCGGCATTGCTACCTGCTCTCCCTCCCGCATCATCGCGGCAAACCCGGGCAAGGGAAGCGTCGCTGCCCCAGCGGCAGCACCTAAAAGGCGGGCAAACGTTCGGCGTGAAAAACTGGCCATCGATTCTTCCTCTTCCATCCAAAATGCCGCGGCCCTTTTCAGGCGTCCGCGCCGGCCCACTTTCCGGCCACGACGCAGTATATCCTCCCGCCCCACTCCCCTTTTCGCCCCCAAATCCTCCCATTCGCCACCAAAATCTGCGCATGAACCACATTAGGTACGCTTTATCCACGAAATTCTGCGTTTACCGGTTGTGCCCACCCTGCTTTTCCACGCATAATCGCGCCATAATCGGTTCAGCCCCATCGGACCGGTTCATGCAATCCCGGCCTCAAGGGGGACCACCCAATCGTGACCCGCTATAGCCGCCAGGATGTTTTGAGGATTCTCCGCATCGCCCCACGCCAGCTCCACAGCTGGGAGCGGGCCGCCCTCATTTCCCCCAAAGAAACCTACGGCTTCGCCGACCTCACCCAGCTCCGCGTCCTCGCCGAGCTTCGCGGCCAGCGAATGAGCCCCGCCTCCATCCGCAACTCCGTCCAGGCCATGCGCGCCGTCGCCGGCCTCGCCAACCCCCTCGTCGAGTCCACCGCCGTCCGCATCGGTGCGCGCCTCGCCTTCCGCCACTCCGGCGCCATGGTCGACCCCATCCGCCGCCAGTTTCTCTTCGACTTTGAGGGCGACTCCGTCCGCCGCTCCGTCACCGTCGCCATGATGCCCCCGGCCCGCACCGCCGCCAGCCGCGACCGCACCCTCCAATCCCTCTTTGTCGAAGCCGTCCAGGCCGAGGAACAGGGCAAGAAATCCCAGGCCATCGATCTCTACAACCGCATCCTCGACCTCGACTCCAACTACACCGCAGCACTTATCAATCTAGGCACCCTCAACTACCACCAGAAGCGCTACCCCCAGGCTGAAGAGCTCTACCGCCGTGCAACCCTCGCCGACGCCACCTACGTCCTAGCCTTCTTCGACCTCGGCAACGTCCTCGACGAGCTCAATCGCCCCGACGAGTCCATCACCGCCTACCTGCACGCCATCGCCCTCGCGCCCGCCTATGCCGACGCCCACTACAACCTCGCCCTCGCTTACGAGCGCAAGGCCGAGCGCCGCAAAGCCCTCCGCCACTGGCAAATCTACGTCCGTCTCGACAAGCAAGGCGCCTGGGCCGACCACGCCCGCACCCAGATCCGCAAGCTCCTCAGCCGGGAAAAGCTATCCATCGCCCACCGCACCGACGGCTACCACCCCAGCACCCCCAAGCTGGCCACCCGACTCACCCTGGTCACCACCGCCGCCACCGCCTGACCCCCGACCGGCTCCCGCCTCACCCCCGCCGTTGCCCTTGCTTTTGCCGTTGCCCTTGCTTTTCTGTCCGTTATTCCCGAAGGGAATCTGCTTTTGCCGTCGTCTTAGTCTTTGCCTTCGCCTTTCCCCTCGCTCTCAACTACTCCGGGTCCTCGGACATGGGAGTGACAATCCCCCGTCCTCCGCCACCGAGAAACCCATCGAGCACACCTCTATCCCCAGCTCCAAGGGCGCGCACTTTTCCCACCCAGGCCAACGGTCTGGGTACCAGACCCAACCAAAAAACCGAGGGCTGAAAGCCCGCCCTATCCAAAACCACGCTGCCCCGAAAATTCCTTCTCAACTTTTGCTTCCAATAAACCGCAAAACGCGCACAATCATCCAATGAGTTCAACCACACCCAAACCCGCCATCGAGAAAAGCTCGATAATGACCAGCTCCGCTCACACCACCCCCAAAAGAACTCAGTACCCTCCGCCCATCCTTTAGTAGAATGAACCTTGGCATTTTGGCACCAAACGAGGGAAAGACTATGGCAGCTTCTTATATGGCTTCGCACGCAGTCCTCAAGGAAGTTCACTCCGACCTGCGTCGCCGCATGGACAAGGCAGTCGCCGATTTTCAAGGCCACCTGGTGTCCCTGCGCACCGGCCGCGCCACCGCGGCTCTGCTCGACAACGTCCGCGTCGATTACTACGGCACCTCAACGGCGCTCAATCAGGTTGCCCAGGTCACGGCGCCTGAGGCCAACATGATCGTCGTCGCCCCCTGGGACGCCGGCCTCGTCAAGGAAATCGAGAAAGTCCTCCGCTCCGCCGAGCACGGCTTCAACCCCACCAGCGACGGCCGCCAGCTCCGCGTGCCCATCCCCCCCATGACCGAAGAACGCCGCCGCGACGTCGTCAAGCAGCTCAACAAGATGCTCGAAGACCACCGCACTGCCGCCCGCAACATCCGCCGCGACGGCAACGACGCCCTCAAGAAAATGGCCAAGGACAAGAAAATCAGCGAAGACGAGGAAAAACGCGCCCAGGACGAAGTCCAGGCCATGCTCAACGACGAAATCCGCCGCATGGAAGAACTTGCCAAGCGTAAGGAAGCCGACATTATGCAAATCTGACTATTCTCCCCGCTCCAAAGCAAAAGGCCGGCCCCATCTGGGTCGGCCTTTGTCATTCTTCCCAAATCCTACGGGAACATCCGGTTCAGCGTCCGCGCAAACGGAATCGTCTCCCGCACATGGTCCAACCCGCAAATCCACGCCACTGCCCGCTCAATCCCCATGCCAAACCCCGAGTGCGGCACTGACCCATAACGGCGCAGGTCCAGGTACCACTGGAAAGCATCCATCGGAAGGTTATGCTGCGCAATCCGCGACTTCAGCAGTTCGTAGCTGTCCACGCGCTGGCTCCCGCCAATAATCTCCCCATACCCTTCCGGAGCCAGAACATCCACGCACATTGCGTACTTGGGGTTCTCCGGATCCGGCTGCATATAAAACGCCTTCACGTCCGCCGGATACCGGTGCACCATCACCGGCCGGTCAAACTGGTTGCTCAACCAAGTCTCATCCGGCGACCCAAAGTCGTTCCCGTACTCAAACGGATTCTCCAGAATCCCGTCCTTGTGCGCCTGGTTCAGCATCTCTGCGGCCTTGTCGTAGCTCAGCCGCGGAAACGGCGCTTGAATCGCCTCCAGCTTCGTCACATCCCGCCCAATCGTCTCCAGCTCCACCCGGCGATTCTTCACCACGCTCTGCACAATGTGGCTCAGAAAATTCTCCGCCAGCTCCAGCAGCCCGTCCAGGTCGCAGTACGCCACCTCCGGCTCAATCATCCAGAACTCGGTCAAATGCCGCCGCGTCTTCGACTTCTCCGCCCGGAACGTCGGCCCAAAGCTGTACACCTTGCCCAGCGCCAGAGCCGTCGACTCAATATAGAGCTGTCCGCTCTGCGTCAAAAACGCCTGCTCCCCAAAGTAGTCCACCGGAAACAGCGTTGAAGTCCCCTCGCAAGCCGCCGGCGTCAAAATCGGCGGATCTGTCCGCGTAAACCCATTCGTGTCAAAGTATTCAGCAGCCGCACGCATAATCTCCGCGCGTATCCGCAATATCGCCGCCTGCCGCGAACTACGCACCCACAGGTGCCGCCGCTCCATCAGAAACTCAACCCCGTGCTCCTTCGGCGTAATCGGGTACGGATCATCCTCCGGAACCCGCTGCACCACCTCCACGTCCACCACGTCCAGCTCGTAACCGCCCGGCGCGCGCTTGTCCGCCCGCACCTTGCCCGTCACAATCACGCTCGACTCCTGCGTCAGGCTCTTCAGCGCCTCAAACACCTCCGGCGACACCCCAGACTTGTGCGCCACTCCCTGAATCGTCCCCGTTCCGTCCCGGAATATCGGAAACACCAGCTTCCCGCTCTCCCGCATGTTGTACAACCAACCCTGCAGGGTCACCGTCTCACCATCATGCTGCCCTATCGTCGCAATCGTGCTCACTGGAGCCTTCGCGGTTCCTTCAGTCATGCCCCACTTCCTTTCCATCCAATACTTCCTTAAATACACTCCAGCGCCGAAAACCACCCCCGCGCCGTTGTCTTTCTTCAACCTACCAGCATAGCGCGCCCCTCGGCTCCGCCATCTCTCCCCCTCCTTCATTACCAACGCGTAAGGAAATCCTCACTCACCCTTCCCGCTTAGCCGATGGATGGGTATGGGCTAATGCTGCCGATTGGGAATCTCTCATCCAGCAGCCGCCAAATCCTACCGTCAGGATGCCGCCATGTCGCTCTCCAACGCCTTCCGCGCACTCTTTGTCGCTTCGCTCTGCCTCGTCTGCACCTCCCTCCTGCTGGCTCAGGCGACCCCATCGCGCATCCTCGACCCCGTCGACGACTCCGATGTCGTCACACTCTACGGCAACACCCACCCACTCGCGCTCCCCGAGTACGACCGAGGCCCCATCCCTCTCGACTCCCGCCTCGACCGCATGGTCCTCGTCCTGGCCCCTGACCCTGCGCAACAGCAGGCTCTCGATCAGCTCTCCGCCGCCCAGCAGGACCCGGCATCCCCCAGCTACCACCAGTGGCTCACCCCCGCCCAGTACGGCAGCCGCTTTGGCGTCTCCTCCGCCGATATCGCCCGCCTGACCGCATGGCTCCACAGCTACGGCTTCTCCGTCGAGCCGGCCCCCGTCAGCCGACGCGTCCTCGTCTTTTCCGGCACAGCAGCCCAGGTCGCCGATGCCTTCCACGTTGAGCTCCACCGCTACCTTGTCGAGGGCGTTGAGCACATCGCCAACTCCCAGGACCCACAGGTCCCACGCGCCCTCGCTCCCGTTATCTCCGGCGTTCTCTCTCTCCACAACTTCCGCAGCGCCTCCCAAATCGCCGCCCGCCACCCGCTGCCCCATGCCTCCATCACTCCCCTTGAAACCCAATCCTCCTCCGTCCACTACCTCTTCCCAGGCGACTTCGCCACCATCTACGACCTCAATCCTCTCTACTCCGCCGGAACCAAAGGCTCCGGCGTTACCATCGCCATCGTCGGACGCAGCAATATCAACCTCTCTGACGTCGCCAGCTTTCGCAGTTTTGCCGCCCTCCCCGCAAACCAACCCACCATCGTCTTCGATGGCGCAAATCCCGGACTTGTCTCCGGCGATCAGGATGAAGCTACCCTCGACGTCGAGTGGTCCGGCGCAGTCGCTCCCGCCGCCACCATCAAACTCGTCGCAGCCGCTTCCTCCGCCACCACCGACGGTGTAGATCTCTCCGCCGCCTACATCGTCAACAACAAACTCGCCACCGTCATGAGCACCAGCTTTGGCAACTGCGAAGCCAACATGGGCTCCAGCGAAAATTCCTTCTACAACAGCCTCTGGCAGCAGGCCGCCACTGAGGGCATCAGCGCCTTCGTCTCCGCCGGCGACAGCGGCGCTGCCGGCTGCAACGGCGGCTCAGACGCCTCCGCCTCAGTCGCCGGCGTCAACGCTCTCTGCAGCTCCCCGTACTCAACCTGCGTCGGCGGTACAGAGTTCAACGAAGGCTCCGGAAACTACTGGAGCTCCACAAACGGCTCCGGCGGAGCATCCGCCCTCAGCTACATCCCCGAAGAAGTCTGGAACGAGAGCGCCTCCAACGGCGGCTCCGGCCTCTGGGCATCCGGGGGCGGTATCAGCAAAATCTACCAGCAACCCACCTGGCAGCAGGACGTTCAGGGCGCAAACAGCAACGGCATGCGCGCCGTCCCAGACGTCGCTCTCTCCGCCTCCGTCCACGACGGCTACCTCGTCTGCGAAAACGGCAACTTCTACGTCTTCGGCGGCACCTCTGCTTCCTCCCCATCCTTCGCCGGAATTCAGTCCCTCGTCGTCCAAAAAACAGGCGGCACCGGACAAGGAAACGCCAACCCCACCCTCTATCACCTGCTTGTTTCCTCCAGCCCCTTCCACCCCACACCCTCCGGCAACAACTCCGTCCCCGGTGTCTCCGGCTTTACCGCAGCCAGCGCTCCCTACAACCTCGCTACAGGCCTCGGTTCCGTCGACGCAAAGGCCTTCGTCAACGCCTGGCCCACCGGCGGCGCAACCACCACGATCGGCTTTACCCTCAACTCCGCCTCTTCCTCTGAGTCCATCGTCCAGGGAGCATCCGCCACCTCAGCCATCACCCTCACCAGCCTGGGGGGCTACGCCGGCACCGTCGCTCTCACCGCCTCCGCTCCCACCGGCGTCTCCGTCAGCTTCAATCCCACCTCCATCAAGCCTGGACAGTCCTCCACCGTCACCATCACCGTCGCTTCCTCGGCCACTCCCGGCACCGGAAATGTCGTCCTTACCGCCACGGCTAGCCCGCTCGCCCAATCCCTCAACCTGCCTATCACCATCCTGGGAAGCGCCAAACTCGCCCTCTCTGCCTTGCCCATTGCATCCGTTGTCCAGGGCAAAACCACTACCCTCCCAGTCTCCGTCGTCACCAGCGGCGCCTTCTCTGGGGCCGTAACTCTCGCCGTCACGGACCTGCCCTCCGGCGTCACCGCTGCCTGGAGCACCAACAACTTCTCCCCCGGCGCCGCCACCACAACCTCCACCCTCACCATTACAGCCTCCGCCTCCGCGACCCTGGGCACCGTTCCGGTTACCATTACCGCCACAGGAGACTCACTCAGCGGGCAAACCCCGCTATACCTGTCCGTTGCCGCGCCGCCCAGCGTCCAACTCTCTCTCTCCGCCACCACCCTCTCTATGAACTCCACCGCATCCCAAACTCTCATCGCCAAAGTCACCCTCGCCGGAGGCGTTTCGCCCACTCTTCCCGCCGGAGCAGCTTTCTCCGTCACCGGCTTGCCCACCGGCGTTACTGCTTCATGGTCCGCGCCCGCTCTCGTCAGCGGCCTCGTCCAGTCCACCCTCACTCTCACCGGCAGCGGCACAGCTCGCATCAGCTCGCAATCGCTCTCCATCACCGCTGCCATCACAAACGCCACCGACAAAATCGTTTACAACTCCACCCAGACGGCCACTCTCGCCGTCACCATGACCCCGGCGCTCACCGTGACCCCGGCATCCTCCTCGCTCACCGTGCAACAGGGCGCCACCGCCACCAACGTCATCTCCATCGCCACCGGAGGATCGTTCTCCACCCCCGTCACCCTCGCCCTCACCGGGCTGCCCTCGGGAGTCACAGCCACCTGGTCTTCCAGCTCAGTCACCCCCACCGGTGCCAATGGTGCCGCCACTTCCACTCTCACCCTCACAGCTTCCTCCACGGTCACCGTAGCCACCGCCCCGCTCACCATCACCGCCAGCGGCGACGGCATCTCCGCCACGGCACCCGTCACCCTCCAGATCAGCATCGCTCCGGCCATTTCTCTGGCGCTCAGTACGAGTCAGCTCTCCATGGTTCCCACCGCCACGCAGACCCTCACCGCGAAGGTCACCCTCGTCGGCGGAGTCTCTCCCACTCTTCCCGCTGGCGCGGCCTTCTCCGTCACCGGACTCCCCACCGGAGTCACTGCTGCCTGGTCCGCACCTACCCTAACCAACGGCATCGTCCAATCCACACTCACTCTCACTGGCAGCACCACCGCCCGCGCCGGCGTCAGCACCCTCGCCATCGCGGCCAGTATTATCGACTGCAAATCCGCCGTCGTCTACAAGGCCTCTCAGCCCGCCACCCTCACTCTCCCACCCAGCCTTACCGCCAGCGCCGCCACCTCCGCGCTCACCATCACCCAGGGCAAATCCGCCACGGATCTCCTCTCCATCGCCACTGCCAACTCCTTCACCACCCCCGTCACTTTCTCCGTCGGCACGCTGCCTGCTGGCATCACCGCCACCTTCAGCCCTGTCTCAGTCACACCCGCCGGTGCCACCGGATCAGCCACCTCCGCCCTCACCATTGCCGCCACCAACACGGCCGCCGCCGGCTCCGTCCCGGTCGTCGTCACCGCCACCGGCGGTGGCATCACCGCCCAGACCACTATCACGGTGCAAATCAATGCCGCACCGGCCATTTCCCTGGCGCTCAGTTCCAGCCAGCTCTCCATGAAGCCCACTTCCACCTCAACCCTCATCACTGCGGTCACCCTCGGTGGCGGCGTTTCACCCACCCTTCCCGCCGGAGCAGCCTTCTCCGTCACCGGACTCCCCACCGGCGTCACCGGCAAGTGGTCCGCCCCCACACTCGCCAACGGCGTCATCCAGTCCACCCTCACCCTCACCGGCAGCACCACCGCCCGCGCCGGCGTCAGCACCCTCACCATCGCCGCCAGCATCACCGACAGCAAATCCGCCGTCGTTTACAAGGCATCTCAGCCCGCCACCCTCACCCTGACCCCCAGCCTTACCGCCAGCGCCGCAAGCACTTCACTCACCCTCGCCCAGGACAAATCCGCTACCGACGTGCTCTCCATAGCCACCGCCGACACCTTCCTCACACCCGTTACTCTCTCTGTCGGCACCCTCCCTGCTGGGGTCACGGCCACTTTCAGCCCTGCCTCCGTTACCCCCGCCGGACCTACCGGAGCAGCCACTTCCATTCTCACCATCGCCGTTAGCGCCTCGGCCGCCGTTGGCTCCGTCCCCGTCGTCGTCACTGCAACCGGCGGCGGCATCACCGCCCAGGCAACCATCACCCTACAAATCAATACCGCCCCAGCAATCTCCCTCGCTCCCACGGCCGCCCTCACCATGGGCTCCACCGCCACCACCACCCTCACCGTCCCGGTCACCCTGGTCGGCGGAGTCTCCCCCACCCTTCCCACCGGTGCCATCTTCTCCGTCACCGGCCTGCCCACCGGTGTCACAGCCAAGTGGTCCACCCCGGTCAAGCCCACCAACACCAGCGTCCAGTCCGTCCTCACCCTCACCGGCAGTTCCACCGCCCGCGCCAGCAGTGAAACCCTCACCATCACCGCTACCGTCACCGATGCCACTTCCAAACTCTCCTACAAAGCCACCCAAGCTGCGGCCCTCACCGTCACCATGACTCCCGCTCTCGCCTTCACCTCCTCGGTCAGCTCTCTTGCCATCGTCCGGGGCAAAACCGCCATTGACTCCATCGCCGCCTCGAACCACGGTACCTTCCTCGCACCCATCACCTTTGCCATAGCCGGGCTCCCCACCCACGTCACCGCCTCTTGGAGCACCAATCCAGTCTCCCCGGCTTCCTACCTCGGCACCGCCAGCTCTACCCTCACTCTCTCCCCCGCCACAACGGCCTCCGCCGGCTCCTATCGCCTCACCATCACCGCAACCGGCAGCGGCATCACCGCCACCCAGTACCTCACCATCACCCTGAAATAACGCAAAAAGAGCCCCCTGGCGACACGTTCATCGCCAGGGGGCTCTTTCAGTCTGTCATCTCTATCCTGCTCGGCTCAGGCCAACCGCGCCAGCCCGTCTCGTATCTTCGCTTCCAGCCCCGCATGACCCTCATTCAACCCGTAGTGTATCTCCAGCACTCCTGCCGGTTCCTCCGGCAATGCCTTCAAAGCCGCCAGCGTTGTCGCCCAGTCAATGTTCCCTTCGCCCGGCCACAAGTGCTCATCCCGAAATCCCTTGTTGTCGTGGATGTGTACTGACCCGACCCGCGGCCCCAACGTCGCCACCGCGTCCCCTATACCAAGTGTTATGTGCGCGTGACCCAGATCTAGGCAGATCCCTATCCGGTCCAGGTGTCCCGCCCTCAATATCTCCATCAGATGTTCCGGGCTTGTCGGATCGCTCGTCAGGTTCTCCGCCAGTATCCGTACCCCCAGCGGGCGCGCAAACGCATCCAGATGCTCAAGCGCCGTCAGCCCGTGCTCCAGCGTCCGCGGAGACCACGTATCTTCCCGCTCCCCCAGGTGCACCACCAGGTTCCGGTAATGAAGCTGCTCGGCCGTCTCCAGCGCCCGCTTCACCTCGTCCATCGCATCAATCCGCCGGCTCTTGTCCGGATGTAGCAGGTTCACCGCCGGAGCACCCGCTCTGCCCATCTCACGGTCAGCAAAGAGCGGCGCATGCATCGACCATGCCTGCAGCTTGTTGGCATCAAACCACCCCGCCAACTCCGCAACATGCTCCTTGCTCGTGTAGTCAAAGTGCTGCCGCGCAGCAAATATCTCCACCGCCTGCGCCCCGCAACGCTCCGCCAGCTCCAGCAGACCAGGATGCAGCCGCTCCTTCAGGAAAAGGTGTGTCGAGAGACATCGCAGCATGGTTTCGGCCCCCTGTGCCACCTGAACTCCACAGGCACTATTTCCATTGTCGCATCGAAATCAGTGCAGCATGACCTCTCCCATGTGAATCAACCGGGTACACCCACCCGTCCAACTCCATGCAGATATCGCTCAAACTCTGGAGCTATACTTATTTCCTTCGTGGTTTTCCCGTGCATTCCCGCACCGGCAAACCCTCGGATTCAGGAGAAGGAAAATGCCTCTACCCACCCCCTCACATCAACTCGGTTTGAGCGTCCTTCTCTGAGAACCTCGTCATTCGATGCACCGAGCCCAACCTATGCCAAGCTTCCAAGACCATCCCGATGACACTGGATCCGGCAAACTGCATATCGCCCTCATCGGACCTGATCTCGTTCGTCGTTCCCAACTTGCCAAAGCTCTCAAAGCCTGGCATGAAGGCGACGAGAATGACCACCAGTCCTCGACCCCGGACTCCGAAATGATCATCCGCGAGTTCGACGCCTATCCCGTGGACATTGACGACCTGCCCCAGATGCTCGACCAGCATTACGATATCGTCTTTCTTGACCTCGACAGCGACCCCGAGTACGCCTTCGATGTCATCGAATGCATCGCCGCAAACAACTCCACTTCGTTAATGGTCTACTCTGAAAAAGCTGACTTGCAGTGGGCTGTCCGCTCCATGCGAGCTGGGGCCCGGGAGTTTCTGACTCTTCCGCTCACCCCCTCCGAACTCCCAGATGCCCTCGCACGAGCTTCCATTCGTGCTGCAGGCTCTCCAAACACCCGAAAGACCAGTAAGAAGCTCTTCGTTTTCCTCGGCGCCAAAGGTGGGTGCGGCGTCACCACACTGGCCGCCAACTTTGCCGTCTCTCTCGCTCAGGAAGCAACCCAGCGAACCTTGCTCATTGACTTGGGCCTTCCCCTCGGAGATGCCGCGATTAACCTCGGCATCGACGCAAGCTATTACACCGAAGATGCCTTTCAGGCTGCTGAAAAGCTCGACGCCAGTTTCCTGCTCTCGCTGCTGGTTAAGCACAGATCCGGACTCTTCCTGCTTGCCGCTTCCCCGGACCATCCCCAGCTAGCAGTCGACATCCAGGCCTTGAACAGGCTACTCGCCGTCGCCCGCCACAACTTCGACTACGTCGTCGTCGATGCCGGCTCACGACTCGACCTCAACGATTCCGATCTCTTCGAAGAATCCGCCATCGTCTATCTCGTCACCCAAACCGGCGTTTCTGAACTCCGCAACGCCAACCGCCTCGTCTCCCAATTCTTCGCCAAACGCGGCCGCAAGTTGCAGATCGTGCTCAACCGCTACCTCCCGCAGACTCTCGGACTCGACGAAAATCAAATCGCCAAAGCCCTTACCCGCCTGCCCGACTGGCGCATCCCTGACGACTACGCCAACGCCCGCCGCACCCAGATCACTGCCACCGCTCTCGCCATGGGCGACACACCCATCTCCCGCGCCATCCGCCAAATGGCCCGCACCGCCTGCGGACTTCCAGCAAACAAACCAAAGAAAAAGCAGTTCAACGTCTTCCGCTATGGAGCCAAACTCCTCCACGGCGAATGGCCAAACTCCTCCGATCCCCAATAGCCACGCTGGCCGCTAGTACCCGGCAGCTTTCCCATAGTGGCTGCGGTGATCCTGCCCGCCCAGCAACTCGCCTGTCTTCCCATCCACCTCAATGCACTCCCCATTCGACCAGTGCCCATCGCGCACGTTCACCGTGTACCCCTCGGCACGCAATGCCGCTAATGTCGCCGCAGCAAACCCCGGCTCCACATTAAGCTTGTCCGGCAAATACTGGTGGTGGAACCGCGGCGCATCCACCGCCTCCTGAATATTCAGCCCACCTTCTGCTGCCGACAGAAAAATGTTCGCAACCGTCGTAATGATCCGCGGCCCGCCAGGCGACCCCAGGACATACCGCAGTTTCCCGTCTTCCAGCACAATCGTCGGCGTCATCGCCGACAGCGGACGCTTCCGCGGCGCAATCGCATTGGCAGGCCCCTGAATCAACCCGAACATATTCGGCACACCCAACTGCGTCGTAAAGTCGTCCATCTCGTCGTTCAGCAGAAACCCCAGCGTTGGCGAGGTCACGCTCGAACCAAAATCGTTGTTCAAGGTCGTCGTCACCGCCACCGCGTTCCCATCCGAATCCACCACGGAAAAGTGCGTTGTCTCCGCCGACTCATGGCGCACCCCTGCGCTGGCCGGCGCAGCAGGAAGAAACCCTGCCGGACGCTTCAGCATCGACGATGGCGTCGCCTTGCTCCCAATCGTTGCCCGCCAAGCATCCGCGTAAGCTGTTGAGGTCATCTCCTCGACCGGCAGCTCGTTGTAATCCGGATCGCCCAGATAGTCGGTCCGGTCCATGAACGCACGCCGATAAGCCTCTGTCACAAGGTGAATCCACTCCACGGACCGATCACCCATCTTCGCCAGATCGTATGGCTCCAGAATGTTCAGCGCCGTCTGCAATACCACCCCGCCAGAACTCGGCGGCGGTGCGCTCAGCACCGTGTAGTTGTGGAAATGGCCCGTAATGGGCTCCCGCTCGACCACCTCGTACCTCGCCAGGTCCTCCAGCGTAATCAGGCCACCCCCCTGCTTCAGGTCCGCCACCAGCTCCGATGCCATCTTCCCGTGGTAAAAATCATCCGGATTTGCCGCAATCCGCCGCAGTGTCTCCGCCAGCTTTGGCTGCTCGAACACTTCGCCAGCTTTGTAGAACTTCCCATCCCGTTGAAAAATGTGGCGCGAAACTGGAAAGTGCGCCAGGTCTGGGTCGCGCATGTCCTCGGCTTCCTCCGCCGTCAGCACAAATCCATGCTCAGCCAGCCGGATCGCAGGGGCCATCACCTTCTCCAGCCCAACCTTCCCGTACTTCCGCTCCGCATACACCATGCCCGCAACCGCACCCGGTGTTCCGATCGCCCGATATCCCAGCACACTCCCACGAAGGTCTGACTCCGGCAATACCTTCCCATTCCCGTCCAGGTACATATCCGCCGTCGCTGCCAGCGGCGCCTGTTCCCGGTAGTCCAGGAAGATCGCCTTCCCATCGTGGCTCCGCAGCAGCATGAACCCCCCTCCGCCCAGATTTCCCGCTATCGGGTGCACCACCGCCAGCGCAAACTCCGTCGCCACTGCCGCATCCACAGCATTGCCGCCTGCCTGCAGTAGCTCCAGCCCGGCATCACTCGCCAGGTGGTGTACGCTCACCACCATCCCGTGCTGCGCCCGGGTCGGCTGCTCCCCCCCATACGGCATCGCCTTCAGATCAGCTTGGCCCTCGGCGCCAACCCCACAAATCGCCAGCAAGCAAACAGCCAGGGAACCAACCATCGAGTGTCTTCCAACGCGCATCGTCGTCATAAGTGCAGATAGAATAGCGCGCCAAACATCATCATTCCCGGAATCCCGCTCTCAATTTCCGGTGTCACTCGTAAACTCCAGGCAATCTATGCCGATACTGGATGTTGGGGGGAGTCTCAGTAGGCCCCAGCGCCGTCCCTCAAAATCAGGGCCCGGCCTGGCAGTTGGCCATTGGCCGCGCTGGCAAACCTCGCAACCACGCTCATGCAGGGAGTCGCTACAATACCGCTATGGCCACCACCGTCCGATCGCACGCCAAAATCAATCTCGGCCTCGGCCTCGGTGCGCCTCGCCCAGACGGCTTCCACGGCCTCGCGACCATCTACCAGACACTCGCCCTCCACGACCTCGTCCGCGTCGTCGCACGCCCCGCCGCCGTAACTCAAATCACCCTCACCTCCAGTGATGCGCGCGTCCCCTCGGACCACCGCAATACCGCTTGGAAAATGGTCGAACTCGCCCTCGATGCCCTCAAAATCCGCGCCGAAGTCGAGCTCCATATTGAAAAACGCCTCCCCGTCCAGGGGGGCCTCGGCGCCGGCTCCGCCAATGCCGTCGCCGCCCTCGTCGGCCTCGAAGCCGAACTCGCCGCCCACATCCCAGGCCGTCTTCCCGCACAGCCCGGCCGTCCAAACCGCGCCCCTTTTCCCGCCCTCGCCTTCGACCTCAACAGCCCAGACTGGGCCGCTCAGCGCCTCCGCCTCGCTGAACACGTCGGCTCCGATGTTCCTCTATTCCTCCTCGGCGGAACAGTCCTCGGCATCGACCGCGGACAGCAGGTCTACCCCCTCCCCGATGTCGAACCCACCTGGTGCGTCGTTGCCGTTCCCGAAATCGGCGTCTCCACCCCACAGGCCTTTCGTGATTGGGATACCCATTGCGCCGCCTCCGGTTTGACCCCGGAGGCAAGTACAGCTAAACTAAATGAGTTGAGTCGCGTCTATGCCTGCGCCCTTTCCGGGGCGGAGTTCTTCTGGAACTCTGAAGCATCGGCAGGCTCCTCCGGTGTCCTTCCCACAATTGGGGAGGACCTCGCCGGACCTCGAGTGTCCGCGCTTGTCCGCACCGGGATAGTGAACGACTTCGAACAGGTTGTCTTTCCGCAATATCCCCTCCTAAGTGCCATCAAGCGCAACCTCGCAGCCACCGGCTCGTCGGAGGCGTCTCTCTATGCCGCTCTGTCTGGATCTGGCTCAGCTCTCTTTGGTCTCTACCGCGGCCTTAGAAATGCGAAAGCAGCCTGCCAGCGTCTGGAATCGGCCGGAGTCGCGAGCCTCTTGACTCGCACCCTCCCTCGACTCGCTTACTGGCGGGAAATGCTTCAAAAATAGGTAGTTGACAGCCGCATCCAGCAGGAGAGGCACTTCCCTCCGGTTTGATAGCGGCCGGTTTACTGGGCGATCGACTAATGGTAGGTCAAGTGCCTTTGACGCACTTTGTCTAGGTTCGAATCCTAGTCGCCCAGCCAGTTCTCCCCTCCAGCGTACTTGCTGACCGGAAGTCCTGGATCAACTGGGCAACCACGCTCCCTGAGCGCACTTGCCCAAAATCAAACGCAGGCAGCCAAAGCCAACCAGCTTGGAAGGAGCTTCGTAATGAGTACGGAAGAACAGCCAGTGATTGTCGATGAAACCGTGGCCTCGGCCGAAATCAACCCGAAAATCAAAGAGGTCAAGCTCGCCGCTGACCGAAAGCGCAGCCGCAGCCTCAGCGACGACCGCAGCTTCAAGCTTTTCTCCGGCACCGCCAACCGCCCCCTCGCCGAAGAAATCGCCGGCTTTGTCGGCGTCAAGCTCGGCGAAAGCAAGCTCCAACGCTTTGCCGACGGCGAAGTCTACTTTCAGCTCCTCGAAAACGTACGCGGCGCCGACGTCTTCCTCGTTCAGCCCACCTGCTTCCCCGTCGACCAGCACCTCCTTGAGCTGCTCATTATGATTGACGCCCTCAAGCGCGCCTCCGCCAAGCGCATCACCGCCGTCGTACCCTATTACGGATACGCCCGCCAGGACCGCAAAGACCGCCCCCGCGTCGCCATCAGCGCAAAGCTCATCGCCGACCTGCTCACCACCGCCGGCGCCAATCGCGCCCTCTTTGTCGATCTCCACGCCGCGCAAATCCAGGGCTTTTTCAACATCCCCTGCGACCACCTCTTCGCCAGCCCAGTGCTCGTCTCTCACTTCCGCGAGCTCAACCTCCCCAACCTCACCGTCGTCTCACCAGACGCCGGCGGTGTGGAGCGAGCCCGCTTCTTCGCCACCAAGATGGGCGCACCCCTGGCCATCGTCGACAAGCGCCGCACCGACATGAACGTGGCCGAAGTCATGAACGTCATCGGCGACGTCCGCGGACGCACCTGCCTGGTCATCGACGATATCGTCGATACCGCCGGCACCCTTGTCAAAACCGTCGACGCTCTGCTCGCCTCAGGCGCTGCCAGCGTCCACGCCTGCGCCAGCCACGCTGTCCTTTCCGGCCCGGCCATCGAGCGCATCGCCGCCTCCCGCATGGAGCAGTTGGTCGTCACCAACACCGTCCCCCTGCGCGAAGCCGCCCTCAAAGTTCCCAAAATCAAGGTCCTCTCCATCGCCGGCCTCCTCGGAGCCGCCATCGAGAGCATCCACATGGAGACCAGCGTCAGCAGCCTCTTCAACTAGGGCAGCTGGTCCCCGCACGTTTTTTGCACTTCCACTTGCGAGCCCAATCCGCTCGCTGCAACCGGCAACCAGGGTGGCCCATCCGCCGCCCCGCACAAAGGGAGCGCCAACTGCTGCATCACTTGGCAGCGCGTGCCCGACAGAGACGAGAGAGAAATGCCTGAAGTACTCGCAGCAACGCCCCGCGTGGGCAAGTTCAACAAGAATGCCGCTCGCCGCGTCCGCGTCGCCGGCAAGATTCCTGCCGTCATCTACGGCGCCGGCCACGAATCCGTAGCCGTCGAGCTCGACCCCAAACAGGTGCTCCGCATCCTGCACTCTGAGTCGGGCCACAACACCATTTTCGAGGTCGACATCGCTGGCCAGGGCAAGGCCAAGGCCATGATCGTCGATTGGCAGTACGAGCCCATCCGCGACAGCCTCCTCCACGTTGACCTCAAGCGCATCGCCCTCGACAAGCTCATGACCGCCAGCGTTCGCGTCAAGCTCATCGGCATCCCTGTTGGCGTCAAAGTCCAGGGCGGCATCCTCGACCAGGTCATGCGTGAAGTCGAAATCGAGTGCCTCCCGGGAGATATCCCCAGCCACATCGATGTCGACATCTCAGGTCTCGACATCCATGGGGTTATCCGCGTCAGCGATCTGCCTCACACCGGCTCCGTCAAGTACCTCTCTGCTGAAGACGCAACCGTGGCCCACGTGGTCTCGATCCGCGCCGAAGCTGAGCCTGCTGCTGCCGACGCCGTCGCCGCTGCCGAGCCTGAAGTGGCAAAGAAGGGCAAGCCCGAAGCCGAGGCTAAGAAGTAGCCTTTGCTCGACGAATCGCACCTGCCGGGATCCCAGCCCAGTCCGAACTCCGGACCGGTTCTGGTGGTCGGACTGGGCAATCCCGGCCCTGAGTATCTGTGGACGCCGCATAACGCGGGATTTATGGCGATTGACCGTATCGCCCTGCAATCCGGAGTCGTGGTTCAGAATCGGCGCTGTAAGGCCGTTACCGCCACCACCCGTATCGCCGGACGAGAAGTCATCCTGGCCAAGCCGGAAACCTTTATGAACCTCAGCGGCCTCTCCGTTGCCGCTCTGATTAAGGAATTCGGCGCAGGCCCACAGCTCCAGAACCTGATCGTCCTATACGACGAACTCGATCTCGGGCTCGGAACAATCAAAATCCGCGAGCGCGGATCCGCTGCCGGCCACAATGGGGCTCGCAGCATCATCGCTTCGCTGGGCACAAACGAGTGGCTGCGTATTCGCATCGGTGTCGGGCATGACCTGCCGGCCGAGGCCGTCGCAGCCGGGGCCAAACGCCGCGGCGGCAAGGATTATCTCCTCGAACCGATGCGCAAGGCCGATCTCGCAGTCCTCGACGAAACTCTGGACACAGTCGCAACTGCTGTCCGCAGAATCGTCGAACTGGGCCCCGCAGCGGCGATGAACGAGTTCAACCGCAAGCCATAGGGTGTGCGTTCCAGGTTGGCGGGCAATGGGCAAAACGGCCCCGGATCCTCCAGCAAGGGAACGAAAGAGCAAGGCAAGACAAGCGCAAGTGAAATGCCGCCAAGGTTCCCGAGGAACCGGCGCAAGGCTGAGACCGAAAGTCCCAGCGGAAAGAGTCAAAGATGGAACGTTTGTATGAGGTAATGTTCATCGTCCGCCCCGATGTGGTCGATGAGGAACTGGACAAGCTGGTTGCCGGCTTTGAAGCCACCGTCACCAACGGCGGCGGCACCGTCAAAATCAGTGAGAAAATGGGTCGCCGCAAGCTCGCCTACACGGTGCGCAAGTTCAACGACGGAAACTACATCCTCCTCACCATCGAGGCCAATGGCCCCGTTGTCCTCGAACTCGAACGCCGCCTCCGCGTCACCGAGCCGGTCATCAAGTTCATCACCGTTCGAATCGACGAGGAAGAAAAGCGCGTCGCTAAGGCCAAGGCCAAGCGCGGCGTCCGCAACAGCAACAAGCCCGCCCCGGCGCCAGTCGAAGCTCATGTCCCCGCCGCTGCACCCGTTGCCGCTCCCCCAGTCGCCGCGGCTCCAGTCCCAGCTCCTGAACCGGTTGCCGCTCCTGAACCGGAAGCTGCGGAAGCCGCCCCGGTTAGCGCATAAAACTGTCGGCTGCCCACCGGCCTCTCATCAGGCCTAGGCGCTGCGGCAGCCAGAACCAGCGACCCGGAGTGTCCGGATCTCGCCCAAGGAAAAGGAAAACAGCATGTCTGACGAAATTCAGGTTAAAGCACCCGAAAGCGCACCGGCAGCCTCGCCCGCAGCTCCGCAACAAGGCGGCGGCGGTGGTCGTCCCTCCGGCCCGCGTCCTGGCGGCGGCCCTGGTGGCCGTGGCAAGTTCTTCCGCCGCAAGAAAGTCTGCAAGTTCTGCACCGAAAAAATCGATGCCATCCCCTACCGCGACGTACGTCTGCTGCAGGGCTTCGTGGCCGAGCGCGGCAAAATCGTACCCCGTCGCCTCACCGGTGTCTGCACCACACACCAGCGGCGGCTCACGCGCGCCATCAAGCAGGCTCGCAACATCGCTCTGTTGCCCTTTGCCACGCACCACTAGGCTGATCGCGGTCGCCGTTCCCGGCTAACTGGTCCCCTGTGCATTCCGCACTTCGGCCCAACCCCAGGGCGTTCCTCCGCTCCTCCGCCTCCTGTTGCCCACGCAATCGTTGTGCCCATTCATCTTCGGCGGCGTACCCTGCGGCCCCGCTCAGGCATCCAGCTAACCCTGGATTCCCCAGCCGGCTCCGCAACGATGCGAACGCCGCTTCGAACACGGGAGAGTTTCCAATGGATGTCATTCTGAAAGAAGACGTAGTCAATCTCGGCCACCGCGGTGACGTGGTTAAGGTGGCTGATGGCTACGGACGCAATTTCCTGCTGCCGCGCAAGCTGGCCATGCAGGCCACCCCCTCCAACAAGGCTGTCATCGAACAGATGAAGTCTTCCGCTGCTCGCCGCTCCGCTTCGGAAAAGGCCCTGGCCGAAACCCTTGCTGCCCACCTCGAGCCCCTCGTGCTCACTTTCACCCGCAAGTCGGGCGAGAATGGCCACCTCTTCGGGTCCGTCACCTCTGCCGATGTCGCGCACGAGCTCGAAGTCAAGGGCTTTGAAGTCGACCGCCGCAAGATCCAGCTCCCCGAGCCCCTCAAGGCTCTCGGAGAAGTCTCCGTGGCCATCAAGCTCCACCGCGAAGTCACCGCGCACGTCAAGGTCGTCGTCGCAGCCGAGCAAGGCGAGGAAGCCGCAGCCGAAGTCACGGCCTAAGCTTTCCCCAGCCTCAGAAACTCAAAAGGCGAATCACCCCGCGCTCAATCGCTGGGGCGATTCGTCTTTTTGTGCCCCCCATTCCCCCGCGCCTGCCCACACATCTCAGATGTCATCCGAGGCAGGTCGCCCGGTCATCGCCCCAGAAGCGTGCCTCGCGAAAGCTATACATCGGGAACTCACCCCTCAGCCGCTCGGTCCAGGCGACCTGGGGCCTACTGCACCATCCCCCCAACATTCTCCGTCCGCCAGGCCATACACCCCGCACAGGCACAATTCCGCCGCAGAAAATCCCAGCTGTAGATCCCGCTCGTGTGCCCGTCTTCCCAGTTGAATTGGATCGCGTACCGCCCCACCCCATGCGCGCTCGCCGGCCGTGCCGGAGGCGTATACAGCGCCAGCACCGGCTTAGCCTTCGGAATCCCCGGCGCGCGACCCTGCTGTTTTCGCTCTTCCACGCATGTCGCGCACGGGCACGCATCCCGCAGCCACTGGAAGCTCCACTTGCTCTGGTGCCCGTCCGCCCAGTCAATCTCCACGCCCGTGCCTTCCGTCTTCAGCACGCGCACCTTGGCCGGCGTCAGCGCTTCTTTGCTCAACTGCCGCCCGCGCTCGTCTTCGCGCTCAATCTCCGCCTGCTCGTCCTTCGATAGAAACCGGATTCCTTCGTGACTCATCTGTCTCTTCTCCCTAATTTCGCTGCTCTGCCTGCGTCTCGTACCGCGATCGTCCGATTGGGTATCACCCGCTTGGCAATTGGGGATCCCCACGGATAGGTCTTCGTCCGTGGGGTGGAGTTCCCTCGCATTTGGGGACCCGGGAGATCGCATATCCAAGCGGTTACGCCACTAGTGGTAGTTCCGCCAGAAGAAGTAAGCCGCCATTGCCAGCCCAATAAACACCACCAGCCCCCGCAGGAACCGCTGGTTCAGCCGCTTCGAAAAATGCGCCGAAGCAAATCCCCCCACCGCGCACGTCACCATCGCCGCCAGGCAAAAATGCCACTCTACCTTGCCGCTCACCGCAAACAGAATGCACGCCACCCCGTTCGCCATCGTCGTCGCCACCACCTTCATCGCATTCATCTGGCCCAGATCTTCAAAGCCAAACAGCGACAGCAGCGAAATCAGCAGAAATCCCGCCCCAGCCCCAAAATATCCAATATAGAAGCAGATAATGGCCGTGCACCATACCAGCAGCCAACTCCCCTTTGGCATTTCCCCGGCTGCGCTCGTGTGCTTGCCCGCCATCGCCTGCAAGCGCTTCGTCACCGGCCCGCTCAGCGCAAATATCAGCGCCGCCGTCAGCAGCAGCCACGGCACCAGGTGCAGAAATGTCATCGCGGGCGTATTCAGCAGCACCATCGCGCCAAGAGCCCCGCCCACCAGCCCTGCCGCGCCCATCCGCCAAGCCAGCCGCCGGTTTCGCTTCACCTCATCGCGATAGCCAGCAATCGAGGTCAGCTGTCCCGGCCACATCGCCACAGTATTCGTAGCATTCGCCTGGATCGGCCCCAGGCCCACCGCCAGCATCGCCGGAAACGTCAAAAACGATCCGCCCCCGGCCACCGCATTCAGCGCTCCGCCCGCAAACGAGCAGAACATCAACCACGGCAGCCGCCAATCCAGCTGCCATCCCGTACTGGCCAGTGAAAGCATCAGACCCTATTGTAACGGCTGCCTGCTTTCCCCTATTTCGGCCCGTACGCCCTCCAGAAGAAGTATCCGGCCGTCACAAACCCCACTACCGCCACCATCCGCCGCATCAGCTTCGGATTCACCTTCTTGCTGTACCGCGCAGCTACATACCCACCTACAGCCGCCAATATCGCCATCTGCCAGCAGAAGCTCCACACAACGCTGCCCTTGTAGATAAACCAGAACACCGCCACGCCAATCGAAACCGCCGCTGTCACTACCTTCAGCGCGTTCATCTCGTGGATGTTCGTCACTCCGCAAATCCCAAACAGCGCCATTACCAGGAACCCACCGCCTGCGCCAAAATAGCCCACATACAGGCTCACCACTGCCATACCCACAATCAGCCAGAAGTCTGATCGCTTGGTGTGGCTCCCGCCCTTGGCCATCCATCGGCCCAGTGGCTCGCTCAGCACAAACATCACCGCGGCAAACAGCAGTAGCCAAGGCAGAAGCACCAGGAACCGCTTGCTCGGGGTAAGCAGCAGAAGCCACGCGCCAGCCAGTCCGCCCACAAACGAAGCAATGCTCAGCGGCAGCAATCGCTTGACGTGGTTCTTCAGGTCATCGCGGTAGGCGTACACGCTGGTCAGCTGCCCCGGCCACAACGCCACGTTGTTCGTCGCCTGCGCCGACACCGAGCCCACTCCCGAGCCCTGCATCACCCGCAGCAACGCCGGCAGCGACAAAAACGACCCGCCCCCGGCAACCGTATTCAGCGCACCAGCCAAAAACGAGGCCAGCGGCAGCCAAACCCGCTCCAGAAAATGAACCAGTGAGGAATCCATATCTCACTTTAGAATCCATCACATAAGAATCTGCAGGTATTTTTCAGCTTTCTCGCAGCAACTTCGGCCTTCTGGTCTCTTGCCCACACTTGGTAAACTCCCGTTTAGAACTACTCTGGAGCTATCTCGACCCCATGACCCATTCAGCCGCCCGCTTCGCCCTCCTGCTTACCCTCGTCGCCGCCACTGCCGCAGCCCAGACATCCCAAGCACCGGCAGCCAAGGCACCCATCCCCGCTAAGCCTACTTCAGCCGCCACCCACACGGCTGCAACTTCCGCCAAACCGGCCACCCCCAAGCCGTTGCCCCGCACCGCCATCGTCAGCTTTCACGTCCCGCCCACCCTACCCCACGTCCGCGGCATCCTCAAGCCCGTCTTCGCCTTTGGCTTTCAGGACTCCCTCGTCGGCACCGGCGAGGAAGCGCTGCCTCTCAAGCTCTACACCGTCAAATACTCCGGCTACCTCGCCTCCGACGGCACCAAATTCGATTCCTCCGACGACCACGACCAGCCCCAGCGCGACGCCGACGGCAAAGTTGTCATGGACCCCGACAACAAGCCCGTCATGGTTCATGGCGGCCCCGTCCAGTTCATCGTCGGCGCGCATCGCGTCATACAGGGCTGGGATCTAGGTTTCCAGGGCATGAGAGTCGGTGGCAAGCGCCGCCTCTTCATCCCCTGGCAACTCGCCTATGGCGAATCGGGCAAGCCCCCCGTCATCCCCGCCAAAGCCGATCTCATCTTCGACATCGAGTTGGTAGCAATGAGTGACCTGCCGCAGCGCGCGCAGCCGCCCCAGACGCGTCCCGGACAGCCCAATCGGCCCCTGGGACAGATCTTCGGCCGCCCCGGCTCTCCGGCCGCTCCGGGCGTTTCCGGCGCAGTCAGCGGCCCCTCAGCCACAGCCGCGGCAACTCCTGCAGCTCCCGCTCCCGCTCCGCCGGCCCCGGCCGCAGCCCCGGCGCCATCCGCTCCCAGCCAGCCCAAGCCGTAACGCCAACTGCCGTCCAATCGCAAAAGCGGTGAGCCCCAAGGCTCACCGCTTTTGCGTCCATACATCTTCGGAAGACCTTAAATATCCAGGTTCTTCACATCCAGCGCATTCTCTTCAATAAACTTCCGCCGCGCCTCCACATCCTCGCCCATCAGCGTCGTAAAGATGTGCTCCGTCTCGGCAATATCTTCCAGCTTCACCTGCAACAGCGTGCGCGCCGACATGTCCATCGTCGTCTCCCACAGCTGTCCGCTGGTCATCTCGCCCAGACCCTTGTAGCGCTGTACCTGGTAGTCCTTCTTGCCCTGGTCCACAATGTACTCAAACAGCTCCCGGGCGCTCTGTTTCTCCACCGGCTCGCGCTGCGCTCGTACCGCCCGCTTCGCCGGCTTGGCCGCGGCAGCCGTTTCGGCGCCCTCGACTGCCTCTTCCTCGTCCGCCGGTTCCGCCACCGGCTTGCCAAACTCCACCAGGAACGGCGGCGCAATCTGGTCCTTGATTACCGCATACCGCACCATCATCTGCCGGAACTCCGGGCTCGCGGCCAGCGTCCAGTCAATCTTCCGGGACGCTCCCTGCGCATCTCTGAACTGGATCGACCATGTCCGGTGCTCCTCGTCCTGCTCCGGTGCGCCAAACGACAGGAACTGATACTCGATCGACAACGGCTCCAGCTCAGCGTGCAGCGCCGCAATCTTGGCCGGCACGGCATCGCTCTCTTCCGGTGACTCAAAGTCCGCCCGCTTCGTCAGCTCGGTGCGCGCCAGCAACTCCGTGACCTTCTCGTTCCGGATCCGCTTGTCCACCTTCTCAAAGAAGCCGAGATACTCATCCAGCACGCTCATGAACTTCGTCAGGTTCGCGCCCTCGATCAGCTCCGCGCCCTCCCCATGACGGACCGTAATCCCCTCCGATGCCCGCTTCACCATCACCTTCAGGAATTCCTGCTCATTCTTGATGTACTGCTCAAACCGGCCCTTCTTGATCTTGAAAAGCGGCGGCTGAGCAATATACACATGCCCACGCTTGATCAGCTCCGTCATGTGCCGGAAGAAGAACGTCAGCAGCAGCGTCCGGATATGCGATCCGTCCACGTCGGCATCCGTCATCAGGATGATCCGGTGATACCGCAGCTTGGCCGGATCAAAGTCGTCCTTGCCAATCCCGCACCCCAGCGCCGTAATCATCGCCCGGATTTCTTCGTGGCCCAGCATCTTGTCGTAGCGGGCCTTTTCCACGTTCAAAATCTTGCCCTTAAGCGGCAAAATCGCCTGGTACTTCCGGTCGCGACCCTGCTTGGCCGTTCCGCCTGCCGACTCGCCCTCCACCAGGTACAGCTCGCACTTCTCCGGATTTCGCTCCGAGCAGTCCGCCAGTTTGCCCGGCAGTCCGCCGCCGTCCAGCGCTCCCTTGCGCCGTGTCAGGTCGCGCGCCTTGCGCGCCGCTTCTCTCGCTCGCGAGGCATCGATCGCCTTGTTGATAATCTTCTTCGCCACCTGCGGATTCTGCTCCAAGTACGCTCCCAGGCGCTCATTCACAAATGCCTGCACCGTCCCGCCAATGTCCGAGTTCAGCTTGCCCTTCGTCTGTCCTTCAAACTGCGGCTGCGAAAGCTTCACGCTCACCACCGCCACCAGGCCCTCGCGCACATCGTCGCCCGAAAGGTTTTCCTTCATGTCCTTGAACAGCCCCAGCGACTGCCCAATTGCATTGATCGTCCGCGTCAGCGCCGTCCGGAATCCCGAAAGGTGGTTTCCGCCGTCCACCGTGTTGATGTTGTTCGCAAAGCTGAACAGCGTCTCGGAGTAGCCGTCGTTGTACTGCAGCGCAATATCGATCTCCACGTTATCCCGGCTAGCTTCCATCGCAATCGGCTTCTCGTGCAAAACCGCCTTGCCCTTGTTCAGATGCTTGATAAACTCCGCAATTCCGCCCGCATACCGGAACTCCGTCCGCCGCGGTTCACCCGTCTTCGGATCCAAAGTCCGCTCATCGGTCAGCGAAATCGACAGCCCCTTGTTCAAAAACGCCAGCTCCCGCAGCCGCTGCGCAAGCGTGTCGTAGTTGTACTCCGTCACCGCAAAAATGCTCTTGTCCGGCAAAAAGTGGACCTTCGTCCCACGCCGCTTGCTCGTCCCCGTCTGCCGCAGCTTCGTCGTCGGATCCCCGCAGCTGTAATCCTGCTCATAGGTCAACCCGTCGCGCCAAATCTCCACGTTGAACTCCTGGCTCAACGCATTCACGCAGCTCACGCCCACCCCGTGCAACCCGCCCGACACCTTGTAGGTCGACGAGTCGAACTTGCCGCCCGCATGCAGCTTCGTCAGCACCACCTGCACCGCGGGCATCTGCTCGCCGTTCGGCAGTGTCTTCATGTCCGTGGGAATCCCCCGCCCGTCGTCGACCACCGTCACCGAGTTGTCAAAGTGAATGATTACCTCAATGCCCGTCGCAAAGCCGGCCAGCGCCTCGTCCACTGAGTTGTCCACCACCTCGTACACCAGGTGGTGCAGACCCATCTCGCCCGTCGAGCCGATATACATCGCTGGACGCAGCCGTACCGCCTCAAGACCCTCCAGGATCTTGATGTTTTCACTGGTATAGCTGCCGGCATTGGCAGGGGTCGATCCGGATTGAGGATTATTGAATGCGTTATCTGTCGACATAGTTTCGCTTGAAAAAACCGGAATTTGTTGCCCACCCCGGTACCTATTTTGATACCGGAACCTTTGCTCATGCCCCTTGGCCTGCCACGCCCCGCACTCAAGACGAAAATGCAGCAAAAACGCTGGCGGATGAAGGACTTTGGGCACGCTGGCCTATACCAATTTTACCACGAAGCTGTGTCGTTTCCGGCTAGGGATAACCGAACCGAGAACATCCCTGGGCTCCTGTCATACGGTACCAAGATGCACAACGGAGACTCTCTTTAGAGATGTGTTACTTTAGTAATCAGTACGGCGATTCTTCACGCTTTTTGAAAAATACTACTGGACTTTTGGACCTGACTTGCCGTATCTCTTAAAGTGCAGGAAGAAAGCAACTTCTGTCCATACAACTTTACGGGGAGGCCTCAAAATGAAAAACACCATCCGCTTTTTTGCCCTAGTCGTCGTCGCTGCCGGTGTCGTAGCTGGTCATGCTTCCGTCGCCAATGGTACCGTTACCGCCAGCCGCCAGGCTTCCGTCGGCGCCCCTGTTCCCACCTGCAACCCCTTCACTCAGCAGTGTACCCTTCTTAGGTAATCACAAGTAACACGAAAGACGTACAGTTAAATCCAAAACAATGTGGCGACAGCGTCCCCTGGACGCGCTATTCTGAGTACACCTCAGAATGGGAAGAGTTGCCCTATGCATTTTTCTCTGGCACAAAACACGCTCGGCTACTTGGACGATCTCCTCACCATCTCCCTGTGCCTCGTCTTCTTCCGTCCCAGCCTTCGCCGGGTTCATTCGTCATTGTTCGCTTATCTCGCCGTGCGCTCCGTCTCCGCCCTCGCGCTGGAGTTCCTCATGCACGGCCCCCTGCTGGCCAGCCCCCTCGCATACACCAAGGCATACTTTGTCGTCTGGTACGCAAGTTCGGCCGTCTGCTCGATCCTCTTGCTGATGGTCTGCCTCAATACCTATCGCCAGGCCGTCTCCCACCTTCCAGGACTCGCCCGCATCGGCAGTGCGGTCTTTGGCTGGACATTCGCAGCCTCCCTGCTGGTGGCCCTCAGTTCTTTCACCTCCATCAGTCACACTGCGACTTCTGACATCTTCGTTCAACTCGTCGGTCAGGCAACTCGCTCTCTGGCCATGATTGAGCTCTGCCTGCTCGCCTTCCTCTCAATCTGTATGAACGCCATCAACCTGCCCGTCCGCAGCCGCCCCTACGGATTCGCCCTCGGCCTCGGCGTCTTCGCCGCCGCTGACTGGCTCCAGTCTTTTATGATGGCTCGCCAAGTTGCCATGGATAGTTCTCTGCAACTTATTCCCAGCATTCTCGCCGTCGCTGCTCTCATTACCTGGGGCACCTACGCGCTGCTCCCTGAGCCCGTCCGCCAGCCCATTACCCTCCCCGTCAACTCCACCGTCTATCGCTGGAACCAGATCGCCTCCGCTCTCGGCCACAGGGGCACACAAGTCGCCGTACAGCCCCAACCCAGCTTCTTCCTCGCCGATGTGGAGAAGGTCGTCGAGCGTGCCTTCGCCCGCACCGCCGCCAACACCAAACAATCCTGAGCGCGGGTCAACGCCCGGCAGCACAAAACACATCCAGACGCAAAACAGCGAGGCCGGAATCCCATCAGGATTCCGGCCTCGCTGTTTGTTTCTTACTCGCGTGCTCCCGGCCCGGCAACTCACCGCACCCTGTCAGAGCCTCAAACTACTCGGTTGCTTCAGGAATGATCGAAGCAAAACGACCCAGGTTCCCACGATCGCGGAACGTTACCGTCCCAGTCACCTTGGCAAACAGAGTGTCGTCCTTGCCAATGCCCACGTTCAGGCCCGGCTTGATCGGTGTCCCACGCTGACGCACGATGATCGATCCACCCGGTACCAACTGGCCGCCAAATGCCTTGACGCCCAGACGCTGCGCATTCGAGTCGCGACCGTTTGTTGAACTTCCCCCACCTTTTTTATGTGCCATTGCTAAATCCTTTCAAAATCCAATCTCGTCAAGACTCAGGCAGCTGCTCGCCACCCACGCCCAGAAAACCTAGACAGCCTTCGCTTCGTACGTCGCCCCGTCCACTTCAATCGACTTGATGCGAACTTCCGTGTACGACTGACGATGGCCCTGCAGCTTCTTGTACTGCTTTTTCCGCTTCAGGTGGAAGACCAGAATCTTCGCATGACGACCTTCGCTCACCACTTCCGCGGTGACCTTTGCACTGGACGGCTTGGCGATCGTTCCCGGCTCTCCGGAAACTGCCAGCACATCGGAAAACTCAACCGTCTGGTCGTCCGACTCCACCTTTTCAATCTTCACCACGTCGCCTGGGGCAACACGGTACTGCTTACCACCGGTACGAATCACTGCGTACATACTTCCTCCAGCGCAGGGGGCCAATCAGCCAACGCGCTCCCAATCAGATCCAGTTGGAATGGGCAAATAATGCTCACCCCGGCAACACTCCAGTTCGCATATTCCACTTCCCGCGAACGAGTCCTGCATCACAGGGCTACAGGCAGAATCGCCAAACTAAGTCAGTGTATCGTCTTTTCGACCCGAACGTCAACGAATCCCGCCCTCAATCCCCGCTCTCCCCCTTCCAGCACCACTTTCAGTGCACTCCCGCTCCCCCGCTACCCCGTCTCACCCCTCCCCTCCCGGACACCTTCTCAACAACCAGCACAAATCGAGCAAATTGAGACATTCAACCCCTTTCCCAAAGCTGAGAATGGGCAGATTCATGCGAGCGCCAAACCTCGCCCACATCGCGCCTCCACAGAACACCAGTCCCAATCCCTGAAACTCCGAATCTGGATTCGCCCCTCGCCCATCGAAAGGACCCACGATGCCCCCATTCAAAACTCCAAATCATCCCACAGATCCCGACCATGCCAACGACCTGCGCCGGGCTTACGAACACATGGGCCGAGTCGCCTCCATGGAAATCTCCCTCATGCCCGCTGAGGCCAAAACCATCACAGCACTCGCCACTCTCGCACAGTTTCAGCTCGAAAATGGAAATCACAAGGAGGCTGCAGACCTCTTCCGCGCCGCGGAACACATCTGCTTTGCCGCCCTTGCCAACGATGGCTCTCAGACTGCCCCACCCTCCGACGGACTCCTCAAAGCCATCCTCCGCCACTACCAGCAACTCATCGAGAAGGCTGACGAAAAATGGCAGCGCATCGGCGATGGCCAGGGCGTCCTCACCGCCATCTACAAGGCGTCCCGCACCAATGCCTCACGAACATACAAACTGGGCCTCTACCATCAGGCATTGGAGTACGCGCACGCAGCCGATGCTCTGGCCCACGTCAAGCACCATGGAATCCACAAGCCGGCTCCCGTCCCCAAAGCCCCAAAAACCAAGACCCCAAAGAGCAAGGAAACGGAAAAGGAATTCGCGCACCAGTAAAGTCCCTCCCCCGTCCACCGCCTCGCATCTGCTCTGGGCCTGAATCCCCGCGCCATTCCGTAAAATATGGGTGTGACTTCCCCCACAACCCAACTCGCGCCCGACCCCTACGCCCAAACCCCCGCCACGCTCCTCCGCGTCCTCGCCGCCGTCAGCCTTTGCCACCTCATCAATGACATGGTGCAGTCCATCCTGCCCGCCATTTACCCCATCCTCAAAACCCAGTTCCAGCTCAACTTCTCCCAAATCGGCCTCATCACCCTTACTTTCCAAATCACCGCATCCCTCCTCCAGCCCTTCATCGGCAACTTCACCGATCGCCGCCCCACGCCCATTTCGCTGCCCATCGGCATGGCCATCACCCTCGTCGGCCTCGTCATGCTCGCCTACGCCCCCACCTACGGCCTGTTGCTCATCGCCGCATCCCTCTTCGGCATCGGCTCCGCCATCTTCCATCCAGAGTCCTCCCGCGTCGCCCGCATGGCCTCCGGCGGACGCCACGGCTTCGCCCAATCCTTCTTCCAGGTCGGCGGCAACACCGGCTCCGCCATCGGCCCCCTCCTCGCCGCCGTCCTCATCCTCCCCATCGGCCAGCGCGGAGTCCTCTGGTTCTCCTTTGCCGCCCTCCTCGGCATCGCCGTCCTGCTCTGGGTCAGCCGCTGGTACCGTCAGGAGCTCGAGCACCACGCCCGCCGCCAGGCCGCGCAGCGCCACGTCCACCACCACCTCTCCCCGCGCCGCGTCGTCTTCGCCATCCTCGTCCTCGTCGCCCTCGTCTTTTCCAAATACTTCTACATCGCCTCGCTCACCAGCTACTACACCTTCTACCTCATCAGCCGATTCCACATCTCCGTCGCCAGCGCCCAGCTCCACCTCTTCGTCCTCTTCGGAGCCATCGCCGCCGGCACACTCATCGGAGGCCCCATCGGCGACCGCATCGGACGCAAATACGTCATCTGGGTCTCCATCCTCGGCGCACTCCCCTTCACGCTACTCATGCCCTGGGCCAACCTCTTCTGGACCGGCGTCCTCAGCGTTTTCATCGGAGTCATCATCGCCTCCGCCTTCTCCGCCATCCTCGTCTACGCCCAGGAACTCGTCCCCGGACGCATCGGCATGATCTCCGGCCTCTTCTTCGGCCTCGCCTTCGGCATGGGCGGCATCGGCGCAGCCGTCCTCGGCAAACTCGCCGACATGACCTCCATCGTCACCGTCTACCACATCTGCGCCTGGCTTCCCGCCCTCGGCCTCCTCACCGCCCTCCTCCCCAACCTCGAACCCCACGGCAAAGCAGCCCGCTGACACACAAAAATACCTGTTCACGCGTGTCAGCGTGAACAGGCGGGGCTTCCATCGTGCCAATTCAGCAGGCCCGGCCGCAAATCCCTTACGGCTCGTACTTCCAAAGATCGTTCAAGTATCCTTGCCCCACACCGCCCGTCGCGTCATTCCCAAATCCGCAGAACAGCCACAGACTCCCCGCCGAATCCACCCAGCCCGCATACGATCCGCACCCGCCAGGATTCGTAGTCGCCGACGCCTGTCCCAGCGTCCCATAACTCGCCGCCTCGTTCGACAGATGCGTTCCCGCCACCCACGTCCATTGCCCGCCGCTGTATTTCCACAGATCATTCAGCGGGCCGGTATTCCCCGCACTGTCCACGCCGGTTCCCCCAAACAGCCAAACCGTTCCGCTCGCATCCGTCCACACCCGCGAGTCTCCCCGCGCCCCCGGAATATTCGCGGAATTCGCCACGCCCTGCGTACCCCATCCTCCCAGATCGTTCGCGAGCTGTGACCCAGCCACCCAGGTCCACTGGCCCCCGCTGTACTTCCACAGGTCATTCAGGCTCCCGACCGCGCCCACTGAGTCTTCTCCATACCCGCCAAACAGCCACATATTCCCAGAACTGTCCGTCCACGTCATCCCCAGGACTCGCGCACCAGGCATGTTCGCAGCGTCCGCCGTTCCCTGCACACCGTAACTTCCCGGCTGAGCCACCAGCGGCGTGTCCGCACCGCCCATCCAGGTCCAATTCGTCCCGTCGAACTTCCACAGGTCGTTCTGCATCCGCGAACTTCCGCCGCCACCATTGATCGTCACATTTTGCCCGCCAAAGATCCACAGGTTCCCTGACGCGTCGATCCAGTTCATCATCTCCAGCCGTCCGCCCGGTGTATTCGCTGCATCTGCGTTCCCCTGCGTCCCATACACTGCGGCTAGGTTTGGCGTGCTCGACCCCGCTACCCACGTCCATTCCCCACCAGTGTATTTCCACACGTCGCTCATCCACGTGTAGCCCACGCCCGCTGCTGCACCCTGCCCGCCAAATAGCCAGAAGCTCCCCTTCGCATCTGTCCAGGACACCGCATACTCCCGCGCCGGTGGTGCATTCGCTCCGCTCGCCACTCCCTTGCTCCCGTAGCTCCCCAGCGGATCAGCCGTGTTCTCCCCGCTCACCCACGTCCACTCACCGTCGCTGTACTCCCAAAGGTCGTTCAGATAGTCCGCTGGCTGCCCGGCGGCATAATACCCCACCCCGCCAAACAGCCACCCGTTCCCGCTCGCATCCTCCCACGTCACGCTCGCCTCCCGCGCCCCAGGAGTATTGCCCGCCCCAGCTGCCCCTTTCGTCCCGTAGACCCCGGGCGCGCTGATCGCTTCTGCACCGCCCATCCATGCCCACTCATGACTCGGCGGCGCACATTTCACCAGCACATTCGCCACCGTCCCGTTCGCCACACCCGTCCCGTTCGTGACCCCGCAAATCTCTTTCGGACCCACCGGCTGCGCTTTCACCGTCACCTTGTACGCGCCGCCGCTGGCCACCTGCGTCGTAAACGCAAAGCTCCCGCTCGCCGGCACAGGCAGGTCGTCGCCGCCGTTGTCCTGCAACACCAATCCGGTTCCCGTAAGCCCCGTCACCTGCCCGCCTATCGTGAAACTCCCTGGAGGTGGCGTAATTGTCCCACCGCCGGCCCCACTCCCACCACAACCGGTTACCACCATCAACATCAGAGGCGCAAACGCCAGGGCAGATATCTTCATAGGGACCCATCCTCCACGCCAAATCAGGCCGACAACCACCATAGGGAAACAAACGTGCCCATATCTCGTGAGTATGACTACACGCCCAACAAATAGACAGCAAACTCGTCCCCTCTACCCCAAGAATGACAAAAGCTTAATCCACCCCGGCACCCTCCCCTCCACAGCCGAAAGCCAATCTTCGCCATCCTCGAACCCCTCGACAATCCCCTAGCCTTTGCCCCCAAACCCAATTCCGCGTATACTAAGACTTCGGCGGCTCACCAGCCAGCCGCGTCTGTGTGCGTTGTGGCTTTTGGGGCATCCCCCCATCCCTCCAGAGCGCCTTTAGCGTTCCGGCGCCCCAGACCAGCGGCAGCAAGTCAGCCATCCCCTTCCAATCCCATACGGGCCAGGATCCGGGTACAGCCGTCACGATTTCAGGATTTGGAGCTACAGCAATGTCTCAGGTATGTGATCTTTGCGGCAAAGGCCCGCAGTTCGGCAACAACATCTCCCACGCACACAACGTGACCCGTCGCCGCTGGAGCGTGAACCTCCAGGCCGTCAAGGCCCTTGTCAACGGCGCCAGCAAGCGCATCCGCGTCTGCACCAACTGCATCAAGAGCGGCAAGGTCGCCAAGGCCTAGCCCTTACGGAAGCCCACGCGGCTTCCCCCCGGCGCATTCAATCTTCCACAGCAAAACCCCGTCCAAACCGGACGGGGTTTTCGTGTTTCCTAAATTCACAGCCTACTTATGCGGCGCAGCCCCCGGGCTCTCCCAGTCAATCCCATCCGCATCCAACCCGCCCGGCGACCAGCGCGTCACAATCGCCTGCGCCACCTTGCCCAGCGTCTTTTCCGCCCCGTTGTCCCCCGTCCATCGCTGGTCGGCGTTCTCCTGCGTAAACGCGCCAATCACCACCGGCCCGTTCTTCGTCACAATCAGCCCAATATCGTTCCGCACCGCATCCAGCGCGCCCGTCTTGTTGGCAATTGCAGATCCCGTCTCGCTCGTATCCAGCGTCTCCAGGTAGCGCGGCAGGCTGTCCCGGTCCTGCTGGTTGCGCAGCATCTTCAGCATCACCCCGCAAATCTTGCCATCCCCAACCTTCGCCGCGCTCCCGTCCAGCCCCAGCCGGCACGTCGCCAGCCGCTCCATGATCCCCGCCATCTCCCGCGCCGTCGTCTTCCCCAGCCCAAACCTCGGCTGATCCGCCGGCATCGGTCCCTCCGCCGGCACATACACCTTCTTGTACAGATACGTGTCCTTCAGCCCTGCCGCCCGGATCGTCCCGTTGATGTGCTCCAGACCCAGCCGGTCGATTGCCATATTCGTCGCCGTGTTGTCGCTCACCACCACCATCAGCGTCAGCACATCCTTCAGCGTCAGCGCCACCGGAGTATCCAGCACCTGCAGCACCCCGCTGCCCGCCACCTGATTCCGCTTCTCCAGCACCAGCTTCTCTTCCCACGTCGCCTTGCCCGCCCGTATCTGTTCCGCCGCATCCAGCAGAATCCCCAGCTTGATCACGCTCGCCGTCTTCACCGGATCATCCGCATTCAGCCCCGCCGTCTGCCCCGTCTTCAGGTTCTGCGCAAACACCGTCACCCGCCCCTGGTGTTGCGCCGCAATCTGCTGCAAGCTCTGCTCCAGCGCCGCATCTTCCTGCCCCGCCGCCGGCAGCACGCACCCCGCCAGCAACACCGTCAACCCCACAAACAAACGCGCTCGCTCAAACATAGACAAGAGCATAGCGCAACGGAGCCGCCAGCAGCCTAGCGCAACTCTCCCAACCGCTTCGCCGCCTCCACCCCTGCCGGGCTCCCCGGCGCAATCCGCACCGCAGCCGCAAACGCCGCCCGCGCGCCTGCCCAGTCCTTGCGCCCCACCAAGACCTGCCCCCAATAGTTCTCCGCCGCCGCCGCCAGTTCCGGCTTCAGCCGACCATCCTTCGCATCCCGCTCCGCACGCCCCGCCAGCAGCTCAAAGTCCGCCTCAGCCTGCGCCCGCCGATGATAAAATCCCGGCAAGTGCCAGCACGTCGCCGCCCGCAGAAACCGCGCCTCCGGCTCATCCGGAGCCTGCGCTACAGCCTCGTCCAGCAGCGCCAGCCCCTCGGCCGACTGCTTCGGCAGGTTCCAAATCGCCCAGTCATGCGCCGCGTCCAGCAGCTCCAGGCTCCCCCGGTACGCCTTCACCACCGCATCTCCCGGATACTCGGCCCACAGCGCATCCAGCTGGGCATGGGCGGTCTTGTCCGCTCCCCGGTCATTCGTCTCAATCACCTTGAAGTATGCCTCGCGCGCCACCGCAAGCCGCTGCGGATACAGCTTCGGCTCGCCCGCTCCCACCGGCATCGCCACCGCCAGCACCCAGCTCAGTACCCAGCTACCCAACCGGATACTCCCGCTGCTTCCACGTCGCCTGCCGTCCCGCCAGCTTCCGTCCCAACGACCACCACTGCAATACCAGCGTCACCAGCACCCCCACCGGATGCGCCACTACTCCCCCCCAACTTTGCCCGTACCTCCACGCACTCACCACGCGCATCCCAAGCCCCAGCGCCAGCGCAATCCCCGCCCGTTCCAGGGCAACCCCATCGCCCGCCACCCACGCCCACACCAGCAGCGGCAGCGGCAGCACCTGCCCAGCCAGCAGCAGCACGGTAAACACCCCAATCCGCCCCGGCGCGGCCATCCCTTCGGTCGCATTCTTCCCCAGCCCGCGCCAAACCTCCCCGGCGCTCCGGTACATCCGGCACACCGCGTCCCGGCTCAGGTCATACACCCGCGTCTTGAAGCCCATCCGCCGGAAAAGCTGCGGCAGCAGCAGCCCGTCATGCATCGTCGTCCGTATCGCCCCGTGGCCACCCGCGGCAAAATAGGCATCCCGCCGCACTATCATGAACTGCCCGCACCCCGCCGCAAATCCAGCCTTCCGGCTCCAGCGCTCCCCGGCCATCGGCAAGAATCCCAACAGCACAAAGTGGATCAGCGGCAGCAGCAGCCACTCCAGCACCGTCCCCGTCTCCTGCCGCGGAAACCCCGACACCAGCCCCATCGTCCTGTCCCGCGAATACTGCCAGCTCAGCTCGCTCGCCATCCGCAGCAGCGCCTGAGGCCCCAGCCGCACATCCGCATCCAGAAAGCACAGCAAATCGTATTTCGCCCGCGAAGCCAGCACCCAGCAAGCATGTTGTTTCCCGTTCCATCCCGCGGGCAGTTTCGGAGCAGCTTCCAGCCGCGCCCGCTCGTCTCCCGCAGCCAGCGCGAGCACCAGCTCCGCCGTACGGTCCGTCGAGCCATCGTCCAGCACCACCACTTCCAGCGCCACGCCTTCCGCAGCCAGCGCCGACTGCACCGCCGCCTCAATCGACAGCTCCTCGTTCCGCGCCGGAATCAGCACCGACACCGCAGGGCATTGCCCTTCCGCACGCTTCGGCCGCCGAAACAGCCATACATTCCCCGCAAACATCCCCGCCGGCACCGCCGCCGACACCAGCGCCGCCATCGCCAATCCATCCAGCAGATTCATCGCTCGCGCAGGCTCCCATGCTCATGCCGGTACGGCCGCCCCGTCACCGCGCAGCTCAGCCGCTTCCACAGCTCGTACACTCCGCCTATGCCTCCGCCGCCTTCCAGCACCGTCGTAAACTGCGCCGCGTCCCGCGTCTCCGCCAGCATCGCCAGCTCGTCCAGCGTCGCCGCCATCGCAAAGCTCAGCAGGTTGGTCCACGTCCGGGCGTCTTCCATCGTCCCGTCGGCAATCTCCAGCGGCTCGCCCACATTCACCAGCACCTCCGGCAGCCGCTCGTTCCAGAACGTGTACTCCATCGCAATCGGCACGCACGTCATCCGGCCCGTCCGCGCCATCAGCGCGCCCAGCCCCGGCTTGAAGCTCACCGGCCGCGTCCGTACATCCTGGAACTGGCTCTCCGGCGTAATCCACAGCACCCCGCCCGGCCGCACAAACACCTGCTCCCCAGCCCGAATCAGTTGCACCGCTCCCCGCGCCGTCCCGTTTTCCACCGGGAAAAAACCCATCGGCTTGAAGATTCGATAGTGCTCCAGCGCCGTCGCATCCATCGGCGCATAGTGCTCCCGCGCCGGCATCAGCGCCTCGGCCAGCAGCAGCGCCGTCAGCGGATCCCACCACGACGCATGGTTCCCAAACACAACCAGCCGTTCCGCATTCCCCGGCAACCGTCCCGCATTCGCCACCCGCAACGCGTGGAAATGCCTCCGCATATACCACTGCACGTACAAACGAAAAAAACCGAGGGCCCGCCGCGACGGCACCCTCAGCTCTTCATTCGTTCCTTTGGCTCTGCGTTCGGCTCCCATCATTCTCTTATACCGCCGCCAGTTCCTCTTCCACCCTGCGGCGCGCCTCCACCGCCAACTCTCCGCGGAACCGCTGGTCCAACGCATCGGCCGCAATCCACCCCGACATCATCACCATCGGCATCCCCGGCCCAGGATGCGCCGCACCGCCCGCCAGGAACAGCCCGTCCACATCCCGCCGCTTGTTTGACGGCTTGAATGCCCCACTCCACTTCCCATGGCTCGACAGCCCGTAAATGGCCCCGTTCAGCACCTTGTAACGGTTATGGATATCCTTGGGCGTCAGCGCCCGTTCGAATACAATCCGCTCTTCCAGGTCCGGCATTCCCGCTGACCGCTTCAGCTTGTCCAGAATCACTTGCCGGTATTTGGGAAACATCTCGTCCCAGTTGTGCTCCGGCCGCAGATACGGCGTATGCACCAGCACATACAGCGCATCCCCGCCCTCCGGTGCAGTACCCGCTTCTGTCCGCGTCGTTGATGCCAAATAGCACGTCGGGTCCGGCGCCGGCTGCCCCAAATCGTAAATCGCGTGGAACTCCTCCTGCGGGTCCCGCGAAAACACAAAGCAGTGGTGTGCCAGGTGCTCATACCGCTTGTTCAGCCCCAGGTACAGCACCACTCCGCTGCACGCCGGCTCATACTCCCGTTCCTTCTCAAACTTCTCCGCCGTCGCGCCGCCAATCAGCTCCCGGTACGTCCGCACCGCGTCCTCGTTGGACACCACCGCGTCAAACCGCAGTGTCTCGCCGGCCTTCGTCGTGAGGCCGGCGGCCTTGCCACCCTCAATCAGCAGCCGTTCCACTTCAGCCTGCGTGTGATACACCACCCCGAGCTCCCGGCCCAGCTTCACCAGCGCCTCCGGAACCGCCCGCGTACCCCCCATCGGATACCAGATGCCCTCCTCCGACTGCATATGCCCGATCGCGCACAGAATCGCCGGCGACGCATCCGGGGACGACCCCACATACTGCGTATAGTGGTCCAGCATCTGCGCCACACGAGCGTCGGGAATGTACTCCCGAATTGTGCCCCCCACCGTCTGCCCCAGCCGCATCTTCATCACATCCCGCAGCACACTCAGTTGGAACGCACCCTTCATCTCGAAGGTGTCCATCATCGTCCCCACCGGCTTCCAGAAGAAGAACTTGTTGCTGATTGTGTGCAGTTGCTCGCTCAGCTCCTGAAACTCCAGGAAGCCCTTGCCCATCCCCGGCTTCAGCTTGTCCAGCGTCGTCGCCATCGCCAGCAGATTGTCTTCCAGGTCCAGCACCAGCCCATCGTCAAAGAAGCAACGCCACTGCGGGTCCAGGCGGACCATATCCAGGTAGTCCTCCAGCTTCCGCCCGGCCTCGGTAAATATCCTCCGCAGCACCGACGGACGGATCAGAATCGTCGGCCCCATGTCGAACCGGAATCCCTCTTCGCGAATCTCCGCCGCCTTGCCACCCAGCCACTCGTTCTTCTCAAACACTTCCACCTGGTACCCGCGCGCCGCCAGCGTTGCCGCCGCCGACAAACCGCCCAATCCCGACCCAATCACCGCTACCTTCATCCGAAAAACTCCTCCAAGCAATCTCGTTATTTCAATTTCAGGCCGGCCCCAATCAGCCGCCGCAACCCATCCCACTTCACCTGCCAGCCGCCATACAGCAGCGCGGCCAGCCCCGCAAACAGCTCCACATGCCCAGCCCCAGTCGGCTCATAGGCCTGCTTCATCCATCCGCGCCGCACCTGCGTCGTCTTAGGCGTAGTCATCGCCAGCAATCCCTCGGCCCCCCGCGTCACTCCGTACCCGCTCCGCCCGCGGCCCCCAAACGGAACCCGCGGGTCAGCCGTCGGCACAATCGCATCGTTGATCAGCACATTGCCCACCCGCAGCTTCGCCGCCAGCCGCTTCGCCGCATCCTCCGGCCCAAACACCGTAGCCGACAGCGCATACCGGCAGCCCTCGTTCGCCTGCAATGCCTCCGCCTCATCCGCCGCCCGCATCACGCTCACCACCGGAGCAAACACATCCGCGCCCATCGCCTTCATCGCCGGGCATGCCCCGGCAATCATCGTCACCGCTCCTGCACGCCCATCCAGCACAATCTCCCCACCCAACGCCCGCGCATCCTCCACCAGCTCCGTCACCAGTGCCCGCGTTCGCTCCGGCAACGCAACCGGCTCAATCCCGCGTAACGCATCCGCCAGCCGCGCCTCAAACCCCTGCGCCTCCGCCGCCGAATACCCCACCAGGAACACCCGCCTCGGCGCCATGCACGTATACGATCCGTTGAAGCGCAATCCAAACCCCAGCGCCTCCATCAGTCGCCCCAAATCAGCCCCAGGCAGCACAAACACCGCATCGCACCCTGACAACTCCATCACCGCCGGCGTCAGCTTCTCCGCCAACTGGTGCAGCACCGCCGTCCCCGTCCCCGCCGACCCCGTCAGCGCCACAAAATCCACCCCCGCCGCAATCGCTTCGCTTCCCGCCTCGGCAGAACTCTCCAGCACCGTCAGCAACTCCGCCGGCAGTCCAGCCTCCACCAGCAGGGTCTTCACCGCATAGGCCACAGCCTCGGTCCCCGGCGCAGGCTTCCACATCACCGCATTGCCCGCCACCAGCGCCTGCATCGTCTGTACCCCGGCCAGCAGCAGCGGATAATTCCCCGCAGCAATCACCAGCACCACGCCCCACGGCGCGCGTTCAACAGTCCCCCCAACCCGGCCCAGCCACACTGGCCGTCCATCCAGGCCCAGCACCCGCGCTCGCAAAATCCACGCCGACTCCCGCTCCAGAAACCGGCAAGCCGCCAGCACCGGCAGCACCTCGGCCCCAAGCGTATCCGCCACCGTCCGCCGCAGCGCCCCAGCCAGTTCCGTTGGAACCATCTCCGCCAGCTCCCGCGCACCCTCCGCCATCCGCCGCCGCACCCCGGCCACCACCCCAAGCCGAGCAGCCAACGGCATAGCCGCCCACTCCCGCTGCGCTTCCCGCACGCTCTCGAAACTCAAGGTGCCCATCCTTGCCATCTCCCGTCTGTTACCGCGCCACTTCGTACATCGCGCCCCGGTCCACCGCCGGAGCCGCATTCCACTTCGGCTCCAGCTCCAGGTCCTCCAGCAGCAGCCGCGAACTGATCCGTGCCGACTCAAAAATCACCGGCAGCCCGCTCCCCGGATGCGTCCCGCCGCCCACCAGGTACACACCGTCCAAATCCTCAAACCGATTATGCGGCCGCAGGTGCAACATCTGCTTCAGCGTATGCGCCATGCTGAACGTCGCTCCCAGGTGCAGCCCAAAATCCCGGTTCCACGTCGCCGGCGTAATCCGTCGTTCCACCCGTATCCGCCGCTCCACATCCGTCAGGCCAATCTTCTCCAGTTGCTTCAGTGCCAGCGCCCGGAAGCCCGCTTCCTGCGTCTTCCAGTCCACATTCCCGCTCTCCTGTGTCACCGGCAGCAGCACATACAGCGTACTCATTCCTTCCGGCGCCAGGCCAGGATCCGTCACGCACGCGTTCTGCACATAGAAGCTCGGGTCCTCCATCGTCAGCCGATGCTCCTGCTCAATATCCTTCAGATTCTGCCGGTAGTCCTTCGACAGGTAAATCGTATGATGCGCCGCCTCGTCAAAGCACCCCTCAATCCCCAGGTACATCATGAACGTCGAGCAGCTGAACTGCTTCTTCTCAATCCGCTCGTTCGTCCACCGCTTCCTCAGCCGGTTCGGAATCAGCCGCTGCATCGCCTGCGCAAAGTCCGCATTCACCACCACCGCGTCCGCCTTGAGCGTCTCCTCGGCTGTCCGCACGCCCACCGCCCTGCGTCCCTCAAACAGCAGCTCTTCCACCGCCGTCTCCCGCAGTATCCGCACGCCCATCCCCTCGGCAATCCGCGCCATCGCCTGCGTCACCGCGCCACAGCCGCCGATCGGATGAAACACCCCGTGCTCGTACTCCAGAAACGACAGAATGCTGAACAAACTCGGGCACGAAAACGGACTCATCCCCAGGTACTTCGACTGAAAACTGAAGCCCAGCCGAATCCGCTCATCCTCAAAGTGCGTCCGCAAATCCTGGTCCAGAGACTTCCACGGACGCATCAGCGGCAGCAGCTTCAGCATCTCCGGCCGCATCAGGTCCCGCCAGCTCTCAAACGGCGTCTGCAGTATCGGAGCAAACCGCTCCAGCTTCTTGCGGTTATCCCGGAAATAATTCTCCAGCCGCTCCGCATCCCTCGGGCTGATCGTCGCAATCTCCCGCTTCATCCGCTCCACGTCGGCCGTCGCGTCTATCTGCCCGCCCCCGCCAAACACCAGCCGGTACTGCGGGTCCAGCCGAACCATCGGCACTTCCTTCTCCAGCTCGTGCCCCGTCGCCGCAAATATCTCCCGCAGCACCTGCGGATACAGGAAAAACGTCGGCCCAGTATCGAATTTGAACCCGTCAGCCTCCAGCGTCGACGTGCGTCCGCCCACCGTCGCCCGCTTCTCCACCACCGTCACGTCCACGCCGGCCTTGGCCAGCAGCATCGCGCTCGCCAGCCCGCCCGGCCCCGCGCCCACAATCACTACCCTGTCCGCTCGATTTCTCTGTTTCCCAATTCCCGGCATTCTCGTGTCCTGGTCCATCACTTTTTGGGCTCTTCCCGCTCGTCCGGAACCCGATCGCAACCGGCGTCCGTCAGCGCCTCTCCCAACTTGGACCTGCCTCATCAAGATTCCTCGTAAATGCTCAGAGATTCAGTTTTATAACAACATAATGAAATACCATCAACAAATTTCTGCGCGATAATCCCCGCAAAACCCCCATAAACACCACTGGCGCAGCCATAACTCCAGCTGCGCCAGCGCCTTACCCATCCAATCCGTCTTTACGGCTTGCCCGCGGCCCCCAGCTCGTCCTTGTACACCTGGCCGCCCTTCATCACAAAGGCCACATGCTCCAGCACTTCCACCTTCTCCAGTGGATCGGCGGTCACTGCGATCACATCGGCGTACTTGCCCGCTTCCACCGTGCCCTCGTCCGCTGCCCGGTCAATCAGGTCCGCTGCGCTCTCGGTCGCGGCCCGTATCGCTCCCGCCGGCGTCATACCAAACTTCACCATGTAGTGAAACTGCTTCGCGTTGTCCCCATGCGGATACACCCCGGCATCGGTCCCAAACGCAATCTTCACCCCCGCCGCCACCGCCTTGGCAAAGTTCTCCCGCTGCAGCCGACCCACCATCTTTTCCTTGTCCACGTTCTCCTGGGGCAGTCCAAACTCCACCGCCTTGCCCAGGATGTAATCGTCGTTGTAGATGTCGGCCACCAGGTACGTCCCGTGCTCCTTCATCAGCGCAATCCCCTCGGCGTCAATCAGGCTCCCGTGCTCAATCGAGTCAATCCCCGCCCGTACCGCGTCCTTGATGCCCTGCGTCCCATGCGCATGCGCGGCAATCTTCCGCCCCGCACGGTGCGCCTCATCGGCCGCCACCTTTAGCTCCTCGTAGGTAAACTGCTCCGCGCCCGGCTTGTCCCCCGCGCTCAGCACCCCGCCTGTCGCCAGAATCTTGATCACATCCACCCCGTACTTGATCTGCTCCCGCACCACCCGCCTCACCTCGTCCGGCCCATCGGCAATCTGGTAGTCCTTCTCCGCCGGATACATCATGTTGCTCACCGCCGGAGCAAATCCATTCATGTCCCCGTGCCCGCCGGTAATCGAAATTCCCGGCCCGCTCGCCACCACCCGCGGCCCCGGAATATACCCCGAGTCGATCGCCTTCCGCAAATCCACCGCAAAAAACGGCTGCGAACCCACATCCCGCACGCCCGTAAACCCCGCCAGCAGCGTCTTCTTCGCGTTCACCACCCCGTTGAAACCGCCCATAAAGGGCGTCTCCTTCACCTCGTTGATCGGGTCATACTTGTCCGCCCGCACCTCCAGGTGCGTATGGCAGTCGATCAGACCCGGCAGCACCCAAGCCTTCGACAGGTCCACCACCGTCGCCCCCGCCGGTATCGCAACCTCCGCCGCCGGCGCAACCTTCGCAATCCGCTCCCCAGCCACCACAATCACCACGTTCTCCCGCAGATTGTCGCTCGTCGCGTCAAACAGGTGACCCGCCTTGATATACACCGTCGCAGCCGGGGCAGGGGACTGAGCCCGCACCGTCAACGGCCCCACGGCCAGGGCCAGAGCCACAATCACAAAGCGGACAATTCGATCCATGCGTACAACACCTCCAACGCGGGCAAAGCGACTCACAGGCATACTCCTCAGTCTTTCGTTTGTGATTCCGTTCCTCGAATATAGGTCACTCTACCGCAACCCCGCCTCCAACGTCCCCTGCGGTAACTCGCTCGCCGCCAACCATAAGCCCGTTACGCTCCACAAATGAGATAAGATGTACCCCATTCAGGCGCATCGACTATCTCCTCTCCCTAAAGGACCCGCCCCATGTCTGCCCGCTCATCTTCGTCCCGTATGTGGCTCCGAATTCTGCCCGTTTTCCTCGTGATCGCCGCCTCTGCCGCCGCCCAGTCCCAGTCCCAGTCCCAGGCGCCCACTTGGCCCCTGGAAGGCCCCGCCTTTTCCGCCTCTCCTGCCGACATCCAGAAAGCAGCCGCCCTGGTCAAGGCCGAGCAGTTCATCTCCGCCACCGTCCTTTACGAGCGCGACGCCTACTCCATCGACGCCCAGGGGCGCCTCACCTATCGCCACTCCATGGTCTACCGCATTGAGACCGAGGCCGCCGTCCGAGGCTGGGCCGAAAGCTCCATCCGCTGGGAAGCCTGGTACCAGAACCAGCCGGAAATCCACGCCCGCGTCATCCAGCCCGACGGCAAAGTCAGCGAACTCGACCAGAAAACCGTCACCGACGGCCCCGCCAGCGCTCAGGACGAAGGCACCTACTCCGATGCACGCGTCCGCAAAGCTCCCCTCCCCGGCCTCACCGTCGGCGCCATCGTCGAGGAGGAAGCCTTCGTCCAGGACAAAGCCCCCTTCTTCACCGGCGGAGGCATCTATCGCCGCTACTTCTCCCGCTCCGTCCCCGTCGTTCGCTCCCAGCTCCTCATCGACGTTCCCACCAGCCTCAGCTTCAAGTTCCTCACCCACCTCCTGCCTCAGCTCGTCGTTTCCGACCAGAAGCAGGACGGCATCCGCCACCTCAGCTTCGATCAGGCCTACCAGCCCGCCCACGTCAACGGAGACATCAACCTCGCCACCCACCAGCTCCTCTATCCCATGGTCGAGTTCTCCACCGGCGAATCCTGGGCTGCCGTCGCCCACACCTACAGCCAGCTCGCCGAGCCCCAGATTGACCCTTCCAGCGTCAAAAACATGCTCCCCGACCAGCTTGTCTCCTCCGGTCCAGGGCGCCTCGCCACCATCCAGGCCATCGTCTCCCGCATGCACAACGATGTCCGCTACACCGGCATCGAGTTCGGCCAGGCTTCGCTCCAGCCCCAAACCGCCCTTGAAGTCATCAAGCGCCACTACGGCGACTGCAAAGACAAGGCTGCCCTGCTCGTCGCCCTCCTCCGCGCCGCCGGCATCCAGGCCCATCTCGCCCTGCTCAACCCCGGCTTCGGTCCTGACGTCTCTCCCGATCTGCCCGGCATGAACCAGTTCGACCACGCCATCACCTACGTCCCCGCCGACAGCCAGGGCGGCCCTGCCCTCTGGATCGACGCCACCGCCGATGTCGCCCAGGTCGGAACCCTTCCCCCTGCCGATCAGGACCGCCTCTCCCTCGTCATCGCCGACGACACCACCGCCCTCACCCGCATCCCCGCTCCCAAGCCGGAAGACGACACCCTCACCGAAGACCACGATGTCCTCATGGCCCCCAACGGCCCCGCCGTCTTCGTCGAAACCTCCACCACCCACGGCTCCATCGACCAGACCTTCCGCGCCAGCTACGGCGGCCAGGAAACCAAGGAGAGCCGCAACGAACTCGACCGCTACGCCAAAAGCGTCTACCTCGCCAAAGACCTCGCCTCCATCGAACACGGCGACGGCAAAGACTTCACCAAGCCCTTCTTCCTCAAGCTCCGCGTCACCGGCGCTCGCCGCGCAAACACGGACATTGACGATGCCGCCGTCGCCATCCCCTTCTACTGGGTCTGGAGCCGCCTCCCCGAATGGTTCCGCACAGACCCAAATCCCCCCGGCCAAAAGCTCACCCCGCAGCAGGAAGAAGACCGCAAAAAGGCCGTAGCCGCCCGTACCTCCGACTACCAGGTCCACCCCTTCGTCACCGAGTGGCACTACACCATCACCCCGCCCGAGGGATTCGAACTCCGCGACCTGCCGGAAAGCAAGACGGTCCAGATGGGCCCGGCCACCATGTCCCAGCTCTACGACTCCGACTCCAAAGGAATCATCCACGCCACCCTCCGCTTCATCACCGGCAGGCCCACCTACTCCCTCGACGAAGCCCTGGCCCTCCGCGATGCCGTCCTCGCCGCCTACAAGCAGGACATGGTCATGGTCCTCTTCGACCAGGTCGGCGCACGCCTCCTCGCCGCCGGCAAAACCCGGGAAGCTCTCGCCGCCGACCGCGCCCTCATCGCCGCCCATCCTGACGAAGCTCTCCACCACGTCCAAATGGCCTACGCCTTGCTCCAGGCTGGCGTTGGAGATCTCGCCCGCTCCGAAGCCGAAAAATCCACCACCCTCGACCCCAAATCCCCCGTCGCATGGCGCGTCCTGGGATGGGTTTGCCAGTTCAACCAGATCGGCGTCCAGTTCGGCCACGGCTTTGACTGGGACTGCTCACACAATGCCTATGTCAAGGCCCTCGACCTCGACCCCGATGACAACAACACTCGCGTCAACTTCGCCCTCATCAACGAGTACGACCACAAGGGCGAGCGCTACGCCGAGGGCGCGCCCCTCAAGGACGCCGTCGCCCAGTACCGCACCCTCATGGACAAAGACAAGCAGGTCGGTGACGAATATCAGGACAATCTCCTCTTCGACCTCCTCTACGGTGGCCAGTACCAGCCCCTCCTCGACGAGCTGGAAAAGCTTCCCTCCTCCAAAGCCCGCGAGGCCCTCGCAATCTCCGCAACGGTAGCCCTTCACGGCTCCAAGGCCGGTCTCGCCCGCGCTGATCATCTCCCCGCCGGTGCGGAAGGCCGCAACGCCGCACTCGCCGCCTCCGGTGCGCAGCTACTCCAGATGCGCCTCTACGCCCCCGCGGCAGACATCCTCGCCGCCGGCGTCGAAGCCCAGAGCGACTCCGCGCAGACCACCCAGCAAATCGAGCTCTTCAAGCACATCACCCGCTGGAAAGGCGACTTCCTCCCCGCCAACAACCCAGCCTCCGTCGTCCAGCGCATGATGGTCACCTTCTTCTCCGGCGATGTCACAGACGCCCGCGTCGGAGAGTTCCTCAGCCGCCACTCCTACTCCTCCGACGACGAGTGGAAGCGCAACATCGAGAAAGGCCAGCAGGCCAGCGGCGTCGTCCACAGCCTCGCCGGGCAAATGGACCTCACCGACTCCGTCGTCCTTGACCTGCTCGCCGGCTCCATGAAGTTCACCTCCGAGGGCGACGACCGCACCGGCTACCGCATCTCCATGGAAAGCCTCGGCTCCCAGACCCAGCAGTTCTTCGTCACCCGCGAAGATGGCGCATTCAAGATCGCCACAGACGGGTCCACCTCTACCGAAGTCGGCAACCAGGTCCTCTACCTCCTTTCCAAAGGCAAGGACGACGAGGCCAAATCCCTCCTCGACTGGTACCGTGACCAGCTCCACCGTGGTGGCGGAGACGACCCCCTCGCCGGTCCCGAACTCCCCCGCCTCTGGACCACCGGCGAATCCTCCGGCCATGAAGCCATGGAGCTCGCCGCCGCCGCTGAAATCGATGACACCCCGGCCATCAAGCCTCTGCTCCCCAAGGCCAGGGCCGCCCTCGACAAGGCCACGTCGGACGATCAGCGCATCGCCCTCCAGCTCATCCTCGCCTCCGGCTACATCGCCCTTGAGCAGGGCGCCGAAGCCCGCGCCGCCTCAGCCGAACTCCTCAGAAAATACCCCGCCTCCTACGTCGCCCTCGGCCTCGCCGGCAACGCCGACGCACTCCTCAAAGACTGGAAGGACTGGAACTCCCTGCTCGACGACCAGCTCAAAAAGCACCCCAAAGACGAAAACCTCATGCGCATGAAGACCCTCGAAGCCGAATATGAGGGCAACTTTGACCGCTCCCGCGAGTTCGTCCAGAAGGTCATCGACTCCGGCAAAGCCAACGAGGGCGACTACAACAACTACGCATGGCTCGGGCTCTTCGACAACCACGTCGATCAGAAATCCGTCGAAGCCGCCCAGAAATCCAACATGCTCACCAAGGGCGAAAGCTTCGCTGTCATGCACACCCTCGCCTGCATCTACGCCGCCCAGGGCAAAACCAAGGAGGCTCATGAGCTTCTCCTCAAGGCCATGGCCGCTAACAGCCTTCCCGTTCCGGACTCCTCCATCTGGTACGGACTTGGCGCCATCTACGAACAGTACGGCCTCCCCGATGCCGCCAAGCAGGCCTATCTCCATGTAGAAAAGCCACCCGGACAGGTCAACCCCGTCGACACCTGGGTCCTCGCCCAGAACCGTCTCAAGGCCCTCACAAACCCCGCCAAATAGACGCTCGCAACGCAACGGAGCCGCGCCCCACGCGGCTCTCCTGCGTCATCTCACCGTCATCTGACCACCGCCAGGTGACTCACATCACAGTTACCGCTGTACTTACTTGGCACTATGTGGCAACGGGCTGCTCTCGCAGGCCTGTTTGCCTGTTTGTCCCCGATCAGGCCGATGGAGATAGGAATTGACCAAAGACGGCTCGACTTTCGTTGCGGATCCAAGACTGCTGAAAGAGCTGCATACTCTCTCGCAGGCCGTCACTCTACAATCCGACGGCATCCTCTTTCACCAGGGCGACAAGCCCATCGGCGTTTACATCCTGCTGAACGGCAGCGTCGCCCTCAGCATGAGCTCCGGCAAAGAAACCACCATGCGCACCGTCGCCAGTGAGGGCTCGCTCCTCGGCCTCCCCGCCGTCATCGGCTCCAAGCCCTACTCCCTCACCGCTCAGGCCACACCAGGCGCGGAACTCCGCTTCGTCCGCGCTGAAGACTTCCTTGAGCTCATGCGCCACAACCCCATCTACATGTTCCCCGTCCTCCAGGTCCTCGCCCAGGAAATCCGCGCCGCCCGTGAAGCATTCTCTGAGTTTGTCGATGCCACCGGCGTCGTCTCCTAGGCCTATCCTCTCCGGCCCCTCCCCCAAGAAATAACCCCCGACTCCAACAGCCGCATCGGCCATGGAATCGGGGGCTTTTCTTGCTTCCTGCTTTTACCGCCGGCCCTGGATCGTCTTGCTCTGCGTCTTCGCCGCACGCTTGGCTGCCGCCGCATGGAGCTCCCGGCCCATTGGCGACTGGTTCATGATCAGCTGAATCACCAGGTTCAGCAGGTTGCCCGTGCACCAGTAAAGCGCAAGACCCGATGCAAAATTCCACATCGACACGCCAAACACCACCGGCATCATAAACGCCATCATTCGCCGCTGGTTCCGGTCCATCCCCGGCGTCGGGCTGATGAACTGCACCAGGAACATGCTCACGATGATGATGCTCGGCAGAATATGCCACGGATCGGCCATCGCCAGGTTCGGCAGCCATCCCCACGACGCCTGGCGCAGCTCAATCACATTCGCCAGCACCCGGTAGTACGCAAAAAACAGCGGCATCTGTACCAGCATCGGCAAACAGCTGCCGTACGGATTAATCCCCTCCAGCTTGTACAGCTCCATCGTCTCCGCGTTGGCCTCGGCCCGTTTCGGATCCGTCGCCTTCAGGTGCGCATACTTCCGCTTGATCGCCTCCATCTTCGGCTGCACGCGCTGCATCTTCAGGCTCGACTTCATCATCGACAGACGCGTCGGCAGCATCACCACGTTGAACACGATCGTCACAATCACAATCGCCCAGCCCCAGTTGCCCACGTACCCGTGCACAATCCTCAGCAGCAGGAACAGCGGCTCGGCTATCACCTTGAACCAGCCAAACTGGATCAGCGGCTTCAGGTCTTCCCCATTCGCTGTGCCATTCGGTGCGGTCGTATGCACCCCCCCCAGCACGTCAAACTGCAGCGGTCCGGCAAACAGACGCGTATGCGTCACGCCGCTCGTATCGCCCACTGCCGACCCAAGAACACTCGCATGGAACGTCTTGCCCTGCGGTTGCGCCGCATCCACCAGCACATCCATGCTGTTGTTGAACGTCACCACAGTCGCCCGCGACGGCACTGCCGGCATGAACACAGCCCCAAAGTACAAATCCAGCGTGCCAACGTAGTCGTAGCTCTGCGTCAGCGTACCGTTCCCGTTCACGCCTGACGAAAACCACGTCTTGTTCGCCCCTGTCGAGTCGCGCTTGCCCTCGCTCGACCACGCAAACAGGCTCTTCGTAAACTGCAGCGCCTCTTCCTGGTCGCCCAGCCCGCTCGGCCACGCCACCAGCGCTCGCACCGGAGCACCGTTCCGCGTTACCTCTACCGTCGCGTCCACCACGTAGCTCTCGTTGAACGTAAAGGTCTTCGTCACCGTCAACGGCCCGTTGCTGTAGCGGAAGCTCATCCCCGCCGGCGCTGCCACCGCGCCCGTCGAAGATGGCACATACAGCGCACCATTCAACTCGCTCGTCAGCCCTGGCTCATACGTGTAAAGGCTCAGCGGATACCCGAAGTTCTTTGCCGCGCCCTGGTTCACCAGGTCCAGCGGAGCGCCCTTCGAGTCCTTGTACCGCTTCAAGATCCAGCTCTTCACCTGCGCGCCGCGGTTGGTGAACGTAATCCGGTATAGCTCGTTCTCCACCACCGTCGTCTGCTCGCTCGCCGCACGCACCGCCGGCCCTGCCGCAGTCGCTGCCGGGGCTACAGGCGAGCCACTGACGGCTGTGCCTGCCCATACTGTGCCCGCACTTCCGGCGCTCCCCGCACCCTGCTGCGCCTGCTGCTGCGGTGGCGCTGGCGGAGTCGCCGGCTTGAAATACTGAAAGGCCAGCAATGCCAGCAAAGCCAAGGTCGTAAAGGCAAACATGGAGCGCATATCGCCGCCCCCGCCGCCCGAGCCCGACGGGCCCTGCGTAGATGCATTCGGATTACGAATTTCTGCCAAAGTTCAAGTCCTGTCGTCTGCTCAAGAAGTCCGCGTTTAACGCTGTTCTTCTATGGTAACGGGTCGCGGTGATGGGTTGAGCAACAGCCATCCAGCTCCGGATGACCAACTCCCGGCAAGGGCACCGGGTCAAAACCGCCTCGGTTAAATGGATTGCAGCGCAGAATCCGCCACACCGCCAGCCGGACGCCGCGCCACGGCCCATGCATCCGGATCGCCTCCTCGGCGTACTCCGAGCACGTCGGCCGGTAACCGCACCCTCCCGGAAACACCGCATGAAGCGCCGGCGAAAGCCAGTTCCGGTAGAGTCCAACCACAGCCAGCAGCAATCGCGTCATACGCCCTGTTCCGGCAGGGAACTCGCCCCTGCCCTGGCCAGCGCGATCTGTCGTGCCTGCGCCGCTGCCTGACGAAAGATACGCAGAACCTCGCCCTCAAGTTTCCCAAATTCAATCGTCATTACCTGCCGCCGCGGATGCAGTATCAAATCCACGCCCACCGGCAGCACATCCAGATGCATCCGCACCGCAGCACGCATCCGCCGCTTGATCCGGTTCCGCTCGTGCGCCTTGCCCAGCACCTTGCCCACGGTCAACCCAACCCGTGGCGTCTCGCTCGGAGCAATCGATCCTGAGGCCACGCGATCCGCAAAAAACCACGTCATCGCACTTCCCGGCTGCTTTCGCGCCGCCTTGTATACGCGCTGGTAGTCTCCGTGCTTCCGCAAACGAGCATCGCGCGCCTCAGGGCGTCCGTCAGGGCGCTCTCCGGGCACGTGCTTTGCTGGGGCTATCATGGCGTTGGCGGCCTCTGTATGCAGGATTACCACCCGCGTCGCCGGGATGGGAGGCCATAGCCTTGGAAGCTGCGGTCGGTCGTCGAAAACCAGCGGGCCGGTTGCCGCGGCTGGTCTCGCGCCGCCCCGGCTACTCCGGCCAAAGCGGCTGCATAAACCGACCGGTTGGCAACTAGTCGCGGAAACCCGCGCTCACCGCAACTCGCTTGCGGCCCTGTGCGCGACGGCGGCTCAATACGGCCGCTCCGCTCTTCGTCTTCATGCGGGCCCGAAAGCCGTGGGTCTTGACCCGCTTGCGGCGGTTTGGCTGAAATGTGCGCTTAGGCATTGGAAATGCGCTCCTGATTCTCTGGGTGCTTTCGGTGTCGAAAGCTGTGCCGTGACGGCAAGTCTTAAGTGTAACCCACCGCAGCCTCCAAATCCAGCCTTTCTACCACTTTTCCTATGCCCCCTCCCAGTGTAGAATCCTCCTTCAGACGGAAATACGATTCCGCCCTCAGTGGCTTCTCGGCCCTTTCGCAACTCACCGCAAGGCTCCTGGAACCTTCCTTTTTAACCTACACCCACCACCCTCCAGATGAGTTTCACCAAGGTTGGTGCAATTCCCCAGACATTGTGAATACAGCGTTTCAGACGCCTCATTTTGTGCTACTATCAGACCCGTTCACTGATTGATTCCGATGTCCCCGCAGTTCTGAGTTGTACCGCGATTCAAATACAAATCAGGCGCCCCCGCCTGTTCACCCAGCAGCACGGAATACACAACATTGCCCTTCACGATAAGTGGATTGCATCCATGGTGTGGATTTGTATTTTCTAAAACGCGGTTCACCTGGTCCTGATCCGGATTCAAGGCACGTGCGAAGTAAAAAAGTTAGGACCTTTTCATGTCATTTGCCACTACCCCAGTCCCGGCTCCAAATCCCTGGATTCAAATCCTGGCCGCCCTCGAAAAGAAGGTAAATCGCCAGTCCTTCGAAACATGGCTCAAGCCCACACGTTTCAGCCACATCGTCGACCGTACCCTCTACGTCCTCCTCCCCGGCGAAGAATTCCAGCACATCGGCGAAAAATACGAAAACCTCATCTACGAGGCCATCGAGTCCATCAACCTCGAAATCGATGACTTCGTCCTCCTCGCCGCGGAAAAGGCGCCTGACGAGTCCCCCAAGCGTCGCGACGGTGGCTTTGGCCCCTTGCCCTCGCACGCCCCTCAGGCGCCCCAACCCAACCCCCAGCAGCGCCGCAACGCACCCCTCCAGGCGGAGCAGCAGCGCACCTTCGACTGGTCCACCGCCGCACAGCTCAACGCCCGCTACACCTTTGACAACTTCGTCATCGGCAACGGCAACCAGTTCGCCCGCGCCGCCTCTCTGGCCTCCGCCGAGCGCCCCGGAAAGGCATACAATCCCCTCTTCCTCTACGGCGGAGTCGGCCTCGGCAAAACCCACCTCATGCAGGCCATCGGACACGAAGTCAAACGCCGCACTCCCATGAGCGGACTCTGCTACGTCACCGCCGAAAAATTCACCAACGAAATGATCAATGCCGTCCGCAACGACCGCATGACCAGCTTCCGTGACCGCTTCCGCACCGTCGACGTCCTGCTCATTGACGACATCCAGTTCATCTCCGGCAAAGAGCGTACCCAGGAGGAGTTCTTCCACACCTTCAACGCCCTCCACGAAAGCAACAAACAGGTCGTCATCACCTCCGACCGCCCTCCCAAGGAACTCGCTGAAATCGAAGAGCGTCTCCGCTCCCGCTTCGAATGGGGACTCATCGCCGACATTCAGCCACCCGATCTCGAAACCAAGGTCGCCATCCTCCAGAAGAAAGCGGAGAGCGAGCACACCAATCTCCCCATCGACGTGGCCATGTTCATCGCCGCCAACGTCCGCACCAACGTCCGCGAACTCGAGGGCGCGCTCACCCGCCTCATCGCCTGGTGCCAGCACAACGGCATGGAGATCACCCTCCAATCCACCCAGCAGTGCCTCAAGCAGTTCATTGACACCCAAACCCGCAAAATCTCCATCGATGCCATTCAAAAGGCCGTCGCCGAGCAATTCGGAATGCGCGTCTCCGAACTCAAGCAGAAAAACAACTCCCGCGCCGTCGTCGTCCCCCGCCAGATCGCCATGTACCTGGCAAAAAGCCTCACCGAGGCCTCCCTGCCCGAAATCGGACGCCAGTTCGGTGGCAAGCACCACACCACCGTCATGCACTCCATCGGCAAAATCGACGAACTCCGCCGCACCGACAAAGACCTCAACCGCACCATCAACAAACTCCAGGAAACCCTAAACGGTTAACCCGGCCATCACCCAGCAAAAAGCCCTCGAATCCTCTTCGAGGGCTTTTGCTTTTCCGCCACGTGCGCAGCACGCTCACTCGCTATCTTCCTCACTCCACCGGCAACTCAATCACCTCAATCGAGTACCCCGGCACCGTATGCTCCAACTTTCCCCCAGCAGCCGGAATCGCGCTCTCCACCGGCACAATATGCCTCGGCTCGGCAAGCGTGTTCGTGTCCACCGTCGTCTCCGCGTGCAGACGCCACAGCTTCCCCGCGCCTGCCCCCGCGCCCTTCACCGCCACCTCCACTGTCTGCGCCGCCGGCCCACCGTTCACCAGCTTCAGGTAGAGTTTCCCCTTGTCCCGCGTCACCGAATACGCAAACAGGCCACCCCCGCCCGTCAGCGTCGACTCCACCACTTGGTCCCCCAGGTGCCCGGCAAACAAACTCAGCGCGTAGTAGCTCGGCGACCCATAGCTCGTCAGCCCGTCATATCCAATCAGGTCCGGATGCCACTGCATCCCCCCCGGATTCACGTTCACCAGCATCGGCGCATAGCTCGCCATCACCACCACGTCGCTGTTCCGCTCCAGCCCCGTCAGCCACGCCGCATCCCCCAGCGCCGCGCCAAAGTCCGCCGTCGGCGAGCCTTCCATCGTCGCGTATTCCCCTACAAATATCTTCGGCCCATTCCGGTCCGTCTTGTCGTAGTGGTGCTGGTCCTTGAAAAACTCCTCCGCGCTCAGGTAGTAGTGGTCGTCCACCACATCTGGCGTCACCCCCGTCACCGGCGTCGTCGCAATCAGCGCCAAATTCGGATACTTCGCCTTGATCGCGTCGTGGAACTGCTTGAACCGCCCGTCGTAGCTCTTCGACTTGTCAAACTGATCCTCGTTGCCAATCTCCACATAGCTGATCTTGAACGGCGCGGGATGCCCATCCTTCGCCCGCCTCGCTCCCCAGGTCGTTGTCACATCGCCAGTCGCATACTCAATCTCGTCCAGCGCATCCTGCACGTACGGCGCCAGCTCCGCACCCGGACTCACATGCTCCTCCGTCTCCCCAAACTTCAGGCTGTACCCGGCATACACCGCCAGCACCCCATCCATCTTCAGGTCCTCACACCAGTCCAGAAACTCCAGCAGACCCAGCCCGTCCGACGAGTGATACCCCCACGGACTCGGGTGCGTCGGTCTATCCACCAGCGGCCCAATCGTCTTCTTCCAGTCGTACCGCTCGCTGATGCTGTTGCCTTCCAGATAGTTCCCACCAGGGAAGCGCAGAAACTTCGGATGCAGACCCGCCATCTTCTCCATCAGGTCCACGCGGTTCCCGTTCACCCGCCCCTTGTACGTCGCCGGCATCACGCTCACCAGCGTCATCCACACCGTCCCCGGCTGCTTCACCGTCAACTCCAGGTGATACGCCGATTCCGTCGCAATCGCGCCTGTCTTCAGCGTTACCGAGTGCTGCTTCCAGGTATTCACAGTATCCAAAATCTGCCCGCTTGCCACTGCCTTCCCCGTCCTGTCGCTGACCAGGCTCACCGTGAGCGGCCAAATCGAACCGCCGCCCGTATCACCCTTCGCCCAAAGGCTCGCCTGATAGCTCGTGCCCGACCGCAGCGGATACCCCCAATACCCCACATTCCGCACCCCAGCCGGCGACTCGGGGCTCGCCGCAGTCACCGTCAGCTTCAGGCTATTCGGCAACGCCGCCGATGGCCCCTCTTTCTCGTCGTTCTTGAAGCTTGCCCCACCCTGCGCGTTCTGCACCACGTACCAGTCTTCCTGCAGCCAGCCACCATCCCGCAGCGTCCGGTTCCGCACCATCTCCGGATACAGCCCACCGTCGTAGCTGAAGTTGATCTCTTCCGTCATCAGCCCATACAACTGCGGGCTCACCCCATGCAGCGTCTTCCCCGCATCAATCGTCAGCACGGCAGGCGTCTGCCCAACGGCACAAACTGTCAGTACAACACAGCAAATCGGCAACAGAAACTTCAGCGAGCGGGACAACGGCATCTTCAATACCTCAATTCGGGAAAAGGTTTTCTCGAATGTGGAGTTTATCCCCCGGCTAAATCGATTGGCAAGCTCCTAATTTCTCCTCCTCCTCCTCCCTTTCCAGTCGGTTGATCCAACTCCGATTCGGGAGTATCGTGATTGCGAGGTCTGCATGACCATCCGCCGAGCGATCACCCTCGCACTTCTGCTTCCATCCCTGCTCCGCGCCCACGCTCAAACCCCGCAGACAGCTCCCCCAGTTCCCACCTTCCGTTCCACCTCCACTCTCGTCTTCCTCGACGTCACCGTCCTCGATAAAAAAGGAAATCCCGTCGTCTCCGGCCTCACCCAGGACGACTTCTCCATCACCGAAGACAAGAAGCCCCAGCGCATCTTCTCCTTCGAGCCACCCCAGGCCCACGTCCTCGACAAAAAGTCCGTCAACGACAATCCCGACGGCCGCGCCCCGGTCACCATCTTCGTCCTCGACCTGCTCAACTCCAAATTTGAAGATTCAGCCTATCTCCGCTACGAAGCTGGCCTCTACCTCCTCAGCCAGCCTCGCCAGCTTGCCGCCCCCGCCGAGCTCATGGTCGTCGGCAACGACTCCATGCAGTTGATCCAGGGCTTCACCCGCCGCCGCGACGACCTCCTCTTCGCCCTCAGGCATATCCCCGCTGCCCTGCCATACAAACAGATGAATGGCTCCTTCTACTCCGAGCGCTTCGCCCAGTCCATCCAGGACCTCCAGCAAATCGCCATCCAGAACCGAGCCCAGTCCGGACGCAAGAACATCGTATGGCTCGGCCATGGCGGACCCGCCATCAACACCAACGCTCTCGATCCGGTCACCGTGGATAGGCTCCACCAGTTCATCCACCAAACCGCCAATCTCCTCGTCGACTCCCGCATCAGCCTCTTCGTCATCTATCCCGGCCTGCCCGTCACCGCCAGCCCCATGAACATCAGCGCTCTCTCTGCAGAGGTCAACATCGGCGACAACGACCCTTTCGCCGGAGACATCAACTTCGGCCTCCTCGTCGATGAAACCGGCGGCAAGCTCTTCTTCAACCGCAACGACCTCAACGTCTGCATGGCCCGCTCCCAGCAGCTCGGCTCCCAGTACTACACCCTCACCTACCAGCCCCCCGACGGCCCCGACAACGGCAAATTCCGGCGCATTCGCATCGCCCTCCGCAACCCCGCTCTTCACGTCCTCACCAAGGCCGGTTACTTCGCCCCGGACTCAAAGCCCTACACCGACCCCGCCCAGGCGCCCATCGCCAACCTCGCCGTCGCCTCCACCGCCACCATCCCATTCCACGGACTCCCCTTCACCGTTGACACCCTCACCCGCCACCCCGACTCCCGCTCCGCCCAGCTCACCGCCCACATCCCCGGCGGCGAACTCCACTGGGAGCCCACCGACGACGGCCGATTCAAGACCACTCTGCTCTTCGCCCTCGTCAGCCTCACGGAAACCCGCGACCTGCTCGCCTCCCGCCTCGAACGCGGCACCTTCACCGCCGTAACCGGCGACCCCGTCCGCTGGGCCAACCGCACCATCCCCATCTCCGTGACCGTCCCCACCCCACGCCGCACCAAAACCCTCCGCCTCCTCGTCGAAACCGACCCCGACCAACGCCTCGGCTCCTTCGACATCGGCCGCAAACTCCTCGATGCCGCACCCGCCACCCCAACCCCGCAGCCGCACGTCACATCCCGCACCCCGGTCCAAGCCCCAAATCCCCCTGCCTGAGGTCCGGCCTGCCGGCCTCACCCGTCCGCCAACCTCCGCCCCCCGTCCAACTCCCATGCATCCCGCCGCCCAGCCACCAGCGGCACTTCCACTCTCTCCCCGCTCATCGCACCATTCCGCAGCAAAATCCCCATCCCCGCCGCTCCATCCAGACGGCTCTCCACCAAAAGTGCCCGCGCATCCCCGGCAAATGCCGGATGATGCTCAAAGTGCTTCGCGCTCGCCTGCACCGTCTTGACCACGTCCGCGGCAGAAAGTCCCTCCCGCTGGCTTCCTGCCACCCCAATCAGCAGCCCCCGCATCAGCACAAACTGCGCCACCAGACCCACAAACTCCGCCGTCATCCCGCTGCCTTCCCCGCCCTCCGCCCAGCTCTTCCCAAACGGAAACCGGCTGCGGATCATCAGGTTCACCAGGTAGTTCTCCAGGATCTGCGGATGCCGCTCCATAAAGGGCGCAAAGTATCGCTCGTGCGCCGCCGCGTAGCTCCGCGTCAGTCCCTCCAGCGTCGCCCCCGGACCGTTCCCAATTCCCTCTCCAAAGGCCTCCACGCACCAGCGAAACCGCGGCAGCATCTGCGACCGGTGCAGCATCAGCCCCGCCAGCCGCAGCACCGCGTCCAACTGCCGCTGCTGGTCCATCTCCACCCCTGCCAGCGCAAACCTCAGCCGCCCGGCCCTCAGCCCAGCCTCAAACTCCGCCACCAGTCGCTCGGCATCCTTTGTCCCTCCACCCCCTGCATCCAGACGATGGCTGAACAGGCCCAGCATCAGCAGACGCTGCCACAGCGGATATGCCCGGTTCCCAATCAGCCGCAGGGCAAACTCCCGCACCGTGAAAAACCGCCCAAACTCCGCAGCCCCCACCGCCAGCTCAGATCTGCGCTTCCCCACACTCAGCAGCTTCGGCGTCAGCAGCACCAGCCGCGCCGCCTCCGGGCAACTCAACGCCAGCGCCGTCTCCACAACCCCACGTACCGGCGCCGCCGCCCGCGGATACACCCGGCACGCATGCGGCAGGTACTCCTCCCCAAACTCCCCATGGACCCGGCAAAGCAGGTCTTCCCCCTGCAACGGGCAGCGTTGCTCCGCATTCATCCGGATCTGCGCGAAGTTCCCCGCTCCAGCCGGGCTCGCCGCTCCAACCTGCTCTACCGGCACAAAGCTCGCGTCAATCAGCGTCCGCACCGCACCGGCCGGCAGCGTCTGGCAACGCCCATACGCCGCCTCATCCACAGGCACCGTCCAGTGCCCGCAGCACGAGTCCTCACACGAGGTGCCAAGGCATCGAAATCTTTCAGCGTACTCCGCGCGGAACTGCCGGCTCTCGGGCATCTGTCCTCCTCGCAGCCGGCTGTCCTCGCTCCATGCGCGTCGCCCGCTGCCGTTTTGCATGTCAATCGCAGCAGGACCGGTGCAATCCAGGGTCAATCGCAGGAGGAAAACAGATTGGAAAAATTTAAGAAAAATACTTCCGCCAACTCTGCCGATAATTAACCCCAATACGCGCACAATGATTCCATCAGCAAAGCCCCAGCCAACCAGACACCACCAGCCCCCGCCAGCTCCAGCCCAATGCGGCAATTTGGACGCTGAAAAACAGCAAAACGCCCAAAATCACACCTCGTTCTCTTTTGTTTCGCTTTTTGGTATAGAAGCATAATAAAATCAACAACATAACTTTTAAGTTTCCCTTGCAAAACAGCCAAAAAGGAACTTTTGGGGTCCCCCGAAATCGAGCCCTCCTCGACCCATCTGGCCTCCAGCCCTACTGGTCCTGCGTCAGCGCGTAGTACCCCTTCCGCACCTGCACCTTCAGCCCGTCCCCCTTGCACTCCACCGCCACCTTCCGGTACGTTCCGTCGGCCTTCCCGTTGGTCGGCGTATAGCTGGCCACGTACTGCGTCCGCAGCTCGTCCTCAATCTGCTGGAACGCAGCCTGCAGCTTGTTCCCGTTGTTGCCCACGTCAATCAGCCGGCCGCCCGTCTCCTCCGCCATCCGCTTCATGGCAAAGTCCCCGCTGTACCCAAAGCCCCCATAGAAACCCCGGTCGGCAATCAGAATCACGTACACAATCACGTTGGCCTTCTGCGCCGCCGCAATGGCCGCAGGCAACTTCACCTTGCTCCCCTGGTCCTCGCCGTCACTCAGAATGATGATCGCCTTCCGCCCCGTCTCCCGGCTCAGCTTCTCGTTCGCCGCCAGGTACACCGCGTCATACAGCAGCGTGCCCTTCGGGTCGCCAATCGTCGGCACCGGTCCCTGCCCAATCCCCGGCACGCCCATCGATCCATTCCCGCCCGCCGTATTGATCTCTGCCTTGTTCATCGCCCGTTCCAGCATCCGGCTGCTGTTCGTAAAGTCCTGCAGCAGGTCCACGTCCACGTCAAAGCTCACCAGGAACGCCTGGTCCTTCTGCTTCAGCACACGATCCAGAAACTGCGCGCCAAACTGCTGCTCCAGCGGCAGCACGCGCATCTGGCTCCCGCTCGTGTCCAGCAGAATCCCCAGTGTCAGCGGCTGGTTGTTCTCCGCCTGGAAGTGCTTCAGCGTCTGCAACGCCTTGTCTTCCGTCACCGAGCAGTCTTCCTTCGTCAGGTGCGGAATCAGCACCCCGCTCTTGTCCTTCACCGTGAAGAACAGGTTCACCAGGTCCACGTCCACCTTCAACGTCGTCACCGGCGGCTCGTCCTCTTCCGGCTTCGGCGCCGGAGCGTGGCTCACCGGTGAGGCGTCAGGGTCCGGCGCAAGTTGCGCCCGCAGCGGACTGGCCGAAAGCAGACCGAAAACAATCCCCAATGCAAACACAATCCGCTTCATCGCTCCCACCTGTGACCTCTTCAGGAATAGACGTTCGTCCTTGCCAAAAGCATACGGCAACCGCGCCAATGTGGCCGCTTTGAAACAACCGGCGCGCCGCTGCGTCTGATAATCTGACGAGTGCAACACTAGGTCTGCCGTGTGCCCGCTTTCATTGCGGTATTGGCATCGGCAAATTGCTCCCGTTGGATCAGGCTTGTGGAAGGCCGTCAAAATGCTTTGCGGCAGAGGAAATACTGTGAATTCTGGCTGGAAATTGATTGCTTGCGCGTCGCTGATGACCCTTGGACTGACCCAAATTCCCGCCCTGCTGGCTCAGCAGCCGGTGCCCGATGCACCCACGCCGCAGGCGCCCAAGCCCATGTCCGACCTCAAGGACCAGGTTACCCCCGGTCTCGGCTCGGAAGAACAGCCGGCCGACAAATCCGTTGCCCCCAACTCAACCTCCGGCGATCAGCCCCCCGCTCCGCAGCAGGCGCGCCCCAATCCACAGGACAGACCCCAGGAAACCGCCCCTGTCACGCCCGAGGCAGGCAAAGGCGTCGAGACCGCCGTCACCACAATCCATGCCTACACCAACTTCGTCGAGGTTCCCGTAACCGTCAAGGACAACAAGGGTACCCTGGTTGCAGGACTCACCTGGCGCGACTTCCGCGTCTTTGAAAACGGCCAGCGTCAGCAGCTCAGCTTTTTCACCGTAGACCCCTATCCACTGTCCGTCGCCTACGTCATTGACCAAAGCGTCACTCGCGACGTCATGGCCCGCGTAAACCAGTCCCTCGGCGCAATTCAGGGCGCGCTCACCCCGTATGACGACGTAGCCGTCTTTACCTACAACGTCTTTGCCAAGGAGCAGACCGGCTTTACCGGCGCGCAAAGCCACCTCCTCACCGCAGTCCTCGAAATCAGCAAGGCCACCGGCCGCGAAGAGAGTGTGCCCGTCAGCACTGGCCCGCTCGCAGGCTGCTCCATCACCAGCAACGGAAGCTGTGTCGACCCAAACATCCAGCAGGGTCGCAGCACCGGCAGCGACTTCGGCATGACCATCCCCAAGGAAATCCATTCCCTCAACGATGCCATCCTGCTCGCCGCCAAAGAGCTGTCCAAGCGCCCTCAGGGACGCCGCCGCATCGTCTACGTCGTCTCCGACGGCAAGGAATACGGATCCAAGGCCACCCAGAAGGAAGTCATCAAGTTCCTCCAAACCAACAAAATCGCCGTCTACGCCACACTCGTCGGTGACTCGGCTCGGTGGGGCGAGGGCTATCTCAGCCGCTTCCACATTCCCTTCCAAATGAACGACAACGTCCTCATCAAATACGCCCAGGCAACCGGCGGCTCGCTTGACACCGAGCGCAGCGTAAATGGCATCGAAAAGAGCTACGCCCACATCGCCGAGGAAGCCCGCACCCAGTACACCCTCGGCTACATCAGCCATCAGCCGGCCATCGACGGCAAGTACCGCTCCATCGAGGTCCGCGTCGACCGCCCCAGCGTCGATGTCTCCGCCAAGCCGGGCTACTACCCCACCGCGCAGGACGTCCAGTAGGCGTGGCTGGCCCAGCCTCCGCCGCGCCGGTCCTCCTCGGACTGGGCGCGGCCGCAACTTGGGGTGGCTCGGACTTTGCCGGCGGCCTTGGCACGCGCCGTTCTCCGGCTCTCCTGATCGTAGCCAGCGGTCACCTCGTCACCCTCCTCGCGCTCGCCGCTATCTGCACCGCCTCCCGGCTACCGCTCCCTCATCTTTCCCAACTCGCCTACGGCCTGGCTGGCGGCCTCGAAGGCGCCTTTGCCCTGGCCCTCTTCTACCGCGCCCTGGCCATGGGCGCAATGGGCCTCACCGCCGCTCTAACCGGCTTGCTCACGGCTTTGGTTCCAGTCATATTTGCCCTCTGCACCCTCGGTCTGCCCCGCCCGGTCGCCCTTGCCGGCCTCGTCCTCGGCGCCCTCGCCATCTGGCTCATCGCCTACGCCCCAGGCCACGACACCCCCCCGCTCGCGCTCCTCTTCGGGGCCATCGCAGGGCTGGGCTTTGGCCTGCAACTCATCTTGCTCCACCTTGCCTCCGGCGAAAGCGTTATGTGGGGCATGACCTTTGCTCGCCTGGGCGGCGTCCTCGGCGTCGGCCTTGTTCTCACCTGGATCATCGTCGCCGGCAGCGCGCAATCTCTCCCTCGCACCGGCTTCTGGCGGATGGGCATCCTCGCCGGCTCCCTCGATGCTTTGGGAAACCTGGCCTACGCCTGGGGCAGCCACGCGGGCCGGCTCGATATCGCTGCAACCGTAGCCAGCCTCTATCCCGGCTTCACCATTCTCCTCGCCGCCCTCATCCTCCACGAGCGGCCCAGCAGCCGCCAGCGCCTCGGCATGGTGGTCGCCCTGGCATCCGTCGTGCTCCTGAGCCTCTAACGCGGACAAGCGTTCCGCAAACGCAACAAGGCGGCTCTGGAGAACCTCACAGAGCCGCCTTGCTTTGCGGAAAACTACAGCTTGCCCTTGGGACAGTCCCCTGCCGTGGCAGGGCCTTCACCAGCGCAGCATGATTATTTCGGCTGTTCCACCGGAGCAGGAGCCTGCGGCGCCGGCGGTGCGGCAACCGGAGCATACTGCGTCGGCTGCGGCGGGGCGTACTGCTGCGCCGCAGGAGCATACTGCTGCGGCGGCGCAGCATATTGCTGAACCGGAGGAGCCTGCGCGGCGTCGCCGCCCTTGATCCCTTCCTTGAAGCCCTTCAAGCCCTCGCCCAGGCCTTTGCCCAACTCCGGCAGGCGCTTGGCGCCAAAAAGAAGAAATACGATTACGCCGACGACCAGCAGGTGTGTCGGCTGAAAGAGTTCGCCCATCTTCGTTCCTCCGCGGAGTCTTGCTCTCCGCATTCCCAACCCGCCCACGCTTCAGTGGCCGCGTATCATTATTCTCGCACAGGGCGGAATGTGCTGACCAACATCCCCGCTTAAAGAAGAAACGCACCACACTGCCAATTGGATTGCCTCAGGCCGTTTCGGCCCCCTAATTCACCTTTGCCGCATCGCCCAGACGCTCCGTCACCATCTGGATAAAGGCCGCAATGCTCTCCGTCTCGCCCATCGTAATCCTCCGATACACCTTCATCAGCGGAAACAGCCGCGACCCGCGCACCTCAATGGCCGGCATCGCCGCCACCCCACCCGGGTACCGCGTCATCTCCCAGCTTCCCGCATAGCGCCGGCGCAGCACCTCGCCCAGGTATGCACCCCACAGCTTCACCTCGAAGTCCCACGCCGCATCGTCGCGCTCCGTCCGGCTCGGTTCGGTCAGCTCGCTCAACACTGCCTCAAAAGCCACCATGGACTCCGACGAGTAATCCAGCCGCTGCCCATACCGCTCCCTCCCAACCTCCACCGCCGATACGGCATAGGCCAGCATCATGGCGTCCAGATCCGGGTAGCTGGCTTCTTCCAGCCGTTGGCGTATGCGGTCAGTCATCTCAACAGTGTAGGGGTTTCCGCTCCGTCCAGCGTAGCCGTTCACTTTTTTCCCCATCTCCGGCCGCACTTCGTGCATCCTATCGCCATGAGTGCCGCCAGGAATATTCTTCCCGCCCTTCTTCGCATCTCTCTGCTGCTGCTGGTCTTCGCTGCGAAGGCTCCGGCCCAGTCCAGGGATATCTACCCCGCGCCCGATCACGCCCGCGCCGACCTCGACTCCGCACTGCGCACCGCAGCCCAAGGCCACAAGCGCGTCCTGCTCGACTTCGGCGGCAACTGGTGCGGCGACTGCCAGGTACTCGACATCTACCTGCACGACCCCTCCAACCGCCCTATCCTGGAAAGCAACTTCGTCCTCGTACACATCAATATCGGCCACATGGACGTGAACACGGCCATCGCCGCCCGCTACCAGGTGCCGCTCGAAAAAGGCGTTCCAGCCCTCGCCGTCCTCGACGAGCACGGCAAGCTCCTCTTCAGCCAGCGCACCGGAGAGTTTGAGTCCATGCGCCGCATGGACCCTCGTTCCGTAACCGATTTCCTCATCCAGTGGAAGCCCACTCGCCCCGGCTGCTCCACCGTTCAGATCAATTGCTAACCAAGTCGCTGCCGCCGCGGTAGTGTCTTCCGCGCCGACTGTGATTCAATAAACAGGATGGCAACCCCTCGAAAATTGACGGCTCGCGGACGCTGGCTGGCGGCAAAGCGCAAGGTGCGCGAGCTCGCCCTGGTCGCCCGTGCTCTCGCCACCACCGGTCACCCGGTCATGGCGCAGATCGTGCCGGCTCGATTCTGCAACCTCTCCTGCGCCTACTGCAACGAGTACGACAAAGTCTCCGAGCCGGTCCCCATCGACGAAATGCGCCGCCGCATCGACCACCTCGGCCGCCTTGGAACCAGCATCATCACCATCTCCGGCGGCGAGCCGCTCACCCACCCTGACCTCGACGACGTCATCCGCCAGATGCGCAAAGTCGGCGCCATGGCCGGCATGATCACCAACGGCTACCTGCTCAATGTCGAGCGTATCCAGCGCCTTAACCAGGCCGGCCTCGACCACATGCAAATCTCCATCGACAACATCGAGCCCGACGACGTCTCCAAAAAGAGCCTCAAGGTCCTCGACAAAAAGCTCGAAATGCTAGCCCAGCACGCCGAGTTCCACGTCAATATCAACTCCGTCGTCGGCGGCGGCATCAAGGACCCCAACGACGCGCTCGTCATCAGCAAGCGCGCCCTCTCGCTCGGCTTCAGCAACACCATCGGCATCATCCACGACGGCTCCGGCCAGCTCAAGCCCCTCGGCGGCGAAGAAGCCAAAATCTACTTTGAGGTGCGCGACCTCGAGCGCCGCAACTACTCCCGCTTCAACCACTTCCAGCAAGCCATCGCACAGGGCAAGCCCAACGACTGGCGTTGCCGGGCCGGCGCGCGCTACCTCTACATCTGCGAAAACGGCCTCGTCCACTACTGCAGCCAGCAGCGCGGATTCCCCGGCGTGCCCCTCAGCGAATACACCACCGCCGACGTCAAACGCGAATACCTCACCGCCAAAAGCTGCTCGCCCAACTGCACCATCAGCTGCGTCCACCAGATCAGCTACATAGACCACTGGCGCAGCCCCCAAACCAGCACCATTTCGCCGGGTGGGGAAGGGCATGCGACGCCGGAACTGGTGACGATTTCCGGGGTGAAGTAAGCCGAAAACAGTACTTTTCCGCAACTGTGATAAGCTGCGTTCCACCGCATCTGGAACGAGGTTGCCGTGTTTCTTCTGCCAATGAACCGGGACCGTGCGCCTGATCATACTCCCGTAGCCACCTATGGCCTGATAGCTGTGAACAGCCTCGTCTGGCTTCTGCTTGCCGCGACAGGCGACGGAAACCTCGCCGTGCAGCACTTCGGATTTCGTCCGGCGCACTGGACGATCGTAACGTTGTTTGCGTCCATCTTCCTTCATTCCGGGTTCTTTCATGTGCTGGGAAACATGTGGTTTCTTTCCATGTTTGGACCCAAGGTGGAGGAGCGGCTGGGGCCACTTCGCTACACGCTCATCTACCTGTTGTGCGGGCTGGGAGCGACGGGGCTGTACAGCCTTTTTGCGACGGGCTCGAATGTTCCACTGGTGGGTGCTTCGGGAGCGATCTCGGGAGTGGCCGGGCTCTATTTTGTCCTTCTTCCACGCTCGCCCTTTGAGCTTATTTTGTATTTCGGCTGGATCCGGATCAAGAGCTTTCGGAGTCAGACTCGCGGGGCGGTAGGGGCCTGGATAGGGGAGCAATTTGTGCTGGCCCTGCTGAATGGCTTCGTGCGATCCAATGTCGCATTTTGGGCCCATGTAGGTGGATTCGGTGTAGGTGCGGCTTGCGCAGCATGGATCGCCAACAGCGCGAGTGCTGCCGAGCAGGAGGAGATTCTGCATCCGCAGCCACTGACCGAAGAAGAGAAGGGTGAGATTTTTGCGGACACAGTTCCCAAGCCTAACCAGCTTACCAGCTTGAATCTGAGCCAACAAAACAGCACGGATCAATGAACTGACCAAAGATTCCGCCAGGGCGGGCAGCAGTTTACTGGCAAGGAAAAGCCGCGAGAGTTGAGGCCCGCGGCTTGTCCATGCTGGGGTTTGTTTACTTGCCTTTGGTGTCGGCTAAGGCCTGATCGATCAACTGGAACAGCTTCGTCCGGTCCACCACTTCCACAAACGGCGCACCCTTGCTCGAATTCGTCGAAACCCAGATCGTCGGCGTGTGCTCAATGCCTACCCGCTGGCCCAGCGCGTAATCCGCCTTCACCTGCGCGGAAAACTTGCCCATCGGATCGATCGCGAAAGGCAACTGAATCTTGTGCCAGCCGGCAAACTTCTCAGTAAACCCCCGCAGCACGTCCATAGAGGTGATCGACTGCTGGTTGGCAAACACCTGGTCGCGGTACTCGTCCCCAACCGCCTTCGAAACCGTGTCAAAGTACCGCGCATTCACTGCCGCCTGAAAGCTCCAAGGATGGAACGGCAGCGGAAAGTCGTGGCGGATCAAGGGAATCTTGTAGGTACTGGCGGCCTCCCGCAGCAGCGGATTGGCGCGCGCGCAGTCCGGGCACTCCATGTCTTCAAACTCGATGATCGCCACACGGGCGCCCGCCGGCGGCCTCAACACCGCAGGATCGTGCACCTGCGTCGTCGGTGCGGGGTTTGAGAACTGTGCATGATCCACCGCGGCCACCAGGACCAATGCGGCAACGGGAAGAAGAAAACGAAGAGACTGGGCAAATTTCATAGAGTTTTGGACGTTGTCCTCGCGTTTATTGTAACGGCAGCACAGCCGGAATGTTGCGCTTTCCCCCCAAATCCAAAGACCGGCGGGCGCAATCCAAGCCAAACTCCGGCTCTCAGTGGTCTTGCTGGTCCCGATCCGCCTTGCGAGCAGCCATCCACCGCCGCCAGTAGTAGTCGGCAACCAGCGAACCGGCAATCAGCAGCACAACGATGGTGGCAAGGACGATCTTCATCCGTGAAGATAGGATCGCACGCCAGCCTCGTTCGCGTTCCCCGGAAACCCAAAGACTCCGGTGTCCCACATCACATTGAGCCTTTCCGCCGCGTGTGATAGCCTTCTCAGTCTCATCAAGATGACGCCCGCGTGAGCATCAGGTTAAAGGCTCGTTACGGCGCCTGCCGGGGTACCAGCTATGACCCAGCACGGCAGATCGTGGAGGACAGCCGACTTTGTCGGCGCGACAGACGCCCAACAGGACGCCCACAGGAACTCCCTGTGGCTTCAGAACCACCCAACCGGACAGCCCAGCGGCTGCCCGGTTTTTCCGTTTGCTCCCCCATCGCACCAAGGTTATTTCAAGGAGAACAACCATGAAAACGTATCAGGGAAGTGAGATCCGCAACGTAGCTGTAGTCGGGCATGCGCACAGCGGCAAAACCAGCTTGATTGCCGCTCTGCTGCATGCCGCAAAAATGACTCCCACCCTCGGCCGCGTCGCCGACGGCTCGGCCGTCACCGCCTACGACGAGGAAGATGTGGCCCGCGGCACCACCATGCAGAATGCGCTCGCCTTCGTCGAGTGGCAGGGAACCAAAATCAATCTCGTCGATACTCCCGGCTTCCATATGTTTACCCACGAGACCCGCGCGGCCATGCTCCCCGTCGGTGCCGCCGTCGTCGTCGTCAATGCCCAAAATGGCGTCGAGCCCGTCACCGAGCGCGCCTGGAAGTGGGCCGAAGAGTTCAACCTCCCCCGCATCGTCCTCCTCAACCAGATGGATTCTCCACGCGCCGGTGGCTCTGGCGGCCTCAGCGCCCTCATGGAAGACCTCCACGAGCGCTGGGGACGCAACTGCGTCCCGGTCCAGCTCCCCATTACCGGTCCTGAGGGCTTCCACGGCGTCGTCGATCTGGTCACCATGCAGGCCTTCTACTACTCCACCGATGGCGGCAACGGACAGGGACGCATGGGCGAAGTCCCCTCCGGTATGCTCGCCTCCGCCCGCGCCGCGCATGAGGCCCTGGTCGAGCTCGTCGCAGAGGGCAAGGACGAGCTGCTCGAAGAGTTCTTCAACCTGGGAACCATTCCCGAGCATCACCTCATCCAGGCACTTCACGAGGCCATTCGCGAAGACCGCATCTTCCCCGTCCTCTTCGCCAGCGCCGCGTCCAACGTCGCCACGGACCACCTGCTCGACTTCCTGAAGGTCTACGCCCCGGCCGCCTCCGAACGCACCGCCATCGCCGCCGTTGCCCCGGCCGTTGCTCCGCCCGAGGTCCTCGAACATGTCTATGCCGGTGCCGTCCCCACCAGCCACAGCGCCGACCACATCGTGCACCCGGAAGCCCTGGAGGACGGCATCATTCTCCGCGCTGTCTCCGACTCTGAGCCCGTTGCGCTCTACGTCTTCAAGACCATGACCGACCCCTTCACAGGCCGCATCAGCTTCTTCATGGTGGTCAGCGGCGTGGTCAAAAACGACATCACCGTCGAAAACTACACACGCAAAGGACAGGAGCGTCTCAGCCATCTCAGCATCATGCAGGGGCGCAAGGCCCTAGAGGTTTCTGAACTCCACGCCGGCGACATCGGCGCCGTGGCCAAGCTCCGCGACACCCTCACCGGCGACACGCTCGGCCAAAAAGGCGCGGAAATCCTCGTCGAGCCCGTCCCACGTCCCGAGCCCAGCATGACCTACGCCATCGAGCCCAAAACCCGTGCCGACGAAGACAAACTCGCCGGCGCCCTCCACAAAGTCATGGAAGAGGACCAGATGGTCCGATTCTTCCGCGACCCGGAAACCAACGAATTCCTCGTCGCCGGCACCGGCCAGCAGCACATTGAGGCCATCGTCTCCCGCCTCAAGCGCCGATATCACACGGAGGTCACGCTTAAGTCGCCAAAGGTCCCTTACCGCGAAACCATCCGCGCCAAATCCGAAGCGCAGGGACGCCACAAGAAGCAGTCCGGCGGCCACGGACAGTTTGGCGACTGCAAAATCCGCCTCGAACCGCTCCCCCGTGGCGCAGGTTTCGAGTTCGGCAACGAAATCTTCGGCGGCTCCATTCCCCGCCAGTATGTGCCCGCCGTGGAGAAGGGAATTGTAGAAACCGCTCTTCGCGGCTACCTTGCCGGCTTCCCGGTCGTCGACTTCAAGGCCACCGTATACGACGGCAGCTACCATGACGTGGACTCGAATGAAATGTCCTTCAAGGTCGCAGGCCGCATGGCCTTCCGCAAGGCCATTGAAGCGGCAAAACCCTGCCTGCTGGAGCCCATCATGAAGGTCGAAGTCGAAGCGCCCGAGGAGTTTGCAGGCACCCTCATGGGCGACCTCAATGGCCGTCGCGGTCGCGTCCAGGGCATGAACGCTCGTGGCCGCACAACCGTCATTGAGGCCGAAGTCCCCATGGCCGAAATGCTCACCTACGGCACGTCGCTCACCTCCATGACACAGGGCCGCGGAAGCTTCCACATGGAACTGAAAAACTACGACATCGTCCCCCAACTCGTCGCAGAGAAGATTCTGGCCACCGCCAAAAAGCCCATCGAGGAGGAAGACGAATAGCTCAACTTCGCAGCGCGTTTCAGCAAGCAATCGCCCTTGGATTCCTGCGGAGTCCAAGGGCATCGCCGATTGCCGCAGTTATGCGGACAGTTGCCCCAGGTACTCGCCGGGGCCTATTGCAGTCACTCCAAAGCGCGCCTCTTCCGGAAAATGCTTCAGGTTGCCGGTTACCAGCCATGCCCCCGAGGCCTGTGCAAGGGCCAGAAACGGTGCGTCTTTGGGGTCTGGAACAGGATGCGTCCAGCAGGCAGGGTCGGGAAGGTGAAGGCTCTCTCCAATCAGAAACTCGACCCATAGCGGCGGAAAGCCATTGCGGTGAAACTTGGGTCGCCGGATCACTTCCCGGTACTCGCTGACGATCCACGGGCAAGTGACTACCTGTACTTGGCCAGTCAGGATCCAATCCATCACCAGCGTGGCGGGTGGCCTGCCTGGTTTGATACCTGCGGAAACAAGCACATTGGTATCGAGAACGATCAGCCTCATCGACTTGCGGAGATGACTCGCGCCCTGCGGACCGAGTCGATCTCCGCCTCAATTTCCGCGTCCACTGCTGCCTCGTTCGGGTCGGCCGCCAGTGCCGCGCGCCAGTTGCTGCGCAAGCTGGCGGTAGCCATGGCGCGGCGAAGTTCCCGGTCTTCGACGGCGATGTCCCCCATCACCGGCACCAGGAAATATGCCGGGCCATTCTGGCTCGCCAGCAGGATGGTTTCTCCGCTACGCACAGACTCCAGCGCCTTGGCACCACGGGTGCGAAACTCCCTGAGCGAGATCTGCTGCATGTCGTCTGCCTCTTTGCCAGTGTAGTCGTTTTGGCTACACCGGGCAAGATCGCTAATTTCTCGCCGATTCCCAGAATCCGCAGGGGCTGTTCGCACATCTGAGAGAATGATGTTAGTGAAGCCAAACTCCTCATTTCATGCACCACGCGCCGCGCTGCCTCTCTTTGCGGCCTTGTTGGTGCTTGGCGTTACCACGATCGGCGCACCGGCCCAGACGCCGGACCTGCCCGCGCACCCCGCGCCAAATGCCTCCTCATCCGCCAATCCCTTCTTCGGCAGCGTCACCCGCCAGCCCGCCAACGACGAAGTCCTGCGCCTCTCCCTCGACGACGCCATACGCCGCGGATTTGAAAACAATCTGGGCCTCAAGGAAGCCGAGACAGGCGAAAAGACACTGCACGGCGAAAAGCTCGAGGCCATGCAGGAGTTCCTGCCCACCGTCTCTGTCACCGGCGGCGTCAGTGTTCATGAGTACAACCTGGCCGCTTTCGGCTTCGGCCCAGGCTTTCTGGGCAAAATCAGCTCCTTCTTCCCCCCAGGAGCCTTTACGAATCTCTCCTACATCACCAAGGCCGACGTAACCCAGGGACAGATCAACTACGAACAGACCCTCTTTTCCGGCCCCGTCATCGGCGCCTACCGCGGCGTCAAAGCCGCCGAACAGGTGGCCTATTACAGCAAGATGACCGCCCGCGGTGAGGTCGTCCAGCAGGTAGCAACGGCCTATCTGGGTGCCATCGCCGACCAGAGCGAAGTGGATAACGCAAAAGCTCTTCTGGAAGCGGACCGCGTGCTCGTTGACCAGGCCAAAGCTCAGCACGCCGCTGGAACAGCAGCAAACCTCGATGAGCTCCGGGCTCAGGTCCAGTACCAACAGCAGGAGCAGGCGCTCATTGCAGCCCAAAACCAGCTCGAAAAGCGTCAGATTCTGCTCAAGCGCGAGATTGGCCTCGCCCCCGGACAGAAGATCGCCCTCACCGACCCGGCTCCCTACAGCGATCTCGCAGCCGCCTCCACCGAAGCACTGCGCACCCAGGCCTACCAGGACCGGCAGGATTACCAGAACCTGCAGGCCCAGGAGCGCGAAGCTAAAATCGTCGTGCAGGCCCGTCGCGAGGAGCGGCTCCCAACCCTCAGCTTCCGCGGCAACTACGGCGTCACCGGAGTCACCGGTGTCGGCTACCACGGAACCACCGTCGCCATGGGGACCCTCAAGGTGCCGCTCTTCCGCGAAGCTACCCTCCGCGGCGACGCAGACGTGGCTCGCGCCCAGCTGGACGGCGTCAATATGCAGCTAGCCGACCTGAGGACAAAAATCGACCAACAGGTCCGTTCCGCTCTGCTGGATGTCGATGCGGCCCGCCAACTCGTGGAAGTGGCCCGCTCCAGCGCCGATCTCGCCACTGCGGCCCTCTCCGATGAGACCGACCGCTTCGGGGCGGGTCTGGACGACACATTGCCCCTGGTGCGCGCACAAGCATCCCTGGCCGCGGCCAAAAGCAATCTTGTCCAAAGCCAGTATCGTTACAATTTGGCAAAGCTGGCGCTCGCCCGCTCAACTGGCGTCATCGAAACCCAGTACAAGACTTACCTCGGCGAGTAAACTTCGCCGCATCCTGGGCAAATGGAAAGGCCGGGCAGTGCGCCCGGCCATCTCTCATTCAATTGGAATGTCGATCTTGTCTTCCGGCAAAGGCACCTGCAGAGCAGGCGCCGCGTCGGTGCGCGGTGCGGGATCCTTCCACGGGTGCAGCTTGAAGAGATACAGCACATTGCGCTCCGGGTCATCCATCGCAGGAAACGCTCCCACCTGTTCCAATGAGTAATGACGGTGGAGATCCTCAAGAGTGCCAGGGTCGAAATCATTCCATGTGGCGTACCAGCCGGGATGATAAGTCGCCAGTTTGCCAACCAACTCCTGCGTCCCAAAATCGTCGCACAGGCTCGGCAGGTGGGTCATCATCGTGATCTCGTCACCGGAGATCGACACCAGCAGCCGCCTCCCGTTCGGGTGCCTATCAATATAGCTGGTCAGATTCTCCGCGGCCCGAACGTAGGTGTACTCAGGATGGAAGACATAGTGCAGCGTCCAGCCAGCATTCGCGACAACAGTCACGGATATAACCGCGAGGAAGCATAGCCCAACCTTCCGCTGAAGTCCCTTCCGATAGAGCAGTTGGGCTGTTACCCGAACTACGATGAAAAAGCTGAAGTACGCCACAACCGTGTAATAGCGGGGCTGCGGATGGTTCTGGTAAGTCATGAAGCCGATATATCCGGCTGCGGCCAGCATCGAACCGCCGAACACCGGATCGCGCCACAGACTTGCTGTCCAGTCCTGCTTGCGGCACCAGATTGCTCCGAGAATCAGGATTCCAGCAACGGGGATTAGTACGGGATCGGCCCACAACCCACCATGAAAGGACCACCAAAAACTCATGAAGTGGCCGAACAGTCCCTTGCCCTTTTCGTAATCATTGATAAAAAACAGATATCTGTAGTCGGGGAAAAGGTCCAGGCTGATGACCAGCAGCATCCAGATGCTAAAGCTCAGGGCGGCGGTCCCTCCAGCTGCAATCAGCAGGCGAACAAGGCGCCTCCGGTTGCTGCGGTAGTGGAGCGACATCACCCAGACCAGCGACGGAAGCAGAAACACGGCGGTAGTCTTGGTCAGCATCATCAGAGTGAACAACAGCCCAAGGATCGCGGCAACGAGCTCCGGACGCCGGAAGCGCGGCAACCGCACCCCCAGGTTCATTGCAGATAACGTCAGCGTCAGCAGCATCGGCTCCAGAATGGCGAGCCGGCTGAAAGCGTAAAGAAACGGACTGGTCGCAATCAGCGTGACCGCCAGCAAGCCGGCCCAGCGTGGGCCCCGCTCGCGAAACAGCTTGTAGGTAAGCCCAAGGTTCAACAGGAAAAAGGCGAGGGAAAGGCCCCGCGCGGCCTGAATCGAAACACCTGTGACAAAAAACAACAGCCATTCCAGAAAGGGCCAAAGAGGCACTGCCGGCGCCGGATTGAAATCCCCAGGCACATACCAGTTTCCAAATAGATGCGCACGCACCGCCGCGTTGCCGTACCAGCCTTCATCGGTATATTTTGCCCAATCCTGCCACGGAGAATGGTTCGGAAAATCCGCACGAAGGTGCCAGAAGTGCATGGACGCTATCAGCACGAGCAAGCCTACCCAGATCGTGTATCCATGGCGTTTCAGCAGAACCGGCAATGAGTTCAATCTCCAAAGAAAGAAATAAAAGAGGGAAAAGGCAGAGCGTTATGGGGAGTATAGCGCCGAAGTGCTCAAAGAAGCAGGGGGAAATCGCCAGCGGGCGCCAGGGAACGCTCTTGAGAAGCCAGCGAAAGCCGATGAATCATGAAAGTGCCTGAATACGACACTTTCCGTGCCAGTTGCGGCACTCTTCCAAAGCCGCACCGTCCAACTGCAAGCACCGCTTCGATGTACTCAATCCGATGCTGCTCACACTGGCGAAATCTATGCTATTCGTAGGCCAGGGCGTCGATCGGATCCTTACTGGCTGCTAACACTGCGGGGTATCCCGCACCCAGCACAGCGCCTAGGAAAGCAATGCACGAAGCCTTGATGACCCACTGGTTCGTGATCTCAAAGAACAGCGTGGGAAACTTCGCATCCAGGAAGCCGTGGATGGCGTAGGTCAGTCCAATGCCCACCCCTATGCCCACCAGCGACATCAGAATCGACTCACGCAGAACCATGGAGACGATCGCGGTCTTCGAAGCTCCCATCGATTTCAGGATGCCAATCTCCCGCGTCCGCTCCAGCACCGCCGTATACATCGACAGGAAGATCACCAGAAATCCGACCAGCGTGGCAATCACAGTGACGACGTTCAGCGCGATGTTGAATCCCGGAATATGGTCCGGCGTCATCAGCGAAAGCCACTCGTGCATCGTTTGCACGATGTACTGGCTCATCCCAGGCACCGCAAGAATCTCCTGACGCACCAATCCCTGATTCGCTTCGCTGTCCGTCTTGATGTAGAACAATGACGCCTTGCCGCTGGAGCCCATCAGCTCGCCAAGTGTCTCGATCGGAACCATCTTGCGCCCACCCTTGCCCGCCTCCACAATGCCGCAGATGCGGAAGGCGTGGCTCTGGATCTGGATCACGTCGCCGACATGGTAACCCTTGTCCTTCTTGGCGAAAACATCGTCGATGATCGCATCGTCCGGGCCCGTGAACGGGCCACCGGAAAGGAAGACAAATGGCTTCAGAGCGTCGTAGCTCTTGAAGTCGATGCCATAGATAATCTCCGGCGAGCTGGTCAGTGCAAACTGCTGAATCACTGGGGCTACCACGAGCACATGGGGTAGTTTCCGAAGCACATCGGCATTGCGAGCAGGCACTGGTGCCCCACCCATCGCATTGATGTTGCTGGAGTTCGGCGGACGAACCATCATGTCTGCGCCTATCCCGTTCGTGCGCATCCGCTGCCCGTCAAGCTGGCCCATGAAAATGGCAACGACCGACAGGATCATGACAACCTCAATGGCAATGGCCGCCACCGAGATGATGGACCTCATCGGGCGGTGAATCAGATTTGCAAGGACTAGCTTATTCATAGTGTTGTGAGAGAAACGCGTCGCAACGCCTCAGGCTACAGGGTAACAGGAGAACCTGCGCGGGTGCGGAGATTGGGCGGACGCCGGCAGCGCAAGCTGAGTGGATGATCGGGAGCTCTAGCCGTCCCCCGGCAGCGGCGGTTATCTTCGGAGGTGGCAGTGTTTATCACTTTGGGCGGAATCCTGTCAGAATAAGGGAGTTCTGCTCGGTAAGGCATTTGTCCGAAAACAGGCCAGATTGAGTGAATTTCCCAAAAAGAATCAAAAGTGTGGCGGGATTCTGGGACATCTTGCGCTTTTGCTTTTGACCTGCCCGGTACAAAAGTCTTATCTTGGGTGTGGAAATCGTCGTCTGAGAAAGTGTTTACCCACCGATTGCAATGAAGATGGGAACCTTCGGAGAAGACCTGCGGATGGAGCGCATGACGCGCGGCATCCAGCTGGAGCAAATCACGGAGATTACCAAGATCAGCCCCCGCTACCTGCGAGCGCTGGAGCAGAACCAGTTTCGCGCCTTGCCCGGTGGAATTCTCAACAAGGGCATCGTCCGCGGATACGTCCGCGTGGTGGGCCTCGACGAGCGGGACTGGATTACCCGCTTCCAGAAGGCATATGCAGATTCCGGCGAGTTGCTCGACGATGACCGCAACTGGATGGAGTTTGCCAATAACGTGGGCCGAGCCCGCGTTCGTCCCCGCGATGCCGCAACGGAACGCCTCAAGTGGGCCGGCGTCCTCCTGATCCTGCTCGTCCTCGGCTTCGCTGTCTTCTTCCTCGTTCGCTACTACGGCCTCCGTGCCGGCTGGTGGCCTACCCTGATCCCAGGCCGCGACGTGATGGGTGGAATTGGACTCAAGTTCTTCCGCCACTGATCACTCCTGACAGCTCTTGTTCTCCGCCAGCTTTCAACCGCCGCCAGTCTTTGCCCCCTCCCCGCTGAACCTTGACTTGTACCCGCTTAGCCACCGCTGAGCGCAGTTGGACGTTCTCCTTTGCCCCCTTTGCCCTCTCGCGATTAACATATGAGCATGCAGCATTGGGCTTGAACGCTCCTCATGCCGGCTTTGGAGTTGCTCCACGCCCGGTGGATGGTAGTCGGCATAGATCGCCTGACAGCCCGGAAATATCCCTGCACAGACGTTACCTGAGGAGTTTACCTTTGAGCGACCGTTTTTTGTTTACCTCTGAGTCCGTCACAGAGGGCCATCCCGACAAGATTGCCGACCAGATTTCTGACGCGATTCTCGATGCATGCCTCGAACAGGACCCCTACAGCCGCGTCGCTGCAGAGACCTTGACCGCTACCGGTCTGGTCGTCATCGCGGGCGAAATCACCACCAAGGCCTATGTCGATTTCCAGACGCTGGTCCGCGGCGTGGTGGCCTCCATCGGCTATGACAACGCGGCCTATGGCTTCGATTCAAACACCTGCGCCGTCATCTCTACTATCAATCGCCAGTCCGGCGACATTGCCCAGGGTGTGGACACCGGCGGCGCCGGCGACCAGGGCATGATGTTCGGCTATGCCACCAACGAGACCCCCGAGCTCATGCCGACCGCCATCTCGCTCGCCCACAAGCTCACCCGCCGCCTCACAGAAGTGCGCAAGAGCGGTAAGCTCAGCTATCTTCGCCCAGACGGCAAGAGCCAGGTTTCCGTCGAGTACGACGAAAACGGCAAGCCCGTCCGCATTGACGCCGTCGTCATCAGTACCCAGCACGCGGAAACCATCACCACGGAAGAGCTTCGCGCGGACATTCTGACGCATGTCATCCAGGCCGTTATCCCCGCCGAGCTTCTCGATGAAAATACCAAGTACCACATCAACCCCACCGGCCGCTTCGTCATCGGCGGACCCATGGGCGATACCGGCCTGACCGGACGCAAAATCATCGTCGACACTTACGGGGGCACCGGCCGTCACGGCGGCGGCGCCTTCAGTGGCAAGGACCCGACAAAGGTCGACCGCTCGGCCGCCTACATGGCCCGCTACATCGCCAAGAACATCGTTGCTGCCGGTCTCGCCGACAAGGCGGAAGTTCAGCTGGCCTATGCGATCGGCGTGGCTGACCCGGTCAGCGTCTTGGTGGAGACCTTTGGCACCGGCAAAATCGGCCAGGCCAAGCTCACCGAACTGGTGCGCAAGAACTTCCAGCTCACCCCAAAGGGCATCATCGAGAGCCTTAACCTGCGTCGGCCCATCTACCAGAAGACCGCCGCCTACGGCCACTTTGGCCGCAACGAGCCAGGCTTTACCTGGGAGGTTACCGACAAGGCAGCCACCCTGGCCGAGCAGGCTGGGTTGGTCGCAGCAGTCAAATAAGTACGAAAGTCGAAAAGCACAAAAGCCCCTGCCGCTGGCGGGGGCTTTTGATTTGTGGCGCAGTTGGGCTGAGGCTCGACGCGGGTGGTTGCGTGGCCACGCCGGACTATTTGAAGTGATGGGGCCGGTTCATGCCAAACATGGGTCCGGCCAGGGGGAGGAAAACGGCCGCGATGATCATGGGGATGCCGATAGGGGCGCCGAATCCGGTGATCGTAAGCAGCGAGCCGACCACGACCAGCAGAGGGATGCTCACCATGGCGATCGCCAGTCCGCCGAAGGAGTCAGCGACCGGAGCCGGTTCGGGGTCATGGTGGACAATTGGCTCTTCGGCCTTAGGCGGAAGCTTTTCGCCGCAGGTTGGGCAGAACTGCCAGGAAGCGGTAAGGGCCGAGTGGCATTTGAAGCATTGGGTGTTCATAGGGGTACCTCTCCGTGAACGGCAAGTAGGCTACGCCGAATCGTAGACAGGATGCTGTTACCGCGGTCACACACGCTGGCCCATGGCGGCGGGGCCTTTTCTGTTGCCGGCAGGAAGCGCTTGTCCCTCTGGCGCGTCTATCCCGTAGAATCCTTGCGTAGTGATAGAGGAGAAATCGATGCGTCGTTTTGCGATTGCTGTTCTGGCGTTCTGTGTTGCCTTGCCGGTTCTCGGGCAAGGGGGGAAAGACTGGACCTACGAGGGCAAGCAGGGCCCCATGAACTGGGCTCACCTCGACCCGGCCAACCGTGTCTGCTCGGACGGTCATGAGCAGTCGCCCATCGACATTCGCGGAGCGCGGCTGAATCCAGCGGCAAAGCCGATCGAGTTCCACTACCTGAGCGGATCGATGACGCTGACCAACACCGGCCACACCGTCGAAGTGAAGCCCCCCGCAGGCAGCTATATTGTGGCCGATGGAGTGCGCTACGACCTGGTGGAGTTCCATTTCCATCATCCCGGCGAGGAGACCGTGAACGGCAAGTTGAGCGACATGAGCGTCCAGTTTGTCCACAAAAGCGCCGATGGCAAGCTGGCCATCATCGCTGTGCGTCTCAATGAGGGCAACGCCAACGTGCTCCTGGCTGGCCTTTGGGAGCACCTGCCAAAGACGCCTGGCGCAACCGACAAAATGACCCAGTTCATGAACCCGGCTGCCCTGCTCCCCGCTGACCGCGGCTACTGGGCCTATACCGGCTCGCTCACCACGCCGCCCTGCACCGAAGGCGTGCGCTGGTTTGTGCTGGAGCAGGAAGTTGAGCTCTCGCGCGACCAGCTCAAGGCCTTCGCGATGCTCTACAAGGTGAACAGCCGCCTGCTGCAGGCCACCCACGGCCGCAAGATTGAAGCCAGCGAGTAGAACCGTCACCACGCCCCAGCGGCGCCGTGACCCATGCCGTGCGCGATCCGCGCCGTCGCCGGCCCCCGCAGCTCCAGTGCGGGGCCGACTTGACGCTGTACGGCAATCCCGTCCCTGGTTCTCCACAACTTGCACAGGCACGGGCATCGATTGCACTATTCCTGCGCCTTGTGCAAGCCCATCGGCCTCAGTACGCTCAAAGGATGGTCAGGAAACCTTCAGCCGAGTACAGTTCCCGTCACCGATGTTGTCTGCGGAGCTATGTGCGGCTTGCAACTGCATTTGGATCTCTCAAAAATCTCTCATCAAAGCACCCCAAATAACCGCTCCGGCAAAGGCTCAAATCGTTTTGCACAGCGAATCCCCGCTGTTGTCGAAGTTGGTGCCCTGCAAAATGAAGAAAATACAAGATATTGTGGTTCGCGCTTGACCTGCACCACAGACAGCGGTATTTTTGCATCTGCGGGTATGAACAGAAAGTAAACAGAACTCGGATCTTCCAGTAGTTTTTCCCGGTATTTGCCGGTTTCGTCTGGTTCCTCCGAATTGCAGTTCTTTTCCCCAAAACTCCGCGTGGACTTTCACCCTTTCCGCGCCTTTTTTCGAAGAGCCTCACCCAATTTTGGGGCTCGACCGCACGCAGCACGCCCCGGCGGTATCGCCCCGGCCCCGGCGACAAGACAGGTTTCAGTCAGGATTCAAACTCCCGGCTTTTCAGGTTCCCAAGGAGACGCAATGCAGGACATCTATTCCCTAAATCAGGGCGCAACCAGCGCATCGACCCCGCCCCAATCCGCGGCTCTGCCCGCCTCTCGGGGCGGCCTCACCTTTACCCGCCGCTTTTCCCGCGCCGGTGTTTCCCCCTACGACGAGGTCCAGTGGGAGCGCCGCACTGCGTCCATCACCGACGCCAGCGGCAAGAGCATCTTTGAGCAGAAGGAAGTCGACGTTCCTGTCGACTGGTCGATGACCGCCACCAACATCGTGGCCAGCAAGTACCTGCACGGGCAGTTGGGAACCCCCGAGCGGGAGACCGGCGTTGCCCAACTCGTCGCTCGCGTCGCCGATACCATCCGCGCCTGGGGCCTGGTCGGGGGATACTTCGCCAGCGAGCAGGACGCAGCCATCTTCCACGATGAGCTGGTCGCCATGCTCGTCACCCAGAAAGTGGCCTTCAACTCACCCGTCTGGTTCAACGTAGGCTGCGACAAGCTCGAGCCCAACTCCGACGCTCAGAACTGGCACTGGGACCCGCACACCTGCGCCGTCCGCTTCTCCGCCACCGGCTACCGCAATCCCCAGTGCTCGGCCTGCTTCATCAACTCCGTCGACGACTCTCTCGACGCCATTCTGACACTGGCCAAGACCGAAGGCATGCTCTTCAAATGGGGTTCGGGCACCGGAACCAACCTCTCCTCCATCCGCGGTTCCATGGAACTGCTCTCCGGCGGCGGCACCGCATCCGGCCCGCTCAGCTTCATGCGCGGATTTGACGCCTTCGCCGGCGTCATCAAGTCCGGCGGCAAAACCCGTCGCGCTGCAAAGATGGTCATCCTCAACGTGGACCATCCGGATATCGTCGACTTCATCGACTGCAAGTCAAAGGAAGAAGCCAAGGCCTTCGCCCTCATCCGGGCCGGCTACGACGGCTCAGGACCCGACTCAGAGGCCTACTCCTCTATCTTCTTCCAGAACGCCAACAACTCGGTTCGCGTCACCGACGAGTTCATGGAAGCCTACGAGAAGGACGGCAACTTCACTACCATGACGGTGAAGGATCATCAGCCCGTCAAGACCTACAAGGCCCGCGACATCATGGGCAAGATCGCCGAAGCCACCTGGGCTTGCGGCGACCCTGGCATGCAGTTTGACTCCACCATCAACAAGTGGCACACCAGCAAGAACTCCGGCCGCATCAACGCCTCCAATCCTTGCTCGGAGTACATGTTCCTCGACAACTCCGCATGCAACCTGGCAAGCTTCAACCTGCTCAAGTTCGTCACCCCCGCCGGCACCTTTGATATCCAGGCCTATCGTCACGCCATCTCCATCGTGATTACCGCCATGGACATCCTTGTCGACAACTCCGGATATCCCACCGAGGCGATTGGGAAAAACTCGCACGACTACCGCCCGCTGGGCCTCGGCTACGCCAACCTGGGTGCCCTTCTCATGGCCTCCGGCCTGCCCTACGACTCCGATGCCGGGCGCGACTTCGCCGGCTGCCTCACCGCCATCATGTGCGGCCAGGCATATCTCCAGTCCTCCATCATCGCCGCCACCTGCCCGCCGCTGGGCTCGGCTACCACGCTCACCCAGCAGGTCGACCGCGAGGGCGGAGCTTGCCCCGGCTTCTACGTCAACCGCGAGCCTTTCCTCGACGTCATCCGCATGCACCGCGCCGAGGTCAACAAAATCGGCAAGTCCAAGTCCAGCAACGAGCCATTCGTGGTTCCCCAGTTGGAAGCTCTCATCGAAGCCAGCCGCGAGTGCTGGGACATGGCTCTGATCTACGGCGAGCGCTACGGCTATCGCAACTCCCAGACCACCGTCCTTGCCCCCACCGGCACCATCGGCTTCATGATGGACTGCGACACCACCGGCATTGAGCCCGATCTGGCACTCGTCAAGTACAAGAAGCTGGTCGGCGGCGGCATGATCAAGATCGTCAACAACACCGTCCCCTCCGCGCTCTTCAAGCTCGGCTACAGCGACGACGACGTCAACGCCATCGTCAGCTACATTGACGCCACCGGCACCATCGAGGGCGCTCCCGGCGTCAAGCCCGAGCACCTCAGCGTCTTCGACTGCTCCTTCAAGCCCTCCAAAGGCACCCGCTCCATTCACTACATGGGCCACATCAAGATGATGGCCGCGGCCCAGCCGTTCCTCTCCGGAGCCATCTCCAAAACCGTCAACCTGCCTCACGAAGCCTCCGTCGAAGACGTGGCCGAGGCCTATGCGGAAAGCTGGCGTCAGGGCATCAAGGCCGTGGCCATCTACCGCGACGGATCAAAGGGCGTGCAGCCGCTCAACGTCTCTAACGACGCCAAAAGCTCCGCGCACGACCCCTCGCCGCTTGACCTGGCGGGTGCTCGCGTACTTGCCTCACTGGCCTCCGGCGCAGGCGCGGAAGCCGCTGACATCAAGGCGCTTGAAACCAAGTCCGCCGACAAGCTCGAAGTCACCACCAAGGTAGTTCTGGCTGCGGCTCAAGGCTTCCAGCACACCCTCCAGCACCTCGCCCAGATCGCAACCGAGGCCGCTTCAGCCAAGGCCGCTGCCGCGGTACGGCCTGTCGCCGCTCCTGCTCCCAACAGCCCCGCTCCCGCCGGTCAGGACCTCAACGCGCCCCCCAAGGCCGTTCGGCATCGGCTGCCGGAAGAACGCGCCTCCATCACCCACAAGTTCTCCATCGCCGGCCATGAGGGCTACATCACCGTCGGTCTCTACCCCACAGGCCAGCCTGGCGAAATCTTCATCAAGATGGCCAAGGAGGGCTCCACTGTCTCCGGCCTCATGGATGCCTTCGCCACCTCCATCTCGCTTGCACTCCAGCACGGCGTGCCCCTCAAGGTGCTCTGCGAAAAGTTCGCGCACACACGCTTTGAGCCCTCCGGCTGGACCGGCAACGAGCAGATTGGCTACGCCAAGAGCCTCATGGACTACATCTTCCGCTGGCTCCATCTGCGCTTCCTCTCCGGCGAGCAACTCTCGCTTTTCGCCGGTCTGGTTCCACAGTCCCAGCAACTCCCTGCGCCGCCCTCCATGGCGCCGGAAGTGGACGAGGCCGATCACGGCGTCTCTGGCCCCGCCTTCAGCCGGCTCGTTGAAGACATCGCCCGTCGCCTGAACCAGGTCGGCGGCACCGTCGCCGACGTCAGCGCCGAAGCAGCCCCAGCGCTCGAGGCCAGCATCGCTCACAAGCCCACCGAGCGGCATGACAGCGCCAACTACCACGCCGCCGATGCCATGCGCGAAATGTACGACATGGGCGACGCACCCAGCTGCCACACCTGCGGCGCCATCATGGTCCGCAACGGCAGCTGCTACCGCTGCATGAGCTGCGGCTCAACCAGCGGCTGCAGCTAGGCCGCTCCATCGGTCAACCGACAAGCGCTTGTCGATTTACGCATAAGGTGAAAGTTGACTCCCCATAAAACGAAAGTGCCAGTTCCCCGCAGTTTGGGGACACTGGCACTTTCTTGTTGGGGTCATAAAGTGCAATCGAGATTGTGTTCGCGCCGTGAATTTAGATTCCAGGGGCCTATGGCCGGTGACTGGGGAGTCCGCGCGAGGATTCTACACCGTCACGTGGGCACTGTTCACTTTGATTCAGGCGTCCGTCCCAGTGTCCTTTCGAGTACCCCAGGATCAGCTATCTTAGGGTTTGCAACGCAAAGCGCGGCGGGTAGTTTCCGTGTCACAAAATCCAGATGTTTGTCCAGAATTGGAAAGAGCCGCTTCCCTGCTGTGAGGCCTGTCTCAACCGCTCCAATACAGCAATTCCCAGAAGGCGCTCCCGCTGAAGGCCGCTGTGCAAGATGCCTATGCGCCTGATAATAAGCTAGTTTCCCGCTGTGTTTTGCTCAATTGCAGACAACACTCTGACCAAGGATTTGACAGCTTCTTCATCGGCAAATCCCGTGTTCGGCCCAGCGCCAAACTCATCCGTTGCTTGCCATCCCGGAATCCCGAGAACGCTTTCTTCGTCGCGACTCTGGCCGCGTTGTAGTAGGCCTGCGTTTGGGGTCGAACAACACCTGTTCATCGAAGGTAGCCGGTTAGCTTGATTACGTAGCCGTATTTCCCTTGCACCCGATTAGGAAGAAAAATGCGGATATTGCCGCCATCAGACTCGTGGTTCAGCACAGTCGCATTGCCAAGAAGTGCAATGTGTACGTTCTTCGCGTTTGGAAGATCTTGAATCGTCAATGTCTGCTCCTTGGGGTCCCCCAGAATCGTGACGAAGAGATCGTGGCCCTTGCGTGTGAAGCGCAAGTCGTCCCCCTCGATGCTTCTTCCCACTGCACGCGTCCACGGCTCCGTATCGTAAATGGCCTCGCCGTTTTGGTGAAGCCAATCTCCCAATGCTTTCAGGCGCTCCAACTGCACTCGTGGTATCGTGCCGTCCGCCTCCGGGCCGACATCTATCAGCAGATTTCCGTTCTTACTAACAACATCCACGAGCATCGCGATCAACTTTCCGGGTTCAATGGTCTCCGCTTCTCCTTCAGCACGGTTGTATCCAAAGGAGCGGCCAAGCCCGCGGTTTTCTTCCCATTTCTTGGGGTTGATCTTGTCGACCTGCCTGTATTCCGCCGTGGTGAAGTCGGAGTGTTCGATGCCGAATCGGTCGTCAACCACTCCGGACGGTATTGCGTTGTAGTAATCGGCCTCCACCTGAAGCGCCTTGCCTGATTTCGGCCAGTCGATATCGTTCCATAGCAGAGAGGGATGGTAACGCTCGATGAGCTCATGAGCTTGCTTCATCACGTAATTTCCATAGGCCTCGCTTTGTGGTTTCACGGTTTCATAGTCCGCGGCCTTCCGGATAGGGCCCGGCAAGAACGTCCAATCGAACCCGCCGGAGTAGTAAACCCCCATCCGCATCCCCTGTTTCGTGACCGCCTTAGTCAGTTCGCCGACGATGTCGCGGGTCGCATGCTGGCGGTCGAGCGGTACGGTGGGGTTATGAGCTTCACTCGGCCAAAGGCTGAAGCCATCGTGAAACTTCGATGTTAGGACCACATACTTTGCCCCGGAAGCACGGAAGAGCTTTGCCCATTCTTCCGGCCTCCACCTGGCTGATTCGCGGTCGAAAATCGGAACAAAATTATAGTAGTCGTAGCTTGCTCCGTAGTGCTCGCGATGGTAGGCCTGGGTCGGCGATCCGTCGATCCGCATCACATTGTAATACCACTCAGCGTATGGATTATTGACGATGAAACTCGTCGAATCGAAATCATGCTCAGGATGAGAAAGGGGTGCCCATCCAGGCACCGAATACGGACCCCAGCAAACGAAGATGCCCAATTTTGCGTTCGCGTACCAATCGGGTAGAGGATGGCGGTTCAACGAATCGAGAGTTGGCTGATATCGAACGGGAGCTTGCGCCGGGCAGATAGTGGACAATGCTGCAGCCAAGAAGGCACCACGCGTATACATGCTGAGCTTGCGAATCATCGTTTTCCCCTGTTGTGTTTTCTCAATGCCTGACTAGCGCCATTCACGTTCGCTTCTCAATAGCGATTTCAAGGCCACGAGGAACGAAGAATTGTCCAGGCGCGTGGTTTGCTGATGGGACGGCTGGATGAGGTTGGTCGGAATGCATGTTACAGATCAAAGGAGAAATCTTTCGTGGCTAACGGCCGATTATCTCCAGCGCCTTCACCACATCCGGATCAATCGGGTTGAGGTGGAGCGAGGTCTCCAATTCCGCTCTTCCTTGCTGGATATCACCGTCCTTGCAAAGTGCAAGGCCGAGGTTCTTGTGCAGCCCTGCGGCAGCCTCGCAGGAATCGCAGAGTTCAATCGCTTCCCTCAGTAACCGAATGGCTTCTGGCCAGTTCTGTTTGCCCGCTGCGGCATAGGCTTCATTGCCAAGCGACTTGCTCTGATCCAGCGTCGATTGCTTCTGTTGCACTGCATGAAACTCCTGAAGGAGTCGCTGGGACTCTTCAGGATCTCTCTTTCGTAACTCTCGCGAAAGCAGGTAAAGAGCGCCTTCATAGTCTGGCTTGATGACTAAAGCGCGGCGAAGAGCAGAGATGGCCTCCGTGTCGCGTGCCTGCTCCTGGAGGCTGCGGCCCAGGGAGTAAGCCGCCTTGTAGTTGTCCGGCTGCAAAGCTACGAGTCTCTGCAGCAGTTCTGACTCTTTGAAAGCGTTCCCGCGCTCTCTCTCAACAAGCGACCAATAATACAAGCAATCAGCGTTGACAGGGTCGAGTTGCTGGGCAATGGCAAACTCCTTGCTCGCCGCATCAACTCGGTGCAGATCATCCAGAATGCGACCCAGATTGATGTGCACGGAAGCCATCTTTGGAGCAAGCGAAGCCGCCGATGAGGCTTCTTTTAGGGCTGCGTCCAACTGTCCGGCACCAGCAAATGCAATTGCCAGGTTCAGGTGCGAGTCTGCAAGCTGAGGATAGAGTCGTACTATTCTTTGAAATCCATTGATTGCCTCGGTGGTCTTGCCGATTCGCGCTTGCACTTGGGCGAGGACAGTCAGTGTTTCCAGATCTCGTGGGGCTAGGGTCGCGGCCTGGAGCAACGGAGGTTCCGCTTCTGCGAGTCGGCCGCCAGCGGCGAGCGACTTTCCTTCTTGCAACAAGCCGCGGCTCTGCTCGGTGGTGGCGGGAATCCTAGGCGACACCGACTGGGAAGAAAGCGAAGAAAGTGGGCCGATAGTAAGGAGGGCGAAAACAACTCCAGTTGAAGATGTCTTGCGGAAACGTAAATTCATCCAGGTCCAACCTGTACGGGAAGCATTTCTGTCCGTACCCTCTTTGCATGCTTGATGAGACCATCTGGAGCATTGTGGTGAGCATCCGCAAGGCAGGTCGGCGGCACGCGCGCAGGCGGGTTGGCCAACCTGCGCACATGCCATCAAACGAGTTGAGTTCGACTGAAAAGAGTGCATTTCACTATCTCGAAACAAAGGATCACTTGATGAAATCTGATTGTCACTCCTGCACCCCAGAAACCGCAATAACCGAAGCAGCGGGTAGATCGAGGTCTTCACCTTGAGAATAGCGCTGAGGGCCCCTTCATCAAGGTCAGCACAAGGAACATAGGGAAACGGGCTAATTGGCAGGAGCAAGGAGAAGCTGTGCCTCCTCCTTGCTCCCCAGGTCAAAAGGTGAACTTACCACTTATCTGGATGGTCCTTGGACCGCTGTTTGTCGAAGTGACCTTGCCGAAGTTTGCATCGTGGAAGGCGGAGTCCGGCTGCCCCCAAATTGCCAGGTTCAACGTGTTGAACGTATCAAAGGTAAACTTGGCAGCGTACCGGTCCTTGATCCTCACTTCCTTGAAAATGGACATATCGGAACCCTTGTAGAACTGGGTTCTCAGGTTATTACGTCCTGTCACTCCATAGGTGTACTGGGCCGGATCGGTGAAGGCACTCTCATTCAGCCAGCTTTGAGCTGTCTGATGGGCCGGCTTGACGGTACCTGTTATGTTGGGACGAATGTAAGGCCACCAGGAGACGCTACCAATGTTGGCGATATCTGCAGCATCGGTGACGTTATAGGGGTTTCCACTATAGAACTTTGCAAACCCACTGTACTGCCAGTCACCAACCAGCAGATCGAGCAAGCGGTTATTCACGTTTATGGCTTTACCCCGTCCCACTGGAAGAGCGTAGTTCCACGTAAGTACGAGGCTCTGCGGAACGTCGAAGGCTGAGACACTGCGCTCCGCCTTGATGTTGTAAATCTGCTGAATGCTGCATCCCTCCGAGCCAAAGAACCCCGAGCATCCCTCGTCGATCGACTTAGACCAGCTGTAAGCCACAGTGGCTGCTAGGCCACTGTGGAAACTGCGGGTCAGTTGCATCTGCAGAGCGTTGTAGTCTCCTTCTCCCTTGCTCATCGAGTAGAAAGTTGGCGCAATGTAAGGATAGGGACTTCGCAAGGACGGGTCGCCAGGGCCAGGGGTCAGTGCGGTGTTGTAGAAGTCCCCATAATTGAGGCGTCTGTTCGCGGATCCGACGTAGGTTGCAGAAACCACGGTCGCGGTATCCAACTGGCGCTGCACGCCGAAGTTCCATTGCAGGGAGTACGCATCCTTCATGTTTGGATCGACGAACCAGTTGAATTGGTTAAAGGGAGTTGGATCGGGTAAGGCGGTCATTGCAGGAAGATTCGTGGTCGAATAACCTGGAAACGCTGAGCTGGAAGTTGGGACGTTGATATTTGATTTGGCCACCTGGCCCACAGAAGGCCAGTTGCCGCTAACTCCGCGAAGGTTTTGAACGAGTGCGGCGTAGTTGTCGAACGCGATGCCAAAGCCACCATGAATAACTGTCGTGGGAGTGATCCGGTAGGCTGCTCCAATCCGAGGCTGAACATTGTTGTATTGGTTCTGGAGAACCTTTCCGTCCTTGCTGGCGATGACGTGTTCGGGAAGAGAACCATCGGGAGTGGGAATGCATGGCGCTGTTTGCAACGCCGCGCACGGCCCGGGAACCTTATAGACAACATAAGTCCCGTTGTTGAAGTCGAAATTACCCACGGCCTGATTGTTATCTGCAGGAGTACCGTACTTGGGAATCAGGGCAAGATCATAGCGGATGCCAACGTTGATGGTAAGCTTGGGCGTCATCTGAAACTGGTCTTGGATATAATAGCCCATGATACCCCCGGGTGTGATTGATTCCGCCAGATTGCGCTTTGTGAAGCTGTTCGGAGTGCCAATCACAAAAGAGGCTACGGCGTTTCCGGTGGATGGGTCAGAGGGGTTACTGGTCTCAGCGTTGGCGAAATTCAACTGTGAATACTCAATGGTCTGAGATTCGCCAATCCCGTTGTACTCACCCCCGAGCTTGATGGTATGTTTGCCGATCAAGTGAGTGAAGTCGGCCTTGACCGACCAACTGTTGGCAGTGACTTCAGAGTTGTCGTCTTCTCCCACTTCGGATACTTCGTTTTGAAGTCCTATACCAGGAATGATGTTTCCCAGCGATTTGAAACCGGAAACAAACTCCGATGGAAATCCAGCTTTCGCATCAATGTCGCTTGGCACATTGTGATAGCGCCACGTCTGCGGGCGGGACTCGTATGTCCTACCGCCCTGAACATGCAAAACGCTTGACGCGTTGAAGATGTGCGCATAGCTCCCGACATAGGAGTAGGCGTTGGTGGATTGCACGGCCGGAAGCTGAATGCGCCCGCTTGTCTGGTTCCCCTTCAACGCCATGTAGCGAAAGAACACGGAGTCCTTGCTGCCAAGGTTCTCATCGATGCGTGCATCGAACGTGTAAAGATCTTGCGTGTTGGGGGAGTTCTGAAATGTATTGGTTCCAACGGGCGCACCGGCCAGCCCTGCGGCAGGCCAGATATGCTGTGCGTAGTAAACGTTGCCGGTGGCAATCCTCGAAGGATCGACCATATTCTTCACGCCATTGTACGCAAATTGCTGCCGAGTGCAGTTCAGATTGGCATCGCATGTGGTCGTCGCCGGATCGTAAATCGGAGCATCCGCCGTGAAGTCGCCGGAGAGTTCCGCAGCCGTTGGCACAGTCGTGCTCCAGGTGCCAGGCCCGGAATAGCGGAGGTCCTCATATCCCGCAAAAAAGAAGGTTTTGTTCTGGCCGTGGTAGAGCTTGGGAAGAACAACAGGGCCGCCCAGAGTCCCGCCCCACTGGTTTTGAGTAAATGGTGTCTGGGGAGTTCCATGGGGCGTGAAATAGCCTTCAGCTTGCAGAGAATTCGGCTTATAGAATTCCCAAGCAGAACCATGGAGCGTGTTGGTTCCGTTCTTGGTAGAGACGTTGATGGTTCCACCTGTACTGCCGCCAAATTCGGCGGAATCGTTATGGGACTCCAGTTTCATATTCTCGATGTAGTCGACCCCAGGCTGGACCGCATATGCGTTCCCGAAGGTTTCAACATCCAGAATTCCGTCCACCAGAAACAGATCACTGCGGTTGCTTTGCCCGTTGAACGAGGGGATGATCGATGGTCCAATGGCTGTCGTGTAGCTCATTGTCTGGCTGCCACTCACCACAATGGGAGAAACCCCAGGAGCGGCAGCGAACAATTGTGTGAAGTTCCGGCTGTTCAGAGGAAGATCACTGATTTGCTTGGACTCGAGCGTCATGGCAAGTTCAGTCGTAGATGCTTCGATCTGATTACCAACTGCCTGAACCTGGACAACGGTGTCTATCCCACCGACCGAAAGAGCGAAGTCCAGCGTACTCGTCTGGTTAACCTGCAGCGCGAATGGATTGAGTTTCTGTGAGGTGAAGCCCTTCGCCGAAGCCTCGAGCGTATAGGAGCCGGGATTGATGTTGAGAATGACGTAGTCGCCCTTCTCGTTGGTCGTCGTCTTCGATACAACATGAGTGTCGACATTGGTCAAGGCCACGCTGGCATCCACGATGACCGCGTTCGAAGAGTCATGTACGGTGCCCCGAATCGTTGCCTGCGAAGTCTGCCCATATAGAGGACCGGCAAACATCATCAGGCACAGCAGGATGAGCGGAAAACTGCTGATTGCCCTCGCCCCAAACCCTTTGCTCTCCCTATGGCTCATCGACGAACTGAAATGGCTCGGCTTATTTTGAACCTCAACGGCCCTTGCTTTCATGGACTGACGCTCCTCTCGAATTGTTCCAGCTTGAGCTCCGATGCGACCTCACCCTGCCCGATGCGTTGTCGCATCGAATCCTTCCTTGCCTTCAGATCGCCCTTCGCTTGGTTGTTGTCTATCCGGTTCTTCGCGACTTCAAATGAAGTCTGCTCTCAACCGACTCTTCGCTTCTTGCACAAACAACGAATTCCACTGCTACACGTGATTTCATGCAACCTCGAGGAATCGTCTCTTCAAAATGGGCATCGTCGCAGTTTCCGCGTCTCCCCGACGGACCGGTGGGAAACGATTACTCATTTGACCAGTTATGTTGAACTTGACCGCTCATAGCCTGTCGTCCACAACCAGCAAGCTCTTTCGCCCGTTAAGAATCTGCTACGTAACCGGTAAAGTAAAGAGAAACTGGAGTAGCCTACGGGACGTAGTCAGGAAATGTCAAGCATGAATTGATGAGAAAGTTATCGCAGCGTTCAGGCCTTCTGGGCACCTTGCGCACACGGGGACGAATGCCGCTTCTTGAACCACAACCCGTCACGGACGTCGCTTAATCTGAGCCTATGGCATCAGCGATTGGCATTGAAAAGGGCCGTATGCGCGCGACAATGCGTGGCCAGGTATCGCGGCGCTTCTCCAACAAGACATCGATACACAAATCAACCCACGGGGGTTGATGGCCACCGTCTGGATCGACGCAAAGCAGCTTCTCTGCTGGAACGTCCTTGCGCTCGCGGTAGAAGTCCGTCTTGCGAGAACAGACGTTTGGAGCAGTTGGGATAATCTTCGCTCCATGCCCCCAATAGTGCTCTGGGAATCCTGCAGCGATTTTCCCAATCAAGGCTCCTGTCTCACTGGTTTTCTGGTCGGCCTGAAGTCCACACAAAATCGAGTACAGGATTCAGAATGGCTCTTATCTCCTCCATGAGTTCGTTATCGGATCGCACAGCCAGCGCGTCGATTGCTTCGTAGACATGCTGCACGGAAGACATTCCCACGAGAGTGCTGGACACGCAGGGGTGGTCGAGAGCAAAACGTATCGCTATCGCAGGCAGGCTCACGCCTCGCCGACGGCAAAGGTCCGCGGCGCGCTTGCCGGCTTCACGAATCTGCGCGGGAGCGGGATGCCAGTCGGGAGCGCCTCGCTCGGTGAGAATACCCATGTTCAGCACTGAGGCATTGATCAGGCCGATATCGTGATCGAGAGCGAGCGGTGTCAGGAACTCATCCATATCGGTGACCATGAGGTTATAGCGGCAGTACGTCAGGATCGTGTCAACCGGAACTGCCTCGGCTAATCGAGTCAAAGCACGCAAAGGATAGCCGGTGATGCCTACCCCACGAGTCTTGCCTTGCTCCTGCAATTTGCGCATCGCAGGAATCGTTTCATGAATGATCTGGGCTAAGTCTCCAAACTCGACATCATGCACCTGGAGCAGGTCCACATGGTCTGTCTTGAGCCTGCGCAGTGAGTTCTCCAGTCCGGCAGCGACAGCCCTGGCGGAATAGTCGAACTGGTTTTCGTCATATCGTCCGCACTTTGTAGCGAGGATGATCTGATCACGGTAACCAACCAGAGAATCACCGAGCCGCTCCTCCGCGAGAGTGACACCGTAATAGGGAGACACGTCGAAGAAATTGATGCCGTTCTCAATTGCATAGTGCACGGCGCGTTTGCCTTCATCGGGCTCGGTCATGCGGAAGACATTCCCAAGGGGAGAAGCACCAAAGCCGATGTTCGACACCACCAGGCCGGATCTGCCCAGCCTCCGGTATTCGATTCCCGGGAAACTCGACTCACGTGCGATTCTCCCGTGCTCATCTTGGATCGACATAAGCTCACGCCACTCCTTGATCTCTGGTTGACTCCGCTTGCAAAAGGCCGCGATCTACCGTGAGAATTTCACCGGCATGGCCGGGCGCCAGCTCTTGGCCAGTCCCAGTTGTCCCGCCTGCGACGGTCGCAGTGCTGTATTTCAGATCGAACAGGCCAAATTCATGGATTCGCTGTTATTTCGCCTCAAAAACTCGCACTACCGTTTCAAGATGGCACTGTAACATGTCTCAGCTTAAGCGGTAAAGTAAAAGAATATAGGAATATAAACATACCTTCCGGCACAGGCGTCGCGAACTGTCACGGTCCATTCATGGCCCCAGACATTGTGGCCGCTGAGGGCAATGGAATGGGGAGCGGAGCCGAGATAATGAGAAGGAGATACAAGCAGCGTGTGGGACAGCAGCCTTCCGTCTTCGCCGAAAGAGTGAGAGTTGCAACTATAGCGCTAAAGTAGTTGACAAACATCGCTTTTCCCATCTATATTTTCCTTCCAGTCAGCTCATCTATCGTTTGCTCGAGCTGAATTCCGGCAGGATCGTGGAACCCGAAACCATGCAGATCACTTGCGACGAAGATCGACTTGAGATTATCAGCAACCACCTGTACACGCCGGTGGTGGGCGATGTGCTTGATGGTCTGGGATGTTGGCACCAGTTCTTGCCACAAGCCATTCAGCCGATGAAAGCCGAAATGCGAATCTTCGGAAGAGCATTCCCCGTGCAGATTTCAGACGTCTGGGGAACCCAGGAGTCCCCATTTGGAAGAATGACTGAGGCGCTGGATTCAATTCAACCAGGTGAAATATACATTGCGACCGGTGGTTCTCAGAACTGCGCTGGCTGGGGTGAGATTATGACCGCGACCGCTCGTACCAGGAAGGGCGCTGGGGCGATCATCGACGGATTCCATCGCGATACCCCCCGTGTGCTCGAGCAGAGTTGGCCGGTCTTCAGTCGAGGGCGTTTTGCTCAGGACGCCGCGGTAAGGTCCAAGGTGGTCGACTTTCGTTGTCCGATCGAGATCGGTGCGGTCCAGATTTCTCCTGGCGATCTGATCTTCGGCGATCAGGATGGCGTCGTGGTGATTCCGCACAAGTATGAGGACGAAGTGCTTCAACGAGCGATGACAAAGGCTACGGGAGAGAAAGTTGTTCGCAAGGCAATTGAAGCGGGCATGTCGAGTACCGATGCTTTCCGCAAGTATGGAATTCTATGACAGAGCAGAGTGGACTCGTGGAGAAGCGTTGTTTTCGTGTGAGTGCGGCTGATAACGTAGCCACCATGCTCGAGGATGTAACGACTGGTCCCGTCCGGGTTTGCGGTGAAGCGTCATCCGTCGTAATCTGGCCTCGAGAGCCAATTGCGCTTGGACACAAGGTTGCCGTGATTGCGATCCCAAAGGACGACCTGATTGTGAAGTACGGAGTGCCCATCGGAGTTTCCACTGCTTCGATCGAGGCTGGAGACTGGGTCCACCTTCACAACTGCCGCAGCCGAGTGGACGAACGATCGAGCGGATTCGATCCGAGATCGGGAGCCGCGAAGGATACTGCCTATGTCTGAGCCAAACTGGCAAGGATACCTGCGGGGAGACGGCCGTAAAGGGATACGCAACCTCATCCTGATCGTCTACACAGTTGAATGTGCGAGTTTTGTTGCTCATGCGATTGGGCAGGATGAGGAGGACGTGCATGTCATCGGCTTTCCGGGATGCTACGACAATGCTTACGCGATCCGCATGATGATTGCGCTGATCACGCATCCCAACGTCGGGGCGTGTTTGACTGTAGGCTTGGGCTGCGAGTATACGCAGCCCTCTAAGCTTGCTCAAGCGGCGACAGCCTCGGGAAGACCAGCCGCGTGGTTTTACATACAGCAGGAAGGCGGAACACGCCTTGGAGTATCCAAGGGAAAATCAGCACTTCAAGCGCTGCGCGGTCAGATGGACAGGGAATCCACGCGCGTGCCGATGGGCTGGGAGGACTTGACCGTCGGTGCCGAGTGCGGTGGTTCCGATGGCACATCCGGTCTTTCTGGAAATCCTGTTGTTGGCAGGTTTTTTGATCATCTCGTGGACCGCGGCGGTAGAGCAGTCTTTGAGGAGGTTGTCGAGATGATTGGCCTGCGAGAAGTTTTGCAGGCCAGAGCAGCGAATGAAGCTGTCGCGAAAGAGCTTGATGAAACCTATAGCAAGGCGGAAGCGTACTGCAAGGCTGTTCGCCAGTATTCGGTCTCACCCGGCAACTTTGCCGGCGGACTTACCACAATCGAAGAGAAAAGTATGGGCGCATTTGCCAAGTCGGGGAGCCGGGCCATCCAGGGCGTGCTGCGCGTATCGCAACAGGCGCCTGCTCCGGGCCTCTGGCTACTCGACTCCGTCCCTGACGCTCACTTCATGCAGTTCGGGTATACCAATCCCAACGACACGGAAGGCATCATGGACCTTATCTCTGTTGGTGCGCAGATTGTCCTCTTCGTCACGGGCAGGGGCAGCGTTATTGGCAGTCCTGTTGCCCCGCTGATCAAAGTCACTGGAAACGCGGCGACCTATGAGCGCATGCGTGAAGATATGGACTTCAACGCGGGAACAGTCTTAAGCGGAGAAATGACGCTCGATGAATGCGCCTTGCATCTGTTCGCGCTTGTGGGCGAGGTTGCATCGGGGGCTCGCAGCAAGCCGGAGGCACTCGGCCATCGTGAGTACTTCCTGATGTACAAGCACCAGAATGTGCCCTCGCTTGCGGCCGGTTGCCATGCCTGACTCCTTCTTTAGGGAATTTGTCGTCAAGCCTTTGCGCGGTTCTTCACGACGACGGACTGAAGCGTTGTCGATGGCAAAGACGCGACCATGATCATGCCAAGGCACCACACGAGAACGTTGCACAAAGAGTCGATATCCTTCACTTCCAAGGACCTCAAATGTTAAGTGGCAATGGACTGCAAAGCAGGGAGAAGGGTTCGCAGGGCGGCGAGGTTCTCGTCGCGCAAGGCTCACTCATTCCGTTCATTCTAGTCACTGCCCTGTTCTTCCTTTGGGGTGTGCCGAATAATCTGAACGACATCCTCATTCGTCAATTCATGAAATCGTTCGCGTTGAGCCGTCTGCAGGCCGGTCTCGTGCAATCCGCGTTCTACATGGGCTACTTCCTGCTCGCGCTGCCGTCGGCCTTGTACATGAAGAAATTCAGCTATAAGGCAGGCTTTGTCACCGGGCTGTCGCTGTTCGGCTTGGGAACCTTTCTGTTCTGGCCCGCGGCGGAGATCAACCGCTATTCTTTCTTTCTCCTCGCGCTCTTCATTATGGCGAGCGGCCTGGCATTCCTTGAGACCGCGTCCAATACATTCATCGCACTCTCTGGTCCGCCTGAGACTTCTGAGCGTCGCCTCAACTTTTCCCAGGCGTTCAATCCTCTAGGCTCCATCACCGGAGCGATAATCGGCACTACCTTCATCTTTTCTGGCATCGAACTCGAACCGAATCAGGTCGAAGCTCTCAAGGCTCAACATACCTACGGGGCATACTTGCACTCGGAAGCATTGCGCGTCGTTGAGCCATACGTTGTATTGGGACTTGTTGCGCTGGCGTTTGCATGCGCGATATGGAAAACCTCCTTCCCCCACACACGAGATGAGAGGCAAGTGCCCGAGAGCGATGGACTCCGCATCGGCCAACTGCTATCAAACAAACACCTCCTCTTCTCGATTCTCGCGCAGTTCTTTTACGTAGGCGCCCAGGTGGGAACTTGGAGCTACTTCATCCAATACATTCAGGAATATACCGGCGAGCCAGAAAAGGTAGCCGGCTATTTTCTTACTGGAACTCTCGTCATGTTTGGTGTCGGCAGATTTACTTCATCGGCGATCATGAAGTACATTCGTCCGTCCACGCTGATGGGAGTCTACTGCCTGTGCAACATTGCACTGGTGTCGATGGCGATCATTCATCCAGGATGGATCGGCGTTTGGGCGCTTTTCGCGACCAGCTTCTTCATGTCTCTCATGTATCCCACTATTTTCGCCCTCGGCCTCCAGGGTCTGGGAGCCGATAGCAAGGTGGGAGGATCGTTGATCGTCATGGCGATCATTGGCGGCGCGATCCTTACCCCGCTGATGGGAGTCATCTCGGATTCGTCAAAGAGCATTGCGCACGCTTACGGAGTTCCACTCGCGGGGTACATATGCATTGCATGCTACTCCTTTTTCGCGCAGGGTCGCGGAAACAGCGCACCGGCTGAACCAGGCCCTGATCGCAGGATCATCGCTGATATAACCCATTCTTGACCAGAGGCTAATGAGATTTTGGAGGGAGCTTCCATTGAAACTTACAAGAAGAGAGTTCGTCGCGCTATCGGGAGTGGCCGGATTGTCATCGCTGGCCGGAGGGCAACCGCGTCACGAGGCACCTGTCTTTACAGCAGACATGGAATCGCTGAAACAATATCGTGCACCTGATTGGTTTCGCGACGCAAAATTTGGCATCTGGGCGTGCTGGGGACCGGAGGCGGTGCCTGAGATGGGTGACTGGTACGCGCGCAATATGTATATCCAGGGCCATGTGCAGTATGAAGATCACCTGAAACGATTTGGTCATCCGAGCAAGACCGGTTACAAGGATATTGTTCCTCTGTGGAAAGGAGAGAGTTGGGACCCCGATCGCTTGATGTCGCTCTACAAGAACGCCGGAGCGAAGTACTTCTGTGCGATCGCACAACATCACGACAACATCGACTGCTGGAACTCGCGCTTCAATGAGTGGAACTCAGTGAAGATGGGTCCACACAAGGATGTAATTGGAACATGGAGAGATGCGGCTCGGAGGCGCGGTCTCCGCTTTGGCGTGACCGAACATCTTGGTGCCAGTTGGAACTGGTTTGGGGTGAGCCATCTGTCGGATGCCAGCGGCCCAATGGCCGGGGTTCCTTATGATGGCGCTAATCCAGCCTATGCCAGCCTGTACCACTCTGGAAATGCGCAGCCAGACGCCATGCTCTGGTACCGCAACGCACCGGAGTCATTCCAAGTAGAATGGTTCAACCGCATCAAGGATCTGGTGGACTGCTATCAACCGGACCTCCTATACAGCGATGGAAGCCTTCCTTTTGGCAGCCATGGCCGTGAGCTGCTGGCGCACTTTTACAATTCCAACACCAGCCGCCTTGGAGGCAGGCTCGAAGCAGTTTACAACTGCAAGAGAAATGATGACGGGGGACAGTTCGCTGAAGAGATGTGCGTTCGGGACATGGAAAGGGGTGTAATGGATGGAATTCGTGAGCTGCCCTGGCAAACCGATACCTGCGTTGGAGATTGGTATTACAAGCGGGACATCGCCTACAAGACGCCCACCACAGTCATTCAAATGCTGATCGATATCGTGAGCAAGAATGGAAATCTGCTTTTGAATTTTCCCCTCCGCGCAGACGGTACTCTGGACGCAGAGGAAGAGCGTATTCTTGACAAGCTTGCGCGATGGATGGCGGCGAATGGAGAAGCGATCTACGGGACGAGGCCATGGAAAGTCTTCGGGGAGGGACCGAGCGGTACCACCGGTGCCCAGTTCAACGAAGGGAAGCTCGCCTATACCTCAAGTGATATTCGATTCACGATGAAGGATGGTTCCCTCTTCGCCTTCCTGCTCGGCTGGCCTGAAACTGGGAGGGTCACGATCAGGTCGCTTGCTGGAACTTCAGCTCATTCCATTTACCTCTTGGACGGGGGTGAATCCCTGAGCTTCAAGAAACTGGATGACGGGATCGCCGTCAGTCTGCCTTCTGAGCGCAGGGGCGAGCATGCGTATGTCCTGAGAATTCAAGGAGTCGTCTAAGCATCGGCGCGCCGAAGGATATCGTCTTGTCCGGCCTCACGGCTGGAAAAGGAACGATTGTGCCGTTGCCTTGAAGGTTTCAAAGAGACCATCCATTTAACTGCTGTGATCGCAATCGACCTGGGATGGGAAATTTGACCTTCCTGCACTCAGTTCCTCAGCGGTGCTGCAAAATGGTCGAGATCGTAAACGAAGGCGGCTGGCACTGTTGCTTCATAATGTTGCTAGAGCCCACCTAAAAACCGGAGAATGCCATGGCCGTTCGAATGAAAGATATAGCCCAGGATCTCGGAGTTTCACTCGTTACTGTCTCGAAGGTTCTGAATAACCACCTGGACATCAGCGCGGCAACTCGCGAGCGGGTACTGAAGCGGATGAAAGAGTTGAATTATCAGCCCAGCCTGCACGCTCAGGGCCTTGCCTCCGGTCACTCGTTCATGGTGGGTCTGATCGTCCCTGACTTGGTACACGCCTTCTTTTCAGAGGTCGCCAAGAGTTTGGCGGGCGTCATTCGAAAAAGAGGATTTGGGCTCGTTATCTCTTCCTCGAATGATGACGTAAAGCTGGAAAAGGAAGAAATCGCATTAATGGTTCGACGAAGGGTCGACGTTCTGATTGTTGCATCGTGCCAGGAAGCCGCCAAGGGATTCGACGAGATCGCTCGAGAAGTTCCTTTGATCCTGCTCGACCGTAAGTTCAGTGGTTTTGACACAAGCTTCGTCGGTACGGACGACGTATTGGTTGGTGAAATGGCGACCGACCACTTGATCAAGATGGGGTACAGAAGGATTGCTCATATTGGGGGCAAGGGGACCAGTACATCCCTCGGACGTCTGCAGGGCTACAGGAATTCGCTTGCTCGCCACAGAATCGAGGTCCCGGACACCTATATCCGGCATCGCAAACGCTCGGATGAGTCAGGGGATACAACGGGCCGCCATGCGATGGAAAAGCTTTTGAAACTCCGTCCTCGACCGGATGCCGTGTTCTGTTTCAACGACCCGGCTGCAATTGGTGCGATGAATGCCATTCTTGCGGAGGGGCTCTCAATTCCAGGTGACATCGGAGTTATTGGGGCCGGTAACATTCGCTACGCAGAATCGTTCAGAGTGCCGTTGTCTTCGATCGATGTTTCCAGCATTTCTCTTGGTGAGAATGCAGGTTCACTTGCTTTGCAACTGGCAGATTCAAAGAAAGTAGCAAAACCGAAGTCAATCATTATCCAACCCAAACTGATTGTCCGCGAGTCGAGCAGGAAAACAATGAGTAAGGAACGCTGAACGCAGAGCGGCTTGATGCATCCTCTATCATGACTGCAACAGGTGAGTGCCTTCGCGCGTCGCGCAGCCTATCAGCGATTCGCCTACGATATTGTCAACCCCGAATACTACCGCTTCTCATGAACCGGTGCCGTGAAGGCCAGTATGGATGGAGAGCCCGAGAAGTGTTCCGTGATCCACTGATTTCACGGCGTCATCTTCACCCGGCCTTTGTGAACATCTTCGAGCGGACGCGCAGGCCGTTTGATTACCGGCGCTCGATGTCCTTCTGAGCGCGTGGGCCGAACCTCATGTAGACGCGGAGACCGCTCAGGGGAAGAAGCCGTAGGCTGAACTCTTCATCTGCGCCTAAGCAAGTCATCGTCCTAAGCGTTGGTTCTGAATAGACTCAGGATCTAAATTGGGAGACAGCACTTATCCTATTATAATCAATAGCTTACAGGATAAGGCAGGAACTGAGGTGGCTGGGGAAAATTCAACCTTATACGTCAAACCGGGTCACTGAATTCGAGCTTATGGCGTCTCCAAGTTTAGGCTTATGAGGGCGTGCACGATCCAAGTCGCTCATTTATCGTGTCCGGTGCTTCAACCTTATGCGTAAACCGACACTTGTCGTTGCTGAACCGACAAGTGGCCGCGACAGCTTGGGTCACAGTGAAGGAGCAGCTCTCTGCGATCCAAACCGAGACTTTCGGTTGTATCGTCGGGGGAGCAGGAAGTTGGGACGACACGTGAAGGTTTGGCGGTACGCTTGCTTCCTCACCGCAATCTATTCGTTGCGTCGTATGCGCAAGGGACCGAAGAACGCCCGCTACCGCATTTTAGGGAAAGGTGTAGTCCGACCCGCAACAGATCGCGTGGCCTTTCTATCAAGGAAAGGCCACACTTCACATATCCTTCACGACCACAGTGTTCCCTAAAATGCCTTAGCGCGGATCGACAAGGCCCAGGGCCATCATTCCCAATGCGGTCATGCTGGGCAGGAAAAAGTAGTCCCCGCCGCGCAATTCTACGAAATTCGGCAAATTGTTGCAGACGAACGGTGGATTCGTGGCATCGGCACTGCCTTGCACTACGAATTTCCCTCTGCCCCCATGATTGCCGGTCAGCATGTCTTTGTCGTTCCCCTGGTGCGCATCGTTGCCGTATTCGACCCACTGCTGTTGAACGAATTCGAACTGGCGGGAGAGGCTCGCATTCAGCGCCATGAAGACGATGCCACGCTCGTCCGTGTCTGAGCCGTGCTCACCCTCTGGCACAGGACGCCCATACGGAAGTCCTCGGCGTGTAATGCGCCGGCGATCGATCAGCCTCCCATTGAATCCGAAGGCGTCCCGGGGATGAACGCGTCGAACGTGAGCTCCGATGGGACATCGTGTTCCTTCGGGGTCTGCGCCGTAGGTAAAGTTCGTATTCCGGTTCGGATCCTGGACGATCGCTTGGTCCGGTTTGTCCGGAGAGAGCTCGAGGGGTGTTCCATCTGCCCATCGGCCGATGAACTTGGCTGCCAACTTCTCTTTTCCGCCTCCATACTTGCCCGCGTGTTCATCCAGATAGGCGCGGAAGGTCGCCACGTTCTGATGGAGCTTGCGATACACCATAAAGGTTCCATTGCTGGCAAGGATGTGTGGCACGGGTGCCACGGGCAACTCCCCTGCTTCGTCGGCATAGCCGAGCAGGAGCTCTCCTGTCGCGAGCGGCGTCCATGAACCGTCAGGCATCAGCTTGCCTTGCCCCGGTTGCGTACTTCGTTCCACACCCAGGTAGTCCGGATTCCCAAAGCCGTCGGTGTAACCAAAATGTTCACGTGTCGTCGGCTTGCCATCGTCCATGATTGCAGCCGCATCCTGCGACGCAAGCTCGACGGTTCCGCCTGTCTCCCGGATCATGGCCTGAATCTCAGAGTAGCGGGCGTCCAGCGCTGTCGGCGACTGACCGTGAATGCCCAGCCAGGCATGGACACCGTCGCTGTGCCAGAGCTTGTCCCAGCGTTCTGGAGAATTGATGCCGGTGTCGCCCAGAATGGCCGCGCGGCTCTTCATCCCTTGCACGAACTCAACCGGAAAACTCAGCAGCGTCGCCTCAGGAAGGTCGAGAGCAACAAGCCCCCGATGCGTGAAGGCAATGTTTACTGTGCTCTGCGGTTTTGCGTCACCCCAATTCTGGCCGGTGGTGATTACCGGAAGCAGACGGCCAATAAGCGCGCGTGCCCGTGCCGGATCTTCAAAGTGCAGGAAAACATATCGGGCGAAGGGCAGGTTATAGCCTCGCAGCGCAAACCCTTGAATATCGGTCTGGTTGAGCTTACTCATTTCTGCCGCCAGTCTTGAGCACCCTGGGTGAGAACGTCGAACCTGACTTTGGAGGGGGCTCGGATTTTAGCTTGGTTACAAACTCCGTAAATTTCGCCTGCAGAACCGCAGGCTCGATCCCCTGATGACGGGCAATGAAGTCTGCGACGGCACGCTGCGTTTGAAGCGCACGAAGCGTCTCCGGGACCGACTTGTCGTTGACAGCCGCAAAGAAGAAGGTGGTCTCGACTTGGCAGGCTTTCATGTAGTCGACAAATGCCTGTCGGCTGGCCGTTCCCGGGTACCCGACACAATGGCTCCAAATCGCGTCAAAGTGTTGCCCAGCAGCCTCGGCGAGCCCCATCAGGTAGCCGTCCAAGTCGCCATCGCAGTTGGATTCGAACACCAGGTACTTGGATTGGAGGTGCTCTTCAATCGACGGCGCGCCTACGAAGATGACATCGTCCATCACGACGAGCCGGGCCAAATGCGTGCCGGGAGCCAGCGCGAATGGGCTATCTTCGCCGGTGGGCAAAGTGGCGAGATACTCGCGAATCTGCAAGTCATGCGATGGGGTGGCCTTCTCATCGCCGATGATAGGCGAGAGAATCGTGAGTCCGTAGACACTACCGTTTTGATTCGGCATCGCAACCCTCTCTGGAAATCCCTGCTAGAAAACGATGGGGGCCTGCCCTGTCTCGCCAACGTGGGCCTGCACCTGGATGACAAAGTTGAGATACGCACTGCTGAACTCTTCAGGAGTGCACTTGCCGGTGCGCTGAACCAGGCTGTCAAGTGAAGCCTGAACGATATGAGCTGACTTCAGATCGTTCGCCGTCGCATGAGGATAAGCGGTGAAATAGTAGTCAGTGTCGAACTGGACGCGTGCGATGTACTCCTTGAACAGAGTGACAGGAACGGATCCGGGAAACTTTTCGCTCCATCGCCACACCAGATTCAATCCATTGCTCAGAACGGCCGAAAATGCGTCGATGTATTGATTCCAGGTGCCGTTGAAGTTACTGAAGAACAACAGATAGTCGTACTTCAAGTCTTCTCTTGCCTGTCCGTTTCCGAGATTAGGGAACTTATCGCGGCGAACAGACACCCAGCGAGCAAATTCGATGAACGAGAGGTTGATCAAGTCCTGTTGCAGCGGCTTCACATGCCCGAGCACAAAGAATATCGCCTTCAGCACCCAGGTCTTCCATGGCTTCATCGGCGTAATAGCATTCATCGCATAAACTTTGCCATTGATGTTGCTCATACGACTCCTTCCCACCATGCGGGGATCGACGGTTCTGGAGAAATTGAAGCGGCCAGGAAAGAATCCGCGAAGTGGGGAATGGCCATAACTCAGCGGTAGCCGCGCGCAGCAATTTTGCAGTCGAGTTCCATGACTTGTCAATATAGGAAGCAAAACGCCCAGTTAAGATGGCAACTCGTGATTCTTTGCGAATTCTTGGCGTGTTGTCACTGGGCAAAAGTAGCTTTGACATAACTCACCTCTACTTAGGTGTAGCCGGACATCGAGGCACAACATACTGGAAGGCGTGTGGAATCCATGGTCGCATGCGTGGGAGACTGATGCCACTAACCAGATTTGCTTGGGGCCTCGAATGTGTTCAAGGCTCGCCTCCCTGAAGAATGGCTCCCCCGAGTAGCGCCCGTGCTGCTTTCCACTATGGGCGCGTCTCTCCGTCCTGGCTCTGCCGGAACGCGTCCGGCTTGCGCAGAGCTGCCGTCAGCCCAGCCTGACCAGGGACAAAAAAATCATCTCCGCTCAGCCCGCATTCCTCAGCCACCCGCAAGCCATACTCTGACCTTCCCAGGTCGTGCGGTCCGGTATTGTTGGTGCCCAGCGTGAACGTGCAACCAGCGGCCTTGGCCATCCGCACAAAGCGCTTGCTCGGCAGACTGTACAGATCGTTCAACTCAATCGCCACGTTGTTCCGTACAGCAGCTTCAATCACCCGCGCCATGCGCTCCACGGTCCACAAACTCTCGTAATCGGCCGCCAGCACAGCAGGAAGAAATGTCGGGTTCACAAAGATGTCAATCGGCTCTTCTTCCAGAATCTGCACGCTCCGCGCCACCAGAGTTTCCATGAACTCCTGCGCATCCGCAATGGCGCCCACTTCTTCCGGAATCCACAGCCGCATCCGCCGTCCGTGGTCATCCGTCCACGTCAGAGCATCCGTAAAGATGTAGTCGAAGCGCGCCGCGGTCCCGCTTGAAAACATGCTCGTCCATTCCCGGCCTTCCGCCTGCATGCCCACAAAGATCGGGTATCCCTTCATCGCCTCACAGAACGCTTCCGCGCCCGCATCGTCCTGCACCGGAAATCCCTTGCCACAATTGACGGCAATGCCATACTGCATCCCATCTCGATGCGCCCGCTCCAGCACCTCCTCAATCGTCAGGCCGCCCTTCAGATGAACGTGGAGATCCAGCATGGGCACTTGCCTCTCGTTGTATCGCATCACTCCACCGTCACTGTCGCGTCGGTTGTCACCGCGATGGCGGAGTTGGCCGAATCCATCCCAGTTACGGTGAAGGTGTACCTTCCCGCAGTCGTTGCCGGTGTGCTCGTTCCACCGCCTCCCGTGGTTGATCCGCCGCCACCTCCGCCGCATCCGATCGCGCCAGCCAGCCCAACCATTCCCAGCAGCACCATCGTCCGTAGCCAGCGGCGTCGCCGTGCCGGAACTCCAAGCAACAGCAGCCCAGCCAGCACTGTTCCACCACCGCCCAGGCCAATCAGCTTCAGCCCGCTGGGTGAAAGCATCGCCGTGCTCGACGCTGCTGTTGTCCGCACCGTGAATACCGTCGTTCCGCTCCCTCCGTTGGTCACCGTCACACTCGCCGGGCTCAGGCTGCATGTAGGCAAACTCTGGGCGCCCGCAGGCGAACTGGTCAGCGTGCAACTCAGATTCATCGTGCCGGAGTAGTTGCTTCCCGCCGACACGGTCACAGTGCTGGTCGTGCTGCTGCCCGGCGTCACGCCTGCTGGTGTGGGCACGGCGATTACCACCTGGCTCACCGTGATACTCGCCGTTCCCCTCGCACCGGCATAGGTCCCGTCGCCGGAGTAAGTCGCAGTCACTGTGTCAGTGCCGCTGTCCAGCGCATTCGCCGGAATCGTGATGCTTGCCGCTCCGTTGCCCAGGGTCTGCTGTGCTCTGTAGGTTCCGCTCGTCAGCGTCACGCTTCCGGTGGGCGTCGCTTGTCCGCTTGCGCCCGCAACCGTTATGGACACGGCCTCTGTTTGTTCATTGGTGATTGTCGTGATTCCAGGCGTCACGGTCACCGTAGCGGCGCTCATCACTGGCGCTGTCACCGTCACCGATGACGAACCTGCTGCACTGTTGTAAGTCGCTGTGCTTGCGGAGTCGGGCGTATAGAAAATACTCAGCGCATCAACGCCGGCAGTCAGCGATCCAGCAGCAACCGCAATCGTTGCTGCTCCCCCTGAGAGCATGCTCGCCGCCGACGTGTATCCAGCGCCCATCAGCACAACAGACCCCGTCGGCGTTCCAGTCCCGCCGCTCACCGTTACGCTGACAGTCAGAGCCTGCGTCGTGCTGATGCTCACAGCCGATGGAGTCGCAGTGACTGTCGGCGTAGTTTTCGTTGCAGAGGTAACAGCCAGCATCGCCGCACCGCTCGCGCCGTTGTAGTTGGCGCCGCTGGAGCCATCAGGCGTGAACGCTGCAGTCAGCGTATCCGTGCCGGCAGCCAATCCTCCGGCCGCAATGCCGATCGTCGCGCTGCCACTGCTCAGCGTCTCGGCGGCAGACGTGTAGCCGCCTCCCGTCAGCGTCACCGACCCCGTCGGAATCGACCCTCCGCCCACAGCGCTCACCGCAACCGTTACGGTCATGGCCTGCGTGGTCGAAATCGATGCAGCAGTCGGCGTCAACGTCACCGCTGGCGTCGCTTTGCTCACGGTCAGGTTCACCGTGTCCGTCGCCGCAGTGTAGTCAGCCAAATCATCAGGCGTCATCGTTACAGACAAGGTCTGCACGCCCGCGGCCAGCAGCGCTCCCTCTGCGGGACTATACGCAAGCGTCCCCGCCACTGTAGACGATGCATCCAGTTGTGTCGCGGACAGTGCCGTGCCATACGGGATTCCCGCCGGAGCAGCCCACGTGATTGCCGGCGTTGCGGGCGGTGGCGGGAAGGTCACTTCGCGAATGCGAAAGTTCTCCCCGTCCGCGATGTAGACGTTGCCCGCTTCATCCACTGCCACGCCTTGCGGGTAGTCAAGTTCGGCAATCGTCGCCGAACCGCCGTCGCCGAAGTAGCCGAAATAGCCGTTGCCCGCAATGCGCGTAATAATCCCTGTACTCGCGTTCACCTCGCGCACTGTCGCCGCGTCGGTCGAGATGTAGAGGTTGCCCGACGCATCCACGGCGATGCCCTGCGGTGACAGTGCCGCGCTGATGGCCGGCCCACCGTCTCCGGTCGATCCGAACCTTGCACCGTTGCCGGCAACCGTCGTGATGGTGTCAGTACCGGCCGCGACCCTTCGAACCCTTCCGTTATAGACGTCGCAGATATAGAGGTTGCCAGCGGAGTCGATCGCCAACTGCGTCGGGTTGTTCAGCAGGGCGCTGGTGGCAAGACCGCCGTCGCCGTTATAGCCGGCGATCGGGCTTCCGGGCACACCGGCAACCGTGTTGATGATGCCCGTCGTTGCCGAAACCTCTCTCACGAGCTGGTGCCCGGTATCAGCGATGTACAGGTTCCCGCTCGTGTCAACAGCCACACCTGTCGGATTATCCAGATACGCCGCTGTAGCCTTGCCTCCATCCCCGATTGGCTGCCCAGTATATCCATAAGGCTCATAGATGCCGGCCACCGTTGATATCTTGCCCGTCGCCGCGGAAACCTCGCGCACCACACTGTTGCCGCTATCGGCAATGAACACATTGCCACTGCCATCGACAGCAAGGCCCAATGGTATGAAGAGTTCCGCCTGGCTTGCCGCTCCCCCGTCGCCCGCGTAGCCGCTGGTGCCATTGCCTGCAAAGGCCGAAATACTCTTGTTCGCGGCCGAGACCTTCCACACAACGCCGTTGTCGGCGTCGCTGAAGTAGAGATTGCCGACCTTGTCACGGACAATGCTTGATGGGAAGCCGATGTTCGCCGCAGTTGCTGGGCCGCCCGCTCCGGAGAGCCCATGAACGCCGTTGCCGGCAATGGTCGAGATGATTGCCGTTGGCGGCGCTGTAATCGTGTAGGTGCCGCTTGCCGCGCCACTGACCAGGTATCCGGGCGCGACAGCTACCGCCTTGATCGTGTCCGTCCCTGTAACCGTGACCGGGCCGATATACTGCGGCGACAAAGTGTTCGCCGCGGCGCCATTGAGCGTGACGTAAATGGCAGCTCCTGGCGTGGCGTCCGTCACGCTGACCGTGGGCGGGGTTGCGTAGGTCCCGGGCGACACGCTGAACGTCGGCGTCGCCGCTGTTGCCGTTGGCGGAGCGCCAGGGGCGGTTATCTCGCGAATGCGCGACGAGCCCGAATCGCCTACGTACACGTTGCCCGCTCCGTCAACAGTGATGGAGATCGGGTAGCAGAGACCGGCGCTTGTCGCTGGTCCTCCGTCGCCGCTCAACCAATTACACAGGCTTCCATTGCCAGCAATCGTCGAAATCGCGCCGCTGCTCGACGTCACTTTGCGAACCACATGGTTGCTAAAGTCGGCGATATACAGGTTGCCTGCGTTGTCCACCGCAACCGACTGAGGAAACGAGAGCTGCGCGAGCGTGGCCTGGCCGCCATCTCCCGTGTATCCGCTGGTGCCATTTCCGGCGACGGTGGTGATCACACCGGTCGTGGCGGTCACCTTGCGTATGTTATCGCTATAGCTGCATGCGATGAAGAGGTTGCCGCTCCCGTCCACCGCAACTCCCAGCGGATACTCCAGTCCCGCGCTTGTCGCAGGCCCATTGTCGCCGCTGTTCTGGAAGTTGCCGTTTCCAGCGACCGTGGTGATGTTTCCGGTTCCCCCCGCAATCATCCTCACGCGGTCATTGCCTGTGTCGGCAAGGTACAGGTTGCCCGCGGTATCGATCGCAAGCCCGGCTGGACGGGCCAATTCCGCGCTGGTTGCCGGGCCGTTGTCGCCGCTGTACCCGCTTGTTCCAGTACCCGCGATCGTGGTAATTGTTCCGGTGGTTGCGGAGACCATGCGGATAACGCTGTAATCGAAGTCCGAAATGTAGAGATTGCCGGACTTGTCTACCGCGACACCGTAGGGACCGCTGAACTGCGCGCTGGTTGCCGCGCCGCCATCGCCCGTGTACCCTGCTGTTCCGTTCCCTGCAACCGTGCTGATTACCTTCGTGCCGGCGGCGACCTTCCGCACAACATGATTGCCCGAGTCCGCAATGTAAAGGTTCCCGGCACTATCCAGCGCTGTCTGGCCAGGGTTCGTCAGTTCCGCAACCGTCGCTGGCCCGCCATCCCCGCTGAAGCCGAGATTTCCCGTCCCCGCAACCGTATAGATCAACGGCGCCGACGACGAATCAATCAGGTACTGTGCGGCTGTTGGAGCGCTCATGGAATAGCCCGATGCCACCGCCGTTGCCACCAGCGTCTCCGACGACGACACCGCTATCGGCCCCGTGTACACCGCCGAACTCATGCTCGGTGTTGTACCGTTCGTCGTGTAGTAGATCGTCGCCCCCGCCAACGCGTCGGTGATCGTGACTGTCTGAGCCCCCGCGTAATTGCCCGCGGCGAGTGAGAACTTCGGCGCAGCAGCAGCCGGAAGGTTCATCGTGTACGTGGAAACTGTATCGGGTACCTCCATGTAACCGGTCTCCGAGGCGTAGGCCGAGATCGTATCTGTACCGCCGATGTTCAGCGCAATGGGACCGGTGTACGGCACATACCCATTCGTGTTCAAACTTCCATAGGCGTGGTAATAGATCGTCGCGCCTGGAATCGATTCACTCAACGTGACCGACTGCACCGTCGTATAGGTCCCCTGCGCGGGCGAGAACACCACCGGCGCCATCGCTGCCGTCAGCGCCGTCGTTGCCGATGCGCTCGCCGGGTAACTGCTGTTTCCCGCGTAACTCGCCTCCACATTGTGCGTCCCCGCTCCCACCGGCGCAATGCCAGACACGCTCGCGCTCGCCGTCTCCGTCGGCTCGGTCAACAGAATCGAAGCGGTGGTTGTGCCTGCCGTCAACAGCGACAGATCCGGCACGCCGTCTCCATTGAAATCGGCCGACACAAGCAGAAATGGGCTGGCCGTGTCCACGCTTATCAGTGGCGTTGTCGCCATCTCGGTAAACGTCCCGTCCCCAGCACCCAGAAACAGGTCAATCTTCAGGTTGTAGTTATCGATTCCCGCCAGGTCCGCCTTGCCGTCGTGGTTGAAGTCTCCCATCACAAGGCTCAGCCCGCCGCCCACAACCGGGCTCCCCGGTGCCTGCGTAAAGGTCCCGTCCCCGTTGCCCAGGTACACTTCTGGTGCGCCCCCATAGCCAAAGACCAGGTCCTTCTTCCCGTCGCCGTTGAAGTCCCCAACCAGAATCGTCTTCGGAAAGCTGTCCACTGGCACCTGTGTGGGCAGGATCGTAAAGGTGCCATCCCCTTTGCCCAGGAAAACAGTAGCCATACCAGTGCCGAAATACGTCGCCGCTACCAGGTCAGGAATTCCGTCTCCGTTAAAATCTCCCGTCGCCACAACTCCAAAGCCCTGTATCGGCTCAAGGTTCGCTCCTGCCGCCGTAAAGCTGCCATCGCCGTTCCCCAGCAGAATGGTGATTCCACCGGGAGAGACATATTCGCCCACGACGGCCAGATCCATCTTCCCGTCGCCGTTGAAATCGGCTGCAACCAATGATCCAATAATGAAGTCCCCACCAACCGCGCCCTGGTTATACGCCACTCCAGTTGCACCAGCAACAAATGTTCCATCTCCGTTGCCCAGCAGCGTTGTAATCAGGCTGGTGGAATCAAAATTCCAGCTCAACACCGCCAGGTCCGTCTTGCCGTCTCCGTTGAAGTCCCCAGTAATCATCACAGGGTACTGCTGCACTCCCGTCGCCGCGATCGTTGCGCCCGTTGTAAACGTGCCATCCCCCTTGCCCAGCAGCATGGTCACCGAATACGAGCCGCCCCCGTAAGGCTGGCTGCTCCACAGTACGGCCACATCGGGGATTCCGTCCCCGTTAAAGTCTCCCGTCACCTCTGTCGCCGGGAGGTTGGCAAATGCCGGCGTCTGCGAAATCAGGAAGCCAATCCCTGATGTACTCGCTCCCAGCGTCGCGCTTCCCAGCGACTTGTTGGCAAAGCTCGTATCCAGGAACGACACGCTGCCCGTCAACGGCGCACTCCCTCCCATGCCCAGGACCGTGCCCGTCAGTTGGTAGCTTCCCGGACTGCCAATCACAGAAATAGCCGTCGTGTCCGTGTAAACCGGACTCTTGGCTGGCCCCACTGTCAGCGTGGACGCGGCCGACGAACTCCCTGCGCCAAAGCCGCTCTCCACATACTCCGCCTTGTAGCTGTGTGTCCCCGCTCCTGGCACCAGCTTCAGCACCGCAATCCCATTGCTGCTCACCGCCACGCTTCCCAGCAGGTGCACATCCGCGCAATCGGTGGCCGAAGCATCGCAGAAGTTCACATCGCCAGCCGTCACAGCACTCCCGCCTGCGCTCACCGTCGCCGTCAGCGCAACCACCGTTCCAGGCGCTACCGATGTCACCGCGACCCCTCCCGAGGTCACCTTCAGGCTCGTCGCCGTTGCCACCGGTACGCCCCACAAAGGCGTCGTAGTCGAGATGCTGGAACTGTAGTTCCCATTCCCCGCATATCCGGCATATGCCAGGTGCTGGCCTGCGCTCGTCAGCGATACGCTCGCCTCAGCGGTCGCGGTCTCCGTCGGCTCCGTCAGCAGCACGGAAAGCGTGCTCACGTAATAAGCCCCCACCACCACATCCGGATACCCATCCCCGTTGACATCCCCGACTCCGGCTGCCATGGAGTACGGAGAAGCCTCCGAAATGACGGGATAGCTTTGGGACAGCGTCCCGCTTCCATTGTTCAGCACAACCGTTGCGTTGCCGTTCGCATCGGTCAGCACAACATCGGGCGCGCCGTCCTGGTTGAAGTCCGCCACCGTGACCGACGTAACCTGTGTCGCCAAAGTCTGGCTCGATGACGGCGCGTTGAACGTGCCATCGCCGTTGCCGGTAAGAATGGTCACAGACTCAGGTGTCTGGGGCAGACCACCGGCCGTCACGGCCAGGTCCAGCTTGCCATCGCCATTGAAGTCCGCCACTGCCATCGGCGACGTGGACATACCGGCATTCACCATCCCGGACGAGCGAAATGTGCCGTCTCCGTTGCCCAGCAGAACCTCAATCAAATCCCCTGATTCCGACACCGCAAGGTCCGTCCTGCCATCCCCGTTGAAATCGCCAGCCACCATCGCGACAGGAGAATTCGTCGTTGGGGGATCCGTCGCCTCCAGCGTGAACGTTCCGTCTCCGTTGCCCAGCAAAATGTCCACCGTGCCCTGATCCACGTCGATCACGGCTAGGTCGGCGATCCCGTCGCCGTTGAAGTCCCCTGTCAAAACCTGCGTCAAACTTACGATCGTCCCCGGCACGGTCGCCTCAATCGGCGCGGCAAAACTCCCATCCCCGTTGCCCAGCAGAATCGATACTCCGTTCGCGGCGTAGGTGGCAACAGCAATGTCCAGAATGCCGTCCCCGTTGAAGTCGCCCAGAACCATCGGCCCGGCCGTTGGCCCCTGAAGCGGCGGCACCGGCGCTTCTGTATACGTTCCATCCCCGTTGCCCAGGTAAATCACCAGCGGGTTGTCATTCAACGCCAAATCCGCAATGCCGTCTCCGTTGAAGTCGCCCACCAAAATCGCGTCTGTTTCCGTGGTCGCTGTCAGAGACTTCGGATTCGGCCAGCCAATCCCTGCCACGCTCGCTCCAAGCTCCGCCGTCCCCAGCACTCCGTTGCCCTTCGACGAATCCTTAAACGTCACCGCCCCGGTCGGTGCCACGGTTCCCCCGGCCTCCGTCACCACCGCGGAAAGTGTGTACTTCCCCCAGCTTCCAGTCTGCGTAATCGCCGTCGCGCTCGCCACCGGGTACACCGTCCCCGTCACCGTCAAAGCCGATGCCCCCGACGCACTCCCCAACGCCGCATTCGTTCCCACAAAAACAGCCTTGTAACTGTGGCTCCCAATCCCCGGACGAAAGCGCATCGCCGCCGTCCCCGCGCTCGTCAACTGCGCCGTCCCCAGTACATGCACATCCGTGCAGTACTTGGCCGTCGCATCGCAGAAGTTCACCTGCCCTGGCGCAACCGCAGCAGTTCCCGCCTTCACCGTCGCCGTCAGCGTCACCACGCTGCCCGCGGCAATCTGTGTAACCGCTCCGCTCCCAGAGCTCACCACCAGCGTCGTGCTCGTTGCCGCCTTGGCCTGCGCCAAAGCAGCGCTCCCGCCACTCACTACCAGGAAAGCAACGGCACATGACCCTGCAAACCGCACGAGTAGCCGTTGAAATCCGGAAATGTTATTGGTGAAAAGGCAGGCAGATATCGATCGAACGCGAGGAAATGCAGAATACATGAAGGCCTTCTTCTGGAAGAGAAAGATGCGGACCATCCGGGCAATTACCTTCCTTGCTCATATAGTTCCAGCGCGCACCAAGTTCATTCCTTACACAAACTTATAACCGCGCAAAACCGATGGCAGGAAGGCACGGCCAAAGAATATCACGCCACTGTCTCCCTCGATTGGCCGGAAATAGTAAGTCAGTTACACCGCGCCTCTCTTCATCGTCCACCCGCTTCTGCCGCCATCAGCCTGCCCCATCCCCGCACAACCATCCCACCTCTCCGCACCCGCCTTGCATCTGCTTCGCCGCACTGCGTATCTTTGAGAGGCAGCTTCGGCATTTTGCGGAAAGAGTTTCATGGATCATCTCAAGCGCCTTTTTGAGCAGCATTTTCACCTGCCCGCGCAGCAGGTCAAGCCTCTTCAGGGCGAGCTCGGCGGCTCCGGCCGCATCATCGTCCGCCTCACTGCCGGCCCCATCTCCGCCATCGGCATCCAGTACCCCGTCCGCGAAGAAAACATCGCTTTCCTCGAGTTCTCCCGCCACTTCCGACGTCACGGCCTGCCCGTCCCCGAAATCTACGCCGAGGACCTCGAAAATGGCGCCTATCTCGAAGAAGACCTCGGCGACACCACGCTCTACCAGTTCCTCGGTGACCATCGCGACGGAGCAACCATCGCCCCGGAAGCCATCGACGCCTACCGCAAGGTCGTCTCCGAGTTGCCTCGCTTCCAGGTCCTCGCCGGCCGCGACCTCAACTACAAGGTCTGCTACCCACGCGCCAGCTTTGACCGCCAGTCCATCAACTGGGACCTCAACTACTTCAAGTACTACTTCCTCCGTCTCGCCGGCATCCCATTCAACGAGCAGGCCCTCGAACAGGACTTCTCCCGCCTCACCAAGTTCCTCCTCAGCGCCCCGTCCAACTACTTTCTCTATCGTGACTTCCAATCCCGCAACGTCATGTGGCGCGACGGCCAGCCTTATTTTCTCGATTACCAGGGCGGGCGCAAAGGCGCGCTCCAATACGACATCGCCTCCCTGCTCTACGACGCAAAGGCCGACCTACCAACCGACTTGCGCCAGCAGTTGCTCAACCACTATCTAGACAGCCTCGCCGCCTACTTACCCGTGGACCGCGAAGCCTTCCTCGAGCACTATTACGCCTTCGTCTACGTGCGCATCCTCCAGGCTCTCGGCGCATACGGCTTTCGCGGATTCTACGAGCGCAAACCCCACTTCCTGCAATCGGTCCCCTACGCCCTCAAAAACCTTCGCTGGCTCGCTCACAACGTCAAGCTTCCCATCCCCCTCCCCGCGCTCATGGACGCTCTCAACGCCATGCTCGCCTCGGAGAAACTCCAGGGACTCGCCTCCTCGGCCGACCTGTTGACCGTGCGCGTCTCCAGCTTCTCCTTTCATCGCGAGCTCCCCTCCGACCCCTCCGGCAACGGTGGCGGATTCATCTTTGACGCCCGCAGCCTGCCCAATCCCGGACGCGAAGACCAGTACAAGCCCCTCACCGGCAAGGATGCGCCCGTCATCGACTACCTCAACCAGCAGGCCAGCGTCCACCAGTACCTCGCCGGCGTGCTCCCCATGGTCGACTCCACCGTCAGCGCCTATCAGCGCCGCGGCTTCAAGCACCTCATGGTCTCCTTTGGCTGCACCGGCGGCCAGCACCGCTCCGTCTTCCTCGCCGAATCGCTCGCACGCCACCTCCGCCAGACCCCCGGCGTTCAGGTCATCCTCCGCCACATTGAGCTGGAGAAGATGGGCCAATGACCGCCCCTAAAGCCAGCCCAAAAGCCATGATTCTCGCCGCCGGCCTAGGCTCCCGTCTCCGTCCCCTCACCAACGACCGCCCCAAGGCCCTCGTCTCCGTCGCTGGCCGCACCATGCTCGACCTCACTCTTGCCCGCCTCCGCTCCGTCGGCGTCCAACAGGTCATCGTCAACACCCACCACTACGCCGACCTCATCGCAGACTACCTGCGCGCCCACCACAACTTCGGCATGGAAATCGAAATCTCTTACGAAGAAGAGCTCCTCGACACCGGCGGCGGACTCAAGCAGGCAGCGCATTTCTTCACCGGCTCAGACCAGCCATTCCTCGTGCACAATGTCGACATCGTCAGCACCATCGACCTCGCGGCCATGCTCCGCTTCCACGCCGAACACCAGGCCATGGCCACGCTCGCCGTCCAGCGCCGCACTACCTCGCGTTATCTGCTTTTCGATAACGGCCAACTCTGCGGCCGCCGCGCCGGACTCGATGGTGCCCCGGAACTCGTCCGCGCGGTCGCCGACCCGGAAGCCCTGGCCTTCGCCGGCATCCACGTTCTGTCGCCTGCCATTTTCCGCCACATGCCGGAACACGGCGCGTTCTCCATCATCCCCGCGTATCTGCGCCTCGCCGCCGAGGGCCACAGCATCCAGGCCTTCCCCGCGGACTCGGCCTACTGGCGAGACCTCGGCAAGCCGGAAAGCATCCAGCAGGCTACCCGCGACCTCGCCAGCGGAAAATTCATCGCCGAATGACGCGCCCTTCAGTTCAGATCAATCATGATCTTCGAGTAGCTCGCCGGATTCGCACTCCACGCCGCAAAAAACGCCGGCGCATCCGCAAACGCCACCGTGTGGCTGATCGCCTCTTCCACCGGAAATCGCCCTTCCACAATCATGCTCAGGACCTCGCGGAAATCCTCCGGCAGCGCATTCCGCGACCCCAGAATATCCAGCTCCTTCTGCACAAACAGCCGCGTCTCGTACGCCACCGGCTCCTTGGCATAACCGATGTAGACCACGCGCCCGGTAAAGGCCACTTCCTCCACCGCTGCCCGAAACGTCTGCGGCAGCCCGATCGCTTCCACCACCACATCCGGCCCGCGCCCGTCCGTCAGCTCCAGCAGCCGCTCATGCAGCGGCTCCCGCATCGTGTTGATGGCATCGGTCGCCCCAGCCTTCCGCGCAATCTCCAGCTTCGCGTCGTCCACGTCAATGGCAATTGTCCGCGCCCCGCGAAACCCCGCCGCCGCCACAGCCCCCAGCCCCACTCCGCCGCAGCCGAAAATGGCCACTACATCCTCGCGAGTCACGCGTCCCCGAGCCACCGCATGGAAACCCACCGTAAGCGGCTCCACAAGGCACAGCTCGCGCAGGCTCAGCTTCGCGGCATACAGCTTTTCCGGAGCAATTGACAGGTACTCCGTCAGCGCCCCATCCCGCTGCACGCCCAGCGTCTCGTTCGACTGGCACGCATTCGGTCGTCCCCGCAGGCAACTCGCGCATCGCCCGCAGCTGGTGTAGGGCGACAGCGTCACGTCCTTCCCCACCGGCCACTCCGCAGCCACCGCCGGATCCGTCTCCACAATCGTCCCCGCCACCTCGTGCCCCGGAATCCGCGGAAAACTCACCATCGGATTCTTTCCGCGAAAGCTGTTCAAATCGCTCCCGCACAGCCCCACCAGCCGCACTCGCAGCAGCACTTCGCTAGGCCGCCGCACCGCATCCGGCACCGTGCCAATCCCAATCTCTCCCGGACCGTTCAAAATCAGAGCTTTCATCGATATCTCCAGCCTTAACCGCGCCCTGCCCGATAACTGCGCACAATTTCCAGATACTTCCGTGCATTCTCCGTTACTATCTCCGGCTTGCCCGCACGTACCGCCTTGTTATCCACCAGGTCCCCGCCTACGCCCAGCGCCATAGCGCCCGCTTCCAGAAACTCCGCCCCCGTCGCCAGCGAAACCCCGCCCGTCGGGATAAGTTCTATCTGCGGCAACGGCGCCTTGATCGCCTTCAGATACTTCGCCCCGCCCACCGCGCTGCACGGGAACACCTTCACCGCATCCGCTCCAGCCTGCCACGCGGTTACAATTTCCGTCGGCGTCAGCGCTCCCGGAAATACCGCCACGCCATATCTGCGGCATATCTCGATCGTTGCCACGTTCAGAGCTGGACTTACAATAAACTCCGCCCCCGCCAACATGCACGCGCGCGCCGTTTCCGGGTCCAGCACCGTACCTGCGCCTACCAGAATCCTGTCGCCCGCATCTTTGGCCACGCGCCGAATCAGCTCAATCGCTCCCGGCACCGTCATCGTAATCTCCAGCACCGTCACGCCGCCCGCCGCCAGCGCATGTGCCAGCACCAGCCCCTCGTCCTCTGACTCCGCGCGCAACACCGGAAGCAGCCCAACCTCGCGTATCTTTGCCAGTACCTGCGACTTATCCAAGTTATCTCTCCACCTATCTCAAAAACTTATCGCTGAACCCGTGCCGTGCCGCCCTGCATTACCCGTTCCACTTCGCTCAGCGTCGCTATCGTCGTATCTCCGGGCGTCGTCATCGCCAGCGCCCCATGCGCGCATCCGCAGTCCACCGCCCAATGCGGCCCCCTGCCGGCCAGCAAGCCATAAATCAATCCCGATGCAAAGCTGTCCCCACCGCCTACCCGGTCCAGAATCTCCAGCCCCGGCATCGGCCGCGCCTCGTAGAATTCGCCCTCCGCGTAGCAAACCGCGCCCCAGTCGTTCACCGTCGCCGTCCGCGCATTGCGCAGCGTCGTCGCCACCACCTTGAAGTTAGGATACTTCGCCACCGCCTGCTCAATCATCCGCCGGAAGTTCGCCGTATCCAGCTCCGCCAGGTGCTCGTCCACTCCGGCAACCTCAAACCCCAGCGCCGCGGTAAAGTCCTCTTCATTGCCCAGCATCACGTCCACAAACGGAGCCAGTTCGCTGTTCACTTCCAGCGCCCGCTTCTTGCCGCCGATCGCCTTCCACAGCGAATCCCGATAGTTCAGGTCGTACGACACAATCACGCCATTGCGGTGCGCAGCCTCCATCGCTTCCTTGGCCACCAGCGGAGTCGTCTCCGAAAGCGCCGCGAAGATCCCGCCCGTATGGAACCATCGCGCCCCTTCCCGCGCAAATATCCCGTCCCAGTCAATCTCCCCTGGCTTCAGTTGCCCGACCGCCGTATGCCCGCGGTCGCTGCAACCCAAGGCAGCACGAATCCCAAATCCCCGCTCGGTAAAGTTCAGCCCGTTGCGTACCGCACGCCCCACGCCGTCGTACTTCACCCAGCGCAGATGCCGCTGGTCCACGCCGCCCTGAAAGATCATGTCCTCCACTAGCCGCCCCACCGGATTGTCCGCCAGCGCCGTCACAATCGCAGTCCGCAGCCCAAAACACCGCCGCAGCCCGCGCGCCACGTTGTACTCGCCGCCGCCCTCCCACGCCGTAAACTGCCGCGTCGTGGCGATGCGTCCCTCGCCCGGGTCCAGCCGCAGCATCACTTCGCCCAGCGAGACCAGGTCCCACTGGCACGCTTCCTTCGCTTTCAGTCCAAGACTCATGACTCTCCTGAGTGTTTGCCCTTACTGATTCACGCCACTGGCCATAAACCCGCCATCGACCGTAATAATCTCGCCCGCCACAAAGCTCGCCGCATCGCTCGCCAGGTAAATCGCCGCGCCCACCAGCTCTTCCGTCTTGCCGAACCGCCCCATCGGCGTCCGCGTCAAAAACTCCCGCCCGCGCTCCGAATTGTCCAGCAAATTCGCATTCAGATCCGTCCGGAAAACCCCCGGCGCAATCGCGTTCACATTCACACCAAACTTTGACCACTCCACCGCCAGCGACTTCGTCAGCGAACCCACCGCAGCCTTGCTCGCCGCATACGCCGCCACTTCATAGAGCGCCACAAACGTCGAAAGGGAAGCGATGTTGATGATCCGCCCATACTTCCGCGCCAACATCGCCTCGCCAAACACCTGGCACCCGCGCAGCGTCCCCGTCAGGTTCGTCTCCAGAATATTCGCCCAATCCGCCTCGGCAAAGGTCAGCGTGGGCGCGCGCTTGGTCGTCCCCGCGCAGTTCACTAGGATGTCCACCTTGCCAAACTCCGCCAGCACCCCGTCCCGCAGCGCCACAATCGACGCCCGGTCCTTCACATCGCTGGTCAGCTCCAGGGTTCGCCGACCCCGCTCGCGAATCTCCTCGCAGGTCTTGGCCACCTCAGCCGCGCGCCGCGACGAAGCCACCACATCGGCCCCCGCATCCGCAAATCCCAGGCTGATCGCGTGCCCGATGCCCGTCGTCCCGCCAATCACCACTGCGGTCTTCCCGCTCAAATCAAAAATCGACTTCGTCATCCAAATCTCTCTTCTCCGGCAGCGGGAACATGCGTCTTAACCCCTATTCAACCGGAACAATAAAATCTCAGGGCTCCTGAAACCGCGCCCTTCCATCCGCCAACATTGTAAATGCAAACCCGCCGTCTCCTCCCCAATTTGCCTCTCGCACGCCTATCCCCCACTCAGCATTCCGTAATCCCGCCCAAAGACGATACCCTGAGTAGGAATGCTATCCCTGCAAAATGCCGGCAAGCGGTTTGGCCCCCGCCTGCTCTTCCAGGACGCCAACTGGCTCATCACAGCCACCGAAAAAACCGCCCTCGTCGGCGCCAACGGCACCGGCAAGTCCACCATCATGAAGGTCCTCGCCGGCCTCGAAACCCTCGACTACGGCCAGCTTCAGATCACCCGCGGCATCTCCATCGGATACCTCCCGCAGGAGGGGCTCAAGCTCTCCGGCCGCTCCGTCTTCGACGAGTGCCTCAGCGTCTTCGACGAACTCCGCGCCATGGAGACCGAGGTCGAATCCCTCGCCGGCCTGCTCAGCTCCCTCGACCACCAGAGCCCCGAGTACGCCGCCGCCGCCGAGCGTTACTCCATGCTCCAGGCCCGCTTCCACGCCCTCGACGGCTACGCACTCGACTCCCAGGTCGGCTCTGTCCTCACCGGCCTCGGCTTCAGCAAACAGGACTGGGCCCGCCGCACCGAAGAGTTCTCCGGCGGTTGGCAAATGCGTATCGCCCTCGCCAAGCTGCTCCTGGCCCGCCCCAACCTCCTGCTGCTCGACGAGCCCACCAACCACCTCGATCTCGAAACCCGCAATTGGCTCGAAGGCTACCTCCGTACCTACCCCTTCGGCTACATTCTCATCTCCCACGACCGCTACTTCCTCGATGTCACCGTCGACCGCACCGTCGAGGTCTGGAACAAGCGCCTCCAAATCTACTCCGGCAATTACACTCGCTACCTCAAGCAGAAGGATGACCGCCGCGCCCAACTCGTCGCCGCCTACAAAAACCAGCGCGAACAAATCGACCACCTCGAAGCCTTCATCAACCGCTTCCGCGCCCAGGCCACCAAGGCCAAGCAGGTCCAGTCGCGCATCAAGGAACTCGAAAAAATCGAACGCATCGAAATCCCCGAGGAAGAGCCCGTCATCCACTTCAGCTTTCCTCAGCCGCCACCTTCAGGACGCACCGTCGCCACCGCCCAAAACCTCTCCAAAAGCTACGGCGAAAAGCAGGTCCTCACCGGCGTCAACTTCACCATCGAGCGCGGCGACCGCGTGGCCCTCGTCGGCCAGAACGGTGCCGGCAAATCAACCCTCATCCGCCTGCTCACCGGCGTCGAAACACCCACCTCGGGCTCCGTTGCCCTCGGTCACAACGTCCTCGCCGAGTACTTCGCCCAGGACCAGTACAAGGTCCTCGACCCCACCGCACGCATGTTGGACGACATCAGCCGCGCCGCCTTCCGCATCCCCGAACTCGAACTCCGCTCCCTCCTCGGCTGCTTCCTCTTCTCCGGCGACGACGTTTTCAAGCCCCTCGGCGTGCTCTCCGGCGGAGAACGCAACCGCTTCGCCCTCGCCCGCATCCTCGTCTCCCCGTCCAATTTCCTCCTCCTCGACGAGCCCACCAACCATCTCGACATGCGCGCCAAAGATGTCCTCCTCGAAGCCATCGAAAGCTTCAGCGGTACCGTCATCTTCGTCTCCCACGACCGTTACTTCCTCGACCGCCTCGCCACCAAGGTCTTTGAAATCAAAGACGGCACCCTCCTCACCTACCCCGGCAACTACTCCGAGTACGTCCGCGACCAGGAGGAGGCCGCCGCAGCAGCCTCCAAACTCCCCACCACCGCCCCAGCCCCTCAGACGGCAGCAGCCGCCCCCGCCCCAGCAGAATCTCCCAAAGACACAACCCCCGACCCCGCCAAAGTCCGCCGCCTCAACCCCATCAAGCTCAAGCAGATGCAAGACCGATGCGCCTTCCTCGAAGAAGAAGTCCCCCGCATCGAATCCTCCATCGCCCACACCGAGTCCCAGCTCGGCAACTACGTCTCCGCCGACGAAACCCAGCGCCAAACCACCCTCCTCGACCAGCTCCGCGCCCAACTCCACACCTCCACCACCGAGTGGGAAGAGCTCATGATCGCCCTCGAAGAGCAGGAAGAACTCAGCTAGCACTGTCCCCCATCCCGTGAGCGTTTCCCCCGGGACTAGTCAAAACGGGGCCAAATGTTGCCTAATATCGTCATCAAGATACGAGGCATCCATGGACCGTCGAACCTTTCTTGGCTACGCCGCCGCCACCACCGTCGCGGCACTCCACTCCGCCAACGCTCTTGCCGCCGCCACCCCGGCTCCCCTCAAACCCTTCGCCCTCGGCCTGCTCATCGTCCCCTTCGGCGACCCTGAGGGCCGCTTCAAGGTCCTCAAAGAGCTCGGCCTCAACAACTGCTTCCTCTCCATGGACGGCTACCTCGGCGGCTTCACTCCCCAGGTCGTCTCCCAGTTCCGCGACCTCATCGACAAGTACCAGGTCACCGTAACCACCGTCGAAGTTGTCCGACCCGAGCCCCTCGTCTGGAATTTCGCCCAGGGCCCATCCACCATCGGACTCGTGCCCCCGACCACCCGCGCCGCCCGCATCGACGCACTCCGCCAGGCCTCTGACTTCGCCCATCAACTCGGCATCCCCCAGGTCCAGAGCCACTGCGGCTTCATGCCGGAAGATCCCGCCAACCCCCTCTGGCAGCAGACCGTCGAGGCCATCCACGCCGTCGCCTCCCATTGCCAGGCCAACGGCCAGTACTTCCTCATGGAAACCGGCCAGGAAACCCCCACCACCATGTCCCGCATGATCAAAGACGTGGCCATGCCCAACCTCGCCGTCGGCCTCGACACCGCCAACCTCATCCTCTATGGCAAGGCCAATCCCGTCGATGCCGTCGATATCCTCGGACCCCACGTCCGCAGCATCCACGCCAAAGACGGCAAGTGGCCCACCAATCCCATGGAACTCGGCGAAGAAGTCGTCATCGGCCAGGGCCTCGTCAACTTCCGCGAGGTCTTCACCAAACTCCATCGCATCGGCTACACCGGCGCCGTCACCATTGAGCGCGAAACCAGCGGCCCGTCCCAAATCGAAGATGTCCGCAAGGAAAAGGTCTATCTCGAAGCCATCCTGCGCGATGTCCTCGCCTCGTAGTATCGTGACCGTCTGATTAGGTATCGCCCGTTTGATGATTGCGTGCCCCCGGGTCCCTTGCTTTTGGGCACCGGGGAGAGTTCAAATCCATATGCTCTCGCCTCCTAGTCCCAATCCTGTAACTCCGCACCACCCTGAACCGTGATCCCAGGAGCCAGCCCATGAATCGTCGCACCTTCCTGCAATCCACCGCCGCCGCCGCCACCGGAGTTCTCATCCTCAAGCCGGCCACCGTCTTCGGCTATCGGGCCAACTCCGCCGTCCGCCTCGGGCTGCTCGGCTGCGGCAATCGCGGCTCCTCGGTCGCCACCTCCTTCGTCCACTCCACCAACACCCACGTCGTCGCCCTCGGCGACCTCTTTCAGGACCGCCTCACTCGCGGCCAGGACCGCTTCAACAAGCTCAACCAGTCCCTCGGCCAGACCGCCATCGACCCCAAACAGCTCTTCCTCGGCCGCCACGCCATTGAAAACCTCGCCGCCTCGCCCGAAGTCGACATGCTCCAGCTCTCCACACCGCCCTGGTTCCACGTCGAGCACCTCCAGGTCGCCGTAGCCAGCGGCAAGCACATCTACGTTGAAAAGCCCGTCGGCATCGACGTCGCACAGGCCCGACACGCCCTCGAAATCGCCAAAAAGGTTGCCCCAGCGCAGTCCGTCGCCGTCGGCTTCCAGTGCCGCAACGCCCCCGGCATCGTCGCCGCGGCTGACCACATCCGCTCCGGCGCGCTCGGCAAAATGGTCTCCGTCTCCGCCTACTACAACGCTCCCGCCTCCGTCGAAGTCGTCGTCCCCGGCGCATCCGCCGACGAGCACCGCCTCCGCAACTGGCTCTGGGACCGCGCTCTCTCCGGCGATATTCTCGTCGAGCAGAACATCCACATCATCGACCTCTGCAACTGGATTCTCGGCGCGCGCCCCCTCAAGGCCACCGCCACCGGCGGCCGCAACGCCCTCACCCACGAAGGCAACTGCTGGGATAACTACCAGGTCGACTTCGAGTACCCTGGCGGCGTCCACCTCTCCTTCGCCTCCACCCAATTCGGCGACTACGGCTTTGAAGCCGGCCTCAAGTTCTTCGGCTCCACTGGCGCGGCCACCGTCGGATACGCCGGCCCCATCCAAATCTCCGGCGTCAACCCCTGGAGCTGGCAAGACTCCCTCAAAACCTCCCCGGAAGCCGCCAAATTCGCCGCCGACGGTGCATTCCTCGACAACCTTGCCTACGCCGACCGCGACAAGGAACGCGCCGTAATCGACGCCATCACCTCCGCCAGGCCCCTCAACCAAATCGCCTCCGGCGTCGAAACCGCTCTCTCCTGCATGTTGGGCCGCATGGCCGGCTACCAGAAACGCGAAATCACATGGGAAGAACTCCAAACCCACGGCGAAACCTACCCCCTCGGCATCGACATGGCAAAGCTGGGGTAGGCCCGACGGGTGGTGCCGGTCTCAATTCACGATGAGGGTGCCCCCGGTCCCTCGCCTTTGGGGACCGGGGATGGTAGCCACGGCGTGGCCCTCGCCAATGGCAACGTGCTCACAACGGGCGGTAAGTCCTTCACATACGACGCAGAAAACCACCTGACTGCGCTGACCCACTTCAACGGCGGCGGCTACTCCGTCACAGACCCCAACAATACTTTACGCGGAGGCCACCCTGTCGGAACGGTCTCCGATGCCGGTTCGATTACTGCCACCATTACCAACAACGCTGCGACGCCAGCCGTTAGCTACACTACTCTCCCCGTCTACTGGTCCTCAACTGTCAACAACACGGCTGCGTTGCTGGCCTCAAGTCTTGCCACCGCCATCAACAACGCAGCCGGAGCCGAGGTAAACGCAACCGTCGGCGACTCGCCCACTGTGGTCAAGCTGCAAAGCCTCACCGGTGGCACCGCCGCGGACTACTCCATCACCACTTCGGTGGTCGATTCCATGACGCCCGCCTATCCCACGCTCTTCCCAAGCCCCAGCTTTGCAGCCGTAACCACTCCGATGATCGGCGGCACAGCGCCAAAGTCGGTGTACTACTACGGTGTCCCATCCACGGGCGGCTACGCGCCCAACGGGAATATCCTTGCCGCCAGCGACTCCATCAACGGATACTGGATCTACACGTACGACACGCTCAACCGTCTCACCAGTGGAGCCGCCATGACCGGTGCCTATTTCGGCGACATCTTCTGCTGGGCATACGACAGCTTCGGCAACCGGACCATGCAGGCTATGCAGACAAGCTCCTGCTCCGCCTCCGCCACGCCAACGGCGAGGTATGGCGCAAACAACCAGGTCAACTGGGTTTCCCAATCGGCGCCCTCGGCGGTCTTGGCAGTGGGAGGCTTTGTCTACGACGCGGCGGGCGGCGTGACTGCGGACGGCAACAACCAGTACGCCTACGACGGAGAAGGGCGCATCTGCGCGGTCTACAACGGCCTCACCCAGAGCTTCACCGGCTATCTGTACAACGCCGATGGCGTGCGCGTGGCACGAGGATCGATCACCCCGCAACCACCCGCATTGCCGTTGACATCAAGCGCCTGCAATCTGGCGACCAACGGCTTCACGCTCGTCCGCCAATACCTGCTCGATCTCTCCGGCAACCAGGTTACGGAGGTGGACGGTACCGGCCTCTGGCAACACTCCAATCTCTGGGCCGGTGCGCACCTGACAGCAACCTACGACCCCAAAGGACTGCACTTCCATCTGGCAGACCCGCTGGGCACGCGCCGCGTGCAAACCAGCGCCACTGGAGGCGTGGAAGAAACCTGCCAATCCTTGCCCTTCGGCGATGCACCCATCCCCTGCACCGTGATGGCACTGACAACGGCAGACGATGCCACGGAACATCACTTCACCGGCAAAGAACGTGACACCGAATCAGGGAACGACTACTTCGGGGCTAGGTACTACGCCAGCTCAATGGGCCGGTTCATGTCGCCCGACTGGGACTCCAAGCCACAGGCGGTTCCCTATGCCAGTCTTGCCGATC